>PVBE010799811.1_pt1 | contig 26287 bp, 27 predicted proteins | sample 1631181 | NCBI WGS metagenome assembly PVBE01 (sample SAMN08397723, study PRJNA350692) | Marine metagenome, whole genome shotgun sequencing project. | isolation source: water | place: Pacific Ocean | collected 2012-04 | reverse complement strand
GGATCAAGCGGATGTTTCATCTTGGAGAACCTCATAATTGTGTCGGGCAGGAGGGTAGCAGAACTTAAAAAAACGAAAACCGGTTTTGTCACTCCACCGCCGGGAAGTTTCGCGGCCTATTTCACCAGAAATGTATCTGATACCCTTTTCCGAGGGGGATGGCGTGGCGAAAACAAGTTATTTAGATGATTAATGGAATTGAATAACGGCTTGTTTTGCCTTATTATTATGGCTTACGAAAAAAATGCTCCAAAATTTTTACTAAATTTTTTACTAAAAGGTACTTATTAAGATCAAGGGCTTAGCCGTTTCCAGCTAAGCCCTTGATCTTATTGGTCGGAGCGATAGGATTTGAACCTACGACCCCTACACCCCCAGTGTAGTGCGCTACCAGACTGCGCCACGCTCCGTTTATCGTTTTATATACGCACCCGCGCCACTGCCAGGCAATATACGTAAATTAGCGGACGCGGGCCCGGTCAGCCCGTGGAATTGTTCAAAAGGCCGCGGATTACCTCCAGTTCCTCGAGCACCGCCTGCAATTCGGCGCGTTGGGAGTCCCTGAGGCCGCTATTCTCATTCTCGATGCCGTCAACCCCACCTTGGCTGGCGGCGATCTTGGCGCTGTTTTGACGCAGCAGTTTCTGCACACCCTTGATGGTGTAGCCGTCATTGTAGAGTAGATCGCGGATGCGGCGCAGCAGCGCTAACTCCTCGGGCCGGTAATAACGCCGTCCGCCGCCGCGTTTGAGCGGCCGGAGATGGGAAAACTTGGTTTCCCAGAATCTGAGTACGTGCTGGGGGAGTTCTAGTTCCCGGGCAACTTCGCTGATGGTCCAGAATGCTTCCGCCGACTTACCGCCGCGCCGCCCGTCCCGCGATCCGCCAACGACGAGGTCGGGGGAAGACGAGGCCGCCTTTGCGGAAGCTGGCACCATAATCAGCTAGTCGCTCCAAACCGCTTTGCCCCGTTAATCCGTTTTTTGAGAAGCTGCGAGGGACGGAAAACGAGCACCTTGCGCGGCAGGATCGGGACTTCCTCGCCGGTTTTCGGATTGCGGCCAATCCGTTGCCTTTTCTGGCGTACTGAGAAACTGCCGAATGATGAGATTTTTACACTTTCTCCGCGACCCAGGGATTCGCCGATATGGTTCAAAACGGATTCGACCAAATCAGCCGATTCGTTACGTGACAAGCCAACTTCCTGATATACGGCCTTGCCAAGCCCCGCGCGGGTGATGGTTCTCCCAGCCATGTCAGCCCTCCTTGGTTTTCGCTCGGTCAAAGGGTATCGCCAGGGAAGAATTGCGTCAATATTAAAGGGATTTCCTTTTACCGGCGGCACCTTGTTACCAGCGGACCAGGCTCGCTCCCCAGGTCATGCCGGCGCCCATGGCTTCCATCAGCACCAAATGCCCAGGGCGAATGCGCCCGTCGCCGAGCGCTTCGTCAAGGGCCAAGGGAATCGAGGCAGCGGAGGTATTGGCGTGGCGGTCGATGGTGACGACGACGCGCTCGGCCGGAAGCCCCAGTTTGCGAGCGGTGCTCTCGAGAATGCGCTTGTTGGCTTGGTGCGGCACCAGCCAGTCGATGTCGCCGATGGTCAGGCCGTTGGCTTTCAGGGCCTCGAGGGTGACGTCGGCGAGATTGGCGACGGCATGCTTGAAAACCTCGCGTCCGGACATCTTAACGGTGCCGACGGTCTGGGTCGACGACGGCCCGCCGTCAACAAAAAGCAGTTTTCTCTGACGTCCGTCGGAATGTAGGTGAAACGATAATATGCCCCGCTTTTGGCCGCCGTCGCCGGCCTCGCCGGCGCGTACGACGACGGCGCCGGCGCCGTCGCCAAAAAGGATGCAGGTGGAACGGTCCCGCCAATCGATGATCCTTGAGAATGTCTCGGCACCAAGGACGAGCGCCGTCTTGGCCTGATCAGTGCGGATGAAGCTGTCGGCGGTGGAAAGAGCAAAAAGAAAGCCGGTGCACACGGCTTGGACGTCGAAGGCGGCGCCATGCCTGATGTCGAGTAAGGCCTGTACCTTGGTGGCGGTGGCCGGAAAGGTGTTGTCCGGCGTTGTCGTCGCCAGCACGATCAGGTCGATCTCTTCGGCACCGATGGCGGCGGATTTGAGCGCCCGGCGCGCCGCTTGGTAGGCGAGATCGGAGGTCAGTTCGCCTTCGGCGGCAATGTGGCGTTGGCGGATTCCGGTGCGCACGGTAATCCACTCGTCGCTGGTGTCGAGCTCGCGGGCAAGCTCATCGTTGGTGAGAACGCGTTCGGGTAGATAAGACCCGCAGCCGATGACCCGGGAGTATGGGGCCATCAGCCGGCGGCGGCCCGGCGGCCGTCATGCGGTTCCATGCAGAGCTGCGCGAAATCTTTTTTGATGCCTTCGTTGACGCCGTCGGCGATCAACTCCACCGCCACATGGATGGCGTTGGCGAAGCCCAAGGCGTCGGTGCCGCCGTGGCTCTTGACGCAAATGCCGTTGAGGCCCAGGAACATGGCGCCGTTATAGTGGCGGGGATCAAGGCGCCTGCTAAAAGTATTGAGGGCGGGTCTGGCGAGCAACGCTCCGAGTCGCGCCAGGGGCGTACTCGCCAGCGCCTCTTTCAGGTAAGCAGCGACAAGCTTAACCGTGCCCTCGGTGGTTTTCAAAGCAATGTTGCCGGTGAATCCATCGGTTACGACGACGTCGACGGTGCCGGCACCGATGTCGTCGCCTTCGACGAACCCGGAGAATTTAATGGGCAGGTTGGTGTCCTGAAGGATGAGGGATGCTCCCCGGACAGCGACATTGCCTTTCGGCCCCTCGGCGCCGATGTTGAGGATGCCGACGGATGGCTTGTCAAGACCAAGGACATGGCGTGCGAAAACCTCCCCCATGACCGCGAACTGCACCAGATTGTCGGCGTCGCACCCGACGTTGGCGCCCAAATCGAGCATCACCGATTCTCCAAGCAAGGTCGGATAACAGGTGGCGATGGCCGGACGGCCGATTCCGGGCAGGGTTTTGAGCACAAACTTAGCCATGGCCATCAGGGCGCCGGTGTTGCCGGCCGAGACAACGCCCGCCGCCTGGCCGCTGGCGACGGCGTTGATGGCCAGACGCATACTGGAGTTTTTTCCTGAACGCAGGGCCGTTCCCGGCTTTTGGTCGTTGGTGATCACCTCGTCCGTGTGATGAATCCACGCAACGGCCTTAACGCGCGGAAACCTCTCGACAATCGCCGTCAACTGCGTTTCATCGCCGAAGAGTAGAAAATCCACGTCCGGATGGCGATCCAGGGCCCTATCAATCCCTTCCACAATTACAAGCGGGGCGTCATCGCCGCCCATGGCGTCAAGGGATAGCGTCAAGCGCATAGACAAAAGGTAATGGTCCTTTAAGGGCCGTTACGGATTGAAGGTCAGGCGGCGTCGCCCATATCCATGACCTCGCGGTTGTCGTAGTGGCCACAGGACAGGCAAATATGGTGCGGTCGTTTGAGTTCACCGCAATTCGGACATTCCTCGTACGCCGCCGTTTTAAGCGCATCATGGGAGCGGCGCATGTCGCGGCGCGACCTGGAAATCTTTTTCTTCGGGACAGCCATAATCAAACACCTTCCTCGGGATCGCCCTCTTCCGCAAAACAGCTCGGAGAATGTCAGGGAACGGAAACTAAAATACACATCATTGAGTGATGGGGCAAACCGCTAAACTTACTTGGCTGATAATTTTTTTTTCAGCTTGGCGAGAGCCGCGAACGAGCCTTCGCCGCCACCGCCGCTGGAATAGCCGGCGAAAGCAGCGTCCTTGAGGCGCGGGAACGGGTCCAATTCCAGCGCCAAGTGTTCGGCGGCGACCTCGCCCAGATCGATGGTGTCGGCCCTGAGGGGCTCGGGAAAATCCTCTTCTTCGGCCAGCGGATCGATGTCGATTTCGGCGCTTGCCCCGAATTCCTGGCGGTGTTCATAAAGCCGCTCAAAGGTTGCTTCGATGTGGGATTCGACTGGTTTGAGACTGACCACGCAAAGCTGGGTGAGTTGGGCGGCGAGGCTGCCCTTGGCGCTGATGGTGCCGCCGGCGGTGGGCATAAGAAGGATGCGGGCCGTCAATGCTTCCAGGGACAGCAGGCCGAACCGCTTGGACAAGACTTGCCTTTCCAGGGCAGCGGCCTCGATTTCGAAGGTTTCACCCTCGTCTGGTAGGTTTTCCACCAAGACGGGACGAGAGAATTCGGGGGTGAGAGGTTTTTTCACGCCGTCCCCTCTTCCGCCGTTCCAGCCGGTGCCGGACCGAAGGCGACCTGACCCGTCAACAGTTGATCGAGGCTGGTGTCGTCGAGGGCGGCCGCCTCCCGTCTGAGATACAGGGTAAGGCGTGCCACATCCGCGGCCCTAGGGGTTGCGGCAGCGAACAGATTGCGCCTGAGGGCCTGGTCAAGGCCGTCGCCGGCCAGACCATTCTCGTAAACTTTGATACGGCCATAAAGGGCCGCCGCCATGGCCTTGATGCGTTTGCCGACGCCCAGGTCTCCGGTTCCCATTTCCCGTAAATTCTCGTCCATGTCGGTAAACATAATATCGAACACGGCCTGGGCCAAATCCGCCGTTTGTTGGTGGTCCTGTTTGAGCCGGCGCAAAAGCAAGAATGCGTGCAAGGCAATCATCTCGAAGCGGCCATCGACGGTATCGGGGACGCCACAGCCTAGATAAAATTCAGGACGCCTTGCCTGCTTGACAAGAGCGACATAGAGCGCGCGCGCGTGCTTATCACGCTGGGATTCGGGCAATCGTCGCCAAAAGTTCGCCATCACCACCCGCCGCCACGCCGGGCCCCTCTCGAGTTCCATCCGGAGATTGACAGATCACCCGCCAAAGTGCGAACTTGCAAGGCAACCATGATCATTTCCGCCTTGTAAGGCGAGTCACACCTTTCAAGCAGACTTGACGCCACTAAAAATGCGTAAGCGCCTTCTTTCAAGTTATTTATCTCCAGCGGTGGCCGCCTTGGCCATCGTCCTCGCCGCTTGTTCGTCCCGCCTGGATACCCGCGGCAACCTTCCCAATCCGGAATTGCTGTCGGAAATCAAACCCGGCCAACACAACCGCGAGCAAGTGGAGCGGATTCTTGGTTCGCCGTCCAGCATTGCTGTTTTCGGCCAGGAAACTTGGCTTTACGTTAGCAAGATGACTGAAACCTTGGCCTTTTTCGCGCCCAAGGTTAGCGAACGCAAGGTGGTTGTCCTCCGCTTTGATTCTAAAGGTGTCGTCGCCGATATCAGCACCCTTGGCCGTGAGCACGGCCAGTTGATCCAGCCGGTTGAGCGGGAAACCCCCACCGCCGGCAACGAGATCGGGTTCTTCGACCAGATTATCGGCAATATGTCCCGTTACAAGCATCGCAACGCGGAAGACGAGGGTTCCACTTCTAAATCCACGACGCCGTCACCTTACTAAAACGCCGTCAGCAACGCCTTTACACCAACATCGCCAGCATCAGAATGGCAACAATGTTGATGATCTTGATCATCGGGTTGATGGCCGGACCGGCGGTGTCCTTGTAGGGATCGCCAACGGTGTCGCCGGTGACCGCCGCCATGTGGGCGGCGGAGCCCTTGCCGCCGTGCGCCCCTTCCTCGACCAGCTTTTTGGTGTTATCCCAGGCGCCGCCGCCGGAGGTCATCGAGATGGCAACGAAAATGCCGGTGACGATGGTGCCGACCAGCAGTGCCCCGACCGCCGTGAACGCCTCCGCCTGACCGACAAAAAGGGAAATGACGCCGTACATTACCAGCGGCGCCAGCACCGGCAAAAGCGAAGGCACGATCATTTCCTTGATCGCCGTCTTGGTCAGCATATCGACGCAGTGGCCGTACTCGGGCTTGGCGGTGCCCTCGAGAAGGCCGGAAATTTCCTTGAACTGGCGGCGCACTTCGTTGACTACCTCGCCGCCGGCGCGGCCCACCGCTTTCATCCCTAAAGCGCCGAACAGAAATGGCAACAGCCCACCTATGAACAAGCCGATGATCACGAACGGGTCCTGTAGCAAAAAGGTGATCTCCAGGTCCGGAAAATAGTGGTCGAGATCCTTGGTGTAAGCGGCGAACAGCACCAGAGCGGCGAGCCCGGCCGAGCCGATGGCATAGCCCTTGGTCACTGCCTTGGTGGTGTTACCGACGGCGTCCAAGGCGTCGGTGTGCTGGCGTACTTCCTTGGGAAGGTTGGCCATTTCGGCGATGCCACCGGCATTGTCGGTCACAGGCCCGTAAGCGTCCAGTGCCACCACCATGCCGGCGAGCGCCAACATGGTGGTGGCGGCGATGGCAAGCCCGAACAGGCCGGCGTTGAGATAGGCGACGGCGATGCCGGCGCAAATAACGACGACCGGCAGTGCCGTCGATTCCATGGCGATGGCGAGTCCTTGGATGATGTTGGTGGCGTGGCCGGTGGTCGAGGCTTCGGCGATGCTCATCACCGGCCGGTGATTGGTACCGGTGTAGTATTCGGTGATCCAGACGATCAGGCCGGTGACGACGAGGCCGGTGAGGGCGCAGACGAGCAGTTGCGCGCCGGTGAATGTGCAACCGGTATATGTGTGAGATACATCGAATCCGAGCAGCCAAAAAGTGAGAACCGCGATCAACACGGCCGAGATGGCGGCGCTGGCGATGAATCCCTTATAAAGTGCCCCCATAATGTTGTTGCTAGGGCCGAGTTTAACGAAGAAGGTGGCGGCGACCGAGGCGATGATGCAAACGGCGCCGATGGCCAACGGATAGATCATCATCGTTTCCTGCAACGGGCCGGTGAAGAAGATGGCCGCCAGCAGCATGGTGGCGACAACGGTGACGGCATAGGTTTCGAACAGGTCGGCGGCCATGCCGGCGCAGTCGCCGACGTTGTCGCCGACGTTATCGGCGATGACCGCCGGATTGCGAGGATCATCCTCGGGAATGCCGGCCTCGATCTTGCCCGAGAGGTCGGCGCCGACGTCGGCGCCCTTGGTAAAGATGCCGCCGCCCAAGCGGGCGAAAATGGAAATCAAGGAAGCGCCGAAACCAAGAGCGACGAGGGATTCCAGGAGATGGCGCATGCCGGCGGCGGAACCGGTATCGAGAATGTTGCGTAAGACGAGATAGTAGCCGCAAACGCCCAACAAGGCGAGGCCGACCACCAGCATGCCGGTGACGGCTCCGGACTTGAAAGCGATCCCTAAGGCCGGAGCAAGACCCTCCGAGCGGGCCGCTTCGGCGGTGCGTACGTTGGCGCGTACGGAAACGTTCATCCCGATATAGCCGGTGGCGGCCGAAAGAATGGCACCAATGAAATAACCGATGGCGACCGTCAAACCCAGGCGTAATCCCAAAAGTACACCAATGACGGCGCCGACTATGGCGACGGTACGGTATTGGCGGTTGAGATAAGCCCGCGCCCCTTCCTGCACGGCGGTGGAGATTTCCCGCATGCGCTCATTTCCCACCGGCGCCGAGAGCACCGAACGAACAGCGTAGGCGCCGTAAAGGAGGGCAAGGATGCCGCAGCCAATAATCATCAAGTACATGTTCGCCATGCTATTAAACTTCCTTCTTCGTTGAAATTTCCCGCCGAGAATCAAGAAATAAAATAAAAGGCTTGCGGATTTGCGCCGCGGGCGGCGCAAATCGGGGGGAAAATGCCAGACTCCTGGCGAGAAAGCAACAGGAGTCTTGGCTACTTTTCACTCCCTCGCCCTCCCCCTGTTTTTTGCCGTCGGCCGGGTTCAAAAGTGACGGTAGCCGCCCGCCGAGATGGCAATTTCGGCACCCTTTTCGTCAACGACGCGGACCCTCTCTATTCCCTTTTCACTTTTGCGCAATTGCCCTATGGCCGTCAATGGCACCTCCAGTTGGCGGGCCAGTCTGGCAATGGCCTCGTTGCTTGCCGGCGGCGCCGTGAACAGGAGTTCGTAATCATCGCCGCCGGTCAATACCGTCAAAATCCATTCCGCGCCGGCGGCGGTTACGGCACGGCCCGCCGCCGACAGAGGAATTTTCGCCGCACGTATCTCGGCCGCCGTCCCCGAGGCAGCGCAGATGTGGGCAAGATCCGCGACCAGGCCGTCGGAAACATCCGTCGCCGCCCGCGCCAAGCCACCAAGTTGCAAGCCCAGCTTTACCCGCGGCCGCGGCAAATGGTAGCGTTCGACGAGGGCTTGGCGGTGATGCTTGGCGATTGTGGGCAGTTTCCCGCGCAACGCCCGCAGGCCTAGGGCGGCGTCGCCGATTGTGCCGGAAACGTAGACCAGGTCGCCGGGGCGGCCCTGTGAGCGGCGTAACTCTTGTCCTTCCGCAACCTCGCCAAAAACGCAAATGGTTAAGCTCAACGGTCCCGGGATCGCCACCATGTCGCCGCCGATCAAGATTACCTGAAAGGTCTCCTGCTCGGCGGCCAGGGCCTCGGCGAAACGGTCGATCCAGTCGTCGGCGATGTCATCGGGAAGGGCCAGACAGAGGGTATAGGCCCTCGGCCTGGCACCCATGGCCGCCAGGTCCGAAAGGTTGACACGCAACGATTTGGCGGCGATTAGGTCCGGCCGGGCGGCATCGACGAAGTGAACGCCGGCGATGATGGTGTCGGTGGTGATGACCAAGCGATGGCCGGGCTTGACCGCTAGCACGGCGGCATCGTCGGTCAGCGCGAAGGCGCCGGGCTCGTCCTTGGTCAAGGGTGCGAAAAAACGGCGAATGATCTCAAATTCGCCGTTTTTTCGCCGCTTATTTGCCATTCGCATCCTGTTTGATCGCCATTTCCCGAGTTCGGAGTTTGTGAGCCAGGTTATCCAGCACGCTGTTGACGAGGCCAGGTTGGCCGCGGCTGAAAAAGGCATGCGCGACGTCCACGTACTCGCTGATCACCACCCGGGGGGGAACATTGGGCAAGGCGAGAAGTTCAAAAGCTCCGGCCCTGAGCACAGCTCTTAAGATCGTTTCCAGTCGTTCCAAGGTCCATTCCGCCGACAGCGCCGGCGCGATCAGCAGGTCTAATTCTTGGGTGCGCTCGCCGACGCCATGGACCAAGGCGAACAGTAATTCACTGTCGGGCTCGCCCAAGCCGTCCGTTTCCAGGCTGCCGATATCGTCGCCCCCGTTTTCAGTATTGGTCCAGCGGCTGAAGAGGAATTCACGGAGCACCGGATCGGCCGCCGCCCCGGCCATGTCCATTTCATAGAGGGCTTGTACCGCGGTCAGGCGGGCGGCGCTGCGGTGCCGCCCGGAGGGCCTTTTGGCGGTTCCCTTGGCGGCACTGGCGGCGTTCATTGCTGAACGAGCCGAAGGGTCTTTTTCAATTCCATCATCCTAAGGCAGGTTGCGGCGGCTTCGGCGCCTTTGTTTTTCTGATTGACGGCGGCGCGCGCCCAGGCCTGCTTTCGGTCATCACAGGTGAGAATGCCGAAACCTAAGGCGATGCTGTCGTTGAAGGTCAAGTCCATGAGGGCCCGGCTGGTGGCGTTACATATATATTCAAAATGGCTGGTTTCGCCGCGGATGATGCAGCCGAGCGCTATGTAGCCTGAATAGTGGACAGGTGCCGCGTGACCCTCCATCGAACAGATGGCGAAGCGGATCGCCGCCGGCACTTCGAAAGCCCCCGGCACGGAAATGCGGTTGTAGGATATGCCGGCGTCCTCGAGAACAGCGCCGGCGCCATTGGCCAGTTCCTCGGCGATGTCCTCGTAGAAGCGCCCTTCAACGATCAGGACATGTGGAGAATCGCTCATCTCGTCATTCATCCGGGGAGATGGGGCGTTGCCCGGCCACGGACAGGCCGTGGCCCTCGAGACCGATAATGGTCCGTTTGGTATTGGACAACAAGATCATGTCTTTGACACCGAGATCGAGCAAGATCTGCGCGCCGACGCCGTAATCGCGTAGTTCGCTGGTCGTTTGTTCAGCCCCGCCGAGGAGTGCTCGCACCCGCTCGGAAAGATTGCTCGGATCCGGTTCACGGATCAATACCAAAACACCGCGGCCCTCATCGCTGATGATTTGCATGGCCTGGCGGAGCTCGTGCACCTTGCTGGCGCTTTGATCGCCAAGCACATCCTCGAGTACATTCAAGGCATGCATGCGGACAAGCACCGGGTCGGCCGCCGAAAGATCGCCTTTGACCAGGGCGATATGTTCGGCATAGGCGATCTTGTTAACATAGACGATCATATGGAATTCGCCGCCGTAAAGGCTGTTAAAGGGAGCTTCCAACTGGCGTTCGACGATGCGGTCGTGGCGCCGCCGGTAAGCGATAAGACCGGCGATGGTGGCGATCTTGATATCATGGCGCCCGGCGAAGTCGATCAAGTCGGGCATGCGGGCCATGGTGCCGTCCTCGTTCATGATCTCGCAGATCACCCCTGACGGATTGAGCCCGGCCAAGCGGGAGATATCAACCGCCGCTTCAGTGTGGCCGGCGCGCACCAGTACGCCGCCGTTCCTCGCTTCCAGGGGAAAGATATGGCCAGGCGATGCAACGTTGCTTTTATCTTTCGTCGGGTCGATGGCGACGGCAATGGTGCGGGCCCGGTCGGAGGCGGAAATTCCCGTGGTCACGCCGTCCCTGGCCTCGATGGAAATAGTGAATGCCGTCTGGTGGCGCGAGGCGTTGCGCCTCGGCATCAATGGTAAGTCCAGTTCCCGCACCCGGTCCGTCATCAGCGCCAGGCAGATCAAGCCGCGACCGTGCTTGGCCATGAAATTGATGATCTCGGGCGTCGCCATTTGTGCCGGAACGACAAGGTCGCCTTCGTTTTCCCGCTCCACGTCGTCGACGAGAATGTAAAGCCGACCGTTGCGAGCATCCTCGATGATGTCTTCGATAGGTGATAAATGCTCGGAATGAAACACGCGGCTATTCCTCAATCCAGTTTCATGATTGCTAAATACAGAATACTACGAACCTAGGAATCAGGACACTAGGCCTAAAAGGCGGGCAACATAACGTGCAAGGATGTCGATTTCCAGATTTACCGCATCGCCCGCCTGCAGGTTTCCCAGAGTGGTGCTATCGCGGGTGTGGGGAATGATATTGATCGCGAAAGCGGCGGCGTCAATGGAATTCACGGTCAGGGAGACACCATCGATGGCGACCGAGCCCTTCGCCGCGATCATCGATTTCAGTGCCTTTGGCGCTTGGATGACCAATTTAAGCGACGCCCCATCAGGGGTGACGGTCGAAACGGTGGCGACGCCGTCGATATGTCCGCTGACCAAGTGACCGCCGATTTCGTCACCCATTCTCAGGCACCGCTCAAGGTTGACGGGCCGGCCTATGCGCCAGTTGCCCATGGTGGTTCTGGCCAGGGTTTCGGCGGAAGCGGTGCAAGCGAACCAATCCGGGCCCTTGTCTATTACCGTCATGCAGGCTCCCGAGCAGCAAATGGAGGCGCCGATGTCGATATCGCCGGTGGCGTAGCGGGTGGTGATTTCGAAACGCCGGTCGCCGGTGGTGGCGATGGCGCGGATTTGGCCCAGATCGCTGATGATGCCGGCGAACATGGTCAGATGATCCGCTCGTAAGTTTCCAGGATATCCGGTCCCGCCGGCAGGACGGCGGTTCGGGTGAATTCCGGTGCTTGGGCGGGATCATCGACGCCCAGCGCCGCCGCCGCCGGCATGCCGTCGCCGCCGATTAACCGTGGCGCCCGGAACCAGGCCAGCCTGTCGACGAGGCGGGCGCGCAGAAGTTCCGCCGCCAACTCCCCCCCCCCCTCAACGAGAACGCGGGTCAGGCCGCGGCGCCCAAATTCGGCCACCATCCAGCCGACGTCGGGTCTGTCGGCAGGGCCGGGGTCGGCCTTGATGACAGTGACACCCCGCTCGGTCAAGGCGTCGCGTTTGCCGGCTTTGCCGCCTCTGAGGGTAATCACCCAGGTCGGCGTTTGCCGCGCCGTTTCGACCAGCGGGCTGTCCTCCGGCAGGCGCAGGCGGCTGTCGACGACGATGCGCACCGGCGAACGTTGTTCCAGGCCGGGCAGCCGGCAGGTCAGCCGTGGGGCGTCGGCGAGCGCCGTGCCTATGCCGATAAGAACGGCATCGTGTTCGGCGCGCAAACGATGCGCCTGGGCACGCGCCGTCTCGCCAGTGATCCATTGGCTGGCGCCCGTGTGGGTGGCGATGCGGCCATCTAGCGTGGCCGCTACTTTCAAGGTGATGAGCGGTCGTCCCTGCCCGATCCTGATGAAGAAACCAGCGTTGAGCCGGCTTGCTTCGTCACCCAGCAGGCCAGTGCTCACGGCGAGGCCGGCGGCGGCGAGGCGGGCGATACCCTGGCCATGGACGCGGGGATCGGGATCCTCGACGGCAATGACGGCGCGCCGCACGCCAGCGGCGGCCAGGGCTTGGCTGCAAGGCGGGGTATCGCCCAAATGGTCGCAGGGCTCGAGGGTGACATAGGCGGTAGCGTTCCTGGCCATTTCTTGGCCGGCGCGCTGCAATGCCTCGCTTTCGGCATGCGGCCGGCCTCCCGGTTGCGTCCAGCCACGTCCCACCACCCTATCCCGCTTATCCTCGCGGACCAGCACGCAGCCCACTGCCGGGTTGGGCCAGACGACGCCTAGACCGCGGCGAGCCAGGGCCAGCGCCGCGCGCATGTGATGAACATCGTTGGCGTCAGTTGCCGTCGTCGTCGTCACTCAGCCTTCCCACGAAGTCCTCGAAATCCTTGGCCTCGCGGAAATTGCGGTATACGGAGGCAAAGCGGACATACGCCACCGAATCTAGCTCGGCCAAGTGATCCATCACCATTTCGCCAATGACCTTGGTAGGAATCTCGTTTTCGCCCAAGGTTTCCAGGCGACGCTGGATGCTGTTGACGATGAGTTCCACGCGCTCGTCATCGATCGGCCGCTTGCGCAGGGATATCTGCAGCGAGCGCAACAGCTTGTTGCGGTCGAAGGGAGCCTTCTCGCCGGTTTTTTTCATCACCGAGAGCTCCCTTAGCTGGACTCTCTCGAAGGTGGTGAAACGCGACCCGCAGGCGGGGCAGTAACGGCGGCGGCGGATGGCGGCGTTGTCCTCGGTGGGACGTGAATCTTTAACCTGGGTGTCACCATTGCCGCAAAAAGGACAGCGCATGATATTTTACCTCCCCCTTCAGGCCACACCCCGGAGTGTGGCCTAACGATGCCGGCTCACATTCCGCAATAAACCGGAAACCGTTTGCACATCAAGGCAATTTGTTCGCGTGTTGCCCGCTCGGTGGCGCCGTTGCCGGCAGCTTCATGAACAAGATTATCGAGCACATCGCCAATCAATTCGCCGATGCGGCGGAATTCGGCCGGCCCAAAACCGCGCGTCGTTCCAGCCGGAGTACCGAGGCGGATACCGGAGGCAGAGGTGGGCACTTGCGTGTCGAACGGAATGCCGTTTTTGTTGCAGGTTATGCCGGCGCGCTCGAGGCTGGCTTCGGCGTCCTTGCCGGTAAGTTTCTTCGATCGCAAGTCGACCATGACCAAGTGGGTATCTGTACCGCCCGTGACGATATCGTATCCCCGTTCCATGAGGACCGAAGCCAGGACCTTGGAGTTGTCGACCACGTTTTTCGCGTAGAATGGAAAATCGGCTCGCAAGGCCTCGCCCAAGGCCACTGCCTTGGCGGCAATGACGTGCATCAGCGGCCCGCCCTGCAGGCCAGGGAAGACAGCGGCGTTGATTTTCTTGCCGAACTCGGCATCACTGGCCAGGATCATGCCGCCGCGCGGACCGCGCAAGGTTTTGTGCGTGGTTGTGGTGACCACGTCGGCGTCGGCGAGCGGGCTGGGGTGGGCGCCGCCGGCGACCAGACCGGCGAAGTGAGCCATATCGACCATCAGCAAGGACCCGGCTTTGTCGGCGATGGTGCGGAAGCGCTTGAAATCGACGATCCTCGGATAGGACGAGCCGCCGGCGACGATCAGTTTTGGCCGGTTTTCCAAGGCGATGCGTTCGGCTTCGTCATAGTCGATGCGCCCGTCTTGGCGATTGACCCCGTATTGCACGGAGCGGAACCACTGGCCCGACTGGGCGGGCGCCGCGCCGTGCGTCAGATGACCACCCGCCGTCAGCGACATTCCCATCAAGGTATCGCCGGGCTTTAAAAGCGCCATAAAGACGGCGCCGTTGGCTTGTGCGCCGGAATGAGGTTGAACATTGGCAAAATCACACTTAAAGAGCTTTTTTGCCCGTTCGATGGCCAAGGTTTCGGCGGCGTCGACAAAATCACAACCAGCGTAATAACGCCGCCCGGGGTAGCCTTCGGCGTATTTGTTGGTCAATACCGAACCTTGGGCTTCCAGCACCGCCCGGGAAACGATGTTCTCAGACGCGATCAATTCGATCTGGTCTTGTTGGCGGGCCAGTTCCTCACGGATGAAGCGGTGGATGTCCGGATCGCTCTCGGCTAGGGAATCACCATAGAAATGGTCATGGAATTCGGAAGGGTAAACGGCATTGGCAAAATTCATCAGGGTCGCACCTTATAAAGAAACAGCCGTCAATAAAGCACCATTTGAGTTGCCATCTAAGAAGGCATCGGTTTGGAAAGCTTGTCAATGCGGCGAATATGGCGGCCGCCCTCGAAATCGGTTTCCAGGAAATTTTTTACGCAGTCGCGCGCCACATCAGCACCGATCATGCGGCCGCCCAAACAGATGACGTTGGCGTCATTGTGCTGGCGCGACAATCTAGCGCCTAGGGCATCGTGGATCAAAGCGGCGCGGATTTCCGGATGTCGGTTGACGGCGATGCTGATGCCGATGCCGCTACCACAGACCAAAACCCCACGGTTCGCCTTGCCTTCCTTGATGGCGGCGGCGACGGCGTAACCGAAATCGGGATAATCCACCGATTCCGGACCGTCGGTACCAAGGTCGAGGACCTTGTACCCCATCTTGCCGATATCGAGAACGAGCATGGATTTAACTTCAAAACCGGCGTGATCACTGGCGATGGCTATGGTGTTGGAAGGCATGGCGTTACGGCAGTGTTTTTGGTATGGCGAACGGGCGGTTAATGAAGGTGCGGGAGCGTATGGCGACTGATAAAAAGCCCTTGGCGATTCCTATTAAAGTAGACTTTGTAAAGGGTACCATATGTCGGGTAGCCCTGCCAACCCGCCACAAGCTATCGCGTCAATTTTTTATCGCCGTGAAGATTTGGCTGGGAACGGAAGGGGTTACGATAGTGTAAAAGCTATAAAAACAAGTTTCAGCGATTTGTTGATTTTTCATTACCTGATCTATGTCCAAATCCTCTCGTTTTGGATTGACAAAAAAAATCGTTCACGCGCAAATTGTGGCTGTAGAATTTAAGACAGGCCGCAGGGGCCAGTAATGAGCGAGAAGCCCGCCGATCTCGTTTCCCGTGATGCTATTTTGCGCATGACCGCCAATATCGTCGCCGCCTATATCAATAACAATACCACCCCCTTGGAGCAGGTTCCCGGAGCCATCGGTGCCGTCTTCGCGTCGTTGAACGGTTTGCGCGAGATGACCTGCGAAGGTTCGGCCAAGCCCCGAAAACCAGCGGTTCCCATCAACCGATCGGTAACCCCGGACTACATCATCTGCCTTGAAGACGGCAGGAAAATGAAATTGCTCCAACGCCATCTTCGCGCCGCCTTTGATTTATCGCCGGAGGAATACCGGGCAAAATGGAAGCTGCCGGCGGGTTATCCCATGGTCGCCGCCAATTACGCCAAGCGGCGCTCCGCGTTCGCTAAAAAGTTTGGCCTGGGTCTGAATGCCGGCCGCCAAGGAAGCCGTGGGCTACGGCGGAAACCATCCCAATGACCCGAGTTCTCCCGCCGACTTGCGGCAAATGATGGGGCAGCGTGGGCGCACCGGAATATTCGAATAAGCTCTTAATCTTTTTGTCCTTGCTGTTAGGCGATGACATATTTGAGCTTGCGGGTGGCAATTCGTTTCAATAATTCCTCGCCGTAGGTGACGTCGCCGACCATGGTTACTTCGATACTGGCAATCGGATCGATGGCGATGACCCGGACAAAACGTCCGATCGGGCGGAATTCGAACAAAACCTCCGGAAGATAAAATCCTTGCCGATCATGATTTCGCCTCTCGACACCGCGCGGGTTACGGCAACCAAACTTGCTCCCTATAGACCGGCAAAGCAAGCGCTGAAGACAAGAAAATTATTCATGTCATAAATTAAGAAATTATGATAACCAAATGAATTTCAATAATTTTTTTAGGATATTTAATTTATTGATGATGGACCTCAGCTCTCCTGCCGACCCCAGTGGCCACTGAGGGGGGCCAAAACGGCGGCCGCCGCGGAGCGCCGCGGCTTGGTCGGGTTCATTGTGTCGATTGTTAGGAACCAGTTTGCAGATTGCTGTTGGCATCGGGCCGACAATCGCTATGCTTGCATGCCCCGATTTAGACTGAAATAAAGCGGCCGACCTGATTTTGCGACAATCCTATCCATTCGCTCCGGGGAGCTTTCCCCGCACCCGCATGCGCCGTACACGCCATGACGGCTGGTTACGCCACTTGGTGGCCGAGAACCGTCTTGGCGTCGACGACTTAATCTGGCCCGTTTTCGTGATCGAAGGCAAAGGCAAACGCGAAGCCGTTTTCTCCATGCCCGGCGTTGATAGGCTCAGCATCGATCTCGTCGTTGATGCTGTGACCGAAGCCAGTGATATGGGCATTCCCGCCGTCGCCCTTTTTGTGTCCATAGAGCAGCGCCTGAAATCACCCGACGCCAGGGAGGCCCTAAACCCCGATAACCTGGTCTGCCGCTCCGTTCGGGCGGTCAAGGAGGCGGTTGCCGATGTCGGCGTCATCTGCGACGTGGCACTGGACCCCTTCAACAGCGATGGTCACGACGGCTTACTCCGGGATGGCTTCGTGCTCAACGATGAAACGCTCGACCTGCTGTGTCGTCAGGCGTTGGTGCAAGCGGCAGCCGGCTGCGACGTGATTGCCCCTTCGGACATGATGGACGGGCGCGTCGGCGCCATCCGCGATGCCTTGGACGAGGCTAATTTCACCAATGTCCCGATCATGTCTTACGCGGCCAAATACGCCTCCGCCTTTTATGGCCCGTTCCGGGACGCAGTAGGCTCCGGCGGGGTGCTCAAAGGCGATAAAAAGAGCTACCAGATGGACCCGGCCAACGCCGAGGAGGCGCTTCGCGAGGTGGCGCTTGATCTTAGCGAGGGCGCCGACATGGTCATGGTCAAGCCCGGGCTGCCCTATCTGGATATCATTAGGCGAGTCAAGGATGCCTTCGGGGTACCCACTTTCGCCTATCATGTCAGCGGTGAATACGCCATGCTCAAGGCCGCCGCCCAGCAAGGTTGCCTGGATTATGAGCAAGTAATGATGGAAAGCCTGCTCGCTTTCAAGCGGGCCGGCGCCGATGGCATCCTTACCTACGCCGCCGTCGAAGCGGCGCGGCTGCTCGGACGCCTCTAAGCCAAGCCCGCGCCGGCAAAAGCACGAGCGGCAGCGAGAATGATGAAGGTGAAAGCTCTTCCGACGAAAAAAAAGCCGAGGAAACCATAAAAAAGAAGGAGGAAGAACAGTTCAAGGCGGCCGAGGAAGCCTTGCACAATGCGATTAAGGTGATGCCCCAGAAAATCTCTATTTCCGGCCATACCGACGCGACCAAACTCGCTGGCGGCGACGACTACGGCAATTGGGAGCTATCGGCGGACCGCGCCAACGCTAGCCGCCGCGCCATGCAAGAGTTGGGTACCCCCGAGGAGCGCTTCGCCAAAATGGTCGGCCTGGCGGCTAACAATCCCCTCTTTCCAGACGATCCCACCAATCCCACGAACCGCCGCTTGTCCATCGTTCTATTGCGCGGGACAGGTGTGGAGCCGCCCCAGCAAAAGACGGAACGCCAAGTTGCGCCGCAACAGGTGGCGAACCAGTCGGAAGTGGCTGGAAACATGCCCGCCGGCCAAGTCCCAGGTGGCCAGTGGGCCGGATCCCGCCGCCGCCAACGAAAATGAAACACAAACCGAGTTTCGGTACGCAGTTTTTTTTTACCACCCCGCCCCTGCCCTGCCCTTATCTTGCGGGGCGGATCGAACGGCGGGTGATGACGGAACTAGTGGGACGGGCCGCCGCCGACCTGCATGACGCCTTGTCGCTGGCTGGCTACCGGCGCTCGCACCGCATTGCCTATACGCCGGCCTGCCCCGATTGCTCGGGTTGCGTCGCCGTCAGGGCCGTGGCCGGCGAATTTGCCATATCGCCCTCGTTGCGCCGGGTCTGGAAGCGCAATGATGATATCAAGGCCGAGATAGCCGCCGCTACCGCCACTAACGAACAGTTCGCCCTTTTCACCGCCTATTTGAATTCCCGCCATGGCGACGGCGAGATGGCGAAGATGGACTTTCATGACTATCGGGAGTTGGTCGAGGATACGCCCGTGGATACCTTCATCGTGGAATTCCGCAAGCCTGGTGGCCGCCTGGCCGGAGTGTGCCTCGCCGACCGCATCGTCAAGGGGCTCTCTGCCGTCTATAGCTTCTTCGATCCGGCATTGAGACGGCGCAGCCTCGGTAGTTACATGATCCTGTCACTGCTGGAACAGGCAAAGACCGAGGGGCTTGCCCATGTTTATCTGGGATACTGGGTCGCCAGCAGTTCAAAAATGGCCTACAAGGCGCGGTTTAGGCCGCTGGAGGCCCATACTCCCGAGGGTTGGCGGCGCCACGCCGATCCGTAGCGCTCGCCTAGTGTAAGCCGTGTTGCGCACCATTCCTAATCCTTATACTCTCGCCTGGCCGTTTGCGGTGTGGGTTTAACGGGGTAAACCAACCGGTCGAGGGACTTTTCGCCGTTTACGGATTTTTTTCTTGCATCGCCGCCTAGGGAGAATGGACTGAAATGAAACGACGTCAATTCCTTACTGCCACCGCCGCTGCGGGGCTCGCCGCTTCCTTTTCCGCTCCGGCCCTAGCCCAGGGACAGCGGCAACTCAAAATGGTCACTACCTGGCCCAAGAAATTCCCCGGCCTCGGCACGGGCGCCCAGCGCATGGCCGACCGTGTCGGCCGGATGAGCGGCGGCAAGCTCACCGTCAAGCTTTTCGCCGCCGGCGAACTGGTGCCGCCTTTGGAATCCTTCGACGCCGTTTCCAGCGGCGCCGCCGATCTTTACCACGCGGCGGAATACTACTGGCAGGGCAAGTCGAAGGCCTTCAACTTCTTCGCCGCCGTGCCCTTCGGCATGACCGCCGCTGAGATCAACGCCTGGATTCACCATGGCGGTGGCCAGAAGGAATGGGACAGGTTGTCGGCGAAGTTTAACCTCAAACCGTTCCTCTGCGGCAATACCGGCGTCCAGATGGGCGGCTGGTTCAACAAGGAAATCCACAGTGTCGAGGACTACAAAGGCCTGAAGATTCGCATGCCGGGCCTGGGCGGCGAGGTGCTTCGCCGCATCGGCGCCGCCGCCGTGACCCTGCCGGGGGGTCAGATTTTTCCTTCCTTGCAATCGGGCGCCATCGATGCCACCGAGTGGGTCGGCCCCTGGAACGATCTTGCCTTCGGCTTCTATAAGGTTGCCAAATTCTACTACTATCCCGGCTTCCACGAGCCCGGCACGGCACTATCCTGCGCCGTCAATCTGAAAGTCTGGGAAAGTCTGAGCGACGAACACAAAGCAGTCATCGAAGCCGCGACGGCGGCAGAAAACGATTTTATGTTGGCCGAGTTCAACGCCCGCAACAACGAGGCGCTTGCCGTTCTCAGGAAAAAACACGGCGTCCAGTTACGCAGGTTCTCCGACAGCACATTGTTGGCCATCGGCGTGGCGGCCGGTGGGGTGATTTCCGAGGTCGGTGCAAGTGACGCCTTCACCGGCCGCGTTTACAACAGCTTCAGTAATTTCCGTAAAAAAGCAATCGCCTGGTCGAAACTTTCCGATCAGGCATTTTGGAAGGCTCGCTTGCTGCCCTTCAAATATGGCGGTTAGAACCCTGGATGGCGCTTTTTGTATCCGATATTCTGTTTAAAATATAACATTAAAAAATTTATATTATAATTTGATATCAAATGTTTTTTATAGCGTAGATTAGACTTTATCTCTTTCCTGTTTCCATACCGGCGGCGGAGACGGTTCTGGTGACTTTTCTGGCCTCTCTGGCGCGCCTCATCGATGCTCTCAACGATGCCGTTGGTCGGTTCACCGCCTGGGCGGCGTTGGCCATGGTGATCGTCCAGTTCGCGGTTGTGGTCTTGCGTCATGTTTTCGGGCTCGGTTCGATCATGTTGCAGGAATCGGTCGTTTACCTGCATGCCATCTTGTTCATGGTCGGCTCCGGCTATACCCTTTTGCACGGTGGTCATGTTCGGGTCGATATCTTCTACCGCCACGCGGCGGCGCGAAAAAAAGCCCTTATCGATTTGGCCGGCGTCGTCATTTTCCTGATTCCCGTCTGCCTGCTCATCTGGTGGGTTTCCTGGCCCTATGTTGTTAATTCCTGGCTTATCTTTGAGGGGTCCAGGGAAACCAGCGGTATCCAGGCGGTATTTTTGCTGAAGACCGTCATCCCGTTGTTCTCGGCGTTGACGCTCATGCAGGGGATTTCGCTGGCGGCGCGGTCTCTGATTGTCCTTGCCGGGGTTGAGAAACGGCCATGACCATTGCCGCAATCCTCGCTACGGGGATGTTCGCGGCCGCCTGCGTTTTGCTGCTGGCCGGCTTTCCCGTCGCCTTCACCCTGGCCGGGAGCGGGCTTGTCTTCGCCGCTATCGCCTATCCGTTCGGCGCTTTCGACTTCTCGCTGTTGGCTGCCTTGCCGTCGCGCATTTTCGGCAACGCCATGACCAACGAGGTACTGATTGCCGTGCCGCTGTTTGTCTTCATGGGGGTCACGCTCGAGCGTTCGAAAGTCGCCGAAGAGCTTCTCGACACCTTGGCAATGCTATTCGGCAACCTGCGTGGTGGCCTGGGCATGGCGGTTTTCGTGGTCGGCGCCCTGATGGCGGCGTCAACCGGCATCGTTGGCGCCACGGTCGTCACCATGGGGCTTTTATCGCTGCCGACGATGCTGAGGCGGGGATACGCGCCGGCGCTCGCCAGCGGCACCGTCTGCGCGGCCGGGACCCTCGGCCAGATCATCCCGCCGTCGATTGTCCTCGTCATGCTCGGGGACCAGATTTCCAACGCCTACGTGGACGCGCAACGGGCGATCGGTAATTTTTCTCCGGAGCCGGTTTCGGTCGGCGATCTGTTCGCCGGCGCCTTGCTTCCCGGGCTGCTCCTGGTCGCCATGTACATCCTCTATCAGCTCGCTGTAGCCCGGCTCAGCCCCGAATCGTCCCCCGCCATCGCCGCCAGCGAAATCGCCGCCAGCGGCTTGGCGCGGCGCGTCATGCGGGCGCTGGTTCCTCCCCTCGTCCTCATCGTCGCCGTCCTCGGCTCCATTCTAGCCGGCGTCGCCACCCCGACCGAAGCGGCGTCGGTCGGCGCCGTCGGCGCCATGCTGCTGGCCGGCCTCGGCGGCCAAGGCGGCGGCCGTTCCACCTCGTTGGCCGCCGGCGCCCTGGCGGTGATGCTGATCCTCGCCAACAGCTTCGATTTGCGGGTGGTGCGGACCGGCATTGCCGCCGCCGACATGGTTGCCATCGCCGTCGCCGCCATCGCCCTGGCGGTGCTGATCTGGGGCCTGTTCGTCGGTCTCGTCCGCCTTTACCTGACGAGGATGCCGGAAACCGGGACGCCGGTCCTTGTCGAGGTCGCGCGGGCGACCATGCGGATTTCAGCCATGGTCTTCGTGATCCTCATCGGCGCCTCGGTGTTTTCGCTGGTTTTCCGCGGCCTCGGCGGCGACGATTTGGTCCATCGGGCGTTGAGCGGCCTGCCCGGCGGCGTCGCCGGCGCCGTCATTGGGGTCATGGTGATCATGTTTTTGCTCGGTTTTTTCCTCGATTTCATCGAGATCATCTTCGTCGTCGTCCCCATCGTCGCGCCGGTCCTGCTCGGCATGGGCCTGAATCCGGTGTGGCTCGGCGTGATGATGGCGATGAACCTACAGACGTCGTTCCTGACGCCGCCGTTCGGTTTCGCCCTGTTCTATTTGCGCGGGGTGGCGCCAAAAGAGGTGACGACGGCGCAGATCTACCGGGGCGTGCTGCCCTTTGTCGCCATCCAGTTGGCCGTGCTGGCGTTGCTCGCCTTCTACCCCCGCCTTGCCACCTGGCTGCCGCAAGTGGTGTTCGGGTGAACCGGATTCAGTCGCCGAATCGCATGGCGCGCGGAAAGCCCGGCGGCGGTTTCCGTCCCACCTGGCCGCGCCGGCCCAGCCAATCCCCGAGATCGGTTTTGCTGCTCACCCCCCTTCCCGTCCGCCAGCCGAGGCCGGATTTGAGGGAGAAAGTCTTGACGTCGGCCAATCCGCCCTGGCGGTAGCGTTGCAGGATGACGCCGCGGCCACGGGCCATGACCGGCACCTCCGCCAAGGGAAAGATCAAGAGCTTGCCGGCTCGACCCAACGCCGCCACGTGGTCGGCGCCTTCCTCGACCGGCACGCAGGCCGCCGCCTCCTCGCCGGCGGCGATGTTCAAGACCTGCTTGCCATTACGGGTTTGGGCGAGGGTCTCGTCCTCGTCGACAATGAAACCACGGCCCGTCTCGGAGGCCACCAACAGGCACCGTCCGGGGCGGTAAACGAACATGACGAGAACGTCATGGCCGTTGCCCAGTTCGATCATCAGGCGTAGCGGTTCGCCGTCGCCGCGCCCGCCCGGCAGCTTGTCGCAGCCGATGGTGTAGAATCGGCCGTTGGTGGCGAAGATCAAAAGCTTGTCGGTGGTTTGCGCGGGCAGGTGGAACTTGGCGCGGTCGCCTTCCTTGTACTTCGCGGCGTCGCCGTCGATATGGCCCTTGACCGCCCTGATCCATCCCTTTTGCGAACAGAGCACGGTGACGGGCTGGCGCTCGATCATCGCTTCCAGCGGCGGCGGCGCGGAAACCGGCGCCGCGCCGATCCGGGTGCGGCGGCGGCCGAATTCCGTGTCCGGGCCGAATCGCTTGCCGATTTCGGCGATTTCACTGGAGATGACCATCCAGCGGCGATTCTCGTCCTTGAGCAGGTCCCCGAGGTCCTCCCGCTCGGCGTTCAGCGCCTTGTTTTCGTCTTTGATCGCCGTTTCCTCGAGCCGCCGCAACTGTCTGAGACGCATGTTGAGGACGGCCTCGGCCTGGACCTCGGTGAGGGCAAGGGCGCGGATCAGTTCGGCCTTCGCATCGTCCCTTTCGCGGATGATGCGAATGACCTCGTCCAAGTTCAAGTAAGCTATGAGGAAACCACCGAGAACCTCCAGTCTTCTCTCGATTTTTTCCAGTCGGTACCGGCTGCGGCGCAGCAGTACCTCGTGACGGTGATCGAGGAAGGCGGCGAGCGTTTCGCGCAGGTTCATCAGCCGCGGGACGTTGGCGGCGTCCAGCACGTTCATGTTGAGGCCGACGCGGACCTCGAAGTCGGTCAACCGGAATACGTGCCGCATCAGCATGGCGGCGTCGACGGCGCGGCTTTTCGGCTCGAGGACGATGCGCAGATCGTCCGCCGATTCGTCGCGGATGTCGGCGAGCCAAGGCAACTTGCCGGCGGTGACGAGTTCGGCGGTCTTTTCGATCAGACGCGATTTGCGCACCTGATAGGGAATTTCCGTGACCACCACCTGGCAAAGCCCGCGGCCCAGCTTCTCCACCTGCCACCGCGCCCCGAGGCGGAAACTTCCCCTACCGGCGCGGTAGGCCTCGACTACCGATTGGCGCGGCTCGGCGAGAACGCCGCCGGTGGGGAAATCGGGACCGGGAATGAATTCGACAAGTTTCTCGAAGGTGGCCTTCGGATAACGGATCAGGTGGATCAGCGCCGCCGAGAGTTCGCCGATGTTGTGGGGCGGGATGCTGGTCGCCATGCCGACGGCGATGCCCGTCGCGCCGTTGGCCAAGAGGTTGGGAAAGCCGGCCGGCAGGACTACCGGTTCCTCTTCCTCGCCATCGTAGGTTTTGCGGAAGTCGGTGGCGTCATCGTCGATGCCTTCGAGCAGCACCCAGGCGAAGTCGGTTAGCCGTGCCTCGGTGTAGCGCATGGCGGCGGCGTTGTCGCCGTCGATGCTGCCGAAATTGCCCTGCCCGTCGACCAAGGGATAGCGCTGCGCGAATTCCTGGGCGAGGCGGACCAGGGCGTCGTAAACGGCGACATCGCCGTGGGGATGGTATTTGCCGATGACGTCGCCGATCACCCGGGCGCATTTCTTGAACCCCGAGCGCGGCTCCAGCTTGAGCTGGCGCATCGCGTAGAGGAGCCTTCGCTGCACCGGTTTCAAGCCGTCGCGAACGTCGGGCAGGGAGCGGGCCATGATGGTGGAGAGGGCGTAATTGAGATATCGCTCGCCCAAGGCGTCGGCGAAACGGGTCTCAAGCACGTTGTCCGTCGGCGGGGAATGGCCCATTACGGCTCCTGGAGCGTGGGGATAACCCACGAATTCGGCAATAATTTACTAGATATAGTAGCCAATTGGGAATTGCCGTCAACCCATCGCGACTTTCACGGCACGTCCAGAATCGCCACGGGCGACGGCCACTGGCGATCAGGGCGGCGGGAAGCGCAGCCGCTGAACCAGCCTGAGCCGCGCCGCCGGCGGCGGGCGGCGGTGATGGGCGAAGACGTGACGGCCGAGGAAATAGCCGGTCAGCCTGAGGCCGTCGGCGACCTCGCCGGCGCTGCCGCTGGCGCCCTCGGCGATGAGAAACGCCGGCAAGGGAAGAAGCTTGTCGAGGTAAGGTTCCGCCGCCGAGATGGAAACGGCCCGTCCCGATTTCGGCGACACATAGGCAAGCTGGTCGTTGCTGCCGGTGGCGGCGCAACGGCTCAGGTCCAAACCGAATCCCAGTTCCCCGAGCAGGCCCAGCTCCCATTTGACGTAGACGGAAGGCCAGTGCTTGTCGCTGGCGAGCGCCGCCAAGAGGATTGCTAGCCCGTTGTAGACCGCCGTATGCGGCTGCCGTTCGGGCAGCACCGCCTCGCAGACGGCGCAGGCGGCGGCGAGCCCCGCCAGTTTCAAGGGATCGCCGAACAGCGGCGCGGCGACGGCCTCGGTCAACTCGCAAGACAGTTCGCCGAGATGTTCGCTCAGACGGGCACGCCAGCGGGCCACCACCCGGTTGCCCGGTTGCAGGACGCCGCGTTTGCGTTTGCCGGCGCCGCCGCGGACCAAGCCGGCGTGCCGCCCGTGCCGGAGCGTCAGCAAGGTGGCGATAGCCGAGCTCTCGCCATGGCCGCGAGCGGAAAGGACAATGCCCTCGTCAGTCCATTCCATGTCACGGAGTCTAGCCGATCGGTGCCGTTTTGTGTGCCCGGAAAGCACTTGCCTCGATGTCGCGGGGTGAGAACATTTCAAGGTTGGCCGGCGCACGGGGCGCACCGCAACGGGATCAATGGCGGCGGCACAAAGGCCGGCAGAGCGGGCGGTTCAGCGCGGCAGGGTGGCGATTTGCCGTTCCGTCGCCGCCAAAGTTTCCTCGACTCTGGCCGGCGGCACCAGGCGCCATAAAGCCGGCTCGAGGAAGGCCAGCCAAGCGTCGCGAACGCCCGCCTGGATCAGCCGGCTGCGTACGGCCTCCCGCTGGGAACGCGGGAACGGTCCAACCACCTCCCGGTAGAGTTCACGCCCGTCCAACCGGGTGACGACCACTTGCGAGCCGAGCTGCCAGCGGCGTTTGGAAAAGCCGCCGGTATCGGCGACACGCGACAGGCTGCCGATGACGAAATAAAGGCCGAAGACGGGTTTGCCCAAGGGTTCGGAACCCGCCTCCGCCGTTTTCCACGCCTCGCTTCCTGGTGTCGCGGCCCCGATAGCCGTCTCCCCACCACCGCTTGCCGTTGCCAGCGGCGTATCGTCGTTCGCCGCCGTCACCGACAGGCGCCAAGCCGCCTTGGCGGCGGCGAACCGGCTGGAATCCAGGCCGAAGGATTCGCTCGGCGGCAAATCCAAGGCGGCGGTTTGCTCGCCGGACTCCGCCGCGCCGGCGGCGGTTTCGAAATCGGCTAGCGTCGCCGGGTCCGGGCTGTCCATCGCGGCGACTGCCGCGGGTTTCGCGGTCCCGAGCCCTTGCAGATAAGCCCAGGCGTCGACGAACTCCGTCACGTCCGCCGCCGGCCCGTGATCGTGGCGGATACGGGAAGCCGTCTCGGCGCCGACCCCGGCCACGGGATGAGCGCCGGCCGCGATACCCTCGGCCGGCGCCGTAAATTCAGGCTCATCGGCCGGCGTGAAGGTCTCGGCGTCCAACGCG
>PVBE012614534.1_pt1 | contig 26307 bp, 20 predicted proteins | sample 1631181 | NCBI WGS metagenome assembly PVBE01 (sample SAMN08397723, study PRJNA350692) | Marine metagenome, whole genome shotgun sequencing project. | isolation source: water | place: Pacific Ocean | collected 2012-04 | reverse complement strand
TGGAAAATCATAATCCTCGTTGTTTCCCGGAACAACCCCGGCATTTTTAACCCGCATTCCCCAGATGACATCCAACCTCGTGGAAATGATACCACTGTCCCACCGCCAAGGAAATTGAATTCCCTTTGCAGCCATCCGATGACATGATTTTGGTAATCGGCCCGCGATTGGAAGGCCATTCGGCCCAGTTTTTCATCATCTAGACGCACCTCTCCCGTCGTTTTCACCTCGCCGTGGATTTCCTCGGCCTACGCCGGAGCGGGTCTTCGTCGCAAAACATCGATCAGGCTCAATGGGAGTTCCGGGGACAGTATATCTAATTCCCCTCGCCCCGTGGCTTTGGCCCGGGGTTTTGACGGCGCAGGACGCGGTCGAGGGCGGCCTCGATTTTCCAGACATGGTGCCCCCAATTTCATTACCAGTTTTAATGAATGCCGCCATGCGCCGATCTTATGCCCTCTTCCCGCCACGGCCCAAGGAATTAGGTTGCATTGGCGTCAACAAACCTTGCGTTCCGGGGCGGAGAACTCCAACATTGCGCTGGCGCGAACCCAAACTCCAGGACGGAGACGTTATGACCGCCACGCCCGAGACCGTTGAGCCGATCTTGCTGCGCGACGACCGGGACGGGGTTGCGACTCTGACGCTCAACCGTCCGGCGGCGCGCAATGCCCTTTCGGCGGCCTTGATGTCGGAACTGGAAGACGCCTTCGCCGCCATCGCCAAGGACCCGGGCGTCAAGGTCGTGATCCTTGCCGCCAACGGTCTCGCCTTTTGTGCCGGCCATGACCTCAAGGAAATGCGGGCCAATCCGGGGCGCCAGAACTATGAGGCATTGTTCACCCAATGCAGCCGCCTGATGATGGCGATTACGCGCCTATCGCGCCCGGTCATCGCCAAGGTCCACGCCACCGCCACCGCCGCCGGTTGTCAGCTTGTCGCCACCTGCGACCTGGCGGTGACGGCGGACGGCGCCCATTTCGCCACGCCCGGCGTCAACATCGGGCTTTTCTGTTCGACCCCCATGGTAGCGCTGAGCCGCGCCGTCGGGCGCAAGCCGGCGATGGAGATGCTGCTAACAGGCGCGCCCATCGACGCCGCCGAGGCACTGCGCCTTGGCCTCGTCAACCAAGCGGTGCCAACGGAGGATTTGGACACAGCGACCTGGGATCTGGCGGCGACCATAGCCGCCAAGTCGCCGCTAACGGTGGCTACCGGCAAGGAAGCCTTTTACCGCCAGATCGATCTCGATCTCGACGCGGCCTACGCCTATGCCAGCGAGGTGATGACGCGTAACATGCTGGCCCGTGATGCCGAGGAGGGTGTCGACGCCTTCCTCGAAAAACGCCAACCGACATGGGAAGGACGGTGAACGACCGCCACGGCAAACCCCTGCACTACGCCGACGACCACCTGCGCGCCATCCTGGGCCGGGTGCGGACCATCGCGATGGTCGGCGCCAGTCCCAAATGGATCAGGCCCAGTAATTTCGTCATGAAATATCTGCTTGGTAAAGGCTATCGTGTCATCCCGGTCAACCCAGCGGCAGCGGGCCAGGAAATCCTAGGACAACGCGCCTATGGCCACCTCAACGAGGTTCCGGGCCCCCTTGACATGGTGGACATTTTCCGTGCCTCGGATGCGGCCGGCGCCATCGTTGACGAGGTCATTTCCTTGGCGCCGGAGAAATCCATATCCGTGGTGTGGATGCAGCTTGGCGTCCGTGATGACGCGGCCGCCCGGCGCGCCGAAGCCGCCAGCCTGATTGCGGTGATGGATCGCTGTCCGAAGATCGAATACGGACGCCTGTTCGGCGAACTGAGCTGGTGCGGCGTCAACACCGGCATCATCTCGGCGAAACGACCGGTGATGCATCCATGACTGACAAGGACAAGAACCGCGCCCTTGGCTTCGAGACCCGCGCCATCCATGCCGGCAGCCATCCCGAACCGGTAACCGGCGCCCGCAATACGCCCATTTTCCAAACCACGTCCTATGTTTTCGAAGACGTGGACCACGCCGCCGATCTGTTCAACCTACAGACTTTCGGTTTTCTCTATTCGCGCATCACCAATCCAACCGTGGCCGTCCTTGAAGAGCGTATTGCCAATTTGGAGGGCGGGCGCGCCGCGGTCTGCGCCGCCTCGGGCCACGCGGCACAATTCCTGGCCTTCTTCACGCTATTGGAACCTGGTGACGAGTTCGTTGCGTCCAGAAACCTCTACGGCGGTTCGGTGACCCAGTTCGGCCACAGCTTCAAGCGCCTGGGCTGGAACTGCCATTTCGTCGATCCGCTTGAGCCCGAGAATTTTCGCCGCGCGCTGACGCCCAAGTGCAAGGCCATCTTCCTTGAGGGCCTGGCCAATCCGGGCGGCATTGTTGTCGACATGGAACCGGTGGCCGAGATCGCTCACGAGGCCGGCATCCCACTGATTGTCGACAACACCATGGCGTCGCCGTACCTGTGCCGGCCCATCGAATGGGGTGCCGATTTGGTCATCCATTCGACAACCAAGTTCCTCAGCGGCCACGGCACCTCCATGGGGGGTGCTGTCGTCGAATCGGGGCGCTTCGATTGGGCCCAGAACGATAAGTTCCCATCGCTGACCCAGCCCGATCCAGCCTATCACGGCCTCACATTCCATGAGACCTTCGGCGATTTCGGCTTCACCATGAAGGCGCGCTCAGTGGCACTTCGCGACTTCGGACCGGCACTGTCGCCGATGAACGCCTTTCTCACTATCACCGGCATAGAGACGCTGCCGTTGCGCATGGAGCGCCACGTTGCCAACGCGGAGAAAATCACCCGTTTTCTTGAAGGACATCCGGCCGTTGCCTGGGTGTCCTACGCCGGCCTTGAATCCAGTCCCTATCGCCAGCTGGCCCGGAAATATCTTGCCAAGGGGGCGGGCTCGGTGTTCACATTTGGCCTCAAGGGCGGCTTCGAAGCGGGGGTAAAGGTCGTGGAATCTGTTAATCTGTTTTCGCACCTAGCCAATGTTGGGGATACGCGCTCGCTCATCATCCACCCTGCCTCCACCACCCACCGCCAGCTCGACAAGGACCAACAGGTTGCCTCTGGCGCCGGTCCCGACGTCATCCGCCTTTCCATTGGATTGGAGAGTGCCGACGATCTCATCGACGACCTGGACCTGGCGCTGAACCATGCCGCAGCCTGAAACGAACAATGTGGCACACGCGCCGCCGAGCCTGAAGAAACGGCTTTACAACACCCTTGAATCGTCGGCCGCGGGAAACTGGCTGGGCCGCTGGTTTGACCGCTTCATGGTCGTGCTGATCGTCACCAACGTATTGGCCGTCATCATGGAATCCGTTGAGGGTTTGGCGGCGACGGCATCCGATTTTTTCTGGACCTTCGAGCTCTTCTCGGTGACGGTATTTACCATCGAGTATCTGGCCCGCGTCTGGGTGTGCACGGAAAACCCCGAGCCCGGATACGGCCATCCTATTTACGGTCGATTGCGCCAAATGGCGACCCCCATGGCGTTAATCGATCTGATCGCCATCCTGCCGTTCTACCTTGCCTTTCTGATCTCCGTCGATCTTCGCTTCATGCGCGTCTTCCGGCTGCTCAGGTTGTTCAAGCTGACCCGTTATTCCTCAGCCCTGGAAACTCTGGGCATCGTCGTCTACGGCCAGCGCCGCCCCCTCGGCGCGGCACTGATGATCATGCTGATCGTGCTCATATTCGCCTCGTCGATCGTTTATCTCTTTGAACACGAAGCACAGCCCGAAACTTTCGCCAGCATCCCCCACGCCATGTGGTGGGGGTTGGCGACGCTGACCACGGTGGGCTATGGCGACGTCACCCCAATCACATCGGGGGGAAGGATTTTCGGCGCCTTCATCATGGTACTTGGTGTCGGTATGTTTGCCCTTCCGGCCGGCATCCTGGCGACGGGTTTCGCCGACGAGATTCGCAAGCGCGAATTTGTCGTCTCCTGGAAGCTGGTCGCCGGGGTTCCAATCTTTGCCAGCCTGGACGCCCTTCGTATCGCCGAGATCGCTCATCTTCTGCGACCGACGATGGTACCGCCGCGCCACGCCATCGTGCGCCGCGGCGAACCGGCGGATTCCATGTACTTCATCGCAACCGGAGAAGTGGAGGTAGACGTCCATTCCGAGGTCCGGACGCTCGACGCCGGCGATTTTTTCGGCGAGATCGCTCTCCTCAAAGAGAGCGAGCGCACGGCGACCGTCACCACCGTTACCGAATGCCGTCTCCTCTATCTCGACCGCTACGATTTCCGCCGCTTGCTGCGCGATCATCCCGATCTGGAAGAGACCATCACTCAGGTCATGGAAAGTCGCCTCGACCAGTTGGAAGCCGAAAACTCGACGGAGCTGCAATCCACGGTGTAGGTTGTCTCGGAAGCGGTTCAGCGGGAGGATCATAAAATGGCGGGGCTCACACCCGATCCGTTGGCGGCGGACGACATCGCTGGTTACGGCGATCGGCTGCGGCGTGGCGAGACGACTGCGGAGGCGACCGCCGAAGCCTATCTTGAACGTATCGCGGCCTTGGATCTCAAGCTTGGTGCCTTCGAATACGTGGCCGCGGACCAGGCGCGGTGCGCCGCGCGTTCAATTGACAAGCTGTTGGCGGCGGGAACCGACCTTGGTCCCTTGATGGGGGTGCCGGTGGCGGTTAAGGACCTTTTCGCCGTCGAAGGCATGCCGACGACCGCCGGCTCCAACGTCGATGTCTCCGATACCATCGGCCCCGAGGGTACGTTCGTGAAGTCCCTCAAGCAGGCCGGTTGCGTGATCTTTGGCAAGACCAAGACGGTCGAGTTTGCGCTGGGTGGTGCCGGCACCAATTTTGTTCGTGGAACGCCTTGGAATCCTTGGGATGCAGCACAGCACCGTGCACCCGGCGGTTCGTCAAGCGGCTCGGCGGTGGCCGTTGCAGCCGGCCTATCGGCCTTCGCCATTGGCTCCGACACCGGTGGCTCGGTGCGCGGCCCGGCGGCCTTTTGCGGCGTATTCGGACTCAAGACAACGGTCGGGTTGTGGCCCACCGACGGCGTCTTTCCCCTTTCGCGGACGCTCGATACCATTGGGCCGCTGACCCGCTCGGCCGCTGATGGGGCCATCGTTTTCGCGGCGCTGAGCGGCCAAGCCACGATCGCGCCGACGCCTTGCCAAGGCCTGCGTCTTGGTAAACCTGCACCGAACTTCTTCGAAAATCTTGATGAGGATGTGGAGCGGTGCTCAACGGCTATGATCGCGGCACTTACCGAAGCAGGCGCCGAGATCATCGATGTCGACGTGCCCGAGGTAGCTGAACTTTCGACCCTCTTCGCACCCCTAAGCGCCTGCGAACTGATTGCCGTCCTGGGACGCGAGCGCTTTCTTGCCGAACGGGACAAGATGGACCCGGTAGTCGCCGGGCGTGCCGCTCTCGGCCTTGAGACGACGGCGGACACATACATACGGCTGCTGTGGCGCCACCGCGACCTGTGCCGAATCATGGACGAGCGGATGGACGGTTTGGACGGCTGGATCACTCCGACGCGAAGCACCATCGCCCTGCCGGTTACCGACTACGACACCAGCGAGGCCGGCATCAAACGAGCCTCCAAGACGGGGTTGAACACGCGTCCCGGCAACCTCTTCGGCTTTTGCGGCACTTCGACACCCATCCACGCCCTGGGTTCCGACCTGCCAGTCGGCTTCCAGGTGATGTGTCCGGCCGGGGCCGAGGAGCGCGCGCTCTCAATCGCCCGGACCTTCGAAGAAATCGTCGGGGCGCCGCCGATGCCCGACGTTTCGGCGTTTCTCTGAGAGCCCGGCCGATAATGGCAAACCTTCCTCCCAATCCCATCGCAAACGGCGGCATCGCCGGTTTCGGCAAATGGTTGCGCGGCGGCAAGATTACGGCGGAGTCCGCGACGCGGGCCTATCTCGCACGGATCAAGGCCTTGGAACCCCGCCTCGGGGTGTTCGAACACGTTGCCGCCGAGAGCGCACTTGAGGCCGCCCAGGCCCTCGACGGATTGCTGGCGGCGGGTACCGACCTAGGCCCCCTGATGGGTGTGCCGGTCGCCATCAAGGACATCATTGCCGTCGACGGCATGCCCACGACAGCCGGCTCCGACGTTGACGTCGCCGATCTGATCGGCACCGAGGGATCCTTCGTCAAATCGCTCAAACGAGCGGGTTGTGTTATTCTGGGCAAGGTCAAGACCGTCGAGTTCGCGGCCGGTGGGACCGGCATTAATTTTGTCCGGGGAACGCCTTGGAACCCGTGGGACGCCGAGACCCAGCGTGAACCCTCGGGATCGTCCAGTGGTTCCGCGGTAGCCGTCGCGGCAGGACTGTGCGCCTTTGCCATTGGCTCGGACACCACCGGTTCGGTGCGTGGGCCGGCCGCCCATTGCGGCGTCTTCGGCCTCAAGACAACAAAGGGCCTGTGGCCCACCGACGGCGTATTTCCCCTCACCCCGACCTTGGACACCATCGGTCCCCTGACCAGGACGGCGGCCGATTGCGCCCATGTCTTTGCGGCATTGACCGGACAGCCAGTACCAGTCCCGGCGGTGCCAAGGGGGCTGCGTCTCGGCAAGCCCACGACGCTGTTCTACGACAACCTGGATGCCGATGTGGAACACTGCACGGCGGCCGCGCTCACCCTCCTTTCCGCGGCAGGTGTCGAAATCGTGCCTATGGAAATCCCCGAGGCAGCCGAGGTAGTCGGCGAATTCGCACCCTTCCTGCCGACCGAGCTGATCGCCGTCCTAGGACGGGAACGATTTATAGCCGAGCGCGCACGAATGGACCCGGTGGTGGCATCGCGGGCGGCGGAGGGCCTAGACGTGACGGCGGATGAATATATCCAACTTTTATGGCGTCAGCGGGAACTGTGCCGGATCATGGATGAGCGGATGGAAGGTTTCGACGGCTGGGTGACGCCAACCAGGCCCACAGTGCCGCCGCCGGTCGTCAGCCGCGCCGAAGCCGAGGCCAAACTGCCTCTGCCCCCCAATCTTTGGCCCAATACCCCGGCATGCAGTATTTGTGGCCTCTGCGGGACATCCTCGCCTGTCCACGCCTTGGGCGCCGGTTTGCCAGTAGGCCTACAGGTAATGTGCCCGGGTGGCGCCGACGGAACGGCGCTTTCCATCGCCCTCATGATCGAGAACATCGTCGGACCGCCGCCACAGGCCGAACTGGAGTCCTTCTTATGAGCCAAAGCACACTTCTCCCCGATCCCTGCGACCCTGGTGGTATCGCCGGCTTCGCTGAGCGCCTGCGCGCCGGCACAACGACGGCGGAGGCCGCCACCGGGGTGTATCTTCAGCGCATTAATACCCTGGAGCCCCGCCTCGGCGCTTTCGAATGCGTCATAGCCGACCAGGCCCTTGATACGGCGCGGGCGCTTGACGACCTGCTGGCGGCAGGAACCGACCTTGGCCCCTTGATGGGAGTCCCGGTCGCGGTCAAGGACCTCTTCGCCATCGATGGCACACCGACGACGGCGGGATCGAACCTTGACCTGGACGATATCATCGGTGGCGAGGGTACCTTCATCAAATCCCTCCGGCGAGCCGGCTGCATTATCTTGGGCAAGACCAAGACACCCGAGTTCGCCATGGGCTCGGTCGGCGGGCGCGGCGGGGTTAGCCACCTGCGCGGCACGCCTTGGAATCCCTGGGATGCCGAAATTCAACGTGTGCCTGGCGTCTCGTCAAGCTGCTCGGCGGTTGCCGTGGCGGCCGGCATGTGTGCCTTCGCCATCGGCACTGATACCGGCGGCTCGGTACGCGGCCCGGCAGCGCTGTGCGGTATCTTCGGGCTCAAGACGACGCCCGGCCTGTGGCCCGCCGACGGTATGTTTCCCCAGGCCCCGGAACTCGACACCATCGGCCCCATGACCGCCACGGCGGCCGACGCCGCCTTGGTCTTCGCCGCCTTGCAAGGGACCCCCCTGCCCCGGGCTCATCCACTGCGCGGCCTGCGTCTGGCCAAACCGGTTAACCATTTCTATGAGGAATTAGACAGCCCGGTTGAAACCTGCGTGGCGGCAGCCTTAGAGGCCCTCGCCAGCGCGGGCGCAAGCATTGTTCCCATTGAAGTCCCCGAGATCGCCGAGCCGAAGCGGGATTTCGGTGCCTATGTCCCGGCAAACCTGCTTGCTGTACTGGGACGCGAGCGATTCCTTGCCGAACGCCATCGAATGGACCCTCTGATCGTGCCACGCATCGCCGATGGGCTTGAAGTGAAGGCGGATCAATACATCCGCCTTATGTGGCGCCGCCACGAACTCGTCCGTCTCATTGAGGACCGGATGGGGGGCTTCGATGGCTGGATACTGCCCACCGCCGGCATGGTGGCGCCGCCGATGGCCGAGACCGAAGGCCGCGACGCCGAAGACCTTAGGTCCGAGATGGGGAAGCGCAAGACCCATCGGCGTATGGCAGCGAACTTCTTCGGGCTCTCGGCCACATCGACGCCGATCCAGACATTTGGGTCCGACCTCCCGGTCGGCCTTCAAATCATGTGCCCGGCCAACTGCGAAGACCGCGCACTTTCCATCGCGCTGACCCTTGAAGATCTGTTCGGTGCCCCGCAGCGACCCGATCTCGGCGGCTTCCTCTAATCGTTTGCCGCCGCCGGGTGCTGTACGAGCCGCAACCAGACGGCGGCGGCGAAGGCAATGAGAACCGGCGCGATAACGGCGTAGTTGACGGCTTCCCAGCCGAAGGCGTGGAGCACAACCCCGGATGAGAAGCTGCCCACGGTCACCAGGCCGAAAACCAGAAAGTCGTTGAACGCCTGCACCTTGGCCCGTTCGGCCGGGTGGTAGGTCTCGGTTAGAAGCGAAGTGCCGCCGATGAACATGAAGTTCCAGCCGACGCCAAGCAGGACCAGGCTGCCCCAGAACTGTAGAACCTCGACGCCCGAAAGATTGACTCCGACGCAGGCCAGGTTCAATAGCACGCCGACCAGGATGATGTTGAGCACGCCGAAGCGCTGGATCAGGTGGCCGGTAAAGAAGCTGGGCACGAACATGCCGAGCAAGTGCCACTGGATGACGAAGGCGGCGTCTTCAAATTCGTGGCCCGAGACCATCATGGCGATGGGAGTCGCCGTCATCACCAAGGCCATCACCGCCATGCCGACCATAGCCGACAACACGGCGACGACGAACGTGGGTTGGCGCCCGATTTCGGTCAGCGGCCGACCCGTGTCTTTCAACTCTTGCGCCTCGGGCTTGGGGATGTCGATGAAGGCAAGCAAGGCGACGGTGGCAATGCACAACGCTCCGATGGCGGCATAAGACCCGGCGAAGGTGAGGGGCGCCAGCAGGTCGCGGCTGAACTTGGCCAGTTCCGGTCCGAAGATCGCCGCCACCACGCCGCCGCCCATCACCAGCGAGATGGCGCGGCTGCGGAAAGCGGCGGTGGCGGTCTCGGCGGCGGCGAAACGGTAGTACTGCCAAAACGCGTTGTGAGAACCGATCAGGGCGCTGCCGACGGCAAACAGGACGAAGGAGCCTTGATGTATGGCGGTGACACAGATCACTCCCGCCGTCAGCCCGATGCCCTGGCCGACGATGAAGCCGGCGCGCCGCCCGATACGCCGCATGAGCATGGACGCCGGGATGGTGGAGATCATGACGAAGACCATCTGCAGGGCCAACGGCACCGTCGCCAGGCTCTTGTCGGCCGCCAGCATGTACCCGGCCAGGGGCGACACCGTCCCGATGATGGCAACGCCAGACATGGCCAACGCCAGACTAAGCGCCAGCAGGATGACGTTCTTGCGCGACGGATCAGGAGAAATCTCGGAAGCCTTGTTTGTTGTCTCCGTCACTGTTCTCTCTCAATCTAGGCCATGTTTGCGCCAGAGCGATGAACGAGGCGCAGCCAGACGGTGGCGGCGAAGGCTACGAGAACCGGCGCGATGACGGCGTAGTTGACGGCCTCCCAACCAAAGGTGTTGAGCATGACGCCCGACGAGAAGCTGCCCACCGTCACCAGGCCAAATACCAAAAAGTCGTTGAACGCCTGCACCTTGGCCCGTTCAGCCAGGTGGTAAGTTTCGGTCAAAAGCGAAGTGCCGCCGATGAACATGAAGTTCCAGCCAACGCCAAGCAGGACGAGTCCGCCCCAAAATTGCAGAACCTCAACGCCCGATAGATTGACCCCGACGCAGGCCAGGTTCATCACCACGCCGACCAAGATGATGTTGAGCGCGCCGAAGCGCTGGATCAGGTGGCCGGTAAAGAAGCTCGGCGCGAACATACCGAGCGCGTGCCACTGAATGACGAAGGCAGCGTCGCCGAATTCGTGGCCCGAGACCATCATGGCGATCGGGGTCGCCGTCATTACCAAAGCCATAACCCCGTAGCCGACCATGGCCGACAACACGGCGACGACAAACAGAGGTTGGCGCCCGATTTCTTTCAGCGGCCGCCCCGTCTCCTTCAAATCCCGCGCTTCGGGCTTGGGGATGTCGATGAAGGCAAGCAAGGCCACGGTGGCCACACAGAGCATCCCGATGATGGCGTAGGAACCGGCGAAGGTGAACGGCACCAGAAGGTCGCGGCCGAACTTGGCAAGTTCCGGACCACAAATCGCCGCAACCACGCCGCCGCTCATCACCAGCGAAATGGCGCGGCTGCGGAAGGCATCGTCGGCGGTCTCGGCGGCGGCAAAACGGTAGTACTGCCAAAACGCGTTATGGGAACCGAATAAGGCGCTGCCGACGGTAAACAGGACGAAGGAGCCTTGATATATGGCGGTGACACAGATCAGCCCCGCCGTCAGCCCAATGCCCTGACCAACGATGAACCCGGCACGCCGCCCAATGCGCCGCATGAGCATGGAGGCCGGAATGGTGGTCGCCATGACGAAGGCCATTTGCAAGGCCAAGGGCACCGTTGCCAGGCTTTTATCGGTCGCCAGCATATGGCCGGCCAGGGACGAGACCGACATGATCATAGTGGCGCCGGACATGGCAAGCGCCAAGCTGAGCGCCAACATGATGACGTTCTTACGCGACGGGTCGTGAGAAGCCCCGGAAACGTTGTTGGATATCTCCGTCACCGTTCTCTCTCTAGCAGGGGGATGTCCGCGCCGGAGCGGTGGACGAGAAGGGACGCACAGTGCAGGATGCGGACAGCAAAATCCACTATTAACCGGGCATCGGATTTCTGTCGCTGAGATACCCGACATTAAGGGAGGAAACGCAGGTGAAAAAAATATACGTCGTCGTGACCATGGATGTGGAACCCTTGACGGGTGACACACACCCCACCGCGACCGGCCCCGAAACCTGGGAGCAAAGCGAGAAATTCATCCGTGGCTATGCGGAGCAAGCGGGCAAATACGGCTACCCCGTTTCCTATTTCATCCATCCCGAGGTCGCGGTTGCCCAGGCCGCGTTATTCGAGGAACTGAACCAGGAAGGTCACTGCGTCGATTGCCTGCACCTTCATCCATGGAAGTTCCGCGACGGCAAGTACAAGGCCCATTTCGGCGAACTGTCCGAGAACGACATGCGCGCCGCGCTGGGTGAATCCATCGCCATGTGGCAGTCGGGCTTTGGACGCCGGCCGCTCTACTTTCGGCCCGGCACATTCTCCGCCAACGACATGATGTACAAGGTCCTGGTCGATATGGGATTTAGGGGTGGTTCGTGTTCAATGCCGGGCCGCGTGTGGCCCAGGATGAAGGCCATCTGGACCGGCGCCGAACCTGATCCTCACCGGCCTCACGCTAGTTTCCGCCTGGCGGTGGGGGATTTGGAATTCGGCAACATGCCCAACTCGGCCGATTTCTCAAGCTGGGCGGTAGCCAAGGGAAGCAACTTTCAGATGGTCGAGGGCGAGACCCATTCCCATGACAACAATACGGTCGCGTGTCACCGGGATTTGCGGCCCGACTGGCGGGATAATGATTACCACGCCGTCGCCAACAACATCGTCGAACAACTTATCGAGCGTAACCCCTCTATCCCGGTGCTGACCGAGAACACCCATAACGATAACGACCACGCCGATCCCGAAGACCGAGTGTCCAAGAATTTCCGCACCATGCTCAAGGAGATCACTGACGCCTGCAAGAGCCGAGGAATAGAGCCCGTCGGCGCCACCATGGCCGATATTTGCGACATGGTGCTGGCCGAACCGGTGAAGATGCCACCGTTCGTTTATACCTAGCCACCCTTTGCATTTTTTGTGCGCCTAGGGCATGCCATACGACGGAGGCCAACGGTGGCCGGCGCCAGTGGAAGCCAAACCAGGTTGGTGATACGTTTCCACCCGAGGTGAAGCCATGTGGACCATGTCCATAAAGCTCGTACTCGTCATCGCCGCCGCCTTTGTCGGCCTCGTCTTGCTGGCCGATTGGGCGGTGGAACTGTTGTGGCTTGGCACGCTGGGCTACGAGAGCGTGTTCTGGACCCTGCGGCTCCTCAAGGTCGGCTTTTTCCTCATTGCCTTCGTTCCGCTCTTCCTGTGGTTCTGGTTCAACCTAAGCGTCCTGTCCCGGCGCTTCGACCTGAGAGCGATGATCGCCGCCGTGGGCCGCCATTTGGGACAGCGCACCGGGACCGTTGGCGCTTATCTGGGTGGAGCCGCCGACGGCACGAAGAAAGCAGGGTCGGGCGGCGCGGTGGGGGCCGGCGTCCGTGCCCTTTTAGCAGCCGTCGGCGCTCTGTTGTTCGGCCTCGTCATCGGCGCCGGTTGGGATACGCTTTTGCGGCTCTCGTGGGCTGGAGACTATGGTCGCATTGACCCTATCTACGGTCACGACGTGGGGTTCTATTTGTTCACCCTTCCCTTTCTCGAAGTGGTGCAGACCAGCCTCGTCGCTGTCACCTTGCTTACCCTCGCCGGAGTCACGATGAGCTATCTGCGTGCCGACGTCGTTCGCGTCGATTGGAAGCGCGGCATCGAGGCGCCGGCGGCCGTTCTTCAACACATCGGCATCAACTTGGCGCTCTTTCTCGGTGTCTGGGCATGGGGATATTATCTGGACCGCTATGCCCTCCTCCAATCGACCCGGGGTGCCGTTTATGGTGCCGGCTATACCGACGTATTCTTAGTCCAGCCGGCACTTTGGATCGTCCTCGGCGCCACCGTGGCCCTGGCGGTAGCAGTGCTGTTTCCGGCGGTCCTCAAGAACCTGCGCGTGGTCGTGGCGGCAGGCGGTGGCTATTTGATCATCATAGCGGTTTCATTGTTCATAACCCCGTGGGCGGTGCAGGCCTTCAAGGTGGAACCCAATGAACTGGAATTGGAGACCCCATACCTGCGCCACAACATCGCCTTCACGCGCCACGCCTTCGGTATCGACGACATTGACGTGCGCTCCTACGGTGCCCTCGACGAACTGACACCTGAGGACCTGCGGCGCAATCAGCAGACCATCGACAACATTCGTCTTTGGGATTGGCGCCCGCTGACCCAGACCGTCCGCCAGCTTCAGCGCATCCGCACCTATTACGAAATCAATGATGTCGACGTGGACCGCTACCGGGTCGACGGCGCCTATCGCCAGGTCATGGTAGCGGCGCGCGAACTGTCGAACGACCTTCCCGATCAGGCTGAGACCTGGGTCAACCGGCATCTTCAATACACTCACGGCTATGGCCTCGCCATGAATTTAGCGGCCAAAAAAAGCAAACAAGGCGTGCCCGAGTTCTTGGTCAAGGACCTGCCGCCGAGCGCGGTAGGTGGCTTAGCCGTCACCCAGCCGGCGATCTATTACGGTGAGGAGAATTTCGGCTATCGCATCGTCTCTACCGCGGTGAAGGAATTCGACTATCCCAAGGGGGATGACAACGTCTACTCCCATTACCGGGGACGGGGCGGCGTAGCACTTGATGCGTGGTGGAAGAAGATCCTCTTCGCCTGGCAACAATTCGACGTACGCATTGCGCTCACCGCTTACACCCAACCCGAAAGCCGTATCCAGTTGTGGCGTACCGTCAGCGACCGTGTAAGCCGGATCGCACCGTTCCTGCGCCTCGACGGCGATCCCTACATCGTGCTTGGCGACGGGCGTCTCTACTGGATTCAAGACGCCTATGTGACCGCCCGCACGTTCCCCTATTCGGAGCCCGGCGACGGGCGCTACAACTACATCCGAAACTCGGTCAAGGTGATCGTCGACGCCTATGAGGGCGACGTCATCTTCTACGTCATGGACCCCGGCGATCCGGTCCTCGGCGTGTACCGCCGCGCCTTTCCAGACCTTTTCCGTCCCCTGGCCGAAATGCCCGAGAGCCTGCGCCGTCACCTGCGCTATCCCCAGGAACTCTTCCAGGCCCAGGTGCGTACGTACGACACCTACCACATGACCGTACCGCAGGTTTTCTACAACGGCGAGGACATCTGGTCTGTGCCCCAACGCAAAAAGATGAGCCAGAGCGTGCGGGTCGGACCTTTCCGATCCTTGGCGGGCGGCTCCACCGAAGACGACGACGACATGAAGCCTTACTACATTTTGATGAAGCTGCTTGGCGAGGAGCAGGCCCAGTTTCTCATCATGTCGCCGCTGACGCCGAGCAACCGCGACAACATGATTGCGTGGATGGCGGCGCGCTGCGACTTTCCGGCCTACGGCCAGTTGCTGGTCTACAAGCTGCCCAAGGAACGCCTGATCTTGGGACCGGCCCAAGTCGAGGCAATGATTGATCAGGACACGCACGTCTCGCAGCAGATATCCCTATGGGACCAACGCGGCTCGCGGGTTATCCGGGGCAGCCTTCTCGTCATCCCCGTCGAGCAGTCATTCCTCTATGTCAAACCCATCTATCTGCTGGCCGAGCAAGCCTCTATTCCCCAGCTCAAGCGCATCATCGTCAGCGACGGTAAGCGCCTCGCCATGGAACCAACCCTGGAAGGTGCTCTCAAGGTGGTCTTCGGCGGCAACTCCACCCCTGCCCCCACGGCACGGGCGAATACATCGTCCGACCCATTTCTCGGTGCTCGCCGTGAACTGGAGCGTGCCGAAAAGGCGTTGCGCGATGGCGATTGGGATGCCTTCGGCCGTGCCATGCAGGCCTTGAAGAAAAGCATCGGAAAGTAGGACCGCCATGGACACCGTGACACCAAAACAAACCACTCACCGCGAGAGCGCCACCAGCCAATCGCCAAACGTCTGGACCGGTGGGGCGCGTGGCTTCGCGATGGAGCCCGAAGCTTGTTTTCCAAATGATTACACCGATGCCAGGCAACGCTTTCTTGGCACTTGCGACGAACTTGGGGTCAAGGCGAACCCCTACTCCAATCCCAACCGCGGACCATTGGACGAGGCCCTGTTCACCGATACCGCGTGGTTTGGGCCCGCCGATGCCGGGCGCGTCCTGGTCCTCGTGTCATCAACCCACGGCGTAGAAGGTTTCTGCGGCTGTGGCGCACAAATGGATTGGCTTCTGACCGGCGGGCCCAAACACCTTCCCCCGGACGTCGCCGTCCTTATCATTCACGTCATCAACCCGCATGGTTTCGCCTGGCTCAGGCGCGTAACCGAGGAAGGCGTCGATCTCAACCGCAACTGGGTCGACTTCGATAAACCGCTGCCTGAAAACCCGGGTTTCAATGAGTTGGCCGACGTATTATTACCGCGCGAAATCGAAGGTCCGGTCTTCGAGGCAGCCGAAGCCAGCATTAAAGCTTGGCGCCAGACCCGCGACGAAGAAACCTTTCAGATCGCCCGTGGCGCCGGCCAGTACACCCATCGGGGCCACTTCAACTTCGGCGGCTTCGAGCCCACTTGGGCACGCCGCACCTTGGAGGCCATAGTCGCCGAGAAGCGCTTGGCCGAACGCGACATCGTTGCCGTCGTCGACTACCACACCGGTCAAGGACCATTCGGTTATGGCGAGCCTATTTGCGGCAACCTTCCCGGCACAATCGGCAATACCCGCGCCAAGGCGTGGTACGGCGAAAGCGTCACCGAGCCGACGCTGGGCACCTCTACGTCCGTGCCCAAGACGGGTCTTTCGGAATACGGCTGGACACGTATGATCGGTGAGCGCCTGGTTTACGTCGCCCTAGAATTCGGCACCTATGATCCCGAAAACGGACGCCGCGTTCTGCGCCAGGACTACTGGCTGCACCTATACGGCAAACCGGACTGGCATGGGCAAGAGACGCGGCGCATCAAGGCCGATATTCGCAAGCGCTACTACCCCGACACCGACGACTGGCGCCAGATGATGCTCTTCCGCTCACGCCAAATTATCAAGCAGGCTTTAGACGGCCTAACCGGAGAGTAGGGCGGCGCCGAACTCGGCCCGCAGGGCTTCGGCGAGGCGGGCACGCACTGCCTTTGGATCGGCGAGCACGTCGGCCAGAGAGCGGCCGGCGCCGGCAGCCGGCAGGTCGGGAACGGCGTGGGCAAAAATGCGGCGGCGCGTTTCATAGCGCGCCGACTTGGGTAATTGATAGAGCCGGCGGTTGAGGTCCAACATGGTGGCGTCGTCGAAGACCGATTCCCATGCCACCCGTTCGCGCCCAAAATCGAAGCCGGCGCGCCGCCCCCCAGTGGCGCGGAGTTGCTTGGTCGCCCCATGATCAACGCCGACATCGGTGATAACGACGCCATAGTCCCGGGCGGCGCCGGCGCGGCTGACGAAGCCTTGCTCTACGTCGGCTAGAACTTTTTTCGGCGGGCGTCTATGGGGATTGCCGTAACCCGCCGCGCCGGCCATCAGAAAGCTCACCGTGTCCCCCGCCTTGACCAGCAGCTGGTCGATCTTGCCCAGCTCGCGCTCGTCAGCCCGGCCCAGGTTGTAAACAGCACGTTGTGGCCGGCCCGGCCGACCGCCAGCCACCCCCCAGGGGGCGAAGCGCATGCGCTCCATGGAGCGCGCCAGGATGGTGCCGCCGTCGTGCACAATCTCGACCGTGATCATCTGGCCGGCGCCACCGCGCCAACGGCCGGGACCGCCCGAATCGCAGCGCACGTCATAGGCGCGGACGATGACGCCGGCCTCTTCCTCGACAGTCTCGTTGGGGTGGTTTTTCATGTTGTTAAGCGTGTTGTCGCGGGCGTCTACGCCGTCTTGGCCCCTGAGCGCCCCCATGCCGCCCTTCATCGGTTGGACCACCATCACGTGGCGACGTCCGCCTTCCTCGGGGATATGCTCGGCCAGAACGAAAGGCGTCGAAGCACCGCAGGTCGGCGCCGACATTAAATTCGGCGCCGCCTTGAAAATGGCACCCGTAAGCACGTCGTTGGTCCGCCGACCCGGTGCCGAGCGCACGCCAACGGCGTCGGGGAACTCAGCATTGAGAATGATGCCGGGCGGCACCGTGACGCTGATAGAACGATAGAGCCCGGCATTCATCGCCATGCTGGGATCGTGAGTGGTCATGAAGCTGGTCAGGCGCATGGTCAGCCAATAGTTCATTCGGCCCATGGTGGGCACGTTATAGGCCGCCGGGACCTGGGGGTCGGTGCCGGTGAAATCCAGGTTTACCCGACCGTCGTTCACCGTCATGCAAGCGCGGATGCGCAGCGGAACGGGGCTCAGCATATCGTCGTCGAGGTAATCCCAGAACTCGTAGGCGCCGTCGGGAATGCGACGCAGGACATCGCGTGCCTTGGCCGCCGTATAGTCCGGCAAGTCCTTCTGGCAGTCGAGGAAGGAGGTCAGTCCATGCGCTTCGATCAGGTCGTCGATACGCTGGCGGCCAACCTCCATCGATCCCAGCATCGCTTTTATGTCGCCGATATTTACTTCCGGTGCCCGGCAGTTGGCGGTAAACAGCGCGAAGAAGTCCTGGTTGACGACACCCTTCTTGACGATTTTCATGGGCGGAATACGCAGACCTTCTTGAAATATCTCGGTCAGGGCCGGTGAAATGCTGGACGGCACGCTGCCGCCGATGTCCGTGCAATGAATGAAACAAAAGCCCCAGGCGACGATGCGGCCCTTGTGGAAATAAGGCCTCAGAATCTGTAGGTCGGGAAGATGTGTCGCCAGGCCGTCCGAAAGATAGGGATCATTGGTCATGATGACGTCGCCGGGCTCGACGTCGGGAACGGCACGGATAGTCGAGATGTAATTGGTGTCGATCAAGAAGTTGAAGGTCGCCGAGGGCGGATAGCCGAACACCTGGCCATCGGGGTCCAGAACGGCGGTTCCGAAGTCGGCCGCCTCCTTGACATAGATCGAGCGCGAGGCACGTTGCAAAGAGAAGTACATCTCGTCCGCCGCCGCGGCGATCTTTCGATTGAGTATTTCAAGGAGAACGGGATCAAGCCGCATGACGATTTCCGGTGGCGATCAAAAGCATTGGTTGAGCCTAGCCACCCTTCGTCAACCCGTCAAACCAGGCCGTTCAATCGGTATAAATTAGCGGCAAGGCAGTTGTGTACTTGATTTGCTCCATGGCGAAACTGGAGCTTACGTCGGAAAAAGGCACGCTTTGGATTAAACGTTTGTAGACACCGTCGTAGGCGGCAACATCGGGCACGACGATACGGAGCAGATAGTCGATCTCACCGCTCATGCGATAGAGCTCGACCGCCTCTGGAATGTCGGCAATGGCACGGGTGAACTCTTCCAGCCAGTCCACGTCGTGGCGGTTCGTCTTCACAGCCACGAAGACCGTCAATCCAACATTCAGTTTTTCAGCGTCGAGCAAGGCAACGTGACGGCGGATAATGCCATTGTCCGCAAGCGCCTTAATGCGTCGCCAGCAAGGCGTGGCCGAAAGACCCACCTTCTGGGCGATGTCGGCCACCGAAAGTTTGGCATCTTCCTGAAGGCAACCAAGTATCTTGCGATCAATAGCATCCATATCGGTCTCCCAGGTTCCGTTCAGCAAGTGTAATTGGAACAAATACGATTAAAATTAATTACCCCTATTTTGTGCATTTAGGAAATATAAACCCGCAAATTTGGACTTTGTCCACATATTTAAAACCTAATACCCTATATTTTTTGCGAGAATAATCCTCATGAGAATATAAATGAACCGGCTACGGGAAACTCCATTATGAGCGCGTTTATTGCCCAAGAGCAGTCCTACGCCCGTAAGGTGGGGCGAGGCCTAATCTATGACAATATTACAGAGACCATCGGTAATACGCCGTTGGTAAAGCTTGGCCGCCTGATGAAGGCCCATAACGTCGAGGCCACCATTCTGGCCAAGATTGAAAGTTTCAACCCCGCCGGTTCGGTTAAGGACCGCAGCGCCTTTGCCATGATCGAGGCCCTGGAAGCGGCAGGCAAAATCGGCCCCGACACCGAGCTCATTGAGGCGACCTCGGGCAACAACGGTGTCGCCTGCGCCTGGGTTTGCGCCTTAAAGGGGATCCCGCTGACTATTGTCATGCCCGAGCACATGTCAATCGAACGCCGCAAGATGCAGGCGCTGTTCGGTGCTAACCTGGTCCTAACGCCCAAGGAACTTGGCACGAAGGGCGCCATCGATATGGCGCAGGCTCTTTATAAGCAAAATCCCAACATGGTCATGATCGGGCAGTTCGAAAACCAAGCCAACCCCGACATGCACCGTGCCACCACTGCCGAGGAGATCTGGACCGACACCGGCGGCATGGTCGACGTCATCATCGCCGGCATTGGTACGGGCGGCACCTTCACGGGCATCGCCGAAGCCCTGAAGCCGCGCAATTCCGATCTTCAGATGATCGCCGTCGAGCCGGCGTCATGTCCGGTTCTGTCGCAAGGCCGGTCCGGCGTCCACAAGCTTCAAGGTCTGAGTTCCGGTCATGTACCCAAGATCATGCGTACGGACCTGATCGACGAGGTCTTAACCGTCGAAGACGACGACGCCATCCGAATGGCCCGCGAATTGGCCCGTGTCGAGGCCCTTGCCGTCGGCATCTCGTCGGGCGCCATGGCTGTTGCCGCCTTGCAGGTCGGCAAGCGCCCCGAGATGAAGGACAAGACCATCGTCACTCTCTTTGCCGATTTCACCGAGCGTTACATCTCGACTGAAATCTTCGACGGCCTATAAAAGCCACAATCCGGTCAGGACCGCTCGCCCCGGGTTGGACCAAGGGGTGCAATACGGATGTTTGGGCCAAGCCTCCGGTATGGAATCTTGAGCGTGTCGACGACGTTGGGACCCGGTCCCTCGACCACCAGTATCGGGCCTGCGATGTCACCGTAATCTGACAAGAAGTGAGTCGATTCCTTGAGTGCGATGATCTTTTGATCCTGGGCCTCGACTCCCAAGTGGGTAAGGAGCGCCCGGTCCGTTGGCCGGTGCTTGTCGCTAGCCACGATGACGCGGACGCCGCCGCTCAGCAACAGCGCCATAGGGCCGAGGTGCAGTTTTAGTCCCCGGTCCATGGGGCCGGTGCAGGTGATCTCGCCGTCGCCCAGGGCTTCGACCGTCATCGAGCCGGTAAAAGGTGACTCATCGGGCAGTCCCGAGCGGCCGCCGAGAGCGGCTTCGATCTCGGCACCAACACCTGCTTCATGGGCCTGGGCAGCAGTCTCGGGATCGCAGATCATGACGACAACCGCGCCGACAGCCCCCTGGCGCACCAAGGCGGCGAAAACGGCGATGGTGTCGGATGTGCCGCCGCCGCCAGGGTTGTCTTGGGTATCGACTAAGATGACCGGCCCCGCAGAACCGGGCGCCAGTTCGATGGCGCGGCGCACCGCATCCTCGGGCGAAAAGAGTTCGCCGGCAAACTCCCCTTCCCGCCCCAACACTTCCTCCGACAGGGCATCGACGGCCCCTTCCACGGCCGCCTGGTCCTGACCGAAGGCGAATACCGCCGGCCCCAAGTCGGGAACGTCGGCGCCGGGGAAACCCACGGTCAGCGACAGGCTGGCCACGCCATCCCCTTCCAGGACATCCACTTTTTGCATGATGGAAAGCAACGGTTCGGCCAGGGTGCATTGCCAGGACGACGGGATAAGGAAGGGAAGTCGGCGATATGCCTTGAACGGCAAATCCTTGCCATTCAGCAGGTCGTTCAGAAGGCGCGCCGCACGGGCGCCGGTCTCGTACTTGTCCATGTGCGGATTGGTTCGATAGACGGCAAAGGCCGAGGCGTTATCCATCATCGTCGGTGTCACGTTGGCGTGATAATCAAGCGCCGCCACCACCGGTACCGCCGGTCCCACGGCCTCGCGGACACGGCGCATCAGTTCTCCTTCGCCGTCATCGAAGTCTTCCGTCACCATGGCACCGTGGAGGTCCAGATAGACCGCGTCCAGTGGCTGGGCGGCGGCAAGGTCGTCGAGCATCATGGTGACGATGGTCTCAAAGGCGTGGCGGGTTACATGAGCCGCCGATTTTGCGTAACAAAGGAGCAATGGTAGAGGCTCATGGCCCTGGCGGCGCACTTCGTCGAGGAAGCCATTGAGCGAAATGTTGAGGCCCGCTACCGCATCGAATAGTTCCGCCCCCCGGGTCAGCGGTGGATAGGTGCCGTGGACATAAAAAGCGTCCAGATCCGTCTTTCCGGCGGCAAAGGTGTTTGTTTCGTGGCGAAAGCCACCAAAGGCGATGCGTGCGATAATTTACTCCTTCTCTCTACCGGCCCGTCAGTCCGGCCGCGACATGGTAAAGACGTCGTCGATCACCGCGTATTCGTCATAGCCGAGACGGGCGACGGGCCGCATCCGGTGCACATCGACCTTGCCTTCAACGACGATCTCTTTATTGACGTGGATGCCGACAATCTCACCCATGACAATATAGCTGCGTTCTGGGCGCCGACCCGTCGGCAGTTCGATGGTTTGCCTGAAGACGCATTCCAAGGCTGCTGGCGATTCGCCGACCCTGGGCGGCTTGACCTTGACCGAGGGCACCGGCGTTAATCCAGCCAAGGTCATCTCATCGACATTTCGCGGCACATGCTTCGACGTCAGAACCATCTGTTCCCTAAGCGCATAGGTCGCCAGAATGCAGACGAACTCGCCGGTCTCCTGGACGTTCAACAGGCTGTCCTTGGCGCCGCCGTCAAGGTGCTCACCATTGGGACAATAGATGACGCAAGGCGGGTCGCCCGAGACCAGATTGAAATAGCTGAATGGCGCCAGATTCACGACGCCGGCGGCGTTGATCGAACTGATCCAGCCGATCGGTCTCGGCACCACCAATGCTTTCAATGGATCGTGCGTAAACGGCGATGGTTTCATATTCACCGCCGGGTCGATGAAGAGCGTTCCGTCCTTGACGTTATTCATCGACCGTCCCCCACACGCGTTTCGTTCCGACGCCTACTCCGCCGGCGGTTTGCCGGTACATCCGAACAGCGCATCAAGGGAACCGCGTTCGGCGCCTTGCAAAACAGTAGTAAGGCTGCCGATAGGTGTCAAATTGGCGGCGGGCGTAACAGGCAGTGCCGCCGGAGACCTGCTGAAAGCTTCGGGCGAACTTTCCCAGCAATCCGAGATCATCGGTATCGAGGTCAACAACTTCCTGGAAGAGGTCAAGTAAGTCGTCGGATCGGCGGCTGCGGACCTCAGCTATCGACGCTTGGGCGGCATTGAGATGACGGTGAGCCGGGATGGGTCTATAGTCGTCGTTTCTTGACCGTACGGGTCCATCCCCCGATTGACATGACGCATGGAGAGGGCGCCCGTGGCGACTTAGTGTGGAGCCCATGAAAGCCGACTTAGCCACGAAATACGACCTTCGGGTGCCACGCTATACCTCCTATCCGACGGCGCCTCATTTTACCGAGGCGGTGGACGGGGCGGTTTATCGCCGTTGGTTGACGGAGCTTTCGCCGGACCTGGATCTTTCGCTCTATTTCCATATCCCCTATTGCGACACGCTGTGTTGGTTCTGTGGGTGTTATACCAAGATCGTGCGCCGGTACGAGCCGGTGGCACGCTATCTCGACATGCTGCTAGACGAAATCGATCTCGTTGCCGACACCCTGGGCGAACGCTTTCGCGCCCGTCACCTGCATTGGGGCGGCGGCAGTCCGACGCTCATTGAGGAAACCGATTGGCAACGCCTGATCGAACGAATCCACGCCCGCTTTGACGTTGGCCCGGATGCCGAGGTCGCCGTCGAAATGGACCCCCGCGATACCACAAAAAAATACGTCAATGCTCTTGCCTCCGCCGGCGTCAACCGGGCCAGCATAGGCGTCCAGGACTTCCACCCCGAGGTCCAAAAGGCGATCAACCGCATTCAGCCCTTCGATACCACCAAACGCGTTGTTGACTGGTTGCGCCATCAAGGCATCTCCGGCATCAATATGGACCTGATGTACGGTCTTCCCTACCAGACCACCGAACGGGTCGTCGAGACAGTCGAGAAGGCGGTCCGTCTGGAACCCGACAGGGTGGCGTTGTTCGGCTATGCCCACGTGCCGTGGATGAAGACACATCAAAAGTTTATCAAGGACGAGACCCTGCCTGATTTCTCGGAACGCTGGCAGCAGTCCGAGGCGGCAGCAAATCGTCTGGTCGAATTGGGTTACGTGCGCATCGGCTTCGATCACTTTGCTCGTCCCGACGACGACTTGGCGGTGGCCCATGCGGAAGGACGGATGCACCGTAATTTTCAGGGTTACACGACCGATACGGCACCTGCCCTCCTGGGCTTCGGCGCCTCGGCCATCGGCTCCTTGCCTCAGGGTTACGTCCAGAATACCCAGCCCCTGAGGACTTACCGCGAAGCCGTGACCTTCGCCGATTTCGCCACCGAACGCGGTGTCGCGCTTAGTGACGATGACCGCTTGCGCCGCGACATTATCGAACGCCTGATGTGTGATATGACGGTAGACCTGAATGCGCTCTGCAAGACCCACGACATGGCCCGGGAAACACTCAACGACGGAATGAAGCGCATGGAACCCCTGACAGAGGACGGCATCGTTGAGGTTAACGATGGACGGGTGACGTTGACCGCCCAGGGTCGCCCCTTTGTCCGCCTGGTTGCCGCCGCTTTCGACGCCTACCTAAATAAGGGTGAAAAGCGCCACTCCAAGGCCGTTTAGATCAAGACCGCTTGCGGGCCAGGGTCAGGCCATCGCCGATGGGCACCATGGAGATGCTCACTCGCTCGTCATCCACAACTTTTCGATTGAAAGCCATGATGGCTTGAGTGTCCTCACCTTCAATCTTGCGGGGATCGACGACACGCCCACGCCACAGCACGTTGTCAACACAGGCTAGGCCGCCCGGCCTGAGTAGGGTGAGGACGCGCTCGAAGTAGTCCTCGTATTCGGGCTTGTGGGCGTCGATAAAGGCAAAATCGAAAGTTCCCTCCTCACCCGCCGCGATCAAGGCGTCCAGGGTCTTAATCGCCGGTGCCAGGCGCAACTCAATTTTGTCTTCAACGCCGGCTTCGCGCCAGTAGCGCTCACCGACCGCCGTCCATTCCTCATTCACGTCGCAAGCGACGAGGCGCCCCTCGGACGGCAAGGCCATTGCTACGCAAAGGGCGCTGTAACCAGTGAATGTTCCAACCTCAAGGGCCTTCCGGGCCCCGGTCAACTCAACCAGGAGAGCCATGAACTGCCCTTGTTCGGGTGCGATTTGCATGCGTGCTTTGGGCATTCTCGCCGTCTCTTCACGCAGCCGGCGAGCCACGTCGGTCTCGCGCAGAGATACGTCCAAGAGATAGGCGTAAAGATTGTCGTCAAGACCGATAGATTGTTTGTTCATGGACGCAGTCCTCTAGGATTGGCACGGACCGCCAGGCGGGCCGCTATTTCGCGCGCCACGTCTTGGGCGGCGTTAAGGGGTGGATGGCCCCACGTCTCCAGGTGCCCGGTCATGGGTCGCGCATATCCCTTATCGAACAGCTCTGTGTGGAGGCGCGCATGTTTGGCTTGGGTGGCGCCCTCGGGCGCATATATGTAGACCGGCGCGGGGACGGCGCAAGCCTCACAACACATGGAAACGGAATCACCTGTAACAACGACGGCATCGGCCAGTGCCAGATAACCGAAATAAGGATTATCGCCCTCTCCGCCCCAGCGGTGAACCTGGTGCGGGGCGTCGATCGCGGCGAGTAGGGGTTCTTCCGCCGCCCCCGTCCGCCGGCTCGTCGAGACGAGCAACGATCCTCCCGTCTCGCGCGCCATGGTCGATGCCATTTGGCCGAGACGGCGCGCCGCCTCTTCACTAAAGGTCTGGCGCCGGGTGGAGCCGCCGACAATGAGGGCAATCCACGGCCGCGCCAAGGGCTCGAAACGGCCCCGCCATTCATCCGCCGCCTCGGCCAGGCGCCCCGCCGTGATGAGATGGGGGGCACCGGTAACGAGGACCCCGTTCGGCCGCAAGCGTCCGCCGTCGTGGGCAGGTTGGGCGATGAGATCGAAGTCCCCCGCCCCCGGATTTCCCGGGTCCATAATCTGAGCGAGAAAGGTAGCGCCCTGACTACGGCGTTTGATGGCCCGTGCCACCGGTGCGGTGCGTCGTCCGGCGGCGATAACCAGATCGGGCCAAGGCGGCGCCAACCCGGCGCGACTGGGCGCGGTCAAGGCGGCAAATGAGGCGCCAAGCAATCCGTTGGGCAAGCCGCCGAGGGTTGAGTATTCGATATCGCGGACGCGAAATTCCAGACCCAAAGCCTCGGCGACGCCGAGACATTGGCTGCGATTGCCGGCCCGGTCGTCGATCAAGAGCCAAACGGCGGGCGACGCGGATAGACCTCCACTCACGTTCATGGCGGGGAGTAAAGGGACCGTTATAGCCGGCGGTCAACAGGAATCAGCAACCGGGACCGCGCGGACCTCAGGCGGTGGGGCTCGCCTTTACCTTAACGACCGTATCCATCCACCGTTGCTGCCCTGCCACCGGGTCGGGGCTGTTGGGGATGATCCAGTTGGGGTGGACGCCGTTGGAGGTCCACCATTTAAGGTCATCGTGTTTATCTTCGACGGAGCCGGCCGCCGATTTTTTGCCCGAGGCATAACGGCCGTATTCCCAATGACCGCAGTGATGGGATATGGCAAGCACGCCAGGAACAACGGCGGGAGTAACACGGGCCTCGACCTCAATCTCGCCGACGGCGGATGTGGCGACAACCTTGGTTCCATTCTTGATCCCCAGCTTCTCGGCCGTTGCGGGGTTTATCCATGCCGGATTGTCATGGTAAATCTCGCTCAACCACTTGCAGTTAGCCGAACGCGAATGAATTTGGACGTTGACCTTGTAGGTCGTGAGGATGAGTTCGTCCGCCTTCAGATCGGCGTGTTCGGGGACCGCGGCAAAGGTCGGTAGCGGGGCAAAATTCTTCTGCTTCATGATATCGGAATAAATCTCAAAATACCCCGACTTGTTGACTGCGTCAGGCTTGAACCCGGCATAGACCTTGTCGCCAATCTTTTGGCCGACGTAGGCCTTGTACGCCCCTTTGGTGCC
>PVBE012830017.1_pt1 | contig 26324 bp, 28 predicted proteins | sample 1631181 | NCBI WGS metagenome assembly PVBE01 (sample SAMN08397723, study PRJNA350692) | Marine metagenome, whole genome shotgun sequencing project. | isolation source: water | place: Pacific Ocean | collected 2012-04 | reverse complement strand
TGGCCATCATCAATGACATTCTCGATCTATCCAAGATCGAGGCCGGCAAAGCCGAACTCGACGAACACGACTTGGACATCGACGATCTCGTCGAATCCGCGGTACGCCTCCTGTCCAACGCCGTCAAGTTCACACCGCTCGGCGGCTCTGTCACCGTCAGCGGCCGGCGAAACGAGGACGGCGGCCTGGCCCTCTGCGTCGCGGACACCGGTATCGGCATGACGCCCGAGGATATTCCGTTGGCGCTCTCCGACTTCGGCCAAGTCGGAAGGACACTCGATCAAAGTTTCGAGGGAACGGGGCTGGGCCTGCCTTTGGTGAGGTCGTTGGCCGAGTTGCACGGTGGCGGACTGGAGATCGAAAGCGCGGTCGGCGTCGGTACCAGGGCGACAATCTGGTTCCCGAAAGAAAGAGTTGTCGGCGGCCGCTGACCGCTAGCCGTCGCCGGTAATCTGGGCCACCAATTCGCCCAAGACCCAGTCGGCGTCGGCGTTGGCCGCGCGACAGGTGCCGACGGCGCGGTGGCCGCCGCCGCCGTACTTCAGCATCAACTCGCCGACGTTGGTTCGGGACGAGCGGTCGAGGATCGATTTGCCGACGGCAAAAACCGTGCGATCGGGGTCCAAGGGCAGTATCTGGATCGAGATATTGCACTCGGGATAGAGAGCGTAGACGGTAAAGCGGTTGCCGCAGTAAATCGGATCCTGAGACCGGAAATCGACCACCACCAGATTGCCGTGCAGCGTGGCGCAGTCCTTGATCTGCATCTCGAAGAGCTCGGCATGGGCCATGAAGACGTGCTGGCGTTCTCCTCGACGTCGGGCAGCTTCATGATCTCCTCCACCGGCGTATGACGAAGATAAACCATCATTTCCTTCATCATCTGGTGGTTCGAGATCTGATAGGGGCCGAAGCGATCGAGGCCGGTGCGCGGATCGAGCATGAAATTGAGCATGGTCCAGGGCTCAGGCGCCAGGATATCGGCTTCTCCGTACTGCGCCGCATCGGCCTGGTCGACGGCCGCCATCATTTCGTCGGAGATGCCGGGAAAGGCCTGGCGGCCGCCGAAATGTTCGTATACCACCCGGGCCGCCGAGGGTGCCTCGGGATCGATCACCAGGTTGTCGCGGGCGCCCACCCGTTCGACTTCGCTGAGATGGTGATCGATGCAGAGATGGGCGTTTTCGGCATATGGCAGGTTGGTGAGAATGTCGTTGCTGTCGATTTTGATCTCGCCATCCTGCACCTGCTTGGGCTCGGCGAATTTCACCTCGCCGATCATCTCCAGCTCCATCAACAGGCAGCCCGAAACGGCGCCATCGAAATCGGCACGAGTGACGAGACGAAATTTGTTTGCGGACATGGCACACGCTCTCAGGAAAGGGCGGACGGCGAACGTTGTCGCCACTGCCGCGCGATCCTTGCGAGTGTAGCACGATGAAACGTGAAGCCGACGATAGCGAATATGCCTTTCCGGTCTCGCGGGCTGATAATCCAACTGCGGCTGGAGAAGGAAATCTCAAAAGGAATGCGTCGATGAAGATCACGCTCTTCGGAACCGGAACCCCGAAGCCGCTAGCCCTGGCCGCGATCGAATAGGCCGCGCAGCGGTGCGATAGAAGCCGCCGGCCAGGTGTCCTAAGGTGTGGGACATGAAAATCAGTGAAATCGATATTCGGCTTTGCCGCCACCAATCCGGCATGACGGGTGGCGAGTTGCGCGACGGTCAGGGCTCGGAGCTGGAGTTCCTGGTGATCACCTTCAAGACCGACGAAGGGCTCTCGGCGTCCTCTTTCGGCTATGCCGGGCGAGGCGCCAGGCCGGCCGGCGAGATCGCCGCGACCTCGCTCAAACCCTTCTTTTTGGGTCGCGATCCCCTCTATCGTGAAAAGAACTGGCAGGATTTTCGGGTCAGCGACCGCTGGTGGCACTTGACGCCCATTTACAGCTTCGGACCCTTCGACGTGGCGTGTTGGCTGCTTTCGGCCCAAGCCGCCGGCCAGCCGCTCTATAAGTATCTCGGTGCCTACCGCGACGAGGTTCCGGTGTACGCCTCCTCGCTGGTGCTGCCCCAGCCCGCCGACTACGCCGAGCAGGCGCTGGCCGTGAAAGCCGCCGGCTGGGCCGGCTACAAGCTGCATCCGCCGGGTGACTATGCCTTCGACCTCGAGGCCCACCGCCTGGTGCGGGAGGCCGTGGGGCCAGATTTCACGCTGATGAGCGATCCCGTTGCGGCCTACACCACGGAACAGGCGCTGCGCATGGGACGCGAGCTCGAGCGCCTGGACTATCACTGGTTCGAAGAGCCGCTGGCCGACGAGAATTTCCACGGCCTGCGCGAGCTGACCCGGGCGCTCGACATCCCCATCGCCGGCGCCGAGGTGCTGGCCAAGCGGCCCTATTCAATGGCCGAATGTATGGCCTCGCGGGTGGTCGACATCGTGCGCGCGGATGTCTCCTGGGGCGGTGGCGTCACGGCGGTGATGAAGACGGCGCACCTGGCCGATGCCTTCGGCGTGCAATGCGAGATCCACACCGCCATCTATCATCCGCTGGAACTGGTCAACCTGCACTGCGCTGCAGCGATCAAGAACAGCGAGTTTTTCGAGCTCTTGTGGCCGACCGACTATTTCAATTTCGGTCTGGCCCAGCCGCTGGTCATCGAGAACGGCAAGGCGCAGCTCCCCCAGGGCCCGGGCCTCGGTGCCGAGCTTGATTGGGACCTGATCGAGGATGCTACGTTCGACGTGCTTTAGGGCGGCGATTGCCGCCACCCCCCACCGATGGGGGAGAGCAGGGAGGGGGTGTTTGGTACTTTTCCGAAAGCTCTCTAACAGCCCGGTTCTGTCAACGGCTCCAGGCGGCTGAGGCGGCCGGCCACGGCGAAGTCGCCGTAGTCCAGCACCAGGTGGTCGGCGACGCCGTTGGCGAACATGCGGAAGTCGACCTCGTATTCGGGCGTCTCGTCACACCGGCCGACGCCGAAGAAGGCCATGCGCATGCGCCAAGCCGGCACCTTTTCGAGCACAGGATGCATGACCTCGGTGGCGCCATCGGGCATAGCGTCGGTGACGAAAGCGATGACGTCGAAGAGTCCCTTCTTGCCGCTGCCGTCGAACATGCGGGCGGCGATGCGGCGCTCTCCCGCGCTGGCCGAGCGCACGAGAAGAGAGGTGTGTTCGGTGGGAAATACCGTGCCGGCGCCGAGCTCGAGCTCGAGGCCGTCGGGCTTGGTGAATCGGACGTTGCCTGCCTTGCCATGGCCCTCGAGTGTGGCGCGGCCGCTGAACGATTCCTCCTTGCGGCCGCCGGCCAGGCTGCGGATATTGAAGCGGAACACAGCACCATCTTTCGATTCCCATGATGACAGCGTGTAGTCACTGTCCATCTGCCGGCCCTCCATGTCGGCCACGCGCATGCCGATGCGCTGCAGTGCCGTGAAGCCCTCGCAGGTTTGAATCCATTCCAGCGCCATGCGGCCCTCGACGCGGGCGACGCCGCTGCCGGTGGCGGCGCTGGCCAGAGAGAGCTCGTAAACGGCCCGGTGCGACAGCAGGTCGAGATTGACGGCACCCGCCGTGGCCGTCGCCGGCCAGCCCCACAGCCCCGTCAGCACCGACAGTGTCGTCAGCAGGGAAAAAGCCCCTTGCGGTAAATGTTTCATGGTCATTTCAAACACCAGTTTCACATCACATAGCAACATATATCATGGTCTACTTGGCGTCCCAGCCTGACCGGAGGTTTTTTGGAGATAACCATGGCCCTCAAGACCATACTCCTCGCTTCTCTCGGCTTGTTGCTCGGCGCCTGCGTCACCGCATCGGCGGGTGATCCTGAGGATCTGGCACGGGTCTGGCAGCGCACCTTCGTCAAGCTGCCCAACGACATGGTGGCCTTAGGCCCGGCGGCGGCCGAGCTCGAGCCGGCGCAGAAATTCCCCGCTGTCGTCTATCTGCACGATTGCAACGGGCTCAGGCGGGCCGTCACGAACCACAGTGAATTCCTCAGAAGCGCAGGCTTCGCCGTTTTCATACCGCCGAGCTTCGCGCGTCGGGAGCGGCCCGGCCCCTGCGGGCCCGGTAGCACCATGAATGACTGGGGTGTGGCGGCAATACGGGACGTCTTCCGCATGCGTCTGGCCGAAACGCGCCATGTCATCGCGCGCTTGGACGAGCTGCCCTGGGTCGACCGCAGCAAGGTATTCATCGTCGGTCACAGTGAGGGCGCCGGAGCGGCGATCAGATACCAGGGCATCGACGTGGCCGGCGTGGTTGCCATCGCCACATACTGTTGGGGCGGCCTGCACGTGCCGGGGAACGTGCCGCTTTTGACCATGGCCAGCACCAGCGATCCCTGGTTTCAGTCGCCGGGCCAGAGCTGCCTCGGGATGACCCGTGGTGGTCCGGCCGAGACCCTGACGTTGATGTTCGATTCCTCCTCACATGGCATGATCGGCGCCGGCCTGATCCCGGATGCCGAGAAGGCGCTGCTCGAATTTCTGAAACGCCACAGCGCGTCCTGAATCCGCCACCCTGACATTTCTTCTGGGTGCCGCTGGCCAAAGCTGCCGGGGGGCAGTTTTTGCCGAGGAAATTCCGCCTAAAATCGCTGGATTCAAGCCATTTTTTGCTGGCATGGCCCTTGCGAGATGCTTGGCGAAAGAGTGGTCTCAAGAATTTGTACTGGCCGCGAGTGGGGTGTGGCCGGGAACCAAGAATGGGAGAGGAACCCGCATGAGTATTGCCATTGATTTCGGCCCGGTACCGGCCAAGGGTCAGGCCGGTGCGCTGACCGACAAATTGCTGCGTTCGTTGCGCGACCGTACTGCCATCACGCGCCAGGAGCCTTGGCGCTTGCTGGAGCAGGCCGTCGAGGTGGTGGCTGCCGCCGAGCAGCGCATCAGCAATCAACGTGAAAAGATCCAGCGTCTCGAATCGATGGTCATGACCGATCCCCTGACCGGGCTTTTGAACCGCCGCGGCTTCGACGAGCAATTGCGCCGGGTGCTGGCTTCGGCCCGCCGTCACGGCGACACCGGCGTGCTGACCTATATCGACCTCGACGACTTCAAACAAATCAACGACCACCACGGCCATGCCGCCGGCGATGCCGTGCTCCGGCGCGTGGCCAAGGTGCTGCGCCAGAACACGCGGCTGACCGACGTGCTGGGCCGCTTAGGCGGCGACGAGTTCGGGGCGCTGCTGACCCACACCGGCGAGGCCGAAGGATTCTTCCGTGCGCGCCGCTTGCACAGCCTGCTTTCCCAGGCCCACGCCCGCTACAAAGGCGTCGGCATTCCGCTGCGTGCCAGTTTCGGCTCGGCCAGCTACGACGCCAACAGCGACGAGACCGATCTCATGCGCCGAGCCGACGCCGAGATGTACGAGACCAAGACACGCAAGTCCGAGCGTTTCGACATCGCCGCGGAGTAGCTATCCAACAACCCGCCAGCCGTAACCTCCCCGCCTAAGTGCGCCGGCTTCCCCGCCGGCGTGCTTTTATCAGGCCCTCGCCGGGCGCGCGCCTCCGCGCGCTTGGCCGCCGCCTCAATGGCGGCTTGATGCCAAAACCAAAGTGATCGATCGGGTTGGTTTCCGAACTTGTCTTATTGGGCGCGCAGGAACTCCAGCACTACGCGGTTGAACTCTTCCGGTTTTTCCAGGTTCGAGATGTGGCCGGCCCGGGGGATGACGTGGAGACGGGAATCGGGGAGCCGTGACTGCATGCCCTCGCCGATGGTCACCGGCGTCAGGGGATCGCTCTCGCCAAATACCAGCAGCACCGGCAGGGCGAATGAGGCGAGCTCGGAGGTGCGGTCATAGTTGGTCGTGGCCTCGATGGTTTTGAGATAGCTCTCCTTGTGCAGCGCCGACATGCTGGCCACCATGCGTGCCATCTGCTGCTCCGTGACGTCGGGCCCAGCGAAGGACTGGGCTACGCCCTTTGCGATGTCGCGGGGCTCACCGCCGGCCAACAAAGGTTCTTGCCGGAGTCGGATGAACTCGGCGCGCTGGTCGGGCGCGAGCACCTCGGCGATGCCGGCGAAGGTGTTGCAGAGCACCAGCGAAGCCACGCGCTGAGGCTCGCGTTCATAGAAGTCCTGGGCGATGCGCCCGCCCATGGAAAGCCCCACGATATGCGCCCGGGCGGCCCCGAAATGATCGAGCAGGCGCGCCAGATCGGCGCTGAAGTCGGCGAAATCGAGCGGCCCTTCGTAGTCTTCCGAGTCGCCGTAACCGCGGGCGTCCCAGGCCGTCACCTGGAAGTCATCGGCGAAGACCAGCAACTGGTCGTGCCAATTCTGGCGCTGGCCGCCGATGCCGTGCAGCAGAACCACTAGCTCACCGGAGCCCGCCACGTCACAGGCCAAGCGCGGCGATCCCGCGATGAATACGGTTTCGAATTCCGTCATTGACCGCCTCCCTTGCCGCTCCCCGGTCAGTCGTGTATGAGGCAAGACGGTAGCAGGGAGAACCATGAAATGGCCAGACTTGCAGGCAAGGTTGCGATCATCACCGGGGCAGCGTCAGGACTGGGAGCTGCCTCAGCGCGGCGCTTCGTCGAAGAAGGCGCGCGCGTCGTTATCACCGACCTCGACGACGCGGCCGGTCAGGCCCTGGCCGACGAGTTGGGCCAGAATTGTGCCTACATCCACGACGATCACATGAACCGTGCCCAGAACGAGGCTGCGGTGGCCCTGGCGGTGGAGCGCTGGGGCGGGCTGGATATCCTCTTCAACAACGCCGGCACGCCCTTTTCCGGTGCTTTCGAGGGCATCGACGATGCCGCCCTGGACCGCGTCGTCGACGTCAACCTCAAAGGCCCTTTCCGCATGACCCAGGCGGCACTGCCTGAGTTGCGCAAGCGGGCTGCCGACAGCGCCGGCGGAACCTCGATCCTGTTTACCTCGTCGTTGCAAGCCCTCATGGCCCGGCCCAACTTCACGCCCTATACGGCGGCCAAGCACGGCGTCCATGGCCTCACCCGCGGTCTGGCGCTGGAGCTGGCGCCTGAGAACATCCGCGTCAACACGCTGTGTCCGGCGGCCACCGACACGCCCATGCTGAAGGAATTCCTGCCCGGCATGGCCGATGATTGGGAAGAAGCCAAGTCCCGTTTCCGCTCTACCATCCCATTGGGCCGCATGCCCGACCCCATCGACACCGCCAATGCCGCCGTCTTCCTGGCCTCGGACGAAGCTCGCATGATCACCGGCATTGCGCTCCCCATTGACGGCGGCTCCACTGCCACCTGACGACGAAGCGGCGGTGAACGCCGGCGATACTTCCCGCGTCGCCGTCCGGGTGCGGAATAGCGCGGCGTTGCGCCATGCCCTGTTCGCCTTCGCCTGGCTCAACGTCGTCGTCGGCGTGGTTGGCATATTCCTGCCGCTGCTGCCGACCACGGTCTTTCTGCTCATCGCTCTGTGGGCCTTTTCGCTTTCCTCGCCGCGCTTCCAGGTCTGGCTCTACCACCATCCCCGGCTGGGGCCGCCGGTCAGGGCCTGGCACGACCACGGCGTCATACCGCTACGGGCCAAGGTGGCGGCCGTTGTCGTGATGTCGGTGGGGCTGATTTTTTTGGCCTGGAAATATGGCGATGCCGTACTGACGCTGGGCTTGGGCATCTTATTGGTGATCATTGCCAGTTGGATCGTGACCCGGCCCGCACGGCCGGAAATGCCTAATTTTTGAACGGCACCCTCATTCCGCTTGCCGCCGACCGGCCGGAGGCTAAACTGATCGGCCGGCCATGCGAGGGAGTGTCATGACTGCGAACTCCGAAAAGCAGGACATTAAGAACCACTGGCAGAACTTCATCGGCGGTGCCTGGGTGGAAGGTTCGGGCGGCGACACTATCGCCGTCGAGAACCCGGCCGCCGCCCAGCAGATCGCCACCATCGCCCGGGCTCAGCCGGACGACGTCGATGCCGCCGTGGCCGCGGCGCGCCAGACCTTCGAATCTCGCGAGCTCATAGATATGCGGCCATCGGCGCGTGGCCAAATGATGCTCGACATCGCCCGCAATCTGACAGAGATGGCCGATGAAATTGCCCTGGCCGAGTGCCTGGACAACGGCAAGACCCTGGCCGGCGGCAAGAACGAGGCCATGGCGGCGGCGCGCTACTTTACCTATTACGGCGGTGCCGCCGACAAGCTCGAGGGACGCATGATTCCGCTGGGCAAAGGCTACGTGGACTACACCGTGCCCATGCCCTTTGGCGTCTCGGCCCAGATCGTGCCCTGGAATTTTCCCTTGCAGATCGCCGCCCGATCCATCGCCTGCGCCCTTGCCACTGCCAATACCGTGGTTATCAAGTCGCCCGAGCTTTCGCCGCTCTCCATGGCGTTGATGGTCGAGGCCATCGAGCGCGCCGGTGTGCCGTCGGGAGCCGTCAATTTGATTTGCGGTTACGGCCATGACGCCGGGGCGGCGTTGGCGGCCCATGGCGACGTCGATCACATTGTGTTCACGGGATCTGTAGCGACCGGGCGCAGCATTCTCAAGGCGGCGGCCGAGAGGGTGATTCCCTGCATCATGGAACTCGGCGGCAAGTCGGCCGGCATCGTCTATGCCGACGCCGATATCGACCAGGCCGTGGCCTCCACGGCCATCGGCATCTTCACCCATGCCGGCCAGGTCTGCTCGGCTCAGTCGCGCCTGGTGGTGCACAATTCGGTTCATGACGAGGTCGTCGAGCGCCTGACCGGGCGCGCCCGCGGGCTCAGCATCGGGCCGGGCATCGAGGGGCATGACATCACGCCGGTGATCTCGGCCGCCCAGCTCGACAAGGTGGAAGGCTACTGCCTGGGCGGCAGTCAGGCCGGTGCCGAGGCCGCCGTCGGCGGCCGCCGGGCCGACGCCGAGGGCTATTTCATGCAGCCTACCATCTTCACCGGCGTGCGCCCCGACATGGCCATCGCCCAGGACGAGGTCTTTGGGCCGGTGCTGGCGGTGCTCGGCTTCGACGAGCCCGAGGAAGCCATCGAAATTGCCAATGGCACCGATTACGGCCTGGTCGCCGGCGTCTACACCCGTGATTTGGAGACCGCGCACTGGACCGCCGATCGGCTGTCGGCCGGCCAGGTTTTCGTCAATGAATGGTTCGCCGGAGGCGTCGAGACACCGTTCGGCGGAACCAAGCGCTCAGGCTTTGGCCGCGAAAAGGGCCAGGAGGCGCTGCTCAATTACGTCCAGACCAAGAACGTGGCGGTCAAACTGGGCGGCGGCGCCGGTGGCCGGCCGGGCGGCTGAGCGAGAAACCAGAGGGAGGCAAGAATGGCCGGCAAGATTGAAGCGCGACTCATGGAACTGGGCATCGTCATTCCCGACGCGGTACCCGCGTTGGCCAATTACGTGCCCTGGGTACAAAGCGGCAATAACGTCTGGATCGCCGGCCAGGTGCCCATCGTGAACGGCGAGCTCACGCATGTCGGCAAGGTCGGCGATGTCGTCGAATTGGCGGACGCGCAAGCCGCGGCCCGGATATGCGGCCTCAACATCATCTCCCAGGTCAAAGCGGCCTGCGACGGCGATCTCGATCGCGTGGTGCGTTGCCTCAAGGTCGGCGGTTACGTCAACGCGGTGGCGGATTTCGGCCAGCATCCCCAGGTCATCAACGGAGCCTCGGATCTCATGGTCGAGGTCTTCGGCGATGCCGGCCGCCACGCCCGTTTCGCCGTCGGTGCCGGCTCGCTACCCCGCGACGTCTGCGTCGAGGTCGATGCCGTCTTCGAGGTCGCCTGAGATGGCGGGTCGCATCAAAGCCAGGCTGGCCGAGTTGGGCCACGAGTTGCCCCAGCCCATGGCTCCGGCCGGCACCTACGTGGGCTGGACGCGCACAGGCAACCTCGTCCACATCGCCGGTCAGGGACCGGTGCGTGGTACTGTGATCCCGGTCCAGGGCAAGGTCGGGCAGACGGTATCGCTGGACGCGGGCCGCGAGGCAGCGGCGCTGACGGCGCTTAACTTGATGGCCCAGGCGCAAGAGGCCTGCGACGGCGATCTCGACCGCATCGTACGCTGGGTCAAGCTTTTCGGTCTGGTCAATTGCGGCCCCGACTTCACCGAACATCCCGAGGTCATCAACGGCGCCTCCGACTTGCTGGTCGAGGTCTTCGGTGATGCCGGCCGCCACGCCCGTTCGGCCATCGGCGCCTCGGATCTGCCCATGAGCATCCCGGTCGAGCTTGATGCCGTCATCGAGGTGCGCTGACGGTCCCGTCGGCGCGGTACCATCTATGAGAACAGTCGCGAGTTGGCTGACGGAACGGCCAATTGCCCATCGCGGCCTGCACGGCTGCGGTGGGCCGGAGAACTCGCTGGCCGCCATCGAGGCCGCGGTCGTTGCGGGCTATGGCGTCGAATTCGACATTTTGGCCAGTGCCGACGGCGTACCGATGGTCTTCCACGATGACTATTTGACTCGCATGACCGGGCGGCCGGGGCGCCTCGACGAAACGACGGCGGCTGCGCTGGTCGAATTGCGCCTGGCAGGCAGCAACGAGCCAATTCCCACCCTGGCTCGCGTGCTGGAGCGGGTGGCCGGCCGGGCGCCGTTGCTGATCGAATTCAAGGCCCGTAGTGCCGAGGCGGGCCGGCTCGAGGCGGCGGCCTGGGAGGTTTTGCGAAACTACCGCGGCCGCTTTGCCGTTCAGTCCTACAATCCTCTGTCACTCCTTTGTTTTCGTCGCCTGGCACCGATGGTGCCGCGGGGCCAGCTCTCGGGCACCATGCGCCGCACCACCCTTGTGGTCGATTGGACGGTCAAGATGATGATCCGTCGTTTCGGTTTCAATTATCTCAGCCGGCCCCATTTCATCGTCGACAGCCTCAACCGCCAACCCTACGACGTTGCCCAGCGTTTGCGCCGGCGCCTGCCGTTGTTGCTCTACACCGTCAAGAACGCCGAACATCAGGCGCTGGCCGACCGCTGCGCCGACAACTTCATCTTCGAGAATTTCAGGCCTTAGTCCCCCGAAGGCGCTTGCCGGGAGAGGCCGACGATTTATTGTCTATGGCAGAATGAACCGCCAATTTACCTAGGGATCCATGGGCGACGTCGAGCAAGAACCGGTCACAGCCAGGATTGTCAACGCCATCGCGTCCCTTGACGCGACCGCCTGGGATGCTTGTGCCGGCGGCTACAACCCCTTTGTCAGCCATGCATTTCTGAAGACTCTGGAAGAGAGCGGCTCGGTGCGGCCCGAAACCGGCTGGGCGCCGCACCACCTGGCGCTGGAAGACGCCCAAGGACGACTGTTGGGCGTGGCACCGCTTTATCTCAAGTCCCATTCCCAGGGCGAATACGTCTTCGACTATGGCTGGGCCGATGCCTTCGAACGCGCCGGCGGCGAATACTATCCCAAGCTTCTGATGGCGGTGCCTTTCACGCCGGTGCCGGGACCCCGGCTGCTGGCCCCGCCGGGTCCCGATCAGGGAGCGGTGCGCGATACCCTGCTGGCGGCGGCGGTGCAGATCGCGCGAAAGTACGAAATCTCGTCGCTGCACGTCAATTTCTGCAGCGAGGACGAATGGCGCCGCGGCGGCGAACTGGGCATGTTGCAACGCACCGGCGAGCAGTTTCACTGGCTCAACCGGGGCTACGATACATTCGACGATTTCCTCGCCGACCTGGCGTCGCGCAAGCGCAAGGCCATCCGCAAGGAACGCCGCCAGGCGCTTGGCGGCGACCTCGAACTCTGCGTCCTGCGGGGCGCAGAGATCGGCGAGGCGCATTGGGACGCCTTCTTCCACTTCTACATGGACACCGGCAGCCGCAAGTGGGGCCGGCCCTACCTCAACCGCGAATTCTTCAGCCTGCTGGGCCAGGCCATGGGCGAGCGCATAGCGCTGTTTTTGGTGCGCCGCAATGGGCACTGGATCGCCGGGGCGCTTAATCTCATCGGTTCGGACTGCCTCTACGGCCGCTACTGGGGCTGTATCGAGGAACACCGGTTTCTGCATTTCGAGACTTGCTATTACCGGGCCATCGAGTTCGCCATCGACAACGGCCTGGCCCGTGTCGAAGCCGGCGCCCAGGGGCCGCACAAGCTGGCTCGCGGCTATGTACCGGTACACACCTATTCCGCCCACTGGATCCGCGACGGCGGATTTCGCCAGGCTGTGGAGCACTACCTCGAACACGAGCGTCAGGAAATCGACCAGGAAATCGAGATCCTCGGCCGCCACGCGCCGTTCCGGCAGACCGACGGCGACGCCTAGACGGCCCACGAAGAAACTCAAACAGCTACTTTTTAGAGAATAGGACAAAATAGGTCCCTGTCCCCAGTTTTGGGTCGGATTTGGGTGAAGCGCTGGAAATTGGCGCTCCCGGCGTCCAGAAAGAAAATTGGACAGCTACTTATTGGCGAATCGGAACAAATTGGTCCCTGTCCCTACTTTTTCAGATTTCTGGCCACAACCAAGCGGCGCCGCGGACGCCGCTTGAACCGCCGTGGCGGGCCTTCTTGAGCGCTGTCGTCAGGGTGTCGGAGAAGGCGAAACGGCTCCAGAGGTCGGGCACGTTCCGGTATAGCCGGTTAATGTTCGAGCAGCCGCCGCCGAGCACGATGACGTCAGGGTCGACGACGTTGATGATGCTGGCCAGCGACTTGGCCAGGCGCAACTCATAGCGTTCCAGCGTGGCCCGGGCAGCGGCGTTGCCCGCCTCGGCGGCGGACGCCAGCTCGACCGGTTCGGCCTTCTCGCCCGTGGCCTGGGTGTGGTCGCGGGCCAAGCCAGGGCCCGAGAGGAAGGTTTCGATACAGCCCATCTTGCCGCAATAACATCGCGACCCGGGTAGCTCCCCCGGCTCGGGCCAAGGCAGAGGGTTGTGGCCCCATTCGCCAGCCACGGCGTTGGCGCCGGTGATTACACGCCCGCCAATCACCAGGCCGCCGCCGGTGCCGGTGCCCAGGATAACGCCGAACACCACGTTCGCCCCGGCCGCGGCGCCGTCGACGGCTTCGGAAAGCGCCAGACAGTTGGCGTCGTTGGCCAGCCGCACCGGCCGGCCCAGTGCCGTGGCCAGGTCGCGGTCCAGGGCCCGGCCGATGAGCCAGGTCGAATTGGCGTTCTTGATCAGGCCGCTGGCCGGGGAAATGGTGCCGGGAATGCCGATGCCGACGCTGGATTCCGCTCCCCCGGCTTGGGCCTCGACGGCCTGCACCAGGTCGCAAACCGCCGCCAGCATGGCGTCGTAGTCGTCACGCGGCGTGGCCAGCCGCCGGCGAGCGGCGATGCTGCCGTCGCTTGCCAGGGCCACGGCCTCGATCTTGCTGCCGCCGAGGTCAACCCCGATGCGCAGCATCGATCAGCGGCTGGGGCGGTAATCGGCATCCCGCGCCATGTAGACCAGCCAGGCCCAGAGTTCGCCGATTTCATAGGCCGCCCGGCCATCGCGAAAGACCTCGATATAGGTCCGGCCGTCCATGGTGGGATGGCTTAGCGCCGCCTGGTGGCTGATGATGACCGGAGCCACGGGGATGTTGAACTCAGCCACGCCCTAACGCGCCTCGCGGGTGATCGAGGGCTCGGCGCCCTCGCGTCGGGCCAGCGGGCAGGCGTTGAGCACGATGCCGGCCCGGGCACGCACCTTCTTGACGATATCGACGGTGCGTTGCGTCGAACGCAGGTCGATGGGACTGGGCCGGCAGGGGATCAGCGACAGGCCGGCCAACCCGGCCACCATCTCGGCCACCGGGCCGGCCTGGGGCGGGGTGTCGAGGATGGTCACCGCGATGCTGCGGGAGGCCGCTTGGTTGAGAGCGTCGACGAGGTGGCGGGGATGGCATTCCGCCAAGGCCGGCATCTTGTCCTCACGGGCCCGCCACCAGTCGCCGGCCGAACGCTGGGGATCGATATCGATCAGCGCCACGCGTTCGCCGGACAGGTGGGCGTGCACGGCGAGGTGTACGGCCAGGGTGGTTTTGCCGGCGCCGCCTTTTTGCGACAGGAGGGCGAGGACTTTCATGCTGTGCCCAGTGTTGGCTCTGTGTTGGCTCTGTTTCGACTCCGCCTGGCGGCCGGGTTCAGAACCCGGCCTCGGTCAGGCGTTCCTCGATGAAGGCGCGGGCGGCCGGCCAGGTGTCGGCGCGGTGGTGGCTGTCCTCGGCCGGCTCCAGCAGGCGGGCGAGCCGGGGGTCGGCGACGAAGTGCAACCGGATCACCCGCTCGACCGCGCGGGCCACGGAAGTGTGGTGGTGCGGGATATCGTCGATGAACAGTACCGGCGCTTGCACCTGTTCCGCCAGTACGCGCACAGCCGGCCCTTTGGTACCGCTGTTGGCGATCAGCGGGTAATCCATGTTGTTGTTGCGCAGGCTCCGCCGGCGCGCCGCGATGGAATCCTTGGGCACGTTCGAGAGCACGATGACCTGGGCCCGCTTGGCCAAGGCCGCCAGGGCCTCGGCGGCGTCGGGCACCGGATCCAGGCGATCGGCGCGGTCGTCGAAAAAGGCCTGTAAAAGCTCGTGCACCTCGTCCTGGTCCAGGGCTCGTTCGCTCTCGCACTCGCGCACGTTGCCGGTGAGCGCGAACGAGGCCCAATCGAAATAGCAGCCGTTTTCTTCGATGAAGGCGACGAAGCCGGCCATGAATTCGAACAAAACCTCGTCGGCGTCGGAGATGATCAGCGGCCGCTTCGGGTCGAGCTCGAGCGCCGCCAGTTGCGATGCCACCTCGGGCGGCGGCTGCCGCTTGGTGCTACTCTCGCGGCTCATGGCAAAACCATTTCGCCCGCCCCGCCGGGCAAACGGCTACGGGCCCGGGTGGTCTCCTCGGGCGCCAATCCGGCGTTCTGACAAAACGCCAGCAGGCGGTCATCCTGTTCGAACAGGAAATCCAAGACGCCGCCGAGCAGCGCCGGATCGCCGGCCTGGCTGCGCAGCGTCTCGGGCGTCAGGCCGGTGCGGGCCAACAACCGCTCGAGCTCGTCGCTGTCGGCGGCAATGAAGGCAAGCGCCTTGAGAGCGATGGTTTCGGCACTTTCCGGAGTCATAACAAATCCTGGACAAATCCTAGATGATTCCCGGGTTGGTGCAGGGCAAACTCTGGTAGATTCCCAGGCAATTCCCCCTCCTCGCAAGGCTCCCCCACGGGACGGCAGTGGCGCGAGGGTAACCGAATCTTTCTCCAGGCGCACTAGCAAGACGCAATTCCTTTGCCTTGGGCGCTCAAAATGCTAGAAATCAAGGGATTGTGGAAGAGGGGGGCGCCTCAGGCGGTAACCTATCCAAGGATTTCCAAGCCACATCAGAACGGATCGAGCCTATGGCGAAAACCATCCTCATCGTCGAGGACAACGAACTGAACATGAAGCTGTTTCACGATCTGCTCGAAGCCCACAATTATGACACGCTGCAGACGCGAGACGGCAACGAGGCACTGGAACTGGCCCGCGAGCATCGGCCGGACCTCATCCTCATGGACATACAGTTGCCCGGTGTTTCCGGTCTCGAGGTCACCCGCCAGATCAAGGCCGATGACGAATTGAAGTCGATTCCGATCATCGCCGTGACTGCCTTCGCCATGAAGGGCGACGAGGATCGCATTCGCGAGGGTGGCTGCGAGGCCTATATCGCCAAGCCCATCCGGATCGATGAACTGGTGGCCACTGTGCAGAAATTCATCAATGACGACTAGCCGCTCCAGGCCAGCGGTTCCCTGCTGCCGGCCCGCGGTTTCCAGCAAGTGTTTCACAGATGCCTGCCCGCGTTCTTGTCGTTGACGACATACTTCCCAACGTAAAGGTCCTCGAAGCCAAACTGTCGGCCGAGTACTTCGACGTTGCCACCGCCATGAGCGGACGCGAAGCCCTGGATCTGATGGCCAAGGATCCACCCGATATCGTACTGCTCGACGTCATGATGCCGGAGATGGACGGCATCGAGGTTTGCACCCTCCTCAAAGCCGATCCCAAGCTCTCCCATGTGCCGGTGGTGATGGTGACGGCGCTGAGCGAGCCGGCCGATCGGGTACGCGGGCTGGAGGCAGGGGCCGACGACTTTCTTACCAAACCGGTCAACGACATAGCGCTGTTTGCCCGGGTGCGCTCTTTGGTGCGGCTCAAGTTGATGATGGACGAGTTTCGTCTGCGCGAGCAAACCTCGAGCGAGTTCGGCGTACTCGACCAGATCGCCGCCGATACCGAGCTCGACCAGGCCGGCGCCAAGGTACTGGTGATCGATGACAGCGTGACCGACGGCGAGGTCATCGAGGAAACCCTGACGCCGCTCTGCCATGTGGTGCGCGAGAAAGAGCCCGAAGCCGCCATGGACATCGTGCGTTCGGGCGATTTCGATCTCATAATAGTTAGCCTGCTGATGCGCGAGAGCGACGGCTTGAGGCTGTGTTCGCACCTGCGCACCATGGAGGAGACACGCCAGGCCTCGATCTTGGTGCTCAACCGCGAAGATGCCACCGAGCAACTCGTCAAGGCGCTCGATATCGGCGTCAACGACTATCTGATAAAACCCGTCGACCGCAACGAGCTACTGGCCCGCACGCGCACCCAGGTGCGGCGCAAGCGCTACCAGGACCGGCTGCGTGACAATTACGAGATGAGCTTGGCCATGGCCGTGACCGACAGCCTGACCGGGCTGCACAATCGGCGCTACCTGGTCAGCCATCTCGGCAATCTGGTGACCCGTGCCTTCATGGGCGGCAAGCCGGTGGCGCTATTGATGGCCGATATCGATCATTTCAAGGACTTCAACGACACCTATGGCCATGCCGTAGGCGACGAGGTGCTGCGGGAATTCGCCGACCGCATCCGGCGCAATGTGCGCGGCATCGATCTGGCGGCGCGTTACGGCGGCGAGGAATTCATCGTCGTGATGCCCGATACCGATCTGGCCGTGGCCCATGTGGTGGCCGAACGCCTGCGTTCGCAGATTGCCGACGAGCTCTTTCAGACCTCGGCCAGCGAGGAAGGCCTGCAGGTGACGGTCAGCGTCGGCGCCACCGTTACCGGCACTATTACGGAAAGTCCCGATTCGCTGATCAAGCGGGCCGACGTGGCGCTCTACCAGGCCAAGGACCAGGGCCGCAACGCCGTCGTCATCATCGAGGCACCGCTCGAATAAAAAAGGGGACAGGTACCTTTGGCGCCGATGGTGCCAAACTTTCCTCTCCGGCGCTAAAGGTACCTGTCCCCTTTTTTCGCGCAGGCAGTGGACCGAAGGTCCGCCGCCGTGAGCGACAAAGAAAAAAGGCTATTTGATTTTGCTTTCCTTGAACTCGACGTGCTTGCGCACGACGGGATCGTACTTTTTCAGGGTCAGCTTCTCGGTCAGCGTCCGCGGGTTCTTCTTGGTGACGTAATAGAAGCCCGTATCGGCGGTGCTGACGAGTTTGATCTTCAAGGAAGTGGGTTTGGCCATGACGGGCGCTCCGGTTGCCGCCTGGCGGCGGTGCGAGCGGGCAAAATAGCGCCGCTCCGGCTGAAGTCAAGAGGCTCGGTTCCGCCAAAGCGCGCGGCCCTGCCTATAGACGGCCAGAACCACGAACAGCAGGCAGGCGGCGGCCATGGCCAGCGGCAAGCCCTGGGGGCCCATGGCGTCCATCGCGCTGCCGCCGGCCAGCGGCCCGAGAATACCGCCGACGCCCCACATGACGGCGAAGGCGGCGTTGCCGGCGACCAGGTCGGTGCCGCGGAAGCGCTCGCCCAGCAAGGTCAGAGAAAGCGCGTAGACGCCATAGGTCATGCCGCCCCAGACGATGAGCAGCGGCCAGCGCAGCAGGCCGCCGCCCAACGCCGGCAGCAAAAGCGCGCCGGCCATGCCGAAGAGGCCGCAAGTGATCAGCAGGCGGTAGCGGTTCATGTGATCGCCCAGCCAGCCCAGGGGAAACTGGAAGATGACGTTGCCGAAGACCAGAGCCGCTACCATCAACCCGGCCACCGCCTCGCCCAATTCCAGCCGCATGCCGTAGACCGGCAGCAGCGAAAGCGCCGCGGCATCGACGAAGGCGGTCAGGAAAGCGCCGGCCAGCAGCGTCGGAGCCAAGCGGAAGAAGGCCAGAATGCCGGCGCTGCCGGCCGCCTCGAAGCTGGGCGCCAGATGGCGCACGGCAACGAGCGGCAAAGCGGCCAACGAGATCGCCGCAGCGCCAATCAAGAACGGAATCCAGCTTTGGCTGCCGAAGACCGGGATCAACAGCGGTCCGGCGGCAAAGGCCGCCGCCAGGACGGTGACGTAGAGGCCGATCAGGCGGCCGCGATTGTGCTCGTCGGCGATCTCGTTGATCCAGGTTTCGCTGAGCACGAACAGGCCGCTGATGGCAAAACCCAGCACGATGCGCAACGGAAACCACAGATAGATGTTGGGCACAGCCCGCAACGCCAGTAGCAGCAGCGCGCACAGCACCATGCAGAGCAGCATGAAACGAACGATGCCCAGACGCCGCGTCAGCGGCGGCATGAAGGGCGCCGATATCAGGATCCCGACGGCGGTCATGGCGCTGTTGAGGCCGATCAGGCCGGCGCTGATGCCCTGGGCCTCGAGGATCAGGGCCAGGATCGGCGAGCTTAGCCCCAGCGTGAAGGCGAAGACGCTGATGCTGGCGATGATGGCGGCTAGGCTTAGGCGGTGCTCGGCGCGGCTGAGCGCGCGCTCAGGCATATCGGATGTAGGCAATCTCGTTGCGATAGCAGAACACGGGTACGGGCCGTGCGGGATCGGGCTGGGGTGGCGTCGCGATGTGGTCGAGTGCCGTATCCAGCACGAATTCGGTAACGTCGGCCAGCGGCAGCTTCTGCAATTCGGCCAGGGGATACCAGTCGAGATCGAGAAGCTCTCCGCTGCCACCCAGCCGGCCCTCGGCGCGCTCGCCGTCGATGATGAAGAAACGCGCATTGAAGCGGATCGGCGAGGGCGGCGGCGTTAGCGCCCGGGCAATGAAATCGATGTCGCCGAGCGTCGGGGCCTGGCCGGTGTCGTAGAAGTGCTGCCAGGATGGGGGCAGCGGCGCCTGGCCGTTGAGAGGCGCGCCGATCAGCAGACCGGTTTCTTCGTAGGTCTCGCGCACTGCTGCCATGGCCAGCCCGAAGGCCTTGCGTGGCGACGAATGGCGGGCGAGACGGGCGGCCACGTCGGACTGTAACGCGGTGGCGGCTGTGGCTTCGCAGTCGTCCGGGTCGAGGCGGCCGCCGGGAAAGACGTAAAGCTCGGGCAGGAACCTGTGGCGCGGCGCCCGGCGGCCCATCAGGATCAGCACCTCTCCGGCACCATTGTGGCGGTGCAGCACCAGGCTGGCGGCGTCGCGCGGCCGCACGTAGTTCTTGCGCGGGCTCATGGATGTCCGTCCCGACTCGAGCCAAAGCCGTGCATGCAAAGGCTCCATTGCAGGCCGATCAGGGCGCCCTTGAAGCGCGGCAGGAGAAAGAGCGAAAGTCCCAACGCCAGCGCCAGCCAGAAGCCGAGGTGCAGCCACAGCTGCGGCGCCAGGGTGGTTTCGCCAATCAGCACGCCGGAAAACACGATGTGGCCGACCACCAGGATGGTGAAATAGGGCGGCGCATCATCGGCGCGATGACCCTCGAGGACTTGACCACAATTGCCGCAGGCGGTCTCGACACGAATGTAGCCGGCAAACAGCGCTCCTTCGCCACAGCGCGGGCAGCGTCGCCTCAGGCCTCGCCACAGCGCTGCCAACCGCGGGCGCGGTGCAGGGTTGGAGAACGGCTCAGGTGTCATGGCGAATACTTCGGCCGGAGGCTGGGGGAGGGCGACACAGGGTGGGAATACCTTTATGAGGCTTCGAGCAAACTGGCGCAATGTTGCAGATGACCTGGGATTAGCGCTTGCGGCGGCGGCGTTTCGGGCGGGGCGTTCGCGCGCTGCCGTAGCGGCCTTCGAGCAGGCCCGAATCTTCTTCGCACAATTCGAAGCGCAGCGTGGCGCTGGCGGCCACCGCCTCCACCAGCCGCACCTCGACCGCATCGCCCAGCCGATAACGCCGCCCCTGGCTCTCGCCCACCAGGGCCATGGCAGCCTCGTCGAAGCGGTAGCGGTCACCGATCAGGCTGCGGCCGGGGACAAAGCCGTCGGCGCCGTTTTCATCCAGGGCGACGAACAGGCCGGCCCCGATGACGCCCGAGATGCGGGCCGCGAAGACGGCGCCGCGGCGGTCTTCCAGGTGGGCCGCCAGAAAGCGGTCGACGGTCTCGCGCTCGGCCTTCATGGCGCGGCGCTCGGTGCCGGATATCAGCCGGCCGAGCTCGCCGAATTCCGCCGCCGCGTCCTCGCTCAGGCCGTCTTCGCCGAGTTCCAGGCTGGCGATCAGGGCGCGGTGTACCAGCAGATCGGCGTAGCGCCTGATGGGTGAGGTGAAATGAGCATAGTGCCCCAGCGCCAGGCCGAAATGGCCATAATTCCCGGGATCGTAGCAGGCCTGTGACTGGGCCCTCAGGATAAGCTCGTTGACCAGCCGGGCGTGCGGCGTGGCGGCCGCCTTCTCGATTAGCGTGTTGAAGTTGCGTGGCTTCGGCACCTGGCCCTTGGCCAGTTTCAGGCCGACGCTGGCCAGCACCGGTCGCAGGCCTTCTAGGGCTTCTTCCTTGGGTGGGGCGTGGACACGGTACATGCAGGGCGCGCCGCGTTCGGAGAGCGCGCGGGCAGCGGCCACGTTGGCGGTGACCATGAACTCCTCGATCAGGCGGTGGCTGTCCAGTGGCAGTCGCGGTGCGACCGAAAGAATGCGGCCCTCGTCGTCCAGTTTCACGCGCATCTCCGGCACCACCAGTTCCAGCGGCTGGCGCCGGGCACGTTCGCGGGTTAGTGCCCGGAAGGCGGCATACAACGGCTCGATCACCGGCTCCAGGAGCGCCGCCGTGGTGGCGTCGGGGTTGCCGTCCTGTGCCTCTTGGACCTGCTGGTAACTGAGACGAGCGGCCGAGCGCATCAGGGCGCGGCAAAAGCGCCAGTCTAGAAGCCGGCCATCGGCGTCGATGGTCAGCCAAACCGCCAGGCAAGCCCGATCGATCCCTGGCTTGAGCGAACAAAGCTCGTTCGAGAGCGCTTCCGGCAGCATGGCCACGACGCGGTCGGGGAAATAGACCGAATTGCCCCGCTCGCAAGCCTCCGTGTCGAGGGCGCTGCCGGGTCGCACATAGGCAGCAACGTCGGCGATGGCCACCAGCAGGCGGAAGCCGCCGGGATTGGCGTCATCGTCGTCCGCCGCGGCCCAAACGGCGTCATCGAAATCCCGGGCCTCGACCGGGTCTATGGTGACCAGTGGCAGGTGCCGCAGATCCTCGCGCCGGCCCAATTCAGGCGTTGCCGCCGCTTCCGCCTCGGCCAGGGCGGCGGCGCTGAATTTCGTCGGAATACCGTGGCTGTGGATGGCGATGGCGCTGAACGCGCCGGGCGCATCGATGCTCCCCAGGCGCCGGCGCACCCGGGCCTTGGGCAGGCCGTAGCGCCGCCCGGGCTGGACGTCGGCCAACACCAGATCGCCCGGTGCGGCACCCAGGCTTTCGGGGCCCGATACCGCGAAATCGCGCTTCATGCGCCGGTCGACAGGTTGGATGCGGCCCTGGCCGCCGACCAGATCAAAGATGCCGAGCACTTCCTCGGGACCGCGGCCCAGGCGCTTGATGACGCGGGCCTCGTAGCCCTCCGAACCCGTGGGCGTCAGGCGCGCCAGCAAGCGGTCGCCCGGCCCTGCGGCGCCGCGCCGGTGGCCTTCCAGGGGCACGACAATCGATGCCTCGGTATCGCCCTGGCCACCGCTGGTCCGGGCCAACAGGTCGCCTTCGTCGTTGACGCCCACGACCTCGATCACCGCTACCGGCGGCAGTTCTCCACCTGCTCTCAGGCCGTGCCGCGGCGCCCGTTCGAGCTGACCCGCTTCCGCCATCTCGGTGAGCAGATCCTGCAGCCGGCGGCGGTCGGGGCCCTTGATGGCAAAGGCCCGGGCGATATCGCGCTTGCTGCTGCGATCGGGGTTGTCGGCGATAAAGCGCAGGATTTCTTGGCTGTCGGGGAAGGACGGCGCGGTGTGGCGGCGGGGCACGCCGGTCCTATTCGTCGCTGGCCGCAACCTTCGCTGCGGCCTTGGTCTTACTCGTGGCGCTACCCTTGGTGCTCTTTTTCTTGGTCTTGCCTTTGGTGGCGGCTTTCTTTTTGCCGCCCTTCTTGGCTGCCCGTTCGACCAGCAGCGCCACGGCCTGCTCCTGGCTGATGCTATCAGGGTCCAGGCCCTTGGGGATGGTGGCGTTGAGGCGGTCGTGCTTGACGTACGGTCCATAGCGGCCGCTCATGACCGAGATCAGCTTGCCGTCGTCGGGATGCTCGCCCAACTCGCGCAATGCCTTGGCGCCGCCGGGCCGGCTCTTGGCATCGGCAATCAGCGCCACGGCGCGGTTGAGGCCGATGTTGAGGATGCTGTCCTCGGCCGGGATATTGGTGTAGCGGCCCTCGTGACGCAGATAGGGTCCGAAACGGCCGATACCGGCGGTGATCGGCTTGTCGCTCTCGGGGTGGAGGCCAACCTCGCGGGGCAATGCCAGCAGGCGCAGCGCCGTCTCGAGGGTCACCTCGGCCGGATTCATATCCTTGGTCAGCGACGAGCGTTTGGGCTTTTTCTTGCCCTCCGGCTCGCCCAGTTGCAGGTAGTGGCCGAACGGGCCCTTGCGCAGGCTGACCAGAAGGCCGCTCTCGGGATCGGTGCCAAGCTCGCGTGGGCCGTTGTCGGTGACGTCGGGGGTCTGCTCGCCGTTGTTGCCGAAGGGCCGGGTGAAGCGGCAGTCGGGGTAGTTGTTGCAACCCACGAAAGCGCCGTGGCGGCCCAGCTTGAGCGACAGCCGGCCGACGTCGCAGGCCGGACAGAGGCGCGGATCGACGCCCTCCTCGCTGGCCTTGAAGAGCGACGGCCCGAGAATCTCGTCGACAGTGTCGAGAACCTCCCGCACCCTCAGTTCCTTGGTGTTGTCGACGGCAGCGCTGAAGGCCTGCCAGAAATCCTTGAGCACTGTTTTCCAGTCGACCTGGCCGGCCGAGATCTCGTCCAGGCGTTGCTCCAGGTCGGCGGTGAAGTCGTATTCCACGTAGCGCTTGAAAAAGCTCGAGAGGAAGGCCGTGACCAGACGGCCGCGGTCCTCGGGCACGAATCGGCGTTTGTCGAGGAGGACGTAATTGCGGTCCTGCAGCACCGAGAGGATGCTGGCGTAGGTCGAGGGCCGGCCGATGCCGAGTTCCTCCATGCGCTTGACCAGGGTGGCCTCGGTGTAGCGTGGTGGCGGCTCGGTGAAGTGCTGGTCGGGGCGTATTTCGCGGCGCTCCAGACCGGCGCCCTTTTTCAGCGGCGGCAGTCGCCTCTCGGCGTCGTCGTCGGCCGCCCCGCCGTCCTTGGGCACGTCGTCGCGGCCTTCGCGGTAGAGTTTGAGGAAGCCGTCGAACAGCACGATCGTGCCAGTGGCGCGCAGGCCCGTTCGGCCGGCCGGATCGGCGATATCTATACCGGCGCGTTCGAGGCGGGCACTGGCCATCTGGCTGGCCACGGTGCGTTTCCAGATGAGCTCGTAAAGCCTGGCCTCGTCGCGCTTGAGGCGGCCGGCGACATGGGCCGGCAGGCGGCCGAGATCGGTCGGCCGGATCGCTTCATGGGCCTCCTGGGCGTTCTTGGCCTTGCTGCGATAGGCTCGCGGCTGGTCCGGTACGTAGGCCTGACCATATTCGGCGCCGATGACGCGGCGGCAGGCCTGCACCGCCTCGCCGGCGATCTGCACGCCGTCGGTACGCATGTAAGTGATCAGGCCGACAGTCTCGCCGCCCACGTCGATGCCTTCGTAAAGCCGCTGCGCCACCTGCATGATCACCCGGGCGCTTAGGCCCAACTTGCGCGAGGCTTCCTGCTGCAACGTCGAGGTGGTGAAGGGTGGCGGCGGGTGGCGCTTGGTTTCCTTGGCATCGACACCGACCACGCTGTAGCTGGCGGCACCTTCGATGAGGCCGCGCGCGCGTTCGGCGGCTTCGCCGTCGGGCAGGTCGTACTTGCGCAGCTTATTGCCATCGAGCTGCACCAGGCGGGCGCTCAGCGTGGCGCCGTCGGCGGCGCCGAAATCGACCTCGACGGTCCAGTATTCGCGTGCCGTGTGGGCTTCGATCTCGAGTTCGCGCTCGCAAATCAGGCGCAGCGCCACCGATTGAACGCGGCCGGCCGAGCGCGAGCCCGGCAGCTTGCGCCAGAGCACCGGCGACAGCGTGAAGCCGACCAGATAGTCGAGGGCGCGCCGGGCCTGCTGGGCGTTGATCAGGTTCTCGTCGAGGCCGCGGGGCTCGGCAATGGCAGCGCTGACGGCACTGCGGGTGATCTCGTTGAAGGCGATGCGCTGGACCTCGATGCCGTCGAGTGCGCCTTTTTCCTCCAGCGCCTTGAGCACGTGCCAGGAAATGGCCTCGCCTTCGCGGTCGGGGTCGGTGGCGAGATAAAGCCGCCCGGCACCGCGCAGCGCCTTGGCGATGGCGCCCAGGTGCTTGGCTGCCTTGGCGTCGGTCTCGTAGTCCATGGCGAAGTCTTCGTCCGGGCGCACGGATCCGTCCTTGGCCGGCAGGTCGCGCACGTGGCCGTAGCTGGCCAACACGGTGAAACCCGCGCCCAGGTACTTCTCGATGGTTTTGGCCTTGGCCGGCGATTCAACGACCACGACATCCATGGCGGTATCGATATCCTGCTTGTGCGGAACGGAACCCCAGATTCCAAACTGTCGATCTAGGGCAGCGAAACTTGATTGCCAGGATGCCATTGCAGGCGGCCTGCCAATTCGAGTTCCAGCAAAATGGTCAAAAGGACTGCGGGTGTCAATCGGCACTGACGTAAGATTTCGTCGACGCCTATCGGCGTCGGGCACAACTTCTCTGCCACCGCCTCGCGGCTGCCGGCGATCTCGGGCTCGCCGACCGGGGCGGACGGGGCCGCCGAAAAGAGGTCGCGCTCGGGCTCGTGCAGGGTGGGAAGGGCGAGGTTTTCCAGGGCCTCGACGACGTCGCCGGCGCTTTCGATCAGGGCGGCGCCTTGGCGGATCAGGCTGTTGGCGCCGCGACTGCGTGGGTCCAGGGGCGAGCCCGGTACGGCGAACACCTCGCGATTTTGCTCCAGTGCCATGCGGGCGGTGATTAATGATCCCGACCGCAGTGCCGCCTCGACCACCAGCACGCCCAGCGAGAGCCCGGAGATCAATCGGTTGCGGCTGGGAAAATGGCGCCCCTGGGGTTGTTTGCCCACCGGCTGTTCGGCAATGACGGCGCCGCGCTCGGCGATGTCGGCATAAAGTCCCTCATTCTCCGGCGGGTAGACGACGTCGATGCCGCCGGCCACCACGGCCACGGTGCCGCTTTCCAAGGCGCCATCATGGGCCGCCGTATCGATGCCGCGAGCCAACCCCGAGGCGATGACGAAACCCATTTCGCCAAGCTCATGGGCGATGTTGCGGGCAAAGCGCACACCGGCGGCCGAGGCGTTGCGGGCGCCGACGATGGCCAGCGTGCGCTCGGCGAACAGGTGGGCGTGGCCTTTGACGGCAATCAGCGGCGGCGGGTCCGGGATGGCCGCCAGGGGCCGCGGGTAGTCGGGTTCGCAAAGCGCCACCAGGCGTGCTCCGGCGGCCCGGGTATTGGCTAGTTCGCGCTCGGCATCAGCCAGCGAGCAGATGCGGATAGGTCGCCGCTGGCCGCCGCGCCGGGCCAACTCAGGCACGGCTTCGAGCGCCGCTGCGGCAGAGCCGTAGCGCCCCAGCAGTTTGCCAAAGGTGATCGGCCCGACGTTCTCGCTACGCCACAGCCTGAGCCAGTCCAGGCGCTCATCCGCATTCAGCTCACCAAGTTCCCCGCCGCTCATCGCCCGCTCCCGTCCGCCCTGGGCACACGGTGCCCCGGTTATTCTACGCCAATGCTTCTTCACGGACCTATGCAAGGTCTAGAGCGATTTTCCCCCGGCCCTACGGATCTTTTTTCGGCGGCGATCAGCCTTGCCGGGCCAGGATTCACGCACGAATGCGACTGATACGCATATGCATGGACGAATCTGCTTGGACAAGATACCAAATGCTCTTAAGTAGAGAAAACAAGACAGGAAAAACAGTCTTAAGTATATACATCTCTATATAGCAGACCAACAAGAGACGAGCATTTCTTTTTGCAATTTTCAGCAACTGAACGGAGGCAAACATGGCGCAACCCGTCAACATCCCCTGGCCGGACATTCCACCAAACATCCTGTGGGAAATGTGGGATCAGGATTGGCAAGGCACGGGCCCCAACACGGTCTGGGAGGGCCTGACTCTAGACATCCATCAGTGGCAGGACTGGGACGACGAATGGTCG
>PVBE011858375.1_pt1 | contig 26325 bp, 18 predicted proteins | sample 1631181 | NCBI WGS metagenome assembly PVBE01 (sample SAMN08397723, study PRJNA350692) | Marine metagenome, whole genome shotgun sequencing project. | isolation source: water | place: Pacific Ocean | collected 2012-04 | reverse complement strand
TCGGGTTGGTCTATCTCTAAGGCTCTACGTCTGTGCTTCAGAAGAATTGGTCGGGAGCGCCGGATGCGGGAAATCCGCACGTCCGGTGCGACGAGGGGGGAGGTCGCTCTTCGCGTCCTCCCCTACTCTACCGGTGAAAAAATGTCGCTCGATAAACTCTCGTTTCAGTCAAAGAAACTTGTCCCTGGCTCTGAATTTTCATATATACTGGCGCCCTTCGAGAACCCAGCGAAAGCTCCTGAGTTTTCTGTAGCTTACTCCTAACCCGGGGAGGAAAAGGACATATGAAGCTGAACCGAAATCTTTACATTGGTGCGACGTTCGTCGCGCTCCTCGTTGTGCTCGGTGTGGGATCGACCTTGATCGAGAACAAGGCAGCAGCCGAAGTGCTGCAGGGAGTCGAAGCGCCGATGTTCGAGGTCGATCCGTTCTGGCCGAAGCCACTGCCGAACCATTGGATTCTGGGTTCGACGATCGGCGTGTCGGTCGATTCCCGCGACCATGTCTGGATCATTCACCGTCAGACTACGTTTGCTGCGCGAACGGAAATCGGCGCCGCGGCCGATCCACCGCTCAGCGAGTGTTGCATTCCCGCTCCCAATGTCCTCGAGTTCGATCCGGAAGGCAACCTGGTAGGGCACTGGGGTGGAGCGGGAGAAGGGTTTGAATGGCCCGGGTCGAACCACGGGATTACGATCGACCACAAAGACAATGTGTGGATCGGCGGGAACGGTCAGCCGGACGCCCAGATTCTCAAGTTCACCCGGGACGGAAAATTCCTGATGCAAGTTGGGAAATCAGGCGTGCATGCTGCGGGCGAACCCGGACCGAATGGGAGGCAACGGTTTACAGCCGACAGCAACGATACGGAGAACTTTGGACGCGTGGCCAAGATCTTTGTCGACCCTGCGACCAATGAGGTCTACCTGGCCGACGGTTATCTGAACAAGCGCGTTGCCGTCCTCGATGGCGACACCGGCGACTTCAAGCGCTATTGGGGAGCTTACGGCAACAAGCCCGATGACGGTCCTCTCGGTCGCTACAATCCGGAGGCCGAGCCCGCCCAACAGTTCCGCGGCCCGGTGCATTGTGCCGAGCTCTCGACGGACGGCCTGCTGTATGTATGTGACCGGGCGTCCAACCGGATTCAGGTGTTCCAGAGCGACGGAACGTACGTTAGCGAAGCGTTCGTCGCGCCGAAGACCCTGTCTCAGGGTTCGACGTGGGACATCGCCTTCTCGAAGGACGCCGATCAGAAGTACATCTATCTCGCCGATGGCCAGAACATGAAGGTCTACATCATCCTGCGAGAGACGATGGAAGTCTTGACGAGCTTCGGCGACGGCGGCCGGCAGCCGGGTCAGTTCTTTGCGGTGCACAGCATCGCCACAGACTCGAAAGGCAACATCTACACGACCGAAACCTACGAAGGCAAACGCGTCCAGAAGTTCGTTTACAAGGGCCTTGGTCCAGTGACGAAAGAAAACCAGGGTGCTTTGTGGCCTACGGGGAATTAGAAAAAATGGCCCGGGCGATTTTTTTGGCGAGTAGCTATTAGCGAGCGGCGGGTAGCTTCGGAAAAGCTACTCGCTACCCGCTACTCGCTCGCGTTCCTCTACCGCTTCTTCCACCATAGCCTGGATTTCCGGGGACTGATCATGCAGCCGGAGTGCATCCAGTGCCTGTTTGGCGTCTTGACCGAGGCCGTTCCTGATGAGGTCCAACAGGAACTCGATCGCTGATTCGCGGCGGGACGAGCTCAGGGAGCGAAGAAGGATGTCCCGGTATTCGGCGACGGAGGTCTGTTTCCACGCGTTCTTCAGAATCGCCACGGCTTCGGGAAGACGGGAGGCACCGAGAGACAGGGCGGCTTCGTCGCGGATCTCGACGTCGGATGATTCCAGGTGCCCTGCCACGAAACCAACGCCCCGGTCCGGCTCAAGGTTCAGGACACTGTCGAAGACGCGGCCGGTGACGACGGACCGGTCATCGCCCGTCCGGGCCTTCAACCGCAGCAACAGCGTTGCCTCGTCGCCGCCCATTTGCTCGATTGCCCGGACCGCTTCGATCCGTACCGGATCGGCGGAATCTGCCAGGGCATCCACGAGATGTCGCAAGATCTCGGTTCGGCTTAAATCGTTGCATTGAACCAGACCGAGGATCGCAGTTGCTCGCAGCTCGGCAGCCGCGTCTTCGGAACCTCCCCAGACCGCCTCCATCTGAACGTGTCGGGCGCCCCTGAGAAAAGGCGGAGACTCGTCGTAGTCCAGTTGGGTAAGCGCCTTGAGGATGGCGGTCTTGCCCCAGCACTTCGGGTCTTTCTTGACGGGATCGCCAAAGAGGCGGTCATAGGCGTCAAGCAAATCCGGTGTCAAGGATGACAGGGGCAAGTCAGCCGTGATTCTGGCAGCCTCGGCGACGACGAGGTTCGCACGGTCTCCGAGCGACTTGCGCAGAGGTGTGATCGCGTCGTCCGGGTCAGCCGCCAGCAACCGGCGCAGGCTTTCGAGTCTTTCTTCGAGTTTCTTAGCCAATAGCCAACAACCAATAGCTACTCATACCGGAGCGCGCGCATCGGATCCACCTGCGAGGCTCGAAGAGCCGGAATGAATCCGGCGCCGAGTGCGACGAGCGACAGGAGGATCGTGGCGGTGGCCAGGACAGTGAGATCGGTTCCCTCCAACTCAAAGAGCATCGATTGAGCCAGGCGGGCAAGGCCGAAAGCCATGGCCAGACCGATCACGCCGCCTATGAGGGTCATCCAGCCTACCTGACGCAGTACCGTTCCCCGGACGCGGGCCGGAGCTGCGCCCAACGCCATGCGGACTCCAATCTCTCTTGTTCGCTGGGACACGGTGTATGAGAGTACGCCATAGAGACCGACGGCTGCGAGGACCGTCGCAAGCAGAGCGAATGCCGACGACAGGACGCCGACGATGCGGTCGACGGTGACGTTCTCCTGGACCTGCTGTTCCATCGTACGCAGGTTGTCGACAGGGAGATTCGGATCGAGTTTCGCGACGGTAGGCGGAACCCGCGAGAGTATGGATTCCGGCTCGATCGAGGTCCGGAGGTAAAAGAAGATCGAGCCGATGTCGTCGTCCTGGCGATAGGGAAGCAGAAACAGGGGCGGTATTTCGGCCTTCACATCGCTGTACTTCGCGTTCTGGGCCAACCCGACGATCTCGATATCCATCTCGTCACCACCCCCGACCTTCATACGTTTTCCGACCGCTTCTCGGCCCAGGTCGAATTTCCGTGCGAACTGCTCGTTGACGATGGCGACTTTCGGTGTGCCGGAGACATCGGAGTCCGTAAACTCGCGACCCGACATCAGGGGGATCTCGAGGGTCTCGAGGTAGCCGGGGCCGACCGCGTTGTAGCGGGAGCCCGTGTCCGTATCCGGGCCCGCCTCGAAACCCTGGACTCCGACACTATTGCCCCAGCTGTTTCCCCCGACCATCGGTACCATCGATGCTGACACCCGACTGACTCCGGGAATTGCCACGAGTTCTTCTTCAAGCCGTTCAAACAGCTGGCCCGATTGGGCGGGTGTGTACGCATTCAACTCCGGAGAGACACTGAAGGTGACCAGGTTGGTGACGTTGACGCCCAGATCGACCCGGCTCACGTTGATCAGACTCTTGATGAACAGGCCGGCGGAAATGAGCAACGTCATCGAAAGGGCGATCTGGGCGGTCGCCAACGCAGTTCGGAACCGTGCAGCCCCGCGGGCACCCGACGGCTGGCCCGCCTGTCCCTTGAGCGTCGACAGCAGATCGGGCCTGGAGCTGTGCAATGCCGGAAACAGGCCGAACAGGACGCCCGTTCCGAGGGTCAGTGCCCCGGCGAAGAAGAGTGCGGTTCCATCCAGGACAAACGGGATCGTCGCCGCCTCTTCAGCCGGCAGGAGCGAGATGATGAGGTCGAGCGTCCAGCGGGCAACCACGAGTCCCGCCAGGCCTCCAAGAGCGGCCAGCAGGCAGGACTCGGTCAGGAGTTGGGTGACGAGTTGCCGGCGATTTGCACCGATCGACAACCGGACGGCCATTTCGCCCGAGCGTGCCGCCGAACGTGCGAGAAGCAGGTTGGCGACGTTTGCACACGCGATGAGAAGCACGAATATGGTGACGCCCAGCAACAGGATCAGCGGGGCTTGAGCTTCCGTGTGGAATGAGCTCTGACCGCGCCTTCCGTCCTCAAGCAGGGCTTCCCTCGCCTTGAACCGTTCCATCGTCTGTTCGCTCATACCGCTTTGCAGGGGCGCTTCAACCTCGTTGATGATGCCGCCGTAGAGTACGTTGAGCGCGGAATGTGCCTGCTCAATCGATACGCCGTCCTCGAGGCGAGCGAAAAGGTAGGCCCAGTACGTGCGCCGGTTTTCGAAGGCATCGAATCCCGGTTGCATCTGGCCTCGCATCGTGATCGGGACGAATACTCGAGGCTTTGATCCCATCGTCGTCCCATCGAAGCCCGGGGGCGCGACGCCGACGATGGTCATCGCCTGGCCATTAACGATCAGCGTCTCGTCTATCGCGTCGGGGCTTTCCTCGAAACGCTCGCGCCAGTATGAATGACTGAGAACCACAACAGGCGACTGGCCGACTGCCTGGTCATCGGCAGGCGAGATCAGGCGGCCAAGGCTTGGCGTCAGGCCGAGGACCGGAAAGTAGCTGCCCGAGACAAGCTCTCCCGCTCCGCTCATCGTCTGTCCACGATAAGCCAGGTTTGCACCGAACGTGCGGTGTGCCGCAATCCCGCTGAACACATCCTGTTCCCGTTCGAGATCGCGGAACATCGAATAGCTGAAAACGACATCGCAGTTGCCCGCGTTATTGCAAGACTGCGATCCCGGCTTCGGCCCGGGTGCTGCCAGATTAACCAGGCGGTCCGGAGCTTCAACAGGGAGCGGGCGGATGAGTATCTGGTTGAAGAGCGAAAAGATGGCCACAGTCGCGCCGATTCCCAACGCCAGCGATGCGACGGCGATAGCGGTAACGGACGGCGCCGTCAAGAGCGTGCGCAGGGCGATTCTCAGTTTTGTCATGTTCCCCTGTCTGTCCGGAGTTATTGAGATTCGTCGGGTTGATACGTTGAACATAGCCTATTTGTTCCCACCGATAAAACGAGAAAAAATAGCGACTCGTACCACGCCGGACTCCTCGGCAAACCCCGCAGGCGACCAGAGACGGCCGCCCCGACACACACTTCCGAACGGTTCGCTTGGCGAGAGATGTCCGGGCCAGCGTGTCGGGGTGGCCGTCCCTGGCCACCCGCGGGACAGCAACACCCTCCCTTCCTCTAGCACAGTCCACTGTACGTCCTTTAGCGGTAGCGCAGTTCCACTGCAAGCCCTTTAGCGGACAGCGGGATTTCCGGCGACCCCGCGGGCGGTCAGGGCCGGCCGCCCCGACACTCTGTTCCGCTAATTCTTTGCATAAGCCTGGGCGATGCCCAAAAAGGCTTGATACCAGCTACCACCTGGCGTATATTCCTCTGATGTCAGCGACCTGATGTCACTGATGTTTTGAGAGGAAACTACATGCGCATCCTTAACGCCAACATACCGATTTTGCTGCCGGTCGGCATTCAACCGACCCCAGTTCGAGCGGGTGCGTAGACGGTTCTGATCCGACGGCCTGCTCGATTGACGAGCGGGCGCTCTCCGAACTCTTCTTCCTGTATTCAATCCCGTTCGTCACTGTTTTAAACGGCCCTGCCCGGGCATCTTGACGATTCGTGAACGGGATGACTTCAAAGTACCAACTGATCTGGCAGCTCATGGAAGGAGAGCGTGCGCGTTACGGTGCGGGTGTCGCCGCCCTGGTCCTCGCTTCGTGTTTCCTCTACCTGGTGCCCCTGGTGCCTTCCGTGGTACTGGACGGCGTCCTGTCCGAGAACCCGGAAGATGCTTCTGCACTCGTTTCCCGAGCGGTGGAGTTGGGAGGAGGCAGGGAGTTCCTGCGGACCCACCTGTGGATTTCGGCACTCATGATCGTCGCATTGACAGCGGCGGCCGGAATCTTCACGTACCTTCGCGGCCGCTGGTCTGCGATCGCCAGCGAGCGCATCACCCGTCGTGTTCGGGAGCGGCTTTACGATCATCTGCAACATCTGCCCTGCACCTTTCACGACGGAGCGCAAACGGGTGATCTGGTGCAACGCTGTACGTCGGATGTAGAAACGCTGCGGCAGTTTCTCAGTGCACAGGTTGTCGAGATCGGACGTGCAGCCCTGATGCTGCTCATACCGCTACCCCTGATGTTCTCCATCGATCGGCGGATGGCGGCGATCTCATTGGTCTTCATCCCACTGATCGTCGTGTTTTCGGTCATGTTCTTTCGACGCGTACGCACGCGCTTCAAGGCGGTCGATGAAGCCGAAGGACGGATGACGAGTGCCCTCCAGGAGAACCTGACAGGGATTCGCGTGGTACGCGCCTTCGCTCGGCAGGAGTACGAGATATCCAGGTTTGCCTCTCGCAACAGGGAGCACCGCGATCTGCATTACCGTCTCTATGGGGTGATGGCCGCTTTCTGGTCGGCATCGGACCTGCTCTGCATGGCTCAGATTGCGCTTGTCGTTGTCGCCGGCGGAACATGGCTCGCGGCGGGCACCCTGGGTGTAGGGAGCTTCTTCTTTTTCCTGATGGTCGTGAACATGTTCATCTGGCCCGTGCGGATGATGGGGCGGATCTTGACCGAGCTTGGAAAGGCGACGGTAGCGATTGGACGAATTCAGGACATTCTGGGACGTCCGAGGGAGAAAGGACCCGCCATGGGGGCGCCCGCGTTGCCTGCGGTATCGAGCAAGGGGGAGGTCGTCTTCAGAGACGTCAGTTTCTCACACCACGACGACGTGGCGGTGCTGCGAGACGTTTCGTTCCGGGTGAAGCCGGGGCAAACCCTGGCGCTGCTCGGCCCGTCCGGCGCGGGCAAGTCGACGATCGTTAACCTGCTGTTGCGTTTCTACGATCCCGACAGTGGTGTCATCGAGATGGATGGGGAAGACATTGCTCGAGTAGACCGCAAGGAGGTCCGCGCCCGAATCTCGACGGTCATGCAGGAACCGTTTCTGTATTCGAAGACACTGCGGGACAACATCAGGCTCGGCCGTGCGACCGCGGCTCACGACGACATCGCCGAAGCTGCGCTGACGGCGTGTGTTCACGACGCGATCCTGGGGTTTGACGACGGCTATGACATCCTGGTTGGAGAACGTGGGGTCACGCTTTCCGGAGGACAACGTCAGCGGGTGTCACTTGCCCGGGCATTGCTGAGGGAACCCGCCGTTCTCGTCCTGGACGACGCCTTGAGCGCAGTGGACGCCGAGACGGAGGCGCTCATCCTCGATGCCCTCCGCCGTCGCCGCGGGCGGCACACGACGATCGTGATCGCTCACCGCATCTCGACTCTGATGGACGCCGACCAGATCCTGGTCCTGGATCACGGTCAGGTCATACAGCGCGGCACACACGTCGAACTGAAAGATGAACCGGGTTTGTATCGCCGCATCTGGCACATCCAGAACGCTGTCGAAGAACAGCTTCTGCACGACCTGAACGAAGGTGCCGGGATGAACGGGCAGGAGGGGGCATGACTTCATTCGAAGACGACGAGCAGATATACGAGGGTCGAGTCGACATGGGCCTGTGGCGACGGGTCCTCGTTCGGGTTCGACCCTATCGGCGGCCTCTGGCCGGCCTGGCTCTGGCAGGCATGGTGGTTGCGGGTGCCGACGTCCTGCTTCCTCTGATTACCGGGGCCGTGATCGACGATGCCCTCACTAACGGAGGGGCGCGTGTCTGGATGTATGGAGGCATGTACCTCGGCCTGGTCGTGACCATGGCGCTCATGGTGTGCGTCTTCATCGTCCTCGCGGGAGCCGCGGCGACGGGGGTGGCTTACGACCTCCGCCGTGCCGCGTTCTCCAGGCTCCAGGAATTGTCGTTTTCGTTCTACGACCGCCGACCGGTGGGCTGGCTCATGGCCCGGTTGACGTCCGACTGCGATCGTATTGCGTCGGTCTTGCCCTGGACGCTTCTGGATGTCGTCTGGGGTTTCTTCCTTCTGTCCGGGATCACGGCAATGATGTTCTGGATGAACTGGAGGCTTGCCCTGGTGGTTCTTGTCATCGTACCGCCGCTTTCGGTCGTGACTGCCGTGTTCCAGAAAAAGCTCATCCGCACCCAGAGAGCAGTGCGGAAGACGAACTCCAGGATCACGGCGAGTTTCAACGAGGGGATTTCAGGTGTTCGTACGACGAAGGCACTGGTCCGGGAAGAGGAGAACCTGGGTGAGTTTCAGTTTCTTACCAACGAGATGTTTGGCTCTTCGGTTCGCAGTGCATTACAGGCCGCCGTGTATCTGCCGATCGTGATGACTCTCGGCTCGGCCGGCGTGGGACTGGCTCTCTGGCGCGGAGGTCTGCTGACCGGTACCGGACTTCGCGTCGGGGAACTCGTCGTGTTCATGCAATATGCCGGGCTGTTTCACATTCCCATCCAGGAGATGGCAGAGCGGTTTACTGCCGTTCAGGCGGCCCAGGCCTCCGCGGAACGATTGCAGGGTTTGTTGGACACGGTGCCGGAGATTGCCGATTCGACCGAGGTGCATGCGGCGATTGAGCGGCAGCGCGAGGCCCCGGGATCCGGCCGTGCCCTGGATGGCCACCCTGCGACGATCCGGGAAATCGAATTCCAGGATGTAGGTTTCGAGTACAAGAAGGGAGAGCCCGTTCTGGAGGGGTTCAACCTGACGATCAGGTCGGGCGAAAGTATAGCGCTGGTCGGCGAAACCGGCAGCGGGAAAAGTACGATCGCAAGCCTCCTCTGCCGGTTTTATGAGCCGACGGCAGGTCGGATCATGATCGATGGGATCGACTATCGGAGCCGCAGCCTCCACTGGCTTCAGTCCAACCTCGGCATGGTGTTGCAGGAACCCCACCTTTCGAGCGGAACCATTCGGGAGAACATCCGATACGGGCGGCTCGACGCAACGGATGGGGAACTCGATGAAGCCGCCGGGAGAGTCGGTGCAAAAGCGTTCATCACCGGTCTGCCCGACGGGTACGACACCGAGGTCGGAGAGGGCGGCGACCGTCTCTCAACGGGTCAGAAGCAGTTCGTGTCGCTGTCCCGGGCGGTTCTCGCGGATCCGCAGATCCTTGTACTCGACGAAGCCACCTCGTCGGTCGACACGGAAACCGAACGCCGGATTCAGAAGGGAATCGAGACGGTTCTCAAGGGCCGGATCAGCCTGATCATCGCGCACCGCCTCTCGACGATTCGAGCCGCCGACCGAATCCTGGTCATAGACCACGGCCGGCTTGTCGAGGAAGGGAATCACACTCAGTTGCTGTCGCAGCACGGCCCCTACTCCCGACTCTACGCCCAACAGTTTCGGAGGGACGCCGCCTCAAAGTCGCTCGAACCACCCGACTAAAGCTGAAGGCCTCGCAGTCCAGCCAGTTTCGAGAGATGTCCGGGCCAGCGTGTCGGGGTGGTCGCCCCTGGCCACCCGCGGGAAAGAGAGACGTGACAGTTTCTAGAGCCGAGTCTTCTGTGAGTGAAGTTCTTTACGGGAATTCACAGCAAGCGAACCCTTAGTTTACGAAATCTGCCTTCGTTGCCCCCAGAATCTCAAGGATGCCCTTTCGGTCAGCCTCGGACAAGTGGGCGAACTGCTCGCTCTGGTCTTCCCCGCTGAGGACTTGCCGGAGCCTCAGGTAGACATAGTCTCTGGCTTCCTCGGGCATTCGGTCGAAGGCCTCGGAATAGATGAGGTAGCTCAGTGGATACCGGAACAACCGTTCGGTGAGATCCAGCTCCAGAAGAGATCGGCCTGTCCCGTCCCGGGGGCCGCGACTGACAAAGTTCGACCGGAACCCCGATGTGCCGATGATCGGGGCCGTCAGCTGGGCTTCCTCGACGAAAAACATCGCCTCGACGAGTGGTTCGGTAACTCTTTCAACCAGACTGCGGATGTCGGCGGGATCCGGATCCTCGTCGGCGAGGGCTGTTCGTATTCTCCAGTTTGCCGCAATGATCAGGTTCTGGACGGTGACCTGGTGCTCGATCACCATTAACGCGACGATGTCGCTGTGCTTACTGAGATAGGGAGATGTGTCGACAAGGCCGTCAAGGTCGGTCACATTGGCCCCCCTGGTCAGAAGGAACTGCTCGCGATCGGCGGGATCCGTGACGATAAGGTTACCCATGTGCTCCTGATCGCCATGTGTTCCGGTGACGTACCATCCGCCCCACCGTTGCCGGATCGGACTCCGGTCCGTCGTCAAGTACCAGCCCTCGTGGGAAACCGAACGGCCGTTCGCGTCAGGGAACATCGATCCCATGATGTAGCGCGGTACGCCGCCACCGGTCAGTGAGTAGGAGTCGTGACACCGGAGGCAGCGGAATGTCTGGCGAACGAATTCCGGCCGTGCGGGATTCTCCTGGCTGAGGGTATAGAAAACGGGTCCCAGCTCTGGATCGAGAGATGAAATTTCGATGACCTCGGCTCCCTGGACCCACGCGACGTAGACGTCGTCCTTGAAATAGAGGGCCCGAGGCGTTTCGGGCGAGATCCGGCCGATCTGGGCGCTGGTCTTGGAAAACACGAGCATCTGAGAAGCGACATCGATGTCCAGCTCGCCGAGCAGTGAGGCCAGGTATCCGTTGCCTTCGTCGAACTGTAGTGTGACTTCGCCGCTTTCGATCTTCTGTCGCAAGCGCGCCACCGGACCGCTCGGTTCGCTGGTCGAGTATCCGATGACCGGATACTCCTCGGCGTACCGGAGTTGCAGCGTGGCCAGACCCACGGCGGGGATGAAGACGGCGATCAGACAGCAAGCCGCCAGGTTGCGAGAAATTCCGAATGATCTTGTGGAACGGACAATCCGTGACAGGAAATGCAACACTCAACCTCGCTTGAAAGATGAAGTAACGCCCGGACGTTTGGTTTCGTAATTGTACAGGAGCTCGGCCGTGGAAACATGTCCTATCCGGGGGCCGATTTGTTGATCCAATTTGTCCCCCTGCACGGAATTCCGTACCGAATCCTGTTTTCTTGGAAAGAGACGGTTGGTCCGGCATCGTTCAGCCGAACCGATCTTTCAAACCGAAGAATCCGGAATGGATCGGCAATGGCTCCGGCGCCCTGTGGTCCCACCAGAAGCCTGAAGAGGTCCTCGAACCCGGCGCCGTGACGACGGGTTCCCGATTGAGAGCGATCTGCGGCCCGGATTCACGATCGGGTTCTTCCGTCAGTCGGAATCCGTCGGGGCTAGTGGTCCCCGCCAGAGTCGCCACTTCGGGATATGTCCCGGACATCGTCAAGGAACAGATGGACCGGCTTCTCGGTCTGGAGTACAACAGCAAGATGGTTCTGATGATCGGACCGAAGTGTTGAACGCGTTGAAGGCGAGTCTGGGGATTAGCGACTAGCTACCGGCTCTTGGCGGTTAGCTTTTGGCTTTCGGAGTAGGACTGAATAGAAAACCGGCACTCATAGAGCGCCGGTTTTTTCTTGCTGACAGCCAATGGCTAACAGCTCCTCAGCAAGAAAGGTCCGCGTCCGAATTGGCGAGTTCGAACAGCATGTTGCCGGTCCCCGGCCGCACCCTTCTTTCTCGGTCCTGCCGGGCGCCAGAATATATGGAACACATATACACATTCGCAACCGGACGCGTTGGTTGTTAAGTTTATACAGTCTTCGGTTTCGGGTTGGGTAGCAAACACTCTGATTGAGCGCAGGGTTGCTGTCGAGTGCGCTTTCATATATGGAGGAAGTTATCAACTAATGGGGATTCGTTTGTGACTCCGTTCGATGGACCCCTTGACGGCTTCGATGGCGGCTTCGATGACGACTTCGATGGGCTATGTGGCCAATGCCGTCCAGGAAGGAGCTTTGCCTGGTTTGTCTTTGCCCTGTGTCTGGTTTTCTTTCTGGCGGTGGGCTGCGGTCGAGAGTCATCGCTCACCGGCTGGAATGCTTCCCCAGCGGGTGGAACAGCAGTCCCACACTCTCCGACAGGAAGTACATACGGCAAACTGCCTCTCAGTTTTGAAGCCAACCATGGTCAAGCCGACACCGACGTGAGGTTCCTTGCCCGCGGAAGCGGCTACACCCTGTTCCTCAGTCCGGCTTTTGCCGTCCTGGAACTACGCGAACCTGCGTCCGACCCGGCAGCCGACACCGAAGACCGGAGACCGGCAGTGGCGCCCGTTCGGGAATCCGTTCGGTTCCGGATGCAACTGGTTGGCGCCAACCCTGATCCGGTGACGTCAGGTCTTGACGAACTCCCCGGGAAGGTCAACTATTTCATCGGCAATGATTCGGCAAAGTGGCGTACGAACATCCCGACGTATTCTTCGGTCCGGCACAAGGACGTGTACCCGGGGATTGACCAGGTCTACTACGGTAAGGGAGGGGAACTCGAGTACGACTTCGTAGTGGCTCCCGGATCCGACCCTGATCTGATTCGGGTTCGGATTGATGGGAGTGAGCCTCTTCGTCAAGACTCCATGGGAAACCTGATCCTCGAAAGCTCTCCGGCGAAGATCCAGATGCTCAGGCCGGTGATCTACCAGGAGGTCGCCGGGCGGCGACTGGAAGTTCCGGGCGAATACCGTGTGCTCGATCAATCTGAAATAGGCTTCCGAGTCGGCGAATTCGACCGATCTCTGCCGCTTGTGATTGATCCGGTCTTGAGTTATTCCACGTTTCTCGATTCGAGGTCGGGAAACGCTATCGCGGTCGATACTTCCGGCAACGCCTACGTGACGGGTTCGGACGGATCGGGCGATGCTTTCGTGGCCCGGCTGAACGCTTCCGGATCCGCACTCGTATACTTCACCACCCTGGGAAGCGGTTCCGGCGGCACGTCGATTGCGGTGGATGGCGAGCAGAACGCCTATGTTGCCGGAGCGACCAGCCTGACAGCGTTTCCGACGACGGCGAACGCGTTTCAAACCTCACTCGCCGGTGCCAGGGACGTTTTTGTGGTTAAGTTGGACGCGACCGGGTCGACGCTTCTCTATTCGACATTTCTGGGAAGTAGTGGTGACGATACCGCCTCCGATATTGCCGTCGACGGTGAGGGAAACGCCTATCTGACAGGCACGACGAACTCGCCCGGCTTTCCCACCGAGAACCCGTTTGAAGCCACTTACAGCGACGGTGACCGCGACGGTTTCGTGACCAAGCTGAATGCTTCCGGATCCGCACTCTCCTATTCCACTTACCTGGGCGGCGACGGGATTGACCAGGGCTTGGGAATAGCTGTGGATGGCGAGGGAAACGCCTATGTGACCGGCCAGACGCGTTCGGGTACGTTTCCGCTCGTCAATGCACTTCAACCGGGAAGTTTCTTCACCAGGGTGACTGGCGACGCGTTCGTGACCAAGTTTGATGCCTCGGGTTCGCAGCTTGTGTACTCCACTTTCTTCGGAGGTACAAAGTCAGATCTCGGAAGGTCAATCGTTGCGGACAGTGCAGGGAATGCCTACGTTGCCGGCTGGACGGCTTCGGACGATTTCCTTACCGTTAACCCGGTGCAGGAGACCTTGAACGGGTTCTCCGACGCATTCGTAACCAAATTCAACCCGTCTGGTTCCGAACTTCTCTATTCCACCTACTTCGGTGGTAACGGCCCGGATACCGCGCAGGGAATTGGCCTCGACAGCGAAGGAAACGTTTACGTGATCGGCGACTCGGCTTCGACAGACTTTCCAACCCTCGAGCCTGTCGAGGTCTTCAGTGCGGCCACAACCACCCACGATTCCTATCTCGCCAAGTTCGGCGCTTCAGGGTCCCTGGTCTACGCGACTCCCTTCGGTGGCGGCGATGATGACGACGGTATGGGAATCGCGGTAGATAGTTCGGGAAATGCATATGTCACGGGAAAGACAGTGTCGAGCGATTTTCCGACAGTCGAACCGCTCCTGGGAGCCTTTGGTGGCAGCCAGGCCGCTTTCGTTTTTAGAGTCGATGGAACCACTCCCGCCGGGCAGCCTTTTTCGGTCGCGGACCGGGGAGGTACGTCGATAACGAGCGCCGGGAGTTCGGCCTCGCTCGGCGTCGGGTATGCTCGAATTGAGGTGGATGCTACCGGCACGACACCTTCAGGAATAGCCATATTTGGGCTTCGCCAGAACGGGGTCCGGGTAACCGAGGCCGGCGTTCCCGCAGTTCCACTGAGGAATACGGGACGGATCTATGCCGAGGTGGCCGGCGCGGCCAATACCGGTGTCGCGATCGCAAACCCCAACGCACAAACAGCAAACATTTCTTTCTTCTTCACGGGTGCGGACGGAGTTAACTTCGGCACCGATAGTTTTGAATTGGGAGCGAATCAACAGACCGCAAAGTTTCTCGATCAGGAGCCGTTCAAAGGTGAGGCACCGTTGAATGGATCATTTACTTTTGTCTCCGACGTGCCCGTGGCAGTTGTCGCGCTTCGTGGCTTCACGAACGAACGGGGAGAATTTCTGATCACGACCCTGCCGGTTGCTACGGTCGGGTCGACGTCATCAGATACGTTGTTCTTTCCCCACTTTGCCGCCGGCGGCGGGTGGACGACCCAGATCGTCCTGGTCAATCCGTCCGATGCGACCATTGGAGGAACACTGGAATTTTTCGATCAGTCCGGTGATGCGGTCGTTCTCGGTGTCGAGGGTCAGACAGGCAGCAGCTTTCCGTATTCCGTCGCGCCACGGACATCACAGCGGTTTCGGACCGCAGGGTCGGCGGAAACGGTTCGAGTGGGAGCTGCCTCGGTCACACCCACTTCAGGCGTTGCTCCTTCAGGTCTGGCTGTCTTTTCCTTCAAGAACAACAACACGACCGTTTCCGAATCGGGAGTGCCCGCGCTGCCTGCCGGGACGGCGTTTCGGATGTATGCCGAAGCGTCAGGAAGTTTCGGTGATGTCGGATCGATCCAGACTGGTGTGGCAATCGCCAATCCCGCTTCCACCGAGATCTCGCTTTCGTTCGAACTGAGCGATCTCAACGGTACTTCCTCCGGTTTGACCGGGGCTGCGACGGTGCCGGGCCGGGGCCAGGTCGCCTTGTTCCTGAACCAGGTTCAGGGTTTTGAAACCCTTTCGCTGCCTTTCAGTGGTGTTTTGAGGATCTCGACCGGGGCGGCAACGGGGGTGTCCGTAGTCGGTCTTCGCGGCCGCTACAACGAACGCGACGACTTCTTGATCACGACTGTCCCGCCGGTTGACGAGTCCGGCACGTCGACCTCCGCGGAGTTCTTCTTTCCTCACTTTGCTGACGGGGACGGATACACGACCCAGTTCATTCTCTTCGCCGGCCTCGCCGGTCAGACAACCTCCGGTACCATGAGGTTTTCGAACACGAGTGGCGAAGCGATCTCCCTGCCTGTGCAGTGAACGGCTGTTGACCACTTCCCGTTTGTTTTCCAGGTCTCCGGCAACGTTCCGGCGTTAATTCGATGTCCGTCGCGGATTTGCCTGAGGTATATTCGCCCGAGAGAGGGAAAGTCATGAACAGGGTGAATGTGGCGGGTCTGGTCCTTACGTTCCTCGTGGGGTGTGCTGAAAAGCCGATCATGGAACTGCAGGAAGTCGAAGAAGCGATAGCGCAGGCGCGAGATGCTGAAGCGGACATCTATGCGCCCGAGACCTATGATTTCGCGTTGACGAATCTGGAAAGTGGCTTTACTGCGATCGAAGAACAGGAGGCCGAGGTCCCCTGGCGTCGGGATTACGAACCCGCGCTCGATCTTCTTGGCCTAGCGTTTGAACAGGCCGGCGAGGCCGAAGCCCTGGCACTCGAAAACAAAGACCGCATTTTCGAGCAGGTCGGGACCGCCCTGCCCGAATCTGAAAGGGTGTTTCAGGCTGCTTTCGAAGCGGTAGAGGCCGCGCGTGCCGGTCCGATAACACGTCGGCAACTCGAGGCATTCGAAGATGAGCTTGCCGGAACGTTCGCGACACTGAATCAAGCCAAAGAAATCTTCGAGTCCGGAAATTTTCCAGCGGCCATCACCCTGTTCGAGGAAGTCCAGGAAAGATCAGCCGCCCTCGAATCCACCGCCCGTCAAATCGCCGACCTCCGCTCCCCCCCACCGCAGTAGCGACCCCCGACACGCATTCCCGAACGTCTCCCCCACCAAGTCGGAGAGATGTCCAGGCCAGAGTGTCGGGGTGGCCGTCCCTGGCCACCCGCGGGAAAGCGAAACGTGACAGTTTCTAGAGCGGAGCCTTCTGTCAGCGAAGTTCTTTATGGGCGTTCACAGCAAGCGGGTTTGCGGCAACCCCGCGGGCGGCCCGGGCCGGCCGCCCCGACACTCTTTCCCTTCCAGTTCGCCTACAACGGCATGTTTGGGTTTGCTACCGAGCGCCACATGTGGGCGGAAGGGCTGTTGTCGTTTCCGAGACCCTCTTTCGGTTGTTTGAAGTCGCGTCCCACGATATAGAACGCAGAAACTCTAAGCAGAAATGATGGGTTCCGAAGTGACCGGCAATCGTCGAGTGGACAATCTGGGCGGTTCAATTAAGAAAATTAATAATATTGCTATGATTTATTAATTTATTGACATTGCGGGGCTAATATTGTCTATTTAGACCATGGCTGCCGACTGGAAAACCTTATCCGACCTGCTTGGGGACCAACCCTTTATCATCGAACGAGTCCGGATCGTCGGAACAGATACAGCGATCGAGGGCAGTTTCGAGGTGCCGAGTCTGGCCCGTCTTACCGAAGAGGACCAGGTTTTCGTCGTCGCATTCGTTCGGTGCCACGGCTCTATCAAGCACATGGAGAAGTCTTTCGGTGTCAGCTACCCCACGATCAAGAATCGACTGAACCGCATTGCCGAGCAACTCGAGTTCGTCGAGATCTCGCCGCCGCTGGAACGATCCAGCATCCTCTCGATGCTCGAAAGCGGTCAGATCTCGGCGTCCGAAGCCATCGAACGGCTCAAGGGCAACGACGAGGAGAGCCAAACGGAGGCCAAACGGAGGAATGATGAGTGAAGATGTTCGACGCGTACTGGACATGTTGGCGGAAGGCAAGATCAACGCCGCCGAGGCCGAACAACTGCTGAAGGCGATGGGCTCGGGGGGAGCCAATGAAGAGCATCCCGGGGGCGAGTCGAGGGAAGTGAAGAAGAAGCCCCGATTTCTTCGCATCATGGTTGAAGGCGAAGGAGGGGGAGAGAACGGGAAAAGCGAAAGTGCCGATATTCGCATACCGCTGAACTTCCTCAAGGCCGGCATCAAACTGGGTGCCTGCATTCCGGGCGACAAGGGGAACCGGGTCCGGGACAAGCTGCGCAAGAGAGGGATCGACCTGGACGACCTTCAGGGGGACCTCAGTTCGATTGAAGAAGTTATCGCCGGGCTTGGAGACTTGTCGGTCGACGTGAAAGGCAAGAACAAGGAAAAAGTGCGTATCGTCTGTGAGTGATCCTGGCCGTTCGGAAAGAACATCATCTCGATCGGCTGTCCGTAAATTTCTGCGATGCTGAAGGCGAGCGGCAGGCTGGGATCGTAGCGGCCGGTTTCGAGGTTTCGGTAGAGGTAACAGTTGTCTGATGGGAGGACGGGGAAGATTCCCGGGGTACGGGTTACCGACACCCCAGGTAGTTCAGCTTCAGCGACGGCCTCGGCGGGGGCTACGGTCTCGGCGACGAGAGCGGGCAAAGTTGCCTTGGGGGCGTCCGCCCTGCGGTCGGCCGTAACTGGGGCGACCGAAGTTCTTCGATGCAGGCACCCGGGACCGGAAGGCTTCGTCGCAGTGATATTCGTGTTCCATGTCCGAAGGCACGGACTTGCCCAGGAGTCGCTCGATTGCGCGCAGATAGGCGCGGTCCTCGGCGCTGCAGAACGAGATGGCGTCACCCCTCGCTCCCGCCCGGGCGGTGCGGCCGATACGGTGCACGTAGGTTTCGGCTTCCATCGGAAGGTCGTAGTTGATCACGTGGCTGATGTCATCAACGTCCAGACCGCGTGCCGCGACATCGGTGGCAACCAGCACCCGGCAATGGCCCCGCTTGAAACCGTTCAGTGCCTTGGTGCGCGCGTCCTGGCTCTTGTTGCCGTGGATCGCGGTACTGCGAATCCCGACGGCTTCCAACTTCTTGACCACCCGATTGGCCGCGTGCTTCATCTGGGTGAACACAAGGACCTTGTGGACCCCGGGTTCTTCCAGGACGGAGAGAAGGAGGGCATCCTTGTCCCTTTTCCCCACGAAAAGCACCTTTTGGGCGATACGCTCCACGGCAGGTTTGTCGGGCGTGACCGTCACCCGGACCGGGTTGCGGACCATGGTGTGGGCCAGCTCGACCATCTTCGGCGGCATGGTTGCCGAGAAGAAGAGCGTCTGACGCTCGGCCGGAATCTTGGCCAACACCCGCTTGATGTCGGGAATGAAGCCCATGTCGAGCATGCGGTCTCCCTCATCCAGAATGAAGACCTCCACCTCATCGAGGTGAATGAACCCCTGCTGCATCAGATCCAGCAGTCGGCCGGGGGTTGCCACGAGGATGTCGACCCAGCGCTTCAGGGCCCGGACCTGGGGACCCTGATTGACTCCGCCGAAGATCACGGTGTGGTTCAAGCGTAGAAATCGTCCGTACGTGCGAATGCTATCGGCGATCTGCGCCGCCAGTTCGCGGGTCGGGGCAAGGATGAGGGCCCGGGGTGTTCCCCTCCGGGGCGGCGTTCGGTTGCCGGCCAGTCGTTCGAGTAGCGGCAGAGTAAAGGCCGCGGTCTTGCCCGTGCCCGTCTGGGCGCTTCCCAGGACGTCTCGTCCTTCCAGCAGGTGGGGAATGCACTTCTCCTGGATAGGTGTCGGGGTGACGTACCCCTGTGCAGCTACGGCACGTTGAAGCTCTGGAATCAGCTTGGCGAAAGCGCCTTCGGGAAGCGGACGTGGCTGCGGTTTCGGATTGGATTGGCCGCCGTTCTTTGGCGGCGCGTATGCGAGATTGTTCAAAAGACCCCTTTGAGGTGTGCCGGGGTGTCTTTTTGCCGTCCCCCAGCTTCGCTATGTTTGATTGTTTTTCTTAATTTCCCTGTGGCGGCGCCGCGTTCGACGACCGATAGGGTGCAGGCGGTGATAAGAGATGGCTTTCCGATGTCTCGAACTCACCCTCCCGTACGACACACGGGTAGCTTGAACACAAGAGGAGCTTTGATTTACCTATTTTAAAGTGCTCAGGTCGTTGGAGGGGTTTCAGCCTTCTGAGATGAACAGCGAGGTCGCGTCCCTTAACGGTGGACTTTAAAGACTCGACGCTAGCCGCCCTTGCCGAGACATCATTAACTATAGCAGACGACACATCTTTTTGAGAATAGGGGCAGGCACGTGCCTGTCCCCATTTACACTGTAATTGGCGGTGCTCCCCTTACAAGCATTGCGTCCCGATTCTACGGAGTCAGGGGGGGATGACGGGTCATCTAGGTTTTCAACTGGAAATAGGGCAGCCTCCCATCCTTGTGCGAGACCAGGTATATCTTCAACAGGCAGGCGGAACGCGTGCGAGAGCTGTGTTGGTCGCAGCCAGTGCGGTCTCTGTCCTGCTGCCCTTCCTTCCCTTTGGTGGAATTGTCGGTTACCCGCTTCTTCTATTGTCGACCCTGGCACACGAGATGGGTCACGGGCTGGCGGCTCTGCTGGTGGGTCTGGACTTCGATTCGTTTCGCCTCTACGCTGACGGGTCCGGCGTCGCAATGATAGGCGGCCAGGCCGGCCGATTGAGCCGGGCAGCCACGGCGGCAGGGGGCCTGACCGGACCGGCCGTGGCTGGGGCCCTCATGTTCTGGTTGTCCTCCCGCCCCCGCCTTGCCCAACGCGCGCTCATGATATCCGGAGTCTTGATGGTCATTGCGTGCGTCCTGGTCGTCCGCAACGTCTTTGGACTTGTTTTCGTTGGAGCAGTGGGAGGAAGCCTGTTCTTTGTAGGATTTCGCTTTGGTGTCGGGATCGCTCAGTTCACTGCCGCGCTCCTGGCCGTCCAAATGGCCCTCAGTGTTTTCTCACGTGCGGACTATCTCTTCACCAGGACGGCGATGACGAGCGCCGGAGCAATGCCTTCCGACGTTGCACAGATCGCAGAGCTACTGTTCTTGCCGTACTGGTTCTGGGGATTTGTCTGCGGAGCAATTTCGGTGGGAGTTCTGGTCCTGGGCCTGTCCGCGTTCTGGAAGAATTCCAAGGTGCCGTCCCAAGACCCTGGCTCACTCAATTCGGTCATCTAAGTCGTTCGCCCCACAACAAATAGGGCATATGGCGAATTTACCCCGCTTCATCATCCACGGTAAAATTTAAAGTGTGAATGTTCTTGTCGTTGAGGTTGACCACCAGCCGTAAGCCGGCGGTGTTTCCGGCCGGACCAGTGAAGGCGAGGCTGACCTGAAATTTGCGGACAAATACCTTACCTAACGAGGACAGAGCGATGACTAGATTCAAGAATATCCTTGTCCCTCTCGATTTCTCTGAACCTTCGTTGAAAGCCCTTCATTACGGGATCACCCTGGCGGCTGAAGTCGATGCGAAGCTCTTTCTTGCGCACATCGTTTCATCATCGCCGGAGACGGTTTCTTCGGTACAGAAACCTGGGCCCAAGCAAGCACGGGCGCGAATGATCAAACTCATCCCTCCCGAATTCCAAGCCGAGTTGAATTACCAGGCGATTTCCAGGGCTGGACGCGTCGAGGACGAGATTCTCGATATTATTAACAACCAAGATATTGATTTGCTGGTAATGGGAACCCATGGACGACAACGTGCGAAGCGCTTGTTCTTAGGTTCTATTGCTGAGCACATGCTACGAAAGGTGCCGGTCCCAATTTTGACGGTTTCGCATCTCGATGCAGAACGGGAAATGAAGAGCGTAGTTCGCATTCACCTGGATCGAATACTCTACGCGACGGACCTTGGAGCGGATTCAGAGGCTGGTCTGACAGTGGCCAGACAGATCGCGAAACGTTTTGGGGCGGAAGTGATCGTCATGCATGTCGCGAGTCAGGGGTTGGCCAGCGGTGGCGACTACATCACGGCCGAGCGCGAATTTGAGCGGATGGGACTGTCGTTGAATAGCGAGATACACGATGAGCAGGCGCTTGTTATGGAAGGGGTGCCACACGAAACCATCGTGAATCTAGCCGATGGAGGCGAGTTCGATCTGACAATCCTGCACGTCCGAAGAAAGGGTCGGGTCGAAGGCATCGTCATCGGCCAGACGGCAGAACGCGTTATCCGTACCGCACGCATGCCCGTTTTGTCACTGCCAGCCGAAGTCCTCGGCGAAGTGACATTGGGTGCGACAGAAACGACGGCGGTCACTTCGTAAACGCTATGCGTAGTGATCTGGCCTTCGAATGAAGTTCTTGCGCACCTGTTTCGAGAGGGAATAGCAAATTCGTTGTGCCATTCGGTCGACTCCAGGGGCTCCGTCTGCCCGAATGTCCATACCGCGAACAGGCTCGGTCCTTTTACGTCTTGCCAAGTCGAGGTGGCGGCGCCCGATCGGCCTCCTTGATCACGATTCACCGTATTCCTTCAGTCTCAGCGTCGAAATGACTGTCCTCGCGACCATTTTGATCCGTGTGCGCCCACAGAGGGACGCCCCGACACTCCTCATCCGACGCCGAGGCGGTGCAGGTCAGCGTGTCGGCGTGGCCGTCCCTGGCCACCCGCGGGAAAGACGCGGTGCATGAATCTGATTTGTTTGCAAGTCCACTCCAGAAGTGGTTCAATCTTGCCACAAAATGTGGCGGGCATGTCGGCGCAGCCGGAACGAAGCCATCTGAGAACTTCCTCGATCATCTGGAGAGGTCACGATGAGAAATTCGTATTTCGCATTCCTGTTCGCCATAACGTTTGGTGTTTTCTCCTCGGCGGTGGCGACGGCTACCCCCGCCTTCAGCCCAGCGGGCTCGCTGTCCCAGGCCGGCCAGTCCGGCGACCCGGAGGATACCGCTCCACAGAGTAGCGGTGAAGAGAAAGAGCAAGAAAAAGGGGGCCCAAAACCCTACGCTGAGGTGATCACCGGGGAAGCCGAATCCGACGAGGGACTGTTCACGGTCCACAAGGTCGACGACAAGTACTTCTTCGAGATTCCGGAAGCCCTCTACAACGTGGACATGCTCCTGGTCACGCGGATCGGGCGGGTGCCGGCCGGCTTTGGAGGGTTCATCGTGTCGGGCAGCAAGGTCTCCGAGCAGGTGCTCCACTGGGAACGCCGCGGCGATCGCGTACTGCTGCGAAAGATATCCTTCAGCCAGGTCGCCGAAGACTCGCTTCCGATCTTCGACTCGGTGGTGCGAAACAACTTCGCCCCGATCCTGGCGGCCTTTGACATCGAGGCGATCGGGCCGGACGGCAAAACTGTGGTCATCGACGTGACCGACTTCTACTCCGGTGACACTCCCGCACTCTCTGGGCTCTCGTCGGCGCAGCGGAAGACTTACGAGGTCCGCAGTCTCGACACCGACCGGAGCTTCATCAACTACGCGCGCAGTTACCCTCAGAACGTCGATGTGAGGCACACGCTGACGTTTGCCGCCTCGGCGCCTCCGGCCGACGTCAACGCCGCGACGATCTCGATGGAGATGCACCAGTCGATGGTGCTCCTGCCCGAAGACCCGATGATGCCGCGCCGCCACGATGACCGCGTCGGCTACTCCTCGATCAGCCAGGTGAACTTCGGTCTCGACGAACTCAAGGCCGCCGAGCAAACCTTTATCCGGCGCTGGCGTCTGGAACCGTCCGATCCTGAAGCGTATGCTCGCGGCGAGCTGGTTGATCCGGTGAAGCCCATCGTGTACTACGTCGATCCTGCGACGCCGGACCGATGGCGTCCTCACGTGCGGCAAGGTATTGAGGACTGGCAGGCCGCGTTCGAGACGGCCGGATTCAGCAACGCTATCGTCGCCAGGGATCCTCCGAGCCCTGCCGAAGACCCGGACTGGGCTTCCGAGGACACCCGTTACTCGGTCGTGCGCTGGGCGGCGAGCATGGTCCGCAACGCCATGGGTCCGTCAGTTTCCGATCCACGCACCGGCGAGATCATCGAGAGCGACATCGTCTGGTTCCACAACCATCTGCGATCGTATCGAAATCGGCTCATGCTCGAGACCGGCGCGTCAAACCCGGCCGCGCGGTCGCTCGACATGCCCGACGAACTCATGGGTGAGACCGTCCGGCAGGTGATCGCCCACGAAATCGGGCACGCGATCGGACTGCCCCACAACATGATCGGGTCGTCTTCCTATCCGACCGAGTCGTTGCGAGACCCCGAGTTCGCACGTAAGATGGGCGTCTCCCCATCGGTCATGGACTACGCCCGCCAGAACTATGTGGCTCAACCCGGCGACGGCCTCGAGCCCACCGACTACATCCGCAAGATCGGTCCCTACGATCACTACGCCGTCAATTGGGGCTACCGGGTGATCCCGAAGGCCGAGTCTCCCGACGAGGAGAAGGCCACGCTCGACGAGTGGATAGCGGCGCACGCTGATGACCCCATGTACCGCTTCGGAGCGAGCACTGGCTGGAACCCCGACGCTCAGACCGAGGACATGGGCAACGACCCGGTGAAGTCGTCAGGCTACGGTGTTGCCAACCTCAAGCGGGTGGCGCCGAACCTGGTCGAATGGACGAAGTCCCCGGGCGAAAACTTCGACGACCTCGAGGAACTCTACGGCGAACTCGTGGGCCAGTGGAGCCGGTACATCGGCCACGTGATCACGCTCGTGGGCGGCCGCTACGAGAACGCCAAGTCCACTGATCAGGACGAGCCCATCTACATCCCGGTGCCGCGGGCCAATCAGGAACAGGCCGTTCGGTTCGTCATCGACGAAGCGTTCGAATCGCCGACCTGGCTCGCAGACAGGGAGATCCTCCGGCGAATCGAGCACGCCGGAGCACTCGAGCGAGTACGCGGCCGGCAGGTCGGGTTTCTCAATCAAATGCTCAATCCGTCGCGGATGCAGCGCGTCATCGAGTCGGAAGTATTCGATCCGGATCCCTATCGCCTTGTCGACTACCTTGGCGACCTCCGCGATGGGGTCTTCTCCGAGTTCGACGATGGCACGGCTATCGACACTTACCGTCGCAACCTCCAGCGTGCGTATGTCGAGCGCCTCGAATTCCTGATGACTGACGACCCGACGGCCACACCGCCTGCAGGGCAGAACGCCACCCGTGTGGACGTGAGTCAGTCCGACATCCGGCCGCTGGCCCGTGCACAGCTCCAGGCGATCCAGGAGGCCGCGGAGCAGGCCGCCACAGGAACCGGGGACGAGGTGACCCGGGCCCACATGTTGGACCTGGCCGCCCGAGGCCGAGCGATCCTGGAGACCGGCACCGAAGGAAACTAACCGTTTACACAGTTTCCCAACCCAGGGCGACGGACCGCCCGCGAGGTAGCGCAGCCCATGCCACTTGCGGCAGGAACAACACTCCGCCCATACGAGATCGACGAACTCACTCCCTACACCGAGGTGGAACACCCTTGATGCCCGCTGAGGCCACTCACGCAGCTCTGTTCTGGCAGGATTCGGACGGTAAGGAACACGTGACCGTCCTGAACCGCGACCGGATGACAATCGGACGCCAGGACAGCGACATTGAGATTCGCGATCCGGCCATCTCACGCAACCACGCCTGCATCGATCGGTTCGATGGTGGATATCGACTCACGGACACCAAGAGCAAACAGGGCACGTTCGTCAACGGGGAAGAGATTAATTCCCACGTCCTGAAGTTCGGGGACCAGATAGAACTCGCCAAGAAGAGATACGTTCTTCAGTTCGGTTCGGCTGACGGCCCCCGTCCGAAAGATCACACAGATGTGATCGAACGTTCCATCACCGACGTTCAGCAGAAACTCATAAGCGACTCCTCCATCCTCGGCAAGGTTTCCCACATCCTCGAGTTCCGCTATCGATAGGAGCAACTGTTCACGCCCGAAGTCGCCTTCGAACAGATTCTTACTTCTTTGTTGAAGATCAGCCGGGGGGAACGTGCGTTCATGCTCGTTCGGAAGGATGACGGCTTCGATTACGCCGCGGGTATCGACAGCAAAGGCCGCACGTTGAAGCAGGAACAGTTTCGGGCCAGTAAGACGGCAGTCTCAAAGGCTCTGGCGACAGGCAACCCTCTGTTCATGACGGAGAAGCTGGATTCGGACTTCGCAGCCCAGCGAAGCGTCATGGACCTGGAGCTGGGAGCAGTCGCATGTATCCCTCTGCACGGCCTGCCTGCCGATGGTGACACGCCAGTCGTTCTGGGCCTCCTCTACCTCGACAGCCGGAAACCCATGCACACCCTGACCGGTCTGGACGAAAAGATCGTGAACAAGCTGGCGATCGAAGCGGCGAATGTCCTCGAACGGGTGGAGCTTGTCAAGAGCATCGAGCAACGCCGCACCCTCGAACACGAACTGGCGCTTGCGGAGGAAACACAGAAGGCATTGCTTCCTGCGCACTTACCTGAGATCGCCGGCTTCCGCTTCGGGGCCTATTCGAAACCGACACGATACGTTGGCGGAGACTTTTACGATTTCATCCCTGGACCGAACGACGGCTTCTACGGGTTGCTGGGTGACGTGTCCGGAAAGGGGGTATCCGCATCGCTGGTCAGTTCCATGGCCCTGGGCTGCCTGCGAACGCAGTTGCGATCGGGCCATCCACTCGTGTCGCCGATCGAGTCGCTGAATCTGTTGCTATCTGAAACCGCCCCGGAACGCTTCGTCACGATGTTTCTCCTACAGCTTGACGCCAATGGCAACGGTACCTACCTGAGTGCCGGACACAACACCGCGTTCCTGTTAAGGGGGGCATCGGGTCACCTTGAAGACATCGTTTCAAACAACATGATCGTGGGTGCGTTCGACTTCGCGACGTTCCATTCCGACACCATCTCACTGACGCCTGGAGACGTGCTTCTTGTTTATTCAGACGGACTCTCCGAGGCCGAGAAGCCATCCGGAGAGATGCTGGGAGAAGAAGCCGTTCGGAAGACCCTGAAGGATAATGCACGAGGCGGTGTGGACGTGGTCCAGGCCGCTTTGCTCGACCTCGTTGAAAGCTTCACAGAGGGACACGCCCAGAACGACGACATTACGATGATTATTGTAGAGGCCCGATGACCCAGTTAATTGACAGTCCAAACGCTGCGATAGTGGTCGGCGATTGGTTATAATAGTTGAGTGCGCCCCTCCGACTGGAGACTTTTCCCAAAAGTTTAGTACAGACAAATCGGCATAGAGCGACGGACTGAAGATGTGGGAATAGAGACCGCCGTCGAGGCTGTGGAAAATGTGGTAAAGCCGAGCGTTTTTTGC
>PVBE011482688.1_pt1 | contig 26334 bp, 25 predicted proteins | sample 1631181 | NCBI WGS metagenome assembly PVBE01 (sample SAMN08397723, study PRJNA350692) | Marine metagenome, whole genome shotgun sequencing project. | isolation source: water | place: Pacific Ocean | collected 2012-04 | reverse complement strand
TGGCGCTCAGCGGGTAGGCGAGGAACGTGGCGGCGTCGATGCTCTGGGTGAGGTTCAACTCAGCGGGCACCGCGTCGGCGCCGATGATGATGCTGTTGGCGCTCAGCGGAGCGGCGGGGCCTACGCAGCCGGTCAGCAGCAGCAACAGGAGGCCAGCCAGGACGGCTGGCGGTCGCGGAGCGGGGGGCAGGACCTCGGACATCGCACACATCCTTTCGTCCCCCCTGGCATCACGCTGGGGTGGCTGTGGTCTGCCGGCCAACCTTTCGTTCGGGCATGGTGCAGCCATGGCGAAGAACGACCCTCTGTTGGAAGCCTTCCTCACGTCTCTGGACGACGAACGGGTCAGCCGCGGCGAGAAGAAAGCGATGCGGGCCCTGCTGATGGACGATGGGGCGGGCCCCGAGCGACGCGCCTCGTTGCGGGCCGCCCTGTTCGACGAGATCTGCCGACGCGCCCCCGGCGACGCCAAGCTGCTGCGCGGGCTGGAGACCGCCATCTCCGTGCTCTACCCCGCCAATCCCCCCGGCAAGCAGACCGTGCACCCCCCGACGCGCGCCTGGTTCGGCCCCGAGGATCCGATGGCGGAGACGCTCTGCACCCTCATCGAAGGCGTGCGCACGAGCCTGGACGTAGCGGTCTTCACCATCACCGACGATCGCGTGACGAAGGCCCTGCTGAAGGCCCACGAGCGGAACATTCGGGTGCGGATCATCTCCGACGACGACAAGGCCGGCGATCGCGGCTCCGACGTCATCCGACTGGGCCGTGCGGGCGTGCCGGTGCGGACCGACCATTCCCCCCACCACATGCACCACAAGTTCGCGGTGTTCGACTCCCGCTCGGTGCTCACCGGCTCCTACAACTGGACCCGCGGCGCTGCCTTCAGCAACCGCGAGAACTTCCTGCTGACCTACGAGGAGCGCGCCGTGGCGCGGTACGCCGAAGCGTTCGAGACGCTCTGGTCGGAGCTGGGCTAGGGCCGCTCCTTGAGCTTGTAGATGTGGACCTCGGTCTCGTAGCCGCGCTCCTCGTAGTGCTGGATCCCGAGCGATTCCCACTCGTACATGCCGCTGGCGACGGTCCACCACTCGTGGCGGGCGCCCGCGACCTCGCCGTCGGACTCGTCCACGCCCCAGATGACGCAGCCCTCGTGCCGGTCCCACCGTTCACGCACCAGCGCCGGATCGGTCAAATCCTTGGGGGGGTGGCAGTTCGGCCACGCGCTGCAGGCCTGCCAGTGGCTGGCGTAGGCGGCGCACCACCGCGCATCGAACTCGGGGACCCCGTGCGGCCGCACGTGCCCGGGCAGCAGCGGGACCTTCTGGTCTTCCGTCTGGGCGTAGCGGTCGCCCCAGTCCAGCAGCACGACATGCGAGCTGAGGACCATGCCGGCGCCCAGCAGCAGCCCGGCCATGACGATGAAGGGACCGCGTCCGGCGAGTTTGGGGACCGACGCGAGGGCGGCCGGGCCGATCGCCGCCAGCGCCGCACCGGCCGTCGCGCTCGCGAGGGTGTGCCGCTGCCCGAAGCTCATGAACATGATCGTCGGCAGCACGCCCACCACCACCAGCACCACCATCGCGCGCGCCGCCGCCTTCAGCTGCGGATCGACCGGCGACTTCGGTGCCGCGGCGAACAGCCCCATCCCCATCAGCGCGGCCATGCCGAAGCTCGACAAGGGGAGCCAGAGGGCGTGGAGCTGGAGGTAGAAGGGGACCATGCGGAGCCCCGCGCGGTAGTCCTCCCGCTGCGCCGCCAGCTCCAGGTTCTGCATCGTCGGCCATGCCAGGAACGCACCCGCGACCGCGAGCGCGGGGAGCCACGCCTTCCACTGCTTGACCCCACCCCGGGTCCCGCACAGCAGCGGGATCGCGGCCGTGCCGACGACCGCGCCCACCAGCTCCATGCGCAAAAACAAGGTCAGCGAGCCGCACATCATCCACGCGAGGCAGGTGCGGAAGTCGACCTTGCGGGCGACGAGCACGGCACACAGCAACGTGGCGCAGAAGGCGACATGCGGCGGCGCGATGTGGAAGGCGTTGGTCCGCCAGTACGCCATGGAAGGGTGGATCACGAGGACCGCTGCCGTCGCGTAGCCGACCCAGCGGTTCCGGGTCAGCAGCTGCGAAGCCACCCCCGCGAACACCAGCCCGCCGGTGCCGAGGATCATCGCGGTGACGACGAAGGGCCGGATCGTGCGGTCCGTCAGGTCGCCCACGGCGGTGTAGATGACCCGCAGGAGCACCTGCGTCTCCAGCGAATGCCACACCCCGTCGGGGGGCGCCACGTCCTCGAAGGCCCACCACAGCTGTTCTTCGTGGGGGCGCCAGGCGTGGTTGCCGATCGCGTCGAAGTAGCTCAGGGAGACGGCGACCGCGGCGACGGTGAGCCCCGCGTAGACGCCGACGTCGACGAGGCTCAGCTCCTTCCAGACACCTCGGAGCTCCCGGTAGACGAGGACCGAGACAAAGGCCGCGAGGGTGGCCGCGGCGTAGGCGACTGCGAAGGCCTCCAAGTCAGTCGACCCAGCCCAGCCAGCCGCGGTGCGTCAGCTTGCCCAGCTCCTTCCAGAAGGAGACCACGGGCACGTGGGGGAGCTTGAGGCGCAGGTTGGCGACGGTCGTGCGGCCGTCGATCACGGCGACGAGGTCGCGTTGGTTGCCGGCCGTCACCGCCATGAGGCGCTCCCGAGGGTGCCGCAGGATCGGCACGCGCTCCGGCCGCCCCGCGGGGCAGTACGCCGAGATCAGCCGTCGCTCGCCGTACTCCAGCCACGTGCCGAGCCGGGTGTCATCAGGCTCCTTGATGAGGGCCGCCTCCAGCAGCGCCATGCCCATGTCCGCGTCCCCGTCCTGGAACAGCTGCTGGGCCTTCTTGATGGCGTCATCGATGGGGAGCGTGAACAGATCCGGGAGGAGCGACGGGATGACCGCTTCGCTGAAGATCTCGTCGCCCAGATCCGGGGTCGAGTCGTTGATGTGGAACTCGAACTTGCCGGTGGACTCGACCCGCACCACGGGGCTGGAGACGTCCGCCACGGAGCTGTCGATGGGGCCGATCTCGTAGACCGACTCTTCCTCGATCATCGCGTCGGCGGCGTCCGAGGTGGGGGCGGGAGCGTCCGCGATCGAGAAGAAGCCGTCGTCGTCGAACGCCACCTTGACGGTCGCCTCGGTGGGCTCGTCCGGCTCCTCGACCGCGACCTCGGGCGGCGGGGGCGGGGGCGGGTTGGGGTCCTCCAGGACCGGCGCCCCGGTGGCGGTCGGGTGCTTCCGCCACCGGCACGACGTCTTGAAGGTCGGGAGGTGGGGGAGGTCGGCGGTGTCCGGGGCCAGCGCCCGCTCGCTCAGGTCCACCGCCGGGAGTCCCCCGTCGATGGTCGCGATGTCGTCTGCCGAGGCTGCCGCGCCGCCCGCCTCGGAGACCGCGGCGAGGGCTGGATGGGAGCCGAGAAGATCGGCGGCCGGTCCCTGGTTTCCGCTGACTGCGGAGTAGTCCCAGCCCGTGGCTGGGTCGAAGAGGTCGTCGGTGCCCGAGAGCATGCCGTCGTCCTCCTCCTCGTCGGTCAGAAGGGGCGCGGCCACAGGCGGCTGGGTGTCGCTCGTCAGGCCCCAGAACGCCGCCTTCTCGTCAGCGGCGGTGCGCTCCTCGGGGGGCGGCGGGAACGCAGCCTCCACGGGCTTGGGGTGGGCCGGCGGGGCGCGCCGGATCCCGACCTTGCTGGTGACCTTCACGTCTCCGGTCCGACCCAGCGAACTGGGCGGCGGCTGCGGAACCGGTGCGCCTGGAACGCTCGCGGGGTCCCAGGGTGCTTTGGGCGGTTTGTTCGGCATTGTCCCGATGAATCTTAGCGCCTGGCTTGGCCAAGGCCGAACTCGATGGTCCAGTCCAACGCGGCGGGGCAGAATTCGGCGCTGGCGCGGCCCGACAGGGGGTTGTCCTCAGCGTCCTCCACGTCGGCATCGAACCGGACCGTGATCGAGTCGTCCTCGGAGTAGGCGGTGACCGTCGCGGTGCCCCCCGTCGCCGAGTAGTGGGTCGGGGCGTAGAAGGTGTCGCCCGCGAACTCCGTGGCGCACGCGTCGAACGTCGTCGGCGGGTACCAGAGCAGATCGATATCGAAGGACGGTCCGTCGGCGGTTTCGCTGCTGGTCTCCTCGACGAAGTCGTAGGTCGTGCGGGGCGTCGTGTCGTCGGGCCGGGGACGCGCGTTCAGCGTCGCCTGGGCGATCCAGAAGCCGTCGAGGTGGCCGACGTACTCCTCGAACGTTCCCTCCCACGTGTCGCAGTACTCCTCGGCGCCCATGCCGAAGTCGAGCTCCTCGCGCAGCGCCGTCAGCTCGTTCACCAGCGGCTGGAAGTTGGTGCAGGGGTCGTCCATCGGCATCAGGAAGAGGTCGATCGGGTGGACCGGGGTGGAGGTCGCGACGTCGAGCTCCCGCAACTCGGCGTAGGCGACGTCCACGAAGGACAGCTCCTCGCCGTCGACGGTGCCGCCGAGGCCGAGGGGGAGGCAGCCGCTCAGGAGGGCGGCGGAGGTCAGAAGCAGGGCACGCATCATGAGAGGGCCTCCAGGCGGGCGGGGAGATCGGAGCCGGCGATGAAGCGGTAGGTGGACCAATGGCCGACGTCGGCGCGTCCCCCGAACTCGATCCAGAACATGGCCAGGTCGTCGGCCGTGTCAACGTCGAGGAACGGGTCCAGCAAGGCCGTGCTCAGGCCCGCGGCGGCGCCGTCGATGGTCTGCTGGCAGACCGTGGACGTCGACATGGTGCGGGGAAGCACGCCGTCGATGCTGACGTCGGTGCCGATCAGGTAGTAGCCGCCGCCCAGGTCGGGGCCGAGCACGAGCTTGCCGCGGGGGCGCCCGTGCAGCGCTTCGAACGCAGCATCCAGCAGCGGACCGGGCAGGTGGGGTGAGTCGGAGTTGCGCATCACGACCGCGTGGTAGCCGGCCGCGAGCATGCGGGCGAACACATCCTCCATGCGGTCCGTGAGCGTCTCGCCGCGTTGGGCGAGGAAGCGGAAGCCGGTGCCGAACGTCGCCCGCAAGGGAGCGTCGTCCCCGCCCGCCCAGGCGAGCCACAGATCGCAGTCATCAGCCCACTGCGGAAGCTCGCGGGCGAGATCCTCCAGGAACGCGGCGTACAGCTCAGCCGCCTCCTCGGGGGTCAACGGAGGGCACAACCGCGTCTTGCAGGTGCCCGCCACAGGCGCCTTCGCCATCACCACGAGGGCACGACGGGAACGCGGATCAATCGGATCGTCGGGGAGCTGGGACATCGCCGGTTGGGGAGTCTATAACGCCGCCATGTGCGGATTCATCGGGATGGTCGACGAAGCGCCGGTAGCCGGCCGAATCTCCACCGGCCTGCAGACGGTTCAGCACCGGGGCCAGGACTCCTGCGGCATCTACACGTTCACGGGATCTCGCTTCCCCGGCCACCGCGGCGTCGGCCTCGTCAAGGACGTTTTCACACGCCCGATCGTCGAAGGGCTCGGAGGCAACGTCGGCCTCGGCCACGTCCGCTACCCCACCATCGGCAAGAACGTGCTCGCGGACGCGCAGCCGTTCTTCGAGCGCCGGCCCGGCGTGCTGATGGCGCACAACGGCAACCTGACCAACTACGAGAAGCTCAAGCAGCGGCTCGCCGACCGCTCGATCCACCTGCTCAGCAACTGCGACGTCGAGCCGATGCTCTGCACGTTCGCCGAGGAGCTGATGGGGCGGCGGCGGCGCAACCACACCGCTGACGACGTGGTCTCGGCGCTCCGCACGACGCTGCAGGTGTGCGAGGGAGCCTTCACCGCGGCGATGGTGCTCGAGGTCGACGGCGAGCCCACGCTGGTGGCCTTCCGCGACCCTCACGGCATCCGCCCGGGCGTGCTCGGCCGCCGGGGCGCCGCCTGGATCGTCGCGTCGGAGTCGGTCGCCGCGGACGCCCTCGGCTTCGAGCTGGTGGGCGACCTGGAGCCGGGGCAGGCGCTGTTCCTGCGCGCCGGCCGCGAGCCGATCGTGCGCGACATCGAGGTGCGGACCTCGACGCCGTGTGTGTTCGAGTCCATCTACTTCAGCCGGCCCGACTCCATCGCCGACGGCGACACCGTCTACGAGAAGCGGCTTCAGTTGGGCCGCCACCTGGCCCGCTGCTGGATGGCCAAGGGGCTCGAGGCGGACCGCGTCATCGCCGTGCCCGACACGTCCCGTCCGGCCGCCATCGCCTTCGCCGAGGAGGTGGGGGTGCCGTGCCGCGAGGGGTTCATCAAGAACCGCTACAGCGGGCGCACCTTCATCATGGGCACGCAGGAGGGGCGGGAGTCCGCGCTGCGGCTCAAGCTCAACCTCATCCGGGCGGAGTTCGAGGGGCAGCGGGTCGTGATCATCGACGACTCGATCGTGCGCGGTTCGACGATCCGCCGGCTGATGGACCTGGTGTGGGCGCAGGGACCGCGTTCGGTGCACGTCGCCATCCACGCGCCCCCGGTGTTGAACCCTTGCTACTACGGCATCGACATGTCGACGGAGGCGGAGCTCGCGGCGCGGCGCTACCTGCCGCCGGGCGGCTCCCCCGAGGGCGGTCTGGACGTCATGGCGCAGCGCGAGTTCGAGGCTGCCTGGGCCGCGGATCTGGGGGTCGACTCGCTGACGTTCCTGTCGATGCCCCGGATGAACAAGATGTACCCCCCGGAGCGTCGCTGCGCGGCCTGCTTCGATGGGATCTACCCGCTGGGCCTGTCGGCCGAACAGCGGCAGTCGATCGTGAACGACCGGCTCTGCGACCGGAACGAGAGCACCGTCGCCTGAGGGCTACTCGACGGCGACGTCGAGGTCGAACTGCCACGGGGTCAGCGGATCGCTGACCCCGCCGTAGACGTCGACCACGACGTAGTAGCGGCCTGTCGCGGGCACCACCCAACCGCTGACCGTCTCGGTGTCCCCCTCGAGGGTGTCATCCACCGCGGCGTCGTCGAAGCAGGCGATGTCGGCGCAGTCCGACAGGATGTAGAGCTGCGCGTCCTCGGTCGGGAGGGTGACCGAAGCGGTCACGGTCTGGCCCTCGACGAAGTCGAACGGGAGCAGGACTTCGGGCCCCGCGGACGGGTACGGCATGCACTCGATCTCGTCGATCGTGCTGGTCGTCTGCACCGCGTAGCCGGTGGTCGAGGCGGGCGTCAGGGGGGTGTAGGCCCCCGCTTCGGCGCAGGAGTCGAGGATGGGCCAGCCGGTCACCCACAGCGCGTCTTCGTAGGTGACGACGCCGCTGGCGCCGTTGTCGACGGTGATGGTGCGTGAGCCGGGCACGGCAGCCGGGTTTGCGGCCGCGAGGAAGTCCAGTTCGGTGGCGGTGGAGCCCGCACCGACGGCCTCCAGCGCGAGCCCGTCGCCCAGGTCCACGTCGGCGGCGACGATCCCCGGATCCCACGGATCCTCGCCGAACAGCGTGAAGGAGCGGCTGGTCCCGGGGCTGATCCAGTCGGGCTCGATGACGTCCCGCTCCAGGCTGAGGTCCAGCGACCAGGGGCTGCTGGCGCCGCCTCCGCTGCCGGAGGTCCAGGCGTCCACGACGAGGTACCAGGTGCCGTCCAAGGCGGCCGTGAAGGCGAGCGTCTCGGGATCTCCGCTCAGCCCCTGATCGGCGCACGCGACGGCTGAGGCGGCGTCGCTGCAGGCGGACAGCAGCGCCAGCGCGCCGTCGCCCGCGGGCATGTCGAGGATCGCGACGAGGGTCTCACCCGCCTCGATGTCCACCCGGTAGACCGCGTCCGCACCGTTGAGCGACCACGAAACGCAGCCGTAGTCGGAGCTGTAGTCGTTGTTCAGCCCCGCCGTGGTCGAGGTGTAGGAGCCGGCCTCCAGCGCGGGCACGGCGTCGGCGGTCGCGCAGTCATCGGACGGCGGCAGGTCGAGCACGGTGAACCCGTCGGGCACGGTCACGCTGTCGCCGCCGGGCAGGCTCAGGGTGACGTCGCGGGGGCCCACGGCGGCGTCGGGGCCGACCTTCATGGACAGCTCCGCCTGGTGGGGGCCGATCTGGGCGACGTTGGTGACGGCAACGCTCTGCCCCGCCTCGAAGATGAGTTGCTCGTTCAACTCGGTGGTGTACCAGGAGACCGTGACGGTCAGGTCCTGACCGGCTTCGCCGTAAGCCGGCTCGAGCACGACGTCCGGGAGCAGCTCCACCGTGGTGCGCCGCTCCTCGCGGGTGCGCACGAGCACGTCGCCCTGGGGGTGGGCCAGCGGGGTCTGGAGGTTGCGGGCGACCACCACCTCGACCGTGTCGGGGCCGAACTCGTCGTGGAGCACGTCTGCGGAGATGACGTGTTCGCCGGTGTCGGGGGCGTGGGCCACGTAGGCGACGTTGGCCTCGTTCAGCACGGTCACGGTCACGAAGCTGCCGTCGTCGACGGCGCCCCAGCGGACCGGGAGGGCGTGGGCGGCGGGCCAGGTGACGCCGTCGCCGACGGGCGCGAGCAGGTCGACCGCGGCGGGCAGCGGGATGCCGTCCTCGGCGACGAAGTCGATGACGTCCGCGCCGCCCTCGCTGGCCCACGACAGGGCGCCGCCGGCGGTCCAGCCAGCGGCTCCCGGGCTGACCGGATCGTCCACCTGGTAGGCGCTGAGGTCGTCCAGATCGAGCCGCGAGGTGAGGTAGTTGCCGGCGCCGATGCGGGGACCGCCGTCCCACCACGTCTGGCCCGTCGGCTCCCACGGGTACCAGCTGTCCATGTCGACGATCTCGAACGTGCCCAGCACCGGGAGGGGGTAGGCCCCCAGGTCGACGCGCCAGTAGGGAGCGTCTGCGCCGTAGCTGAACGTGCCCAGGTAGGCGCCGACGGAGATCACGTCGTCGGGCATGGTCGCGAAGCTGCCGAAGCCGCCGCTGAAGTCGACGTAGGAGATGCCTTCGGTCTGCACCACAGAGGTGAGGTTGAAGATCCCGATGACGTCCGCGAGGGGATCCGGCGGCGGCGTGCTGTCGTCGTCGTCCGAGGCGTCGTCGTCGTTGGCGGCCGTCGCGTCATCGTCGTCGGCGGGGCCGGTGCCGCATCCGGCGAGCAGGAACGCCGCGAGCATCGTCGCCGCCGATTTGTGGAGCACAGCTGCCATGTGACACGCTTCCTACCATGCTCCATCGCACCTGTGCCCTCCTCTTGCTGTGCCTGCCCCTGGTCCTCCTCAGCGGCTGCCTCGGGCACGAGCAGAAGATGATCGTGAAGGTCGAGAAGTTCCTCGAGCAGGACAAGTACGATCAGGCCCTCACCTACCTCGAGGGCTACCTGGAGAAGCACAGTCGGGTGCTGTCGGGCTGGCGCTACCGGGTGCTCATCCGCCTCGAGCAGGAAGATCGGGCCCTCGCCGCCACCGAGTACGCGGCGCTGTCGGCGGCCCTGGAGCGGCACGAGCCGGAGGTGCTCCGCGAGGTCGTGCTGGGGGCTGGAGGCCGCTGGCTGCTGAGCGACTACCGAGCGCTGGCGCGGTGCGCCCCCGAGGGCGTGGTGGACGTCGCGTTCTTCGAGGATCTGCTCGAGGCGAAGCACCTGGGCACCGGCTCGCTGACGAAGGTGGCCGTCTCCGCGGACGAGATCGCCGCGGTCATCGACGCGCTCCCCGGGAGCCTGCCCCCGGCGGGGAGCTGGGCGACCGTGGAGCGGTACGCGGCGGACGCGGATCCGAAGCTCCGGCGGCGGGTCGTGCGCGCGGCCGGACGCCACCTCGGCACCGGCGGGCTGACCGAGCAACAGACGGGCCAGGCGCTGGAGATCCTCCGGCAGGGCGCGCTGGCCGACGAGGACCTCCGCGAGGCCGCGATCATCGCCAGCCTGGACCTGCCTCCGGGGCCGGGCCGGGGCGACTTCATCGGCACCCTGGTGACGACGCTGGCGGCGGCGGGGGACGAGCAGCGAGCGATGGCGCTGTTCCTGCTGGGGCCGGACACGCAGGGGCCGACCTGGACCGTAGAGCAGTTGGGTTCGTGGGCGGAGACCACCGAAGGCGTGCTCCGGGTGCTCGCCGTCTCCGGGCTGCAGGCGCAGACGGCGAACCGGGAGCGGTCGCGCTTCCTCGAGAGCAAGGATGGCTCCGGTGCGGCCGGCGAGCGGCTGGCCGCGGTGATCGGGTTCGCCCGCGAAGGGGCTCCCGAGGCAGCCGCGGTGTGGGCCACCATCCCGGCGGAGGAGCGCCGCACCTGGGCCTCCGCGGTGGCGCGCACGATGGCGCCGGATCGGGGGACGTGGACGAAGCTGGCGCTGTCGGACAGCGACGCGGTGGTGGCGCAGCAGGCGGCCCGGTCGATGGTGCTGCCGGGGCTGGGCGACGACGACGCGGTGGCCCCCGCGCTGGAGGCCGGCATGCAGGTGATGGATCCCGCGACGAAGGCGTTCACCGCCCGCGCGGTGGTGGTCCGGGGGGCGACGGGGCTGAGCCTCGCCGTTCAGGGGCTCTTCAGCCAGGGTCAGGACCGGGTGATGAACGAGGTGCTGCGCGGCATGGTCGCCGACGGCAGCGACGAGTGGGCGCCGCTGGTGCAGCTGGGGCTGAAGGCCGACCTGCCCACCATCCGCGAACTCGCCGTCGACGCGGGCGTGGCTTCGTGCCGCGCTGAGGACAAGGAGCTGATGAAGGAGCTCCTGACCGACGAGGATCCGCACGTCGCCGTCCGCGCCGCCTCCGCGCTCTACGTCCTGGTCGGGGCTGGCTCGGACAAAAAGTAGCTACGCGGGCCGCCGTCCGCCCCAGGTCAGGGGCGCATGGAATGCGTTCTGGCCGCCCCCATCCAGCGCGATCGGATCCCGCGCGCGCATCGAGTCGATCGCGTCGACCCCGGCCAGCCGAGCCGCTGCTGCCTCCAACTCGTCGGGCTCGAGGGTCTCCCCCGGGAGCGCTCCGAACCACAGGGTCGAATCGGCGATCTCCCACACCCCCACGACCCGCCCTCCCCGGAGCACGGCGGAGGCGACGTTGCCGCTCTTGTCGACGACGAACGGCCGATGGGGGGCGTCGATCGTTCGGTCGCGGTGGCGGCTCGCCATCATCCACGCGTCCCACACCGGCAGGAGCGTCACGGCCGTCGAGTGATCGGGCGCCTGCGCCAGGGCCGCGCGCTGCGCCTCGGTCCGTGCACGACTCCGAGTCCATCGACCTCGATCGCGACCGGAGCAGCGTCGGCGAACACCGCCCGCGCCAGCCGCTTGGGTCCTCCGGACCACCACGCGAAGTCATCCCCGGTCGCGGGACCGTTGGCCTCCAGCCAGATCGGCGCCATCGTGCGCATCGCCTCTTCCTTCGTGGGTCGCACCTCGGGCAGCGCCACGAAGCGGTCCATCGCCGCGTACCGCCATGCCTGAGAGCGGGCGCCGCCGGAGACGCCGGCCCTCACGAGCAGTCCCCCATCGGTCATCGACCGCAGCAGGGCGCTCATCCGCGAGCCCTTCAGATCGGGGCGACCGAGGGCTTCTCTGAGCTCCCGGGGGCTCCAGTCCCGTTCGCCGACCGCTTCCAGCGTCTCCGCCGCGATCGCGTCGTACTCGTCCGCCAGCCCCGATGCCTTGAGCAGCCACGCGGTCCCGCCGCTGGAGTTCAGGGCCAGCGCCGCCGCCACGAGGTCCGGGGGCACGAGGAACACGGATCCACGCATGCTGCCGACCCGCAGCAGGCTCCGGTCCCGGTCGAGGACCTGCTCCAGGAGCGCGGGCGTGTAGCCGTCGATCCGGGCCGCGAGGCCGCGGTGGCAGGTCGGCGTCGCGGCGTACAGGAAGCCTGCGCGGAGGGTCGCGGCGACGGGGTCGAGGGGACGGGAGCCGGTGAGGCCGTGGGCCTCCAGCGACCGGCTGCGCAGCTGCGCCAGCGACGCTCTCGCACCCTCACTAGGGGCGGAGGTTCTTCACGATGCCGATCTTGCTGAGGAACCACAGCGCCCAGTACCCGGGGTCGAACTCCCACGTGGCGTGGGCGTTGTTGGCCCGGCTCTGCCGCTCGTGGTGGTTGTGGTGCAGCGCCTCGCCCCAGCCGAAGAAGTCGATGGGGAAGAGGTTGGTGGAGGTGTCCTCGTTGTCCCAGATGCGGTAGCCGACGAGGTGGCACAGGCCGTTGACCATGATGACGGTCGAGTACCAGGCCGAGCCCATCACCGCGGGCAGCGCCAGGAACGCCGCGGGCAGCGACACGCCGGGCACGAGGTAGAGCACGCCGGCGACGACGGGCACCCGGCTCAGCGCCAGGACCCAGAAGCCGCGCACCTCGAAGAAGCGCACGAAGTTCTCGAACCGGTCGTCCGGCAGACCCTTCATGTACTTGTCGTACTTGCCGTTCTCGTTCTTGATGCACTCGACGTACGACTCGGCCGACTGCGCCGTGATGTTCCACAGCGAGCCGCCCTCCTTGGTGGGCGAGTGGGGGTCTTCGGGGGTGTCGGCCTTGGCGTGGTGCCACCGATGCATCATCGCCCAGGCCCGTCCGCCGGTGCCCAGGAGCAGCCAGTTCCAGCGGCGCATGAGCCACTCGACGGGCTTGATGTACTCGAACTGCTTGTGGCTGTAGCTGCGGTGGAACAGCGAGCTCACGGTGAACACGTTGATCTGCCGGAGGACCAGCAGGAACACGATCATCTCGATGATCGGGATGGTGATCGCCGTGCCGGAGAAGGTGTTCCACAGCCAGAAGAGGCCGCCGCTGATCGCGATCGGAATCCAGGTGAAGACGAGGTAGCAGATGAGCGCGCCGGGCATCATCTGGAAGCGAAGTCGGTCGAGTCGAGCAGTAGCCATGGCGGCGCTTGTCTACAGGACCGTCAGCGATGTGCCAAACATCCTCTTCAACTCGGGCGCGACGGACTCCAGGTCCGCGGGCGTCTTGACCGGCAGGAAACGCGACCGGGGCACGTTGACCCACTCGGTGTTCAGGAACCAGCTGAGCTGCCCCACGAGGCGCTCGAACTGCACGACGGGCCGGCCGCCGGCCTGCTTGTGGACCACGTACCAGCGGAGGGGGAACTCCTGGTCCAGGGCGTCGGTGCGGAGCCACAGGGTGTTGGTGTTGAACACCGGGATCGAGTCCTGATCGAAGTCGGCCGGGAACGCGAACCCCTCCAGGATCTTGAGCTGGCCGTTCACCCGCGCGGGCGCCCCGCCCTTGTCCCCGGGGTTCTTGGGGGCGACCTCGACCATCATGTCGGCGCCGCTGGCGGCGAACCGGCCGAGCAAGGCGGGGTCGAGGCTCGCGCCGAGGTTGTCGACGTTCGCCATCAGCAGGTACTCGACGCCGCGCTCGCGGGCCGCGGCGAGGGCGCCCGAGCGGCGCAGCGACGGCACCAGATCACCGTGGCCCGGTCCGTAGACCGAGATGGCGCCGTCCTCGTCCCGGAACAGGCTCCCGTCGGGGTTGAGCCGTGGCACGCCGGACTGCTTGAAGCAGAGGACGTCGAGGTCGTGGTCGAGCCCCGCGAGGTGAGCCCGCGTGGCCTCGTCCGTCGCCCTCGAGTTCATGACCAACAGCGGCGCCCGAGCGGCCGTCAGACGAGAGGCCTGGAGTTGGAGGAACGATCGCCCCGGGAGCGCGTCCACGACCCCCTTGACCCGTCCCCCGAACCGCGTGGCCATGCCGCCGTTGAGCACGACGACGGCCGCTTTGCCGGCGTCCAGCAGCTGCCGGCCGGCGTCCTTCAGCGCGTCGCCCTGCATCGTTCCGGTCGGCGCAGGAGGGACGATCGAGCCTTTGCGGGGCGGCTCGACCGCGCCGTCCACGGTGTTGGGCGGGACGGTGCCCGCGCGGACCGTCGCGGCCAGCCGGTCGAACGCCTCGGCGTCGAAGCCGAGGTCGTCCAGCATGGCGCGCTCGTCGTCGGTCAACTCCTGCAGCGGTGAACTCACCCGTTCCTCCGGTCTTCGTCCACGGCGTGGTCCAGGATCCAGCCGGAGAAGCTCGCGCCGCACGACCAGCAGCGGTTGTTGGCCCCCAGTTCGACCTCGAACCGCTGGTTGCAGCGGGGGCAGGTGCCGTCCTCGAGCACGTCGCGGAGGGCGGCATCGAACGCATCCCAGCCGACGTCGCGGCGGTCTTGGGCGAGGGCGGGGTTGGCTTCGGAGGCGAGCACGAACTTCAGGTGTCGCGCCGCCTCGGGCACGCGGGCGTCGCCGGGCAGGCTGTCGGCCATGCGGTCGAGCACGTCGACGGCTTCTTCCAACATGCCGTCGTTCAGGAGCACCACGGCGTAGTTCCACCACGGCGCCACGGAGCTGGCGGGGTCGCGCCGGCCGTCGTCGTCGTCGCGGTCATCGCCCCGGCGGTCAGGGGAGGCGCGGCGGAACGCGATGCCCTGTTCGGCGAGGTAGCGCAACGCCCGCACCGCGCGGGAGTCGTCCACGAGCACGCCGGCCTCGTCGAGGCTGGCGATCCAGCCGTCCAGATCCTCGGGGTCGAGCCCCGACGAGGCCAGCACGGCAGCGCGGTCGGTCACCCCGTCCATGAACCGGAGCAGGGCGAAACCACCCACGGTCAGACGGAACAGTTCGGCCCCCTCGCGGTCGGACACGGCGAACTGGCCGTCGTCGGTGCGGCGGATGCGGACGTCGTCGCGGAGGCGGGGTACGGCGGTCACGGGCGCGTATCCTAACGGCCATCGACGCCCCCAGCACCCAGGACCGCGCCACAATCTGGTTCCCCGTGGCGGTGGCGGTGATCGTCTGGCTCCCGTCGTTGGGGGCCCCGCCGCTGATCGACGAGCGGGTGATGACCTACGAAGCGCGCAAGTGGATCGGTCTGGACCCCATCGCGCCATGGATGCTGCCGATCGGGGGAAGCGGCACGTGGCGCCCCCTCACGACCTACGGCTTCTGGCTCGACGCGGGCCTCGGGTGGCCGCTTCGGCACGGGATTCAGCTGCTCCTGCACGGCCTCCTCGTCGGCCTCAGCGTGCTCTGGCTGCGCACCTGGGTCTCGGCCCGGGCGGCGATGATCGGCGGCTGCTTCTTCGCCGTGCACGCCTCCCACGCCGCCACCGCTGGCTGGATCGGGGGGCGCGCCGACCTGCTGATGGCGATCTGCGCCGTGGGCGCCCTGCTCGCCGCCTCCCACCGTCGTTGGCTCCTCGCCACGCTGCTGGCCGTCGCCGCGGTGCTCTTCAAGGAGACCGGGGTCGCCGTCGTCGCCTACCTCGCGCTCGGGGCGCTCGGGGTCAGACCCTGCGCAGGGTCTGACCCCGGCGCCCCCGGCGCTTCGTGGGGGTGGCTGCTCCCCGCCGCGGGGGCGGTGGGGGCCTTTGCGGTCTGCTTCGCGCTGACGAACGTGGCGGAGTCCTACCGGCCCGGGCCGGCCGCGTGGCAGGCGGCGTCGTCGCTGTGGGCGCCGTTTGCGGTGGAGCTGGCGGTGCCCTGGTTCGTGCCCGTGGGGGTGCCGGCGGTGACGCGGGACGTGGTCGGGATCGCCCTCGCGGTGCCGACCGCGGCTGCGTTTGTCTACCTCGGCGCGGGCCGCCCCGGCTGGCAGCGGGGCACCGCGATGGCCGGGTCTGCGCTCCTGCCGGTGCTGCACGTGCTCCCCAACGACGGGGGGCAGTGGTACCTGCTCCTGCCGTCGCTCGGGATCGCCCTTGCGTGGGCCGATCTGGCGGAGGAGCCGCGGCTGCGGAACGCCGTGATCGGGGTCGTCGCGCTGACCGCGGTCGCGGGAACGTACGAGGCCGTGGCGTGGCAGCGCGCGGCGGTCCGCGTCGAAGCTGCGCTCCCGGCTCAGATCGAGCAGCCGACCCGCGAAGATCCACGGACGTGGCCCCACCGAGGGCCCTCGTTCTGCTGCGGCGTGCCCTACCAGGTGCAGGAGGATCCGCCCCCCGGCTGGGGCCCGATTACGGAACCGGCGCCGGCAGATCCATGATCTCGATCCCGTGGTCGTCGGCCACGGGGAACAGCTCCAGCGCGGCGCGGTGCTCGCTGACCAGCCTGAGCGGCTCCTTGCCGGGCTCCTCGATGACGAACTCGGCGCGCGCCAGCTTGCTGTTGAGGCACGTGCGAATCCCCCCCGGGGGGTTCCAGTAGGGGAGCCCGACGAAGTCCTCCCGCTTGGCCTCGATGCTCCCGGCGATGCGGATCCCGCCCTTGGTTCCGTCCAGCTGGAGCCGGTACCAGTCGAACGATCCGCCGTTGCGCATCCACTGCCCGATGCCGTTGAACTGATGCTCCCGATCGCCGTCGCGCAGCACGATCACCGACATCCACGGGGTCCACAGCGGGCCGAACTTGAGCTTGCCCGCGCCGCACTCCAGGAACGTGTCCGGTTCGTTGTCGAAGCCGCAGACCTGGCCCCAGGCGTAGGTGTTGGTGTGCTGCGATCCCCAGTTGTGGTTCTGACTTCCCACCCACCCGTCGATCCGGATCTCGTCGCCGTCGACGCCGAGGGTGCCGTCGAACACCGCGTTGGGCGATCCGACCAGCGCCTTGGCCTTGGGGAAGCCGCCCGGATACAGCTTCGGGGGGAAGTTCAGCAGGGGCGGCGATGGCGTCGTGTACCTCAGGTCCCAGTCGATCGCGCGGCCGTTGTTGCGGGCCGATCCGACCACGTGGCTGTTGTCGAGAAGCCGTCCGTCCATCGTGACGTTCAGGCCGTCGGGAGCCAGCGAGCAGTCCCTCAGCGGGAGCACCTCCTTGGCGGCGACGATGCGGCCCTCGTCGCGGTCGAAGTACATCGCCCACAGCTCGCCCATGGCGTCGTCGGGCCGCCCCTTGGGGACGAACACCGTGTACCGAATCCAGAACGCCCGCGGTTTGCTCGGGTGGTTGGCGCGCTGAAACCAGGACTCGTAGAAGCCGCGTCGGTCGTTGGGGTCGTGGCGGGAGCCGTTGGCCCAGGCGCGCAGGTCGCTGGGATCAGAGGGTGGTGGAGGCGAGTGCATCGCCCCCATCCAAAGAGCCCTGGTCGCTGCTGTCAAGCCGTAGGAGCGTGGCGCGGAGCACTCCGTGGAGTCGTTCGCGCGATGCGCCGCGTGGCGCCTGGAACAGAAGGTCGTCTACGTCGATGAACTCGATGCCGTCGATCGCCGTCGCTTTGTCGAGCTCGGCGCGGCTGGCGCCCGGCTCGCGCATCCGCATGGACGTGCGCCAATCGGCGCTGCTGGAGTGCTGAATCGCGCGGTAGGCGAGCTCGTCGGCCACGTGCACCAGGGACACCAGGTCCGCGAACCGGGCCTCCGCGTGGGCCGGGTGGTGGTGGTAGGCCATGGCGCTGGCCACGCTCGCGGCGAGGTCCCAGCCGCCGAGGAACAGCGCGCCCAACCGGGGGTGGTAGCGCCGGCTGAGCTTGCGCAGCTGGAGGCGGTCGGGCTCGAAGTCGCCGCCGGCTTCCTTGGCCACGTCGATGGCGTTGCGCACGAGATAGTAGGCGAGCACCTCGCCGGCGTCGTGCAGCAGCCCCGCGAGGAATGCCTCGGCGGGGTCGATGTCGGTGCCGTGCGCGAGCGTCTCCGCGGCGAGGGCGGCGCCGTAGGAGTGGAGCCGGATGCGCGCCACGGTGGTGGAGAAGCCCCGCACCTCGTACGACGAGCCGACGACCGTCGTCAGCGCCACGCGGCGGACCTGGTCCAACCCGATGCGCATGACCGCGGCGTTGACCGACGCGACGTGGGTGGCGGCCATGTAGAAGGGCGAGTTGGCGACCTTGACGATGTTGCCCGCGAGCGCCGGCTCGGACTTCACGATTTCGACGAGATCCTCGTCCGTCGGCGCGGATCCCCCCTCGCCGAGCAGGCGGCGGGCGGCCTCCGGGAACGGTGGCATCTTCAGCGGGTCCTCGTCGATCTCCTTCATCAGGGCGGTGATCACCCGGCGGTGGTCTTCGTCCCCGGTGGCGGCGATCTCTTCGGCGAGGTCGGCGACGATCTCGTCGCGGAGCTGACGCTCGTCCCAGATCGACGTCGGCGGAGTGCCGTTGTCCCGGTCGGTGCGGGCGGTGGGGCGTCGCGAAATGCTCCCCGAGGCCGAGTCCACGATGGCCGGGACGCCCTTGATGGACGGCTCGGGAACCGGGTGCGGCTCAGGCTCGAGGTCGGGCGCGGGGGGGACCGGCTTGGGGACTGCGGGGCCGGACGGCTCCAGCCGCAGCACGGGGCCCGCGGGCTCCGTCAACCGGACCGGCTCGCGGGGAGCCGGCTCCGGGACGGATTGCTCGATGGGGGAGGACAGCTTGAACTCGACCGGGCCGCTGGAGGCGGGGCCGTGGTTTCCGGTGATGTCGAGGGTGTCGCGGCGGGCGGGGGCCTCTTCTTCGTCCTCGAAGTCGGCCGGGTAGGGGTCGTGCAGGCCCATCCCGATCCCGGCGAACAGATCTCCGGTGTCCTCGGCCTCGGCTTCGCTCGAGGGGTGGGGACGGCCCACGGTGATGTCGTTCTCGAGGAGCACCAGCTGCGGGCCGGCCGGCTCCTTGACCGTCTCCTCCTGGTCCTCGTCTTCGCATCCGTCGAACAAATCCATGTCGACGTCGGGGAGCGCCTCGAGCTTCTTGGGCATCGGCCGCGTGGCGTCGACCGGCTTGCGCTTGCCTGGCTTGGGGCGCTTGGCGGTCTTCCGATCCCGCACCGGCTTGGCGTACCCGGGGCGGCGCCGAAGCGCCTGACGGGCCTCGATGGGGACCTCGTCGGAGAAGGTCCAGTCGTCCTGCAACAGGTGTTCGATGTCCGCATGGCCGAAGACCGATGCGAATGCCTGTTTGACCGAGTCGAGGAAGGATGCCGTCATGCCCGTCTCCTCCTCATCGGCCGAGGTGGAGAAGACTTGATTGCGTATACTCCAACTCCATGCGCACGACGATTTTCGTGATGGCCCTCGCGCTCGCCCTTGGCGGCTGCGCCAACTGGCCTCTCTACTCGCACCTCCCGGATCCGGACATCCCGGTGCCCGTCCCCACGGAGACGAGCTACGAGGAGGACTTGGCGGTCCCCAACGACCAGATCCAGCAGGTCGGCACGCTCGCAGCCCCCGCCATCCTCACGATCACCGGGTCCGTGGACGCGTGCGGCTACGACCCCGAGGCGGTCGAGTTCGCGTGGCCCGAGCACCCCGTCGATGACGACGGCGACGGCCAGCCCGACGGCTTCGCCTCGTTGACCGGGTGGTACACCGGCGACATCGACCTGTACGGCTTCGACGCCAGCACCGACGGTTGGTTGGACGCCTCGCTGGAGTGGGCCAACGCCCCCGAAGGCGACCTGAACGCGCCCTGGCGGCCGTCCGAGCCGGACGGCGACTGGGCTGTCGAGTCGGACCTGGACTTCGTGGTGTTCGACGACGGACTCATCAGCTCCGACGGCGGCGTCTCCCGCGCCTACCCCGAGGAGAGCCCCCAGGTTCTGTTCGTCGGTTCGGGCACCGACCGGGTGGTTGGAGTCTCCTGCCACCACGAGCTGCCGACCGACTACACCCTGACCCTGTACCTCCGCAGCCTCTGAGCACGCCGTTTCCAACCCTGGACGCTCTCACGCGCGACTGTTACGTTGCCCATTCCGACCAATGGAGATGTGCGTCGATGCGACGAAATGCAGCACTGCTTGTGACCCTCGGCGCCGGCCTGCTCGCCGGTTGCGGCGCCACCGGTGACGACGACGACGCCACCCCAGCGATCCCGATCTCGACGTCCATCGAGTTCCAGGACATCTTCATTCCCGAGCGTTTGATCGAGCTTCCGGTGCTCCCCGAGGGGACCCAGGTCGTCACGGACATCTTCATCCACAACGCCGGCGACCGGGACCTGACCATCGACGAGGTCAGCCTCAACTACCAGTCCGACCTCAACTGGACGCTCAACGAGGACGACATCCCGGAGCTGATCCTCCCGCACGAGCACGCGATCGTGCAGGTCATCTACACCGCCGCCGCTGAGCTGGACACGTTCGCCGCCCTCGAGATCTACAGCGACGACCCGGACGAGGCGGAGAAGACCGTCGCGTTCATCGGGCGGCAGGCCACCTCCGGCCCCGAGGCCCACGTCAGCGAGACGATCATGGACTGGGGCTTCCAGTTCCGGGCCGAGGAGGAGCGCAAGATCCTCGAGATTCGCAACACCGGCGACGACGACCTCTTCATCACGTCGGTGGAGCTCATCCAGTCGGAGGCCCAGCCGGCCTTCGCCGTGGCCTGCCCCGGCCAGCCCCTGGAGGAGTGCGACTGGGAAGAGACGCTGCTGCCGCAACTGCTCGCCGACCCGATCGTGCCGGGCTCGGGCGCTCTTCTGGAGTTGGTCTTCTCGCCCCTGAACCTGCAGTCGGTTTCGGCGCAGTTGCAGATCACGACGTCGGACCCGCTGCGGTCTGAGTTCACCGTGTTCCTGCTGGGGAACGGGGAGAGCGCGCTGAACTGCACGCCGCCGACCATTCAGGTCGTCAGCCCCGCGGAGGCGACCTTCTATCACGACTGGCAGGAGCTCGAAGTCACCGTCCGGGTGTTCGATTCGGAGCAGCCGCCGGACTCGATGTACATCGAAATGTTCCTCGGCGACCTGCTCATCGAGGACGAGTTCCCCGACGAGAACGGCTTCGCCACGTTCCTCATCGACATCGACGATCACCAGCCCCCGCTGCCCAGCGGGCTGCAGCCCTTCACGGTGCGCGTCACCGACGGCTGCCCGCTGTTCGGCTACGACACGTTCGTCGCCGCGATCGAGTACCCGCTGTCCAGCTCGGACGTGGACGGGGACGGCTTCGACGTCAACCAGGGCGACTGCAACGACAACAGCCGCGACGTCTTCCCCCAGAACGTCGAGGTCCTCGACGGCCTCGACAACGACTGCGACGGCAGCGTCGACGAGTCGACGATCGTCTGGGACGACGACTGCGACGGGTACTGCGAGTCTCCGCCGTGCCTCGGCCAGGGCCCGGCGCCCGACCCGCTGACGGTCTGCACCGGCCTCGCCAGCGACTCCGCCGACTTCTCCGACTGCAACGACTCGGTGGCCGACCTGGACGGCGACACGTTCGTCGACGGCGGCGCGATCAGCCCGGCGACCGAGGAAGCGCTCAACTTCATCGACGACAACTGCAACGGCATCACCGACGAGGGCACGTCCTTCTACGACGATGACGGCGACGGCCAGACCGAGGCCTTGGGCGACTGCAACGACGACTCCGAGGATGTGTTCGCCGGCGCCGCCGAGTGGTGCGACGAGATCGACAACGACTGCGACGGCGTCATCGACGACGACTGCATCGACCAGACGGCCCCCCCGCGGGTCATCGGCGGCGTCATCTGCGACCGCTTCCAGGTCGAGCTCGGCGACCGCGTGCGCTGCGAAGTGCTGGTCGTCATCCAGGACAGCAACATCACGTACGAGTGGTTCAGCGACATGAACGGCACGTTCGACGACCCCGCCGACGCCGCCACCGTGTTCTGGAACGCGCCCCCCGATGAGGACGCCAACCAGCAGTTCGTGGACCAGTTCCCGACCATCATGGTCACGGTCACCGACAGCCTCGGCCAGCAGGCCTACGGCTTCGGCAACGTGCTCCTGACGCGCGAGATCAGCACGGCCTACAGCCCGATCCTGCCCAGCAACAACAACAACGGCGGCTGCTCGACGGCCGCTTCCCGTTCGTCGTCAGCCCCCTGGGCGATGCTGCTGCTCGTGGTCGGTGCGGCTATTCGCCGCCGTAGCTGACCAGCGCTTCCCAGACCGCTTCGCAGTCGTTCGCGAGCCGGAGGTCGGTGACGACGTCCTGGCAGAGCGCCCGCTCGACCTTCCGCTCACCGGCCTCCAGACCGGCGTCGAAGACCTCTTCGGCGGCCACGCAGCTGAGGCGGTAGTCGGCCGCGTCGGCGGCGTCCAGATCGGCCCACTCCAGGCCCCAGTCGTGCAGGCAGGTATCGATGTTGTTGGCTTCGGCGCGGCAGCGTTCCTCACACGGGTTGCACGCCGTGAGGGTCAGCAGGGTCAGCAGGAGGAACAGAATCCGCATCAGTCGAAGTACTTCTCGTAGACGAGCCGGCGGGTGCGCCGGTTCAGGCCGCGGCTTTCTACCAGTTCCACGACCTCGTCGATCATCGAGCCGTTGCCGCAGAGGTAGATCTGCATGTCATCGATCGGCAGATCCCACTGCCGCAGGTGTTCGGTCACACGACCCCGAGCCCCCGCCCAGGATTCCGACGGGCGCGACAGGGTGGGGATGAACGTGAACCGCTCGAACCGCTCGGACCAGCGCTGCAGCTCCGCCGTCTCGAACAGATCCGCCTCGCTGCGGCACCCCCACAGGAGGGTGACGTCGTGGTCGCGGAGTTCGCCCGAGCTGACCATCTCCTTGACCATCGCGCGCAGCGGAACGAGTCCCGTGCCGGTGGCGACGAAGTACAGGTGCGGGTGCAGCGGGCGGCGGAGGTAGAAGGCGCCGAGGGGGCCGACCAACTGCAGCGACGCGCCGGGCTCGAGCCCCTTGAGCCACGAGGTGCAGCGGCCGTCCTCGACCATCTTGGCGATGGTGATGGCGTACTCGAACTCGTCGGGGTGGTTCCACATCGAGTACGGGCGCAGCTCCCGGCGCAGGCCCCGCTCCTCGTCGGCGTCCAGCACCAGCGAGACGTACTGGCCGGCCTCGAAGGGGAACATCGCGGCGCCGGTGGGCTCGAAGCCGATCTTCAGCGTGTCCGGAGTGAGCCACTCCTTCAGGACCACGCGTGCGTCGAACTGGCGGGGGCGTTCCACCTTGGGGCGTTCGAACTCGAATCGGATGAAGTCGGTCATTGGGCGGCGGCATCCTAGACGCTGGAGGCGCATCCGCAAGCGGCGCTCGATATGCTCCCCGCCATGCCCGATGCCGTCGTTCTCGCCCTCGATTCCGGTTCCCAGAGTTCCCGCGCCCTCTTGTTCGACGCCGGGGGGACCGTGCTGGCGAAGGCGGCGCAGGCGCATCAGCCGATGAAGCACCCCGAAGAGGGGGCCGTCGAGCAGGATCCGATCGACATCCGCGACTGCCTCTTCGGTTCGGTGAAGGCCTGCCTGGAGCAGTGGGGGGGCGACGCTTCGACCATCGCGGCGATCGCGCTGACCACGCAGCGGAACACCCTGGTCCCCGCGGGGGCCGGCGGCGTGCCGTTGGGGGACGCGGTGAGCTGGCTGGATCGGCGCACGGCGTCGGCGAACTCGGAGCCCTCCCGTGCCTTGCGGGGTGTGCTCAAGCTCTTGGGCGATCGCGCGATGATCCCGCGGCTGCTGGCCAAGTCGGTGCCTCGTCTGTGGCGCGAGCGCAGTCCGGATCTGCTGGGTCAGATCCAGCACGTCGCGCCGCTGGAGGCGTGGCTGAACCACGAGTTGACCGGCCGCATGGCGATGGCCCCGGGAGGCCTCGCGGGGGTGCTCCCGTCGGACCTCGGCAAGCGCGGTTGGACCGGCGTCGGGCTGCTCTACAAGCTGCTCGGGTTCGAGCGCCGATGGCTCCCCGAGATCGTCGAAGCGGGGGCGCAGATCGGCGCCATCAAGGCGTCCGCGAGCGCGGCTACGGGGCTCCCCGAGGGGCTCCCTGTGTTCGCTTGCGGCGGCGACAAGCAGGCCGAAGCGTTGGGCGGGGGCGTGCGGCTGAGCACCCCGAACGTGGCCGCCGTGAGCCTCGGAACCGCCTCGTCGATCATGTTCCCCTGGCCCACGTCGCTGGAGAGCGGGCAGTACCACTGGATCACGCTGTGCTCGTGCGAGGCGCGCTCGTGGCAGCTCGAGTACATGGTCTTCCGGGGCTTCTGGACGGTCGGCTGGTTCGCGCGGGAGTTCGGCGGGGAGCTCAAGGCGCTGGCCGAGGAGCAGGGCAAGCCGGTCGAAGCGTTGCTGTGCGACGAGGCGGCGAAGGTGCCGCCGGGCAGCGGGGGCGTGGTCACGTGGCCCCGGTGGTCGCCCACGCTTCAGGAGCCGTGCGAGGCGGGCACGGTGATGGGCCTGCGGGAGACCCACTCGCGGGCGCACGTCTTCCGCTCCCTGTTGGAGGGGATCGCCTTCGATCTGCGTCGAGGGCTGGAGACGCTGGAGGGGGCGACGGGCACGAAGATCCGGGAGATCCGGGTGGGCGGGGGCGGCTCGCGCAGTGACGTGGTCGTGCAGATGCTCGCCGACGTGCTCGATCTGCCGGTGCTGCGTCCCCCCAGCGAAGAGCTGGCCGCGCGGGGGGCCGCGTTGGTGGCGGCGGTGGCGGGCGGGCTGTTCCCGACGATGGACGCGGCGGTGGCGGCGATGGTGCCGGCGGCGCCGACGATCCGCCCCCAGCGGGAAGCCGTGGCGGCGTACGACGCGCTGTACGAGGGGGTCTGGTCGCAGGGCACGACGGAGACCAGGCGTCTCTCTCGCGGCCTCGCCGAATGGGTCAAACGACCTCTTTGAAAATGATATTGATTCTCAATATCGGGACAGCTACCTTGAAGACAGATGCTCGTCTGTCACTGCTTCGGAATCACCGACCGCGATATCCGCGCCGCCGTTCGGCGGGGGGATGACGCGACGTTGGCGGGGTCTGGATGCGGCGGCTGCGGGCCGCTCGTGGAGGCGGTGATCGCCGGCGAGCGCGGCGCCATGATCACGCCGCGCAGCCTCCCCGTCGTGCAGACGGGAAGCCACGCGGCCGTCTTCGTGCCCTTCGGCGCGGCGGCCGATTCGCCCGACTGAGTCGGACCTTCTAGCTACTTCTTGATCTGCTCGGCCAGGTAGTTCTGGGCGCCGATCTGATCGATCAGATCCAGCTGAGCCTCGAGCCAGTCGATGGCGTGCTCTTCGCCCTGGAGGATCTCCTCGAGCAGCACGCGGGTGCCGTTGTCGCCGATGTCCCGGCACAGGGCGATGCCCTCGTTCAGCTTCTTGACCGCGCCGACCTCGAGCTGGAGGTCGAGCTTGTGCATCTCCGGCACGGACTCGCCGACCATCACTGGGTTCATGCGCTGCATGTTCGGGATGCCGTCGAGGTACAGGATGCGGTCGATCACCTTGTCGGCGTCGCCCATCTCCTCGATGGACTCCTTCTTCTTCTCCGCGGCCATGCGTTCGTAGCCCCAGTTCGCGCACATCTTGTAGTGGATGAAGTACTGGTTGATCGCCGTAAGCTCGTTGGTGAGCACGGAGTTCAACAGCTCGATGACTTTGGGGTTGCCCTGCATGGGCGGGACCTTAGCGATGCAGTCGGGCAGGATCCACCCGATATGATGAAAATCAGTTTCGTGAAAGTGATAGTGATTCTAAGTATCTACGAGAGTCGACGGTGACCCTGTTCCACATCATCAGTGCGGAGGACTGGGCAGCGGCGCAGGCCGCGGGGAGCTACGCCCTGGCCTCGCTGAAAGCGGAGGGCTTCATCCACCTCAGCACCGAGGCGCAGGTGCCCGGCACGCTGGAGCGGTTCTACGCCGGGGTTCCCGATCTGCTGCTGCTGACGGTCGAGGTCGACGACGCGGTCTTCGAAGAGGTCGGCCACGGGAAGTTCCCGCACCTGTACCGGCCGCTGGGCCTCGACGAGGTCGTGGCGGTCACGCCAGCTCGAGCACCTCGCCGATGAGCTTGTCGATGCCACGGGCGACGTCGGCGACCCAGGGACCCATCATGTAGGCGCTGGTGCTGACGACCTTGTGCTCGGCGTCGACCACGGTGCCGGCCACGTCGGTGACCGTGTGCTTCGCGCCCAGTGCTTCGGCGACCTCGGTGGCGTCGCAAGCGGCGCCCATCGTCAACGTGACGCCGGGGATGAGCTTGGCGGCGATGGTGGGGCTGATACAGATGAAGCCGATCGGCTTGTTCTGCTCGCGCATGATGGTGATGAGGCTGGCGACGCCGCCGTCGACCTCCATGCCGGTGCCTTCGAAGGCGAAGTTGCACAGGTTCTTGGCTGCGCCGAAGCCGCCCGGGAGCACGAGCGCGTCCAGGTCGTTCGGGTCGATCTCCGCCAGGTCGGTGATCTTGCCGCGCGCGATGCGGGCGGCTTCCACGAGCACGTTGCGGGACTCGCTCATCACCTCGCCGGTGACGTGGTTGATGACGTGCGCCTGCTCCTTGTTGGGGGCCGTGATGACCGCCTCGGCGCCGCGCTGCTGCAGCGACAGCAGGGTCAGCACCGCTTCGTGGATCTCCGCGCCGTCGTAGACGCCGCAGCCGGCCAGGAGCACGCCAACCTTCTTGCTCATCGAATCCTCCGTCGGATCAGGGCCGCGCCGACCAGGAGCAGCGCGAAGGACGCCGGCGCCGGGGTGCCGGTGAGCGAAGCCGCGCAGCCGCGGCGGGCGGTGTAGTTGCGACGGCTGCTGTCGACCACTGCGTCGTCGTCCTCGTCGTCGTCGTCGTCGGTTGCGTCGTCGTCGTCGTCGGTTGCGTCGTCGTCGTCGTCGGTTGCGTCGTCGTCGTCG
>PVBE010607049.1_pt1 | contig 26336 bp, 19 predicted proteins | sample 1631181 | NCBI WGS metagenome assembly PVBE01 (sample SAMN08397723, study PRJNA350692) | Marine metagenome, whole genome shotgun sequencing project. | isolation source: water | place: Pacific Ocean | collected 2012-04 | reverse complement strand
GTTGAATTTGAGATTTTAGGGGACGGGGAAGAGGATTCTCTTCATGCGCAAGGGATGGTTCCGGCTTATACGGTGCCCGATTCCGTTCCGACCGGATTCTTTCGGGAAGGATCTCCACCACTTCCGACTGGACCTCCGCCAGAACCGAAAAAATCAATTCCCGGAAGCCCCGGCCTCCAAAGGAATCGGGCACCGTATAAGCCGGAACCATCCCTTGCGCATGAAGAGAATCCTCTTCCCCGTCCCCTAAAATCTCAAATTCAACCGGTTGTATCTGAAGTTCCCGAAAGATCTGAACCTGCCCTGTAATGATGAGCCGGTCCCCCATTCGAAACAGATGCTTCAGATGAGTCTGGTTAAACCAGACAGCGGTAATCGACCCACTTTCGTCCTTTATTTCTACTTCAAAGAGATGCATGAATTTTCGAGAAGTGCGCCGGTCTCGAAGGGCAATGACCTTCCCAAGAATCGTGGCCGCTTCCCCGGGACGAACATCCCGAATGGGACGAACATCTCCACGGTCGTAATGCTTTCGTGGGTAGTAGGTGAGGAGGTCATGGAAGGTTTCAATACCTGCCCGTCCCAAAGCCGCTGCCCGTTTGGGACCGACTCCCTTTCGGTAGCGAACCGGATCGTAAAGCGTCACTCCTGATCCCCGAGTTGATTAAGGGCATTGAGGAGTTCCTCCAGATCTTTCTCATGATATATCGATCCGAATCGAAAGGTCTCTGCCTCTGCGGCTACGCACTCAATACATTTCCACCCCAACTTCTCCAGGACTTCCCCCACCCGGGAATCCAAATCCAAAGCATCCTGGATCACCATGTCGGCGGTATATTTCATGAGTCTCGGTACCTTCGCAGGGTAGAAATCCGTTCCGCGAGTTCAGGGGGGAGATGCTCTGACAAGGCCAACTCCTGGAGAACTTGATTTCCTTCGAGATAGCCCGGCCCAACCTCCTCAAGAAGAACCTCCACCGCACGCCGCTTCAAAGACGCCCCCTTCTTGTCCGATAATCCGATCGACGGTACGAGGGCCATTCGACCAACCGCCGCAACCAGAATATGCTGATCCTCCCGCTCCTGATAAGCCGGATGCTCCCGTAGTTCAAAAAGTCGATCCATACAGGTTTCAGCAAGAACCGCAAAAGGATCCGTATTTTCTGGAATCGAGCAGAAAACCTCAGACAAAATGCGTGCGGTGGCAAGATTTCGTGCATTCTTCAAGAGAGTTTCGATAATCTTTTTTCGGACTTCACTTGAAGATCCCTCATATCGGGCAATCCGGGAGAGCGCTTCCCCCAGTTCCACAACATTTCCAGGAGCCCAGACCTCCCGATACTCCATCACCGCATCATATTTTTCTATCAGACGATCCGTCGTGCGAACACAAACCCCTGGAGCAAGCTTTCCGGAACAAACGAGTCTTGCCACCCCACCAATAACATCAGGCAAAAGATCGGTATAGACTTCCGTTTCATTCCCCAGAACAAACATGAGTCCATCTTCTGTTTCCGACCGGGTCACTTCGGGACTCGGTAAATTGCAGTCAAAAAGACGAATCAATTGAAGAGCGATGTCCGCTGCCATTTGACGGGAAGCCCCAGGGGCGGCCGCTACCCAGGCGAGGGCCCCAATAAGATCAAACCGATGAGGAGATTCTCTGAGTTTCTCAGAATAGTCCCGGTACACTTCTTCGACCCTCGAACCGTCAACATCAGGATGAGAACAGAGCCTTCCTACAGAACGATAGACCACCCCAAGAGGAAGAAACTCTTCGGACTCCAGGGAGCGGTAAAAGGGAAGAAACTCATTCGCTTTGGATTCGGCCATGACTATTTCCAGAAGAGCCCGGGCCGATACTTCCCGCTCGACAGGATAAGAACTCTCTCGAATCAACTGCTCCAAAGAAGAAAGAATCCCCCCCCCCATCTTCATCAGAAGGGAAACCGTTCCCTCCACCAATTGATCAGACCGCAGGAGGTGAAGGTTACGAACAATATCGATGCAGAGTTTCTGCTTCAATTCTTTTGAAAGAGAGGGATGGCCGCAGAGTTCCGCCTCCATAATCACCCCTCGAACCGAACGAGAGGCCGTCTTGAGCGTCTGGAGAAAAATCTCCCCCGTCTGTTTACGCAACTCCTCATCGACCCCTTCCATTGAGGCGGCGGCATCCACCATTTTCAGATAGAATCCAAGAGAGTCCTCAGCGACGGTGGGAAGCGTTTCATGGAGAGCGAGGAGCGCGTCGTCCCCCAGCAGAGTCATCGCTTCGGCTAACCTTGCGGCAGAAAGGTCCTCAATGGGGAGAGTCGCCAGATCACGTGAAATCTGAAGCGCCAGTTCCTTCTTCCGGACGGAATCGAGAGACATCCCACAGAGAATCGACTGAAAAAATGATCGGATGGAGGGGACGCGAATTCCCTCCAACTCTTGCCAAAGAATCCCAGCCACAACAGAAGACGAAACCATTTCGGAGGTGAGCAGCAACTTTCGTGCCGGGGTCGTAACGGGAGCGGGATCTTTTGCCAACGCTTTTACCATCCACCGGACCAGCGTGACAAGTATATCACTCGATTCAGAAAGCAGTTTCCGGAACCCAAGAAGGGTCTCCAAAAGGGCCCCACGAACTTCCTCGTCCTCTTCGAATGTAAGAGTGGCGACAAGACATCCAAGAGTGATCTTTCTCTCTTGATCTGCAATTTTTTCTCGAAGAGCCTCGATCCTTTGCAATGCGATTAATTTCGAATGAGAAGGTCCCTCGGCAAGAGTCGAAAGCAATTCAGAGAGAGCCCCATCCATTCCGAGATGACGAAGAGCCTCAACGGCCTCACGCCGCACACGAGGATCCGCGTCTCCCAAAACAGGCAGGGTAATCGCCCCTTTTTCTTCCAGAGGGAGAGGCGAAAGAGCAATCCTCCGCAGGGCTTCCCTCTTTGCGTCCGGATCCACCCCGGTCAAAATCGTCAATTTTAATCGGGAGAGTTCCTCACCAGAGAATAACGCCTGGGCTTCCGAATGGCCCAGGATCGGGAGAGGGGCCGGCTCGGAAAGGGATAAGGCACCGGTTCCCTTCTCGACCTCCCAGGATTCTGCAGCAAGAGCCTCTTCTTCCAGAGCGAGAACCCCATTATAAATTCCCAACACTCCCGCACTGGGAGAAAGATTCCGGAGAGATTCCGTATCGATTTCGGCCGCGGTCGAAAGAAGAGTCGGGTCGAGAAGTACTTTCACCAGGTCACGGTTCTCACCCAGTTCCTCAAGAAGAGCCGCCGTAACCAGGAGTCCCCTGGAACAGAGGGCGCCCACCCGAACCGCAAGTCTTTCGGAAATCCTGAATTGGCGCTTCAGCTCTGACTTGGATAATCGGAGTCCTTCCATAGGTCAACGAATGTATCAGGACCCCTTCTCTCGGAAAATCGTTTTTTAACGCCGTTGCATGCCCATATTCTCACGTCTATAATACCGGGCTTATTCAAAACAAGGAGATTCCGGATGAATTTGCTTTTTCCCACAATCCTGCTCGGGCTCTTCCCCCTTTTAACAGGGGCACAAGAGGAGAAGGAATCCCTCGAAAGCAAGGTCAACAAGCTTCTCAAACAAGTCGAAGTTCTCCAGGAAAAAGTCTCCCGTCTTGAAACCGAACGGAAATCGCTGAAAGAAGATGTCGAAGGCTATCGCAAACAGGTCATCGAAAGTGCTCGTCGTATCTTCGAATTGAGACAGGCTCTGAAAAATAGAGACGAGGAAGCACCAAAAATCGGGATAGAGTCCCCCCCTACAACCCCCCAACCGGAAAAGACCGAAATCGGCCCGGACAAACCGATTCGGGCCAAAGTCCAATTCGTAGATCGGACGGAAGGATTCTTTCTCCTGGATAAAGGACAAGCAGAGGGAATCAAACCGGGATATCGGTTTGAGATCGTCCGCAATGTCTACACAGCGGGGAAAGAGAATCCGGAAATAAAACATATCGGGATCGGTGAAGTAGAAAAACTTCTCGGAACAAAAGAAGATCATGCAAAGCTTACCTTGATTGAGGGGGATATCCTGACCCTTCGCTACGATGATATCGCCATCGCATATCGAAAAGACAAAGAAGTCCCTCTTGGAAAGAAGGCAGAGGAGTGGAATGCCCCCCAGTTCAAAATCGTGGGCGTGACGAATGACGTATACATGGTCAGCTATGGCGGAATGCATGGGGCCAAGACTTCTCAGATCGTCTTCCTCTACCGTGACCGAAAATTGATTGTCAAACTCCGGATCGATTCCGTCGAAAAAGATTACGCCATCGCACGTGTCATCAAGGGAACAAAGAAAGGTCCCTTCGGCCCGGGAGACGTCATCGAAATTAAAGAAAGAAAAACCCTTGTGGTCGGACGATTAATCCACCTTGATGAAAAAACAGGAATCTGGATCGACGTGGGATCGAACGATGGGGCCAAGCAAGGCATGAAGATTGCCGTCATGCGCCGCGGAAAAAAGGTGGGAGAACTCGTCCTGGAAAAAGTAGAGCGATTCTGGTCTACCGTCGTTCTCTCTGAGAAAACTCGGATCTCGGACTTAAAAATGAATGATTACGTAGAAGAGATTTTGGGAAAGAAGGACGACACCCGAAATTAGCACCCCTCACTTCTTCGGAAATTTACGCTGAAGCCACTTCTCTACTTCCTTGGGGACAAAGGAAGAAACGTCCCCGCCCAGCGCGGAAGCCTCCTTGATAATCCGGGAACTGACAAAAGAAAACTCCTCATGCGTCATGATGAATACGGTTTCAATTTCAGAAGCAAACGTCCTGTTCGTCAAGGCCATCTGATACTCATATTCAAAATCGGAAACCGTTCGTATCCCGCGCATAATTACCGTCGCATTCTTCTTTTTCACAAAATCGACGATGAGACTATCGAACCCCTCCACTTCAATATTGGGGATGTTCTGGGTTACCTCCTGAATCATGGTGACCCGCTCGGATTTCTCAAACAAGGTTTCTTTCGCGGGGCTATCGGCAACCGCGACAACCAAATGAGAGAATACCTTTGCCCCCCGTCGAATGACATCCAGATGCCCGTTTGTAATGGGATCAAATGAACCGGGATAGATTGCCACTGTCATGGTCGTCCAATGCTCCGATAAGTAAACCCTTCCTGCCTCATTTCCTTCGGATCGTAGAAATTCCGCCCATCCAGAAGAGTCGGATGAAGCATACTTTTCACAATCCGAGACCATTTTAGATTGCGGAATTCATCCCACTCCGTCAACAAAACAAGAGCATCAGCGCCCTTGGCAGCATCATAAGGAGAGCGGGCATACCGAATCTTCTTTCCTAAATAGGCCTGAGCCGACTTATGCGATTGAGGGTCATAAGCAGAAACCTTTGCCCCCATCTTCACGAGGCTCTCCACCACCGAAATCGCAACGGAATCACGACAATCATCCGTATTCGGTTTAAATGAAAGCCCGAAAACGCCGACCTTTTTCCCTTTCACAATCCAGAGTTCCTCCTGAATCTTCCGGAGGAACCACTCTTTCGCGTCCCGATTAATATTCCGGACCTCTGTAAGAAGTCGAAAGTCATACCCGAGATCACGAGAAATTGCCTCAAACGCGGATACGTCCTTCGGAAAGCAAGACCCTCCATATCCGATCCCGGCGCGAAGAAACTGATGACCAATCCGTCCATCCATCCCCATCCCTCGGACAACTTCCCCAACATCGGCCCCAGCCTTTTCGCACACAGCCGAGAGAGCATTCGCATACGAGATCTTCATGGCGAGAAAGGAATTGGACGCGTGCTTGATCAATTCCGCACTTTTAATATCCGTGACAACAATCGGGGCTTTGAAGTTTCGATAAAGGTCTCGGAGAATCTTTTCGGCTCGTCGCGTCTCTACCCCAAAAACAATTCGATCCGGATTGAGAGTATCTTCCACAGCCGTTCCCTCGCGGAGGAATTCGGGATTAGACGCCACATCAAAATCGACCCCATCACGAGCATATCGAGTGATCACATTTTTCACTCTTTCCCCCGTGAGGACAGGAACCGTACTTTTGTCGACGACCAGTCGATAGTCCTTCAGGTTCTTGGCAATATCTCGGGAGACCTGCTCAATATAGCTTAGATCAGCAGTCCCATCGGAGCGGGGAGGTGTGGGGACACTGATGAAAACCACCTTTCCAAAACGCACCGCATCCCCATTGGACCCACCAAAAGAAAGCCGCTTCGCTTTTACATTTCGAGCGACAATCTCTTTGAGGCCCGGCTCATAAATGGGCATCTCCCCACGTTTCAATTTCCGAATCTTGGCCGCATTGCTGTCCACACAAAGAACCTGATGTCCGCGTTCTGCAAAACAGACCCCGGTGATCAACCCAACATGCCCTGTACCAATAACGGATATCTTCATCTTTTCCACAATCTCTCTTTTAAACCCTTTCGTTTACTTCCAAAGCTTTTCCGTGAATTTGGGAACAACCGTAACATATAGTTTCTGCTCATCCCGCCCCTCATCATTTTCAAAAACCCCCTGCACGACGAAATCATGAAAATCGCGTCCCACAACAAGTCGTTGTTCTGTAAAGGCTTCCGCGTCAAAGTCATACTGCATGGTCGCACGACAGAACCACTTTTCTCCCAGAGTTGATTCCAAAGAAGCGGACCATGCGTTCGTCACATCCCGAATGTATACCCCTCCGGCCGAGAGCGTTAGACCCTCCAAGGGAGACATATAAAGAGAAAGTTCCCTCGTTTCTTCCTGGTTATCCTCGGGATTGTACTCTCCCCTTCCTGAGAGACCAACCGAATTTCGAAGACGAAAATGCAAATCCCAATGCACGTTTGACCAATGACGGGGAAGATACCCCCCCCCTACTGACGAAGGAGAAAGAGGAATCCAATAAAATGGAGACAGATAATTGGTCGCCTGGAAGGAGGTCGTATCTCGTGAGGGGTTGGGATAATATTCGATACTTACGCCCAGGTCCAGAAACTCAAAACTTATTTCTTTCTCGTTTTCCACGACCTTCGTTTCCAGTCGATTTCGAAACGAGAACATGACCTCTTCGAATTCATCGAGCAATTCTATGTTGTCAAAAACATAAAGAGAGGAACTCTGTTCTGTTGAATGAATATTGTAAGAATACCTCGCCTCCAAATGGGCGATATGGCGGAGACGATCAAGCCCAATAGACTCCCAGGTCAGATCGTGAACCCCATGGAAATCCATCCTCAGGCGTCCCCCTGCCGACCAGAGCCAACGCGATTCCGTATCTCCATCAATATCCTGGTCCCAAAAGGTGCCCCGTACAGAACCATAGGGGGATAAAGAGAGCCAGGGGAGTGTGAAAGGAAGGGTCACTTCATTTAGAAAATCAGCCCGCCAACTGCGCTCATCCGAAAGAGGATCCCCATCCGGATATCGATATCGCAAGTGAGCCACATCCGAAGATTGGAAAAAGAGCACTCGATCCCAAAAAGAGGGAAGAATCGGTTGGGGAAGCATTTCAAAGTGAAGTCGCGGAAGATACTCCAATTGTCTTTGAAAATCGTTAATCCGATGCCGCTCCCACAAATAGGCCCCCACTGTCGACGGCTTCCAACGAAGATAAAAGGAAGTTTCCTGCTCTTTTCCCTCCTTAAATTCCGTTTCGAAGAACTCTTCCAATAAATCCTTGTCACTGATCCAGGAAAGTTCGACTTCATACCGCCAGTCTTCCCCTGCATCATGCCGGTGGAATTGACGTACGCGACCCCTCTCTTTTCTCTGGAGGGGATCAAATTTCAGATCAAAATCATTGCCCGATCTACCTTCGTCATACAGAAAGTAACTATCCACATATCCGTGATAACGGTCCCATCCCCATTTCAAATCCACCCCACCGGCCCACCCGCGCACTTCCCGCCAATCAACCTCAATTCCGATATCTCCCCAGCGCCGATCATCATCCTTCGGATCGAGATTCTCATCAAAAAACCATTCATCCAGGCGTCCCTTGTACAAAGGAAAACCCCATTCCGTCAGGACAGACCAACCAAATCGGGACGTCTCTTCCGGACGGACAGAACGAAGGGGAAAATCCTTTAGCCACTCACTTTTCAGCATAAAGGCCGGAAGATAAAAGATCGGGATTTCGGCCATCCGGGGAATAATAGGCCTTCCCTGTAAGGTCCACTGCTGGAAAGGGAAAACGTCGAGGGCTCTCTGCTCTTCATGGGGATCGCGTCCAGATAAAAGACCTTCACCAACATATACATCGTAGTGAGGCACTCCGTAATTACAGGTGGACAGACGGACTTTTTCCATCTGGAACTTCCCACGAACAAGTGATTTCATCTTTTCGGCAATGATACGGTACGAGCGGCCCGATTTGGGTTCCCACATCCGAGCCTCCAGATGAACCATATACGCCTGATGGGTCAAGGCGTTGTAATACATCCGGTCCGACTTCACCTCCTGCGTACCACTTCGATAAACGACATTTCCCTCCGCGTACAACTCCTCAAAAGAGTTCTTCTGTTTTTCAGCGGGAAACCAGAGCAGCATCCGGTCGGCCTGAATGCGAACCTCCCCCCGAATAACGACGGGATGGGAAAGGAAGGCAACATTGAGATCCCCTTCCTTCTCAATGGAAATATAATCCGCTTCAATAATGGTTTCGTCCTGGGCCGAAATCACAAAGGGAAAGAAGAAGAAAGGGAAAAACCACTTCATTTCAATTCAGCCCAGTTCTCTCCGGTAACCACATCAACGGAGAGTGGAACTTTCAGAGTAAAAACCTGCTCCATCTCTTCCCGGACGAGAGCGGAAAGGGGTTCCTCCTCAGAGGTCGGAAATTCCAGGACGATTTCATCATGGACTTGGAGAATAATTTTCGCTTTGACCCCTTCCCGATCCATACGATCCTGAACCCGAATCATGGCCAGTTTCATCAAGTCAGCCGCGGTTCCCTGTATGGGAGCATTAATCGCAACCCGCTCGGCCGCCATTCGAACCATGCGATTTTTGGACCCCAGATTCGGAACGTACCGGCGCCGGCCAAAAAGAGTTTGTACAAAACCGGCAGAACGTGCCTTTTCCAGAGATTGATCAATGTATTCGCGCACGTGCGCATAACGGGAGAAATAGAGATCGATGTATTCCCCCGCCAAAGCAATATCAATTCCAAGACGCTGCGCAAGACCATAAGCGCTCATCCCATAGATAATTCCGAAATTAATCTCTTTGGCTCGCCGGCGGAGGTCGTCAGAGACCACGTCTTCCCCAAAAACTTCAGAGGCCGTTCGGGCATGAATATCTTCCCCCGCCTGGAAAGATGTGATCCAGTCAGGATCCTCTGAAAGATGAGCCATCACCCGCAATTCAATTTGAGAATAGTCGGCCGCCAGGAGAAGATTTCCTTTCTCCGGAACAAAGGCTCTCCGTATTTCGCGTCCATCCGTCGTGCGAACAGGAATATTCTGAAGGTTTGGACTACTGGACGTAAGGCGCCCCGTCGCCGCGACGGACTGATTATAAGAAGTATGAATCCTCCCCGTTTCCGGGTGAATCAATTTCGGAAGCGCTTCTACATACGTATTCCGAAGTTTTGCCAACGTTCGATATTCAAGGATTCGTCCCGGAAGGGGATGAGCCTTCGAAAGCTGTTTTAAGACCGCCATATCGGTCGAATATCCGGTCTTCGTCTTTCTTCCCGGCGTAAGCCCAAGTTTTTCAAAAAGAATTTTCTGTAATTGCTTCGGAGAATCGACATTAAACTCTTCGCCGGCATCTCCATATATTTCCTCCAGAAGACGTTCCATCTTCTTCGTCATGGAAACCGAAAGATCGTCGAGAAAAGGGGTATTCACCCTCATTCCATTCATCTCCATTTGGAGTAGAACTTCAATGAGTGGAATCTCCATCTCCAGGACCGCTTCCAGTCCTCTCTCCCGAATTTGAGACTCCAAAATCGGGACCAGTCGGAGAGTCACATCCGCGTCCTCCGCCGCATAATGGAGAGCCTCTTCAAGGGGAACATCAGCAAAGGTGTCTCGATCCTTCTCCTTTTCCACAACATCCGAAAAGAGATTCATCTGGGGAACATCGGCAATGGTGTTTCGATCACTCCCTTTTCCAACAACATCCGAAAAGAGAATCATCTCATGCCCCAACCACCGTCGAGAAAGAGTCTCCAGGTTGAAAGGTCCCCCATCCGGATCAGAAAGATACGCGCCCACCATCGTGTCGAAAACCACAGGGGATAATCGAATCCCATATCGACGCAGCACCAGTGCGTCATACTTAATATTCTGGCCCACCTTTTTCACCTCGGGGGACTCCAGGAGCGGCCTCAAGATTTCGAGAGCCACCGAAATCTTCACTTGCTCCCCCACATTCTCTCCCTGGTGCCCTATGGGAACATAGAAGGCGACCCCTTCCTTCGCAGCAAAGGAAATTCCAACAAGGGAGGCCCTCATGGGATCTTTTGAATCCGTCTCCAGATCCACCGAAAGTAATTTCGAAGTAGAAAGTTCAGAGACGACTTCTCGAAGTTCGGCTTCTCTCTGAAGAAGTCGATATCGATCGAAAGAGATCCCCTGCTTAGGAGGCTCTTCTTCCCCCGACCACTCCTTGTGCAGGCGGTAAAATTCCAGTTCTTCGAACATCTTTCCCAGAGCGCTTCGATCGGGAGCCTTTCTTGCCATCTGGTCGAGTGAGGACGGAAGTTCTACATCCGTACGAATCGTGGCTAATCGTCGTGAAAGAATTGCATCGTCACGGTATTTCTCAAGATTGGCTCGGACCGCTTTACGCGTAACTTCTTCCGTACGCTCCAGGAGTTGGTCGAGCCCGTTGAATTCTTCAATCAGAACCGGAGCGGTCTTTGCCCCGATTCCCCGTACGCCTGGAATGTTATCGCTCGCATCTCCGAGAAGAGCTTGAACTTCAACCACTCTCTCCGGATCCACCCCAAATTTCTTCCGAACTTCTTTTCGGCCAATCGACCGACCCTTTCCGTCATCAAAAAGAAGAACTCCCGGAGCAGGATCTCCCACCTCTTTGGTCACCAATTGCATGAGATCTTTGTCTCCCGTGACCACAAGAACATCCAATCCGCGCCTTACGCCTTCACAAGCAAGTGTTCCGAGCACATCATCCGCTTCCACACCGGGGATTTCGATCGTGGGAAGACCAAAAGCCGGCGGAACCGCCTTGACGTAAGGAATCTGCCGGGCCAGCTCTTCCGGCATTGCATCTCGATTCGCCTTATATTTCGAGTATTCCTCGTGACGAAAAGTCGGCCCAGGAGCATCAAATACCATGACAATTTGATCTTCTGGATATTCCTTGAGCAGCCGAATGAGCATATTTGTAAACCCAAAGATGGCATTGGTCGGAAGACCCGCAGATGTGGAAAGACCTTTCACAGCCCAGAAGGCGCGATAAAAATATCCTGAGCCATCGATTAAAAGGAGGCGCTGCATGCGCGACCAACTCTAGCCCTGCCACCCCCGCCTGTCAAGAAGGTGAAAATGGGGTTTGAGCCCTGTTTTTCCTCCCTTTGTTCAAATTCCCGTTTCCCCATTTTCGCTCTTGAAGTCGCACTCCCCTTCCCATATATTTACCCGCGATCAGCACGCTCTTCCTCCTTCGATCGATCCTTATGCTGTACCGGGTGGTGTCGTCTGTAAGCAGTTCAGGAGAGTCGCTCTTTCTGGAACCTGTATTTCATTCGACTTTTCTGACGACTGCCACGGCAGCAACTTGGGGGCAATATGGATCCAAAAGTTATCCTCGAATCAGCACTAAATCTGGAAGAGATCAGCGCGATCGAAGCGCTACTGGTACTCCAACATGCGGACTCCTTGAAAGGAAAACTCTTCGAGGTTTCCAACGCATTGAATGACCGCTTCAACCAGAACAAAGTTTCCTGGATTCGAGGAAAGAAACTGAACTATACAAATGTTTGTCGAATCGAATGCGCCTTCTGCAGTTTCCGGGAAAAAGCGGGAACCAAAAATGCGGTCACTCTGACAACCGACCAAATCCTCAAACAAGTCAAAGGAAATAGTGGACTTCGCCAGATCACTCTCGAAGGAGGGTTGAATCCGGAACTAAACATCAACTTCCATGTGGAACTGATTCGAAACCTCAAGACCGAATTCCCACAAATTCTCCTTCAAGCGTATTCTCCCTCTGAAATTCATTTCATCGCAAAGAGAGCTCGTACGACTCCTTTCGATGTGCTGAAAAAATTCCGGGCGGCGGGACTCGACTCGCTTCCAGGAGAGTCTGCGGACATACTGAATGATAAGATTCGGAAAAAGATCTGCCCGGAAAAGCTCCGGACAAACGATTGGATCGATATCATCCGAAATGCACATCGAATGGGTATGACCACGACGGCATCCATCCTCTTCGGCCATATCGAAAATGAGATCCACATTTGTGAGCATCTTGAAATCATCAAGACCTTGCAGAAGGAGACAGGAGGATTCACCTCGTTTGAACTGCTCCCCTTCCTTCCAAAAGGATCTCCTCTTCAGGCCAAGAAAAAGGTCGCGGTGGGCCCTGCTCAGGATAAGATCGACAAAATGGTCGCGGTCAGTCGCCTCTTCTTCGGAAAAACAATCCCCAACATCCGAGTTGATTGGACCAAGATGGGGCTCAACGGAGCGATCAAAGCGATCTCGGCCGGGGCAAATGATCTGGGAACTTTGACGATCGATGCTCACGAAATCCATGCGGCATCGACCAGTGGAAAATTGACGATGCCGATGAACATGCTCCGTCCGGCACTCTCCAAGGTGGGAAAAACACTCCAGGAAATCGATCCTCGGCGCCTTCGGGTCAATACCCCGGTCAAGGCAAACCGAGAAGATCTTATCCTGGTATAAGGCGGTTCTGGTTGGAATAAATTCCGGTACATTCGCTCCTCCGCCATTGGTATGATGGGCCGGTTCAGCCGGATTAACAGGAATGCTTCGCTCTCTTCTTTTATTGCTGCTCGTCACGTCGCCCATCCATGCGGATGAGGTCGAACTTAAGAACGGAAACGTGCTTCAAGGCAAGGTGACCGATCTTGGGGACACGATTCGCCTCACCAGAAATGGAAGCAGCATGGTCATCCCAAAAAGCCAAATCCACGAAATTCGTCCCGGGAAAACCGAGGAAGAGAGATATCGGGAAAAAGCGGAGGCCCTCTCAAAAAATGACCTGGAAGGGCATCTCACGCTCGCCCGTTGGTGTAAAGAACGACATCTGAAAAACCAGGCCGAAGAGGCCTATCGGACCATTCTCGATATCGACCCGGACCATAAAGAAGCGAGAACCGCCCTCGGATACCAAAAAGTAGAAGGGGAGTGGAAAACATTCGAAGAGATCCAAAAAAGCAAAGGACGGGTTCTCTTCCGGGGGAAGTGGGTTCTCCCGTCAGAACGGGCTCTCCAATTAGCTTTGGAAAACCAGAAATTGCTTGAGAAGCAGTTATCAAAGGAAGTCCGAAAATGGCTCGGAAGAGTCGGATTCCATAGCGAGAAAATCAGGAAAGAAGCGATCGAAAAACTCGCCACAATTGACGATCCATACAAATCGGAAGCGTATATAAAAGCGCTGACCTCCTCCCGGAAGGAAAAGAGGCTTTTTGTCATCCGCGAATTACACCGGATGAAGGAAGAGGGGGCCGCCAAGGGTCTTGCTCGCAGGGTGGTTTGGGATAAAGAGTCGAAAGTTCGTAGCGAGGCTCTTTCCGCACTCCTCTCCATAAAAAATCCCGAGACCCCACTCTTTTTGGCCGCTTGGCTCAAAGAAGATTCCATCTACGCTCGAATTCGGGCGGAAGAGGCTTTGGGACAATTCTCGGATATCCGCCCTGTTCCCGCTCTGATAACTCTTCTTTCCAGAGTGACCAGGACGATCAAATGGATAGAGCAATACCGGGATCAGATGATGAAAACTCTTCGGGGGACGCTCCTTCTCCGGGATGGTCGTCGAATACAGATCCCCCCCAATATGCTTCTCTCCATGGATGGCTTCGCCCCCCACGACCGGGAGAAGATTCTCCTGGAACGAGATACCTTGATTGCCAGTCTCCGGGCAATTACAGGACAGGACTTCGGAGAGGATATTTCCCGTTGGAACAACTGGTACCGGAAAAACAGAAAATGAAACTCCTCGTAATCGGAAGTGGAGGGCGGGAGCACGCCCTCGTCTGGAAACTCGCACAATCCCCCCTGGTAAAGGAAATCCATGCCGCCCCTGGTAACGCAGGAATTTCTACGCTTGCCACCTGCGTGGATATCATGCCCGATAATATTGAGGGTTTGGCGAAGTACGCACAGAGAGAAAAAATCGACTTGACCGTTGTCGGTCCAGAAATTCCTCTTTGCAAAGGGATTGTCGATCTTTTCGAAGAGCGGAGTCTCCGTATTTTCGGACCCAACCGTGCGGCCGCAGAACTCGAAGGCAGTAAATCTTTCTGTAAAGAGATTCTCCGTCGAGCGGGGATTCCCACACCCAATTTCCGCATCTTCGAGCAGGCAGAACCCGCCTTCAACTATGCTCAAACGACAAAATATCCCCTCGTGGTCAAAGCGGATGGACTGGCCGGAGGAAAAGGAGTGGTGATCTGTCATACAAAAGAAGAGGCACTGGATACCATTGACCAGATGATGAAGAAAAAGCTCTTTGGCACGGCAGGGGAAAAAGTTGTCCTCGAAGAGTTCGTCTCCGGAGTAGAAAGCTCCGTCATGGCTCTGACCGACGGAAAAACCATCCTCCAACTGGAAACCGTCCAGGACTACAAAAGAATCTATGATGGAAATCGAGGCCCCAATACCGGGGGCATGGGAGCGTATTCCCCCGCGCCCGTGGCGAGTGACCGAGAGTATGACCGGGTCATTCGAGAAATTCTGGTTCCCATGGTCCACACCCTCAACAGTGAACATCGCCGCTTCAAAGGACTGCTGTATGCCGGAATCATGTTTACCAAGAGCGGCCCGAAAGTTCTCGAATTCAATGTCCGATTTGGGGACCCCGAAACCCAGCCCATTATGTTGCGACTCAAGAGCGACCTTGTCCCCCTTCTCAATGCCACTATTGATGGAACCCTGGAAGAGGCCGCGGAAAATATGGAGTGGGACGAGAGAGCCGCCTCTTGCGTGGTCCTCACCTCCGGGGGATACCCCGGGAAATATGAGTCGGGGTATGAGATCTCAGGACTGGACAGCCTTGATCAGGCAATCGCCTTTCATGCGGGAACAGAAAAAAAGGATGACGGATTTATCACTACGGGAGGGCGTGTCCTGGGGATAACCTGTCTGGGGAATGATCTTTCCGATGCGCGAACCCAAACCTATAAGGAACTCGAGAAAGTCTCTTTCCGTGGTATGCATTTCCGTAAGGATATTGGGGAAAGGTCCCATCCCAAATGAAACAGGGCCGCTGGAATGCACTCGACATCGCCTTTCTGCTCCTTACCCTTTCGATCCTCGGGGCACTGCTTCTACATGTAACCCATCCCTCCCCTCTTCGTCGCACCCTGACCCAGGATGCCGAAAGAATTCCGCTCACGATTTCCGTCTCCTGCACAGAAGACTTTCTCGATAAACATATGAAAGAGGGCGACGTCCAAATGCTCGAAAAGGGAACCCCAGGGATCGAACTGATCTCTTTCCAGAAAGAAAAAGGCACCCTTCTCGTCCGTTTTCGAGTGTATGCACGGAAATGGAAAGAGTGGTGGCAATATGGATCCATTGAAATCCTCCCCGGCGAGAAATTTGAATTCTTCACAAAAACCTACAAGCTGATCGGAACCATCACCCATGTCGATCCGAAGTAGCTTGGAACAATCCTGGAGCTATCGTACGGTTTCTGCGATTCCCTCTCCCCTCCCGAATACACGATTTCTTCGCCTTCCCTCTCATCGGATTCTGGAAGGAATCCCGATTCTGGGTTTGGCGGGCTACCTGGGAATGACTCATGGAGTCTGGGGGGGGCTTTTTGGCGCGATCATCACTTTTGGGCTGCTCGAACTCTTTTCGCGTAGCCCCTCTCTCGGTCTTTCTCTTCTCGTCCTCGCGTTTACAGCGCTCCCCCGTATCGACACAGCCCTCCGGACCGAAGACATCATTATCCTGTCGCTCGTGCTTGCCGGCCTTCGAAAAGCAAAACCATTCCAGACCCCCATTGATGGAACCATCACGATCTGGATCTTTTCCATCGGGTTGAGCCTTGCCGGGGGACTGATCATCGGGACTCTGATCTCACCCCTGCAGGCCGCCTTTACCGCACTCAAACTCGTCGAATATCTTCTCGGATTTTACGCCGCATACCTGCTCCGACCCCGGTTGGAAATCCCTCTCATCATCGGACTGCTCTTCCTGGGAGGAGTCGGTCTCTTGGAAACGTTCCAAGGAACTCCCCGAGCTTTTAACGCCTTTCCCTATCCGGCCGAATCGAACCATATCGGAGGAGTGGCCGTCTTGAGCGCCGCGTTTGCTCTTGGGGGAATCATAGGACAATCCGGACGTCGGATGTGGATCCTCCTTCTCCTTGCCGGAATCGTGACCCTCTTATCCCAATCCCGTATCGCCCTCCTCGCTTTTATATTTCTCCTGCTTCTCCAACTGCCCCAACCAAAAACCCGCGGGGCCGCCCTCTTTCTCCTCCTTTTGATGATCGGGGCCGCCACCCTCACTCCCTTGCAGGAACGTCTAAGAGGGATCAACCTGGAATGGAACAGTTATCGCGAGACAAGACAAAGAGTTTCCGAGGGCCTCCCCCCCAAATCCAGTCTCACGCGAAATCGATTTGAAATGTGGGAACACCTTGCGGATGATTACGCTCGCTTTCCCATTCTTGGATCGGGACCTGGATCCCGCCATCGGGTCATTTACGAAAATTCATACGTGATGTTGGCGTGCGAATTTGGCGCTTTTGGCGTTATGGCCTTCGGCCTCCTGATCCTCTCCATCTTCTTTGCCTTGCATCGTACAGCTCATTCGGGCCCCGACCCCGGAAGTTCCTACGGAGCCGCTTTTGCAACCGTTGCCATGCTGATCCTGGGACTCACGTCGATCAGTTTCTTCCTCGCCCGGGAAGCGGGATTATGGTGGATCCTTGTCGGATCGGCCCTCGCGAGTTCTCCCCCATTGAAGTCGAATCCCCCTTCTGCTACGGTTTCTCCTCAATCATGACACCAACAATTTCGGCCGCGATTATCTGTAAGGATGAAGAAGATCATATCGAGGAGTGTCTTCAAAGTGTCGCCTGGTGTGATGAGATTGTCGTTGTCGATTCCGGAAGTACCGATCGGACGGTGGAACGGGCACGCAAACATACCCTGCATGTCATTCACAATGAATGGCCTGGATATGTCGCCCAGAAAAACTTCGCCTTGGAGAGGACAACCAGTCAATGGACCCTCTGCCTTGATGCGGATGAACGATGTACTCCGGAAGTCGAAAAGGAGCTGAAGCGCGAATGCTCTTCGAATAATCCGCCCAACGGGTTCGAAGTCAGAAGACACACCCACTACCTCAATCGGTGGATCAATCACGGTGGATGGTATCCCAATTGGAAACTGCGCGTGATTCGAAAGGGGCAGGGTCAGTGGAAAGGAACGGACCCCCATGACAAACTGATCGCAGAAGGCGCTGTAAAAAGACTCGATGCTGAGATCGTGCATTACACCTACCGGGACTTTGCCCAACAGATTCAAACCATAAACCACTTCTCTGATGTGGTCGTGGAAGAGTGGAAGAAGAGGGGAAAGAAACCCTCCCTTTTAAAAACTCTCTTCCATCCTCCCATCAAGTTTCTGGAGTGTTACCTTTGGAAGCGTGGATTTCTGGATGGAAGAGCTGGATTTGTTATCGCAGTTGCCTCGGCTTTTTATATCTTTGCGAAGTACACGAAGCTATGGGAAAAACGAAGGAAATCCTGAAGGTCAACTGTTTCCGTTGTCTTCATGTTCCACACGCGCAATCGCGACAAGGCGATCCCCCTTATCCAGGCGAATAACCCGGACCCCCTGCGTGTTCCGTCCCATCGTGCGGATCTCTTTGACACGAAGCCGGACAATGATGCCCCCCTGCGTAATCAGAAGAATATCATCCTCATCATTGACTTCCTTCATTCCGACAACGAGACCATTTCGGTCCGTCGCCTTGATGTTAATGATCCCCTTTCCGGCACGGGACTGAAGCCGGTAGTCATCAAGAAGACTTCTCTTTCCATATCCATTTTCCGATACGGTCAGGATCGTCGCATCTTTCTCGGCCACAATCATGTCGACGACATGGTCATTCTGGGAAAGATTGATGCCATTCACTCCGTAGGCCGTCCGTCCCATGGAACGCATATCCCCTTCGCGGAACCGGATACTGAGCCCCTGCTCCGTACCCAGAACGATCTCGTTCTCCCCATTCGTGATCGAAACCCCGATAAGTCGATCTTCTTCCGGAAGATTGATCGCTTGAATCCCCCCACGACGGGTATTATTGAAAGCGGAAAGAAGAGTTCGCTTCACCACCCCTTGCCGGGTGGCCATGACGAGATATCCTTCCGAACCTTGTGCAAAGACACATTCGGTTACCCGCTCTCCCTTTCGGAGATTCAAGAGGCTTCCGATCGGTTTCCCGCGCGCCACTCGTTCCAATTGGGGAAGGTCGTACACCTTCATGCGGTGTACCCGACCCCGATCCGTAAAGAAGAATATGTAATCATGCGTCGACGCAACGAAAAGATGCTCGACAAAATCTTTCTCTTTCGTCCCCGCCCCTTTGATCCCGCGCCCTCCTCGTTTCTGTTTGCGATAGCTCGACAGCGGAACCCGTTTCACATATCCAAGATGAGAGAGGACCACAACCATTTCCTCTTCTGCAATCAGATCCCCCTTCTCATACGTTTCCGCAAGATCAGAACTCAATTCCGTCCGACGAGAATCGGAAAGCTTTTTCAAATCATGCAAATCTTCCCGGATGATATCCAGGACAAGAGACTCGTTCCCCAGAATCGCACGATATTCCGCGATCTGAGCCTGTAGCGCCTTGAGATCCGCCTTCAGCTTTACCATCTCCAGGTTGGTCAGCTTGGAAAGCGTCATCCTCAAGATCGCGTCGGCTTGTAAATCCGTAAAAGCGTACTCTTCCATCAGGCGACCCCGGGCTTCCGAAGGAGAGGCTGAACTCCGGATCAGGGCAATAATTTCATCAATAATGTCGAGAGCCTTTACCAGGCCTTCAAGAAGGTGAGCTTCCCTCTCCGCTTTCTCCAGAAGGAACCGTGTCCTCCTGCGAATAATTTCCTTCCGATGATCTACGTAAGCGACCAGCATTTCCTTAAGGTTAAGAGTCCTCGGCCGACCATTGACCAGGGAGATCATGATGATGGAGAAACTGTCCTGCAACGCCGTCATTGAATAGAGTTGATTGAGGACCACTCCGTCGTCCTCTCCCTTGCGAACCTCAATTTCAATGCGCATGCCATCCCGACTGGAAAGGTCACGAACATCCCCGATTCCCGTAATCCGTTCGTCCTTCACCAGAGAGGCGATATGTTCAATAAAGTTGGACTTGTTTACATTATAAGGGATCTCGCTGATCACGATCACTTTGCGTCCAAGACGCCCATCCTCGATTTCAACGCGACCCCGAACTTTGACGATGCCCCGCCCCTTCTCATAGGCGTTCCGAATCCCCGAATCCCCCATGATGATTCCCCCGGTCGGGAAATCGGGGCCGGGAAGATGTTTCCGCAACCCGGAAATCGAAATCTCCGGATCATCCAGGAGAGCCAGAATCCCAGAGCAAACTTCTCCCAGATTGTGTGGCGGGATGGAGGTGGCCATTCCTACAGCGATCCCACTCGCTCCGTTGGTCAAAAGGTTTGGGAATTTGGAAGGAAGAACCACCGGCTCTTCCCGCGTCTCATCGTAATTGGAAATAAAGTCGACCGTATCGAGATCAATATCTTCGAGAAGGGAGACCGCATTTCGCGTCATTCGGGCTTCCGTATACCACATAGCCGCCGGAGGATCCCCATCGATCGAGCCGAAATTTCCCTGTCCATCCACAAGGCGATACCGAATTGCAAATTCCTGGGCCATGCGAACCAGTGTCGGATAGACAACCTGCTCACCATGAGGGTGGTAATTTCCGGAAGTGTCGCCGGCAATTTTGGCACACTTTCGAAACTTCCCCCGAGGCCCCAAACCCAGATCGTTCATCGCAATCAGAATCCGCCGCTGAGAAGGTTTCAAACCATCTCGGACATCCGGAATCGCCCTGGAAACAATTACACTCATTGCATAGTTGAGGTAGGACTCTTTCATCTCCTCTTCAACCATGGTTGAGATTTCGCGACCACCGGAGGCAGGTTTTGTCGTGTTTTCGCTCATGAAATGAAGCGGGGATCATAGCAAAAAGAGGTCTAAACCGCCACTAACCACTCTGCCCAGAAATCATGCACTACAGGAATGGAGACGATGTGGACGAAGACCCCATGGGGAGAAGCTGGATGAGAAAAACGATATCCGTGGCGGCTGGGGTTGGCTTCGCGGTTTTCATGGGCGTAGTCGGAATTCATCAAGCCCAGAAGACCTTCCGAGGCCTTTCCCGGCAATTAGAGACCTCAGAGGTAACCCTGATACAGACCCGGGAGGAACTGACCACCCTCCGCCGGGAAAATAGAGAATCCCTCACCCTGATCGAAAAACATCAGGAGATCTCCACCCACCTCCTTGAAAATGCTTCCCGGGAAACCGAAATCCGAATGGGCATCCTGGAGGAGAAACTCCGATCGAACCGGGAACTAACCCGAGAGGAATTTCTCCTTCTGCGCCGCTCCCTCAAACGTGACCCCGAGAAGGTGCGCAAAATGATTCTCAGCCCCTCCATTCAGGTGACCGCACAGAGTGGTGTCGGAGGAGGAACCGTAATAGGATCCCGCAGAAAAAACGAAAATGAATACGAAATTTTTATTATCACCGCTTTTCATGTCCTCGAGAAGGCGGTTTCTGAAAAAGAAGGCTCGGCTGAATTCCAACCCGTAGAAGTTCGAATCTACGCCCCCAATGGAAAACTGGAAGAAGAACAAGAGGCGAATATTATCGCCTACCACCGGGAAAAAGATCTCGCCATTCTCTGCCTGGAAAGAGCCACTCCTTTTCCGATCGTTGCCAAACTAGCCTCTCGAGAGACCCTGCAGAAGATCACCGTATTTACCCCGGTCTATGCGGTGGGATGTCCTCTCGGACACCCGCCCCTCCCTTCGCCAGGAGAAATTTCGAACCTGCAAAAAGAGGTGGACGGGGAAAAATTCTGGATGATGAATGCCCCCACGTTCTTTGGAAATTCTGGAGGCGGAATTTTCCACCGGGAAACGCACGAACTTGTCGGGATTTCGGCCATGATCTGTACCTATGATGGGTTCGTATCGGTTCCGGTGCCCCACCTTGGAATCATGGTCTCCCTCGAAACGGTCTACGAATGGCTCGATAGCCAATATCTTCAATACGTCTACAATAAAGAGTTCACCCCACAACTCTGCCGACAATTGAGGCGGGCGGCTTCCCGTCCCCATCCCCCCAGACCGATGCCTCAGTTTCGCTATTGATCCGGGGGCATCTTGGTGTAAAATTCCTCCGTGCAAAATACGAAACCCGCCTTCCTGGTTGAACAGTCAACAGAGATATTCCAGGGACGAATCTTTACTTTGGTAAACAAAGAGGTTCGTTTTCCCAACGGCCATAGAGCGATATTTAATGTCATCGAACACCCCGGGGCATGCGCCATCCTCCCTCGCTTTGATAATGGCGATATTTTGATCCTTCGACAACTTCGAGTCGCCACGGGAGAAACCCTCTACGAAATTCCAGCCGGAACAATAGAGGCGGAAGAATCCGCCCTCCAGACGGCGAAGAGAGAGATCGTGGAAGAGACCGGATACCGTGCCCGACAGTGGGAAAAACTTTCGGAATTCTATTCCGCGCCTGGATTCAGTTCCGAATTAATTCATCTCTATCTGGCCACCGACCTTCACCCCGCCACGGCAAAGCAGGACGAAGATGAAATTTTAGAACCGATCCGGATCTCTTTCCGGAAGGCTCTGCGTATGATACGGGAGGGGAAAATCCGCGATGCGAAATCGATCGCGGCTCTGCTTCTACTGAAAAAATGACAGATGCTCGTCCAACAAAAGCAGATATTCTCTTTGGGCAACTGGGTCTGAAGACCGGAGTCCTGGAGAAAAGGCACCTTCAGGAAGGGCTTGCCAAACAGGAGATCCCGGGGGAAACCCGCCCGCTCGGTAAAATTCTGATCGATCTGGGACATATTACGTCGGAAGGAGTCGATCAGATTATTGCGGCCCAGACGGACCTTCTCGCAAAAAAAAGAAGCCGTTCCAAAGCGGAGAAAGAAGACAACCTCTTTGGAAAGGTCGCCATCCGATTGAAATTCTGTACGGGAGAACAGGTTTCGGAAGCGCTCGATACACAGGAAAACCTTCCTGCAAATCGATTCATGCGTCTCGGGGACATCATGGTGATCAAAGGATACCTCACCCCCGAGAAGATTCAGAAGATCCTGGATACGCAGAAGGGCCTCATCATGTATTGCGAAAGTTGTGACACCCAGTACAACGTTCTGCTTTTCAAACCGGGAGCCTCGTTGCAATGCTACCGCTGTGGCGCAGGCCTTCACGTACCGAAACGAAGGACCAACTCCGAAATGGACCAGAATCTCTACTTCGACGAAGACTGATTACTGGTACATGGGATCGGGAGCATCCGCATCGATTCCAAATTCCCCCATCGCCTTCTCGACGACCGAGTTATTTATCTTTCCGGATTTCGCCAAAGACGACAATACGGAAATCACAACCTGTTCCGCATCAATTTCGAAATGACGACGCAGATCTTCCCTCGTATTACTTCTCCCAAACCCATCTGTTCCGAGAACCGTGTAGTCTCCAGGAACCCAACGATGAATCAAGTCGGGAAGCGCCATCACAAAATCGGAAACGGCCAGGGTGGGTCCTTTCAATCCTTTGAGAACCTCCGTTACATACGGAACTCGTGGCTCCGAACCTGGATGAAGTCGATTCCACCGATCACATTGCATCGCTTCTCGCTGCAGCTCGGTGTAACTGGTGGCACTCCAGACCTCCGCCGAAACGTCGAACTTCTCTTCGAGGATCTCCTGAGCACGAAGGGCTTGGAGCATAATGGAGCCACTTCCCAGGATACGAGCACGGTGCTTCTTCTTTTTCGATGGTTTTCGGTAGAGATAAAGCCCCTTGAGAATTCCCTCCTCGACCCCCTCGGGCATCGCAGGCATGAGGTAATTCTCATTGTACACCGTAAGGTAGTAGAAAATATCCTCGTTCTTCTCATACATACGGTGTAATCCATTCTGGATAATCGTGGCCACTTCGTAGGCAAAGGCGGGGTCATATGAAATACAACTCGGAACAACGGACGCATAGAGGTGGCTATGGCCATCCTGGTGCTGAAGTCCCTCCCCGTTCAACGTCGTTCTCCCCGCCGTGGCGCCCATCAAGAACCCCCGGCAACGCTGATCCGCAGAACTCCAGATAAGATCGGCAACTCTCTGAAAGCCGAACATCGAATAAAAAGTAAAGAAGGGGATCATCGGCTGCGCATGAGTTGCATAACTGGTTCCCGCGGCCGTAAAGGAGGACATGGATCCGGCCTCCGTGATTCCCTCTTCCAGAATCTGCCCGTCCTGGTCCTCTTTGTAACTGAGCAACATATCGGCATCGACCGGCTTATATTTCTGCCCCAGCGCCGCATAAATCTTAAATTCCCGAAAGAGAGACTCCATTCCAAAGGTCCGACCTTCATCGGGAATGATGGGAACGATTCGTCTTCCAAAGTCTCCGCTTTTGAGCAACTTTCGAAGAAGCCGGACAAAGGCCATCGTGGAGGAAACTTTCTGCTTCCCTCCCCCCTGGCGGAACTCCTTGAAGACATCATCCTTGGGAAGTTCCACCTGAACGGAAAGAGCCTTCCGACGAGGAATGCACCCCCCGAGGGCGTGTCGTCTGTCGAGAAGATATTGGACTTCTTCACTCTTGCGTCCCGGATGGTAGTAGGGACCTTCCTTCAACTTTGCATCCGGAATGGGAAGCTCCAACTCGTCCCGGAATGCGAGAAGTTCTTCTTCATCCATCTTCTTGGTTTGGTGGGTCACATTGCGTGAAGCAATACCATGTCCAAGAGTCCACCCCTTGACTGTTTTCGCAAGGATCACCGTTGGGGCAGATTTCTGTTCCGTGGCCACCTTGTACGCACTGTACAACTTTCGATAATCGTGCCCTCCCCGACGAAGTCTCGAAAGATCCTCATCGGCAAGATGTTCCACCAATTTCCGCAAACGGGGGTCGGGCCCGAAAAAGTGTTCCCGAATATATCCACCCGATTCGACCGCATACCTTTGGTAATCTCCATCGAGGGTCTCGGTCATTCTTTTTATGAGTACGCCATCCACATCACGAGCGAGAAGATCATCCCACCGGCGACCCCAGATCACCTTGATGACATTCCATCCGGCCCCGCGGAACGCCGATTCGAGTTCCTGGATAATCTTTCCATTCCCACGAACAGGCCCGTCAAGCCGTTGCAGATTGCAGTTGATGACAAAAATCAGATTGTCGAGCCCTTCCCGTGAAGCGAGCGTCAATGCACCGAGACTCTCCGGCTCATCCGTTTCGCCATCTCCCCCAAACATCCACACTTTGGAATTACTCGTATCGGCAATTCCCCGATTAAGAAGATACCGGTTGAACCTCGCCTGGTAGATCGCCTGGATCGGGCCGAGCCCCATGGAAACAGTGGGAAACTCCCAAAAATTATTCATCGACCGGGGATGAGGATAACTGGGAAGCCCTCCCGAACTCGACTGTCTACGAAAACGATCGAGATCCTCTTCGGTCAGATACCCTTCGAGAAAAGCGCGGGCATAGATTCCGGGGGCCGCATGACCCTGGAAAAAGATCTGGTCTCCACTTCCATTCCCATCCTTCCCTCGAAAGAAATGGTTGAATCCCACCTCGTACAAACTCGCAGCAGAAGCATACGTCGAAAGGTGTCCGCCCAATCCCGGAAACCGGCGATTCGCACGGGTCACCATCGCGGCCGCATTCCAGCGGATAATCCTTCGGATACGCAGTTCCAGTCTTTCGTCACCAGGAAACCAGGGCTCCTGTTCCGGCGGAATGGTATTGATATAGGGGGTCTGCACGGTAGGAGAAAGTCCCACTCGGTGAAGACGAGCATGCTTCAACAGACGGTACATCAGAAATTGGGCACGCCCCATTCCCTTCTCATCGATTACAGACTCAAGAGCCTCGTTCCACTCGTGGGTCTCCTCGGGATCCACATCAGGCAACTGCTCCTTGAACTCATCGAAGAGCATGCGGGTTATCCTCCTTTACCATGGTTACCTCTTCCCGGGCTTCCGGGAGGGTAGAATATTCGTCTCTCCATCCTGGGGATCGGAGAGCGTCTCTTCCAAATCGTTATCGGGCGAAACCTCGTCTTCGATCAAAACTTCCTCTTCCCGTTCACCGGCTCCAGAAACAGCCCCGAGACGCTCTTGAAGGTGAAGAATAGAACCGGCCCAACTGGAAAGAAACCCGTTTAAATCCCTGTGGAAATGTCCTTCTTCCTCACCAGAAGAGGAGTCCGATTCCTTTAGCGCATACGCCTTGTGAAGACGTTGGATCTCCAGAATCCGGGCTTCCACCGCCTGGGATAATTCGCTCCGGAGAGCCTCGTTGGCCTCTTCCAATGCCTCGATCCGGAGACGAGCCGCCTCCAATTCCGGGGAGTCACTTGCAGGAACCAAAATGGGATTCTGACATGCCCGGCAGGCGACCTTCATCCCCGGCCTTGCAATATTATCTTTCAAAGACCACTTTTTCCCACAAGAACAGTGCAGGATCATGGTTCGTCTCCCACCAACTCGTAACCAACTCCGACAACCAAGTCTACCACCGAACCGGTAATCGGCAACCAAATTGCAGAACGGCTCAACCGTTTCGACTCGCCTCAAGGTATTGTTCCTGCCGTGCCCACATCACTTTCTTGTCCCCAGGATCATGGTCATCATAGCGATGCCGCCCATAACGATCTTGCACCGCTTGTCCGGCTTGTGAAGCTAACTCTAGCATTTGGCATTGTGACTTCGGGCTCCAAGTCCGTCTCAAGGAAGGAGACCTCGCATTGTTGATTTCAGCTTGAGCATCTAAGATCGACACTCGAGGGTTTTCGGCCATAAGGTTTGCCAGAATGAGTTTGTGAGGTTTGCTGGGATTTATCGGTAAGGTTTGCCGG
>PVBE010888003.1_pt1 | contig 26341 bp, 23 predicted proteins | sample 1631181 | NCBI WGS metagenome assembly PVBE01 (sample SAMN08397723, study PRJNA350692) | Marine metagenome, whole genome shotgun sequencing project. | isolation source: water | place: Pacific Ocean | collected 2012-04 | reverse complement strand
GTAAATCTCATCAGCGCAAGAAGCTTGAGCGCCTGTGTCGATATATCACTCGGCCTGCCATTGCGGAGCAACGACTGTCACTGACGAACAACGGCAATGTCGTCATTACCTTGAAGACGCCCTACAACGATGGCACTACTCATGTAGTCCGAAGGCGGCCCCACTCCGCCCAATGGAATTCATGGGGCGGCTGGCGGCGTTAGTGCCCAAGCCGCGAGTCAACCTGACCCGGTTTCATGGCGTGTTCTCGCCGAACAGTAAACTGCGTGAGTATGTCGTTCCGCAAAAACCTGTAGAAGAACAAGAGAGTCCGAAACCCAAGGCCTACTCGATGACGTGGGCGCAGCGACTCAAGCGCGTTTTTGCCATTGATCCGAACGCGGCCCGATAGAGAAGTGTGAAAAGTGTGGTGGGCCGGTTCGGACCATTGCGTCCATTGAGGACCCTGACGTCATTGAGAAGATACTGAAGCACCTGGGACTGGATCAGGTCGACTGGGCGTCCCCGGATGATCCTCAGAACCGCTCACCGCCGTCAGATCTGACCGACCAACAAACGACACTATTCTGAATTCCAGCGCGCTGATAACACATCGGTGACGGTCGCATTCGGCCGGAGTCTGGATTCGAGGGCCAAATCACCAAGTTTTCAATCGTTGAGCCAAAATTTTCGATCACACAACACATGTTCAGATGGGCTAACGGGGACGGCAGCTAACTGGCTGGAACCAGGATACTTTTCTCAGGGTGGGAAAAGAGAGGTTATTCTTCCTAACCACCCGGGGCTTTTCGAAAAAATAGTCTCGGCCACGATCTACGACCTATTCAGAGCGTGGGTGGCATTAATCCCAGAGTTATTTTAAAGTCACCGCAAAGGGAGGAACGCACGTGATTGCAGCTGAGGATATTACCGGAACCTGGTTGTTGATCGAGCGCGGCGCCAGCGAGAGCGCACAGGGCGAACTATTGCAGCGTTATGGTGCCCAATCGGAAGGGATGGCGATCTTTTCACCGGACGGCTGGCTTAGCGGCACAGTCTGCCGCAGTGACCGCGCACCGCTACCAGGCAACGCCGATTGGCATGCTGATGCACCGGCGGATGCCCGGCTGGCCGCCTTTGATAGTTATGTTTCCTACGCCGGCCGTTGGCGCGTCGAAAATGACCAGCTCATCACCAAGGTTCGCTTCGCTCTCAATCCAAATTGGGTTGGTGGCGAACAGGTCCGAGATATCGAGTTGCTGGCGGACGGAAAGATGCGTTTGGTTGTCACTCGTGTCTGGCCAAATGGCGAACGCGTAAGCGTTTGGCTTGACTGGCGACGCGCCGACTAAGAATTTCATCCCGCAGGTTCCTCATGGCCAATATGTCAAACCAGTGGCTCAACCGAGACGAAAGAGTCCGGCGCGAGCCGGGCCTTGTGTCGAGAAAAATTGAGCCATCACAAAAAGATAGTTAGCGGTTCGGGCCTATATTCCGGGTTCGGAATGTCGGAGTCGAACCACTAGTCTAGCTGGTCGTAATGCCAGCTACCCTCGTTATCGTCTACGTTTCCCTGCCGGTGCACCAGACACCTGGAACGAATTTCACCAGATGGGGTAACAGAGCGCCCACCGGCAATTCGCACCGAGGAACTCGCATTACGCCATGTCTTCCAAAATGGCGTTGATCGTGCCGACGATTTCCTTAGAGCCGCTTCTCGGACCAAAAACGGCCACCACGCCGAGTTCCTGCAATTTCGGGATATCGTCTGCTGGAATTATTCCACCGACAATCACAGGTTTGTCGTTAACACCTTTCGCCCTCATCAAATCCAGGATCCGGCTGCATAAATTGAAATGCGCGCCCGATAGCAGGCTTAAACCGATGACATCGACGTCTTCTTCCAAAGCTGACCGGACAATCATTTCAGGCGTTTGCCTGGGACCGGTATAGATCACCTCAAAACCGGCATCCATGAGCATTCTCGCAACGATCTTCGCGCCGGTTTCATGACCATCAAGGCCGGGTTTTCCAATTAGGACACGCAGAGTTTTGGGCATCTGGTTTATTCCTCAGACAACGTTTGGTGCGTGATAGACACCAAATACGTCCCGCAATTCGTCATAAATTTCCCCGATTGTCGCTCGGGCACGGACGGCTTCGAGGAAGCTTGGGACAATATTTTCCCGTTCACCTTTTTTCTTTACCTCTGCCACCCGGCGTACCTCGGCCAAGGCCGCCGTCACTCTTGTCTGATCGCGGTTTGCACGTGCTTCTTTTAGACGATTGATTTGACGTTGCTCGGCTTCCGGATCACCTTTGAAGATATCGATTTTTGTTTCGGTGTCCCGAATGTGCTTGTTAACGCCAATGACAGTGCGCTCGCCGGTTTCGACTTCGGTGAACTGGCGATACATACCGTCGGACATTTCCTTCAAATAGAAGCCGTTTTCAAGGGCCGCGACAGGCCCACCCATGTCTTCGACCTGCCGGTACCAATCGTAGGCTTTGTCTTCGATCTGTGTTGTGAGGCTCTCGACAAAATAGCTGCCACCCAGTGGATCGGCGGTTTGCCCAACGTAGCATTCGTCATGCAGAATATTCTTAATCAGCGTCGCAACTCGCGCGGATTCAAAAGTTGGCAAAGCCAGGGCTTCGTCATAGGCGGGAACGACAATATTGTCAGCGCCACCCAGCAACGCTGCCAACACATGCATTGTTGTTCGCGTGATATTGTTCAGCGGTTCTTGCGCCGTCAACTTGTCTCCCGCCGTGTACACCGTGGTTCGCAAAGCCAGTATTCGAGGATCATCTGTTTTCAGGCGCTCACCGGCGATCTTTGCCCACAAGCGACGCACCGCGCGGAATTTCGCCACTTCCTCAAACAGATCATTGTCGGAAGACATATGCAAGTGCAAGCGGGGTACGAAGTCCGCCGGATCGACGCCCTTGGCCTGGGCGGCTTCAATGTAGCAAAGCAAATTCGCGATACCGAAGCCGACTTCTTGCGACGCGCTGGACCCACCCCAGCGCATTGTCGTCGTGCAATTGTATTGCGGCGCCCAATTCGGCAGGTTCTTGCAGATGAATTCGGTCACATCAGATGAAATGTCGATCGCCACGGAAGGTGGGAAGATATAGGTGCCACGCCCGGTGTATTCCTTGATCGGATCGTTCTGAATTTGGAACCGCATGTCCTTGGGATCATGCCCGTTGGCTTCTGCCAGGGTATGAAACATCGCCAATATCCAGGGAGAGTTACAATTGCCGACCGTAGCGAGACGCATTTCAGCCAAGGGGATGGTCTCAAGGGCCCGTAGCAAGTCATCGCAGGTGTCCAGGGCCAGACCAACCTTGCCGACCTCACCTGCGGCCATCGGCGCATCTGAATCGAGGCCGATTTGGGTCGGCAGGTCCAACGCCAGGGCAAGCTCGCGAGCGCCGGAAGCATAAAGTTCCTTATAACGTTCGCTGGCGCTTTCGCCGGAACCGTAGCCGGCATAATAAGAAAGCGGCCATTCATGCGCCCGGAAACCGAGCGGATCGCGGCCACGGGTGAAGGGCATTTGTCCAGGGAGGCCGATATCCGTGATCGGATCGATGTCGGCGGTGTCGAGTGGGGTGTAGAAGCGCTTCACGGCAAAATCACCGCTGCCGGTACGAAATTCTTGCTTCGTTTCCTTGACTTCGCCGCCGCTGTAAGTTTTGAACTGCGCGTTGATCCCGCCGCTTAGGCGGTCCTTGAGCGTGGTCTTCTCCATATGTTTGAGTTCGTCGTGAAACGCCGAGAGAAACTCGGATTTGTAGGCGGGTTTCGGTTCTTTGCGGTCTCCCGGCATGTTAAACTCCTTTCATCGTCGAAAATATTCGCCTAATCATGCAAGCTGCGAATTCCACCTCGAACGGCACCCAAACCACGACCCGTTGACCGGCGCCAAAGCGGGTGGAAATCGCCAATAGCAAATTCCCTGCATCGCCCGGCAACTCAGCAAAACTAACCAAAAACGCCATCAGCGCGAATGGCATCGATTTCCGTTGCGCTATAACCGAGCTCGCCAAGCACCTCGGCATTATGTTCACCCAGCATCGGCGCGGGCCGGCCGGTCGTGGGGCCATCCTGATCGGCGATAAAGGCGGCACCGACCAGGCGGTGTTGCCCAGGCCCGCCACCCGGTGCGGCCACGGTATGGATGATATCGCGATGTTCGAGCTGTGGGTCTGCCAAAACGGAAGGGATGTCGCGGATTGCCGCCACGGGGATGCGTTCCGCATTGAGCTTTTCGCACCAATTGGCCGTGCTGTCGGTTTTCAGCGCGTCAGCCATTTTCCGCCAAACGGCGTCGTGATGTTGGCGCCGGCTTTCATTGTCGGCTGTCGCGGGGTCATCGAGTACCGCCTGGCAACCAATGACTCGCAACGCTATTTCGGCATTCCTTTCCGTCAGGGCGGTGATCTGAATATGGCCATCGGCGGTCGGATATACGTTCTGGGTGGGCAATTCCAAGGGCGAGTTGTTACCGTCAAGGCCGCCGACATGACCACTCACCAAATTCTGGGCATATTGGCATTGCATCAGCGTCATGGCGGTGTCCAGCATCGAAACGTCGACATACTGCCCCTCCCCCGTGGCAAGCTTGCGGTAGAGCGCGGAGGAAATTGCAAAGGCCGTGGTAATCGCGGTCGGCACGTCCACGGACTGAAAACCGGTTCGGGTCGGCCCGGTGGCTTCGTGGCCGTTCAATGTCATCATGCCGGAGGCTGCCTGAATAGCCCCATCATAGGCGCCGGCGCCACGCATCGGCCCCTGTTGGCCGTAGCCGGTTATTGAACAGTAGACAATATTCGGATTGATTTTCTGCACATCCTCATAGCCAAGGCCTAGCCGCTCGATGGCGCCTGCCTTAAAATTCTCCATCATCGCATCGGCGTCTTGCAGCAAACGCTTGATGATTTCCCTGGACTTCGGATGCTTCAGATCAAGTGCGATGGAACGCTTGCCGACGTTGGCGGTCATGAAGGCCGGTGACATGCCATATTGTTCGGTTTCCTCGGTCGGCAACATTTGGCGCAGCGGATCGCCCTGGCCCGGCTCCTCGATCTTGATGATATCGGCGCCCAACATGGCCAATAGCTGTGACGCGTAAGGCCCCGCCAGAACCTGGGTAAAATCGATAATCCTAAGGTCGGAAAACGCTAACGCCATGGTTTCACTATTCTTTCGTCGATGGATTCGGCATCCGACATGAGTTCTCCTGGCAGTAGTTTTAGTGCTTGATGGGTTAGAGTCAAAAACTAGGGTACTGGTTTGGGAGCAGTGGTCAACTTCATTTGGCGACCCAGGAAACCGGTGTATCCAGCAGATGCGGCGCGTGCGCGCGTGCGTTCGCCTTGCGATTTACTTCGAATTGAATGATAACTATGATACTAGATCAAGTCAAGGGGGGACTTCCATTGTGAGATTTTGCGGAGTTTCGCGCGGACGTGTGTTCCTGGCTGGTAGAAAACTATCCGGGGTCAATGCGCACGAACATGCTACTACAAGGTAATGGCTCCACTCCCGCAGCAACTCCGTTGAAGGTGGCGCCGACAAGGTGCAACTCGCTCGTGCCGCGCAACAGATTGAACTGATGAGCTTCCTCCAACAATGCTTCTCTGGGGTCATCCTGCGCTGCATCACCAGCAAGCTTCACCGATTGGATTGCTGTTATTGGAAATGACGCAATGCGAGTTGCCAGCCGTTCAACGAAATCGTCCAATTCAAAGGCAAGCAACCGTAACGGTCGAGCTCCCGGCGGCCTCCCTTTCAGACTCTCACACCACGCTTCTTGCGACGTTGGTTGCGGAAGTGCCTGACGATAGATTGGAGAGTGCGCCAATATGGATTATCCAGGTGGGCCACTTGACCTACGAGCCGAGCGAAGGGTCCTCATCCACCCAACGCACAATCGAAGACTCCGGTGAAGGACTACTAGAATTCCTCGACGAGATCAGCCGGCGTGAGGGGGCTTCAGCCGTCATCGAGTATCTAAAGTCTTCATCGAGCGGGCGGTTAAAGCCTTCGAACAGAGTACACATCGCATCGATATCATGAATCATTGGCTGTTCGTACAAAATACCGGCAGTCGGGAAAAACCAGGCCGCCTCAAGCCCCTGTTGATCGATACGCGCAATGCGGGCATCACGGTCCATGTACTCTGGCGGCATTGGCTCAAGCGCAGAGTGGTGTGGTTGCTGTCTGATTCCTGCTTGATCTATAGCTTTAATATGAATTATTATTCATTAATGAATAATGAGTCAAATATAATTTGTGACTCACACAGAACAATTTGATTACCGTCACCGAGCAGCCTGCTATCTGTCAGGTCACAACTGCCCTGATCCGGGTGGTCGTACAGAATGAGAATTCGAAGTGAATGTGTGCCCCAAGATAGTGAATCAACTTCAGGACAAATTATGATCAGCAAACTACTCATTGCCAATCGTGGCGAAATTGCGATTCGCATCATGCGAAGTGCTGCCAATCTGGATATTCGAACCGTTGCAATTAATTCGAAAGACGATGGTGATTCACTTCATGTCTTTCGCGCTGACGAAGCTGTGTTGCTTCCGGGCGAAGGGGTAGCGGCCTATTTAGATGCGAAGCAGATTATTGAATTGGCCAGAGAGAACGATTGCGATGCCATTCATCCTGGTTATGGTTTTTTGAGTGAAAATGCAGACTTTGCCTTAGCTTGTAACAATGCGGGATTGAGATTTGTAGGACCATCTCCTGAGACGCTGGCACTGTTTGGCGACAAGGCTAAAGCGAGAAGATTTGCTGCCAGTCATGATATTCCGGTTCTCTCAGGCACGTTGGAGCCAACCAGTCTTGAACAAGCAGGCAAGTTTTTAAAGGACCTGGATGGCGGCACAATGATATTGAAGGCGGTCGCCGGTGGTGGCGGTCGAGGTGTGCGTATCGTTGAGGATACCAAGCAATTGGCGTCTGCATTTGCGCAAAGTTCTCGCGAGGCTAATGCCGCCTTCGCTAACGATGATCTTTACGTCGAAGAATTTCTTTCGAATGCACGGCATATTGAAGTACAAGTTTTGGGCGATGAGCACGGCAAGCTTATTCATTTAGGTGAGCGTGATTGTTCGTTGCAGAGAAGACATCAAAAGGTTATTGAGATTGCGCCTGCGCCTGATTTGGATTCAGATCTTCGTGAGAAAATAATTGCGGCGGCTGTAAAGCTGGCGGCTGCTGCAGACTATAGCAGCGCGGGTACTATAGAATTTCTGGTCGATACAAGTGCCAATCGATTTGTGTTTATTGAGGCGAACGCTCGTTTACAGGTGGAACATACGATCAGCGAAGAGATCTACGAAGTTGACCTGGTTGAGGCGCAGCTTCGTATTGCCGATGGAGAATCCATTGCTGAACTCGGGCTGGATCAGCTGACTGCGAAGGGATTCGCGATCCAATTGCGGATTAACATGGAGACCATGCAGGCAGACGGTACTACACGGCCAAGTGGTGGCATGATTTCGGCATTTAATCCACCTAGCGGACCAGGTATACGCCTTGATACCTATGCCTATTCGTCCTACTCGACCAACCCCAGGTTTGACTCGCTACTCGCAAAACTGATCGTGGTTAACAAGAAGCATGACTTTCGCAGTGCACTGGCCATTGCTTACCGCTCGCTTTGCGAGTTTCAGATTGAAGGCGTTGCAAGCAATCTGTCATTTCTGCAGGCAATACTCACTCATGAAGAGGTTAAACAGGTAAATTTTTATACCCGCTTCATAGATGACAATGTCGCGATGCTGGTTGAGCAGAATGTTCACCAACAACATTACATGGCTGCAAGTTTGGGCCAAGTAACGAGGAACAAAGTAACTGTCAAACAAGCAGGAGCAACGGTAGAAAGCGATGACCCACTCGCCATCCTGGCATTTGGTCAACAGCAGACTAAGTTGGTTGATGCTGAGAAAGAGACGCTGGATGAATCTTGGATGTTATCCCCCATGCAGGGCACCATTGTGGATGTGTTGGTCAGCGTTGGCGATGAAGTGATGGAGGGCGCAACCCTTGCCATCATGGACTCTATGAAAATGGAACATGAAATCAAGGCCGGTTATAGCGGTGTTGTTGATGAGGTCAGTGTGCGCACCGGAGACACCCTGTATGAACAACAGCCAATTATGTCCTTGATTGAAAAAGAGATAGAGGTGGTCACGGATCATGCTAAAGATGATTTTGATCTTGACTATATTCGGTCGGATTTGCTGGAGGTGGCGACCCGTAGGACGACAACATTAGATGAAAGACGGCCCACAGCGGTCGCGCGCCGAAGGAAGACTGGACAAAGAACCGCGCGTGAAAATATTGCAGACCTGGTCGATGACGGGACGATGGTTGAGTATGGTCAACTGGTGCTGGCGGCGCAGCGTCGTCGTCGTACACGGGCAGAATTAATTGAGAAAAGCCCCGCCGATGGCATGGTAACCGCTGTCGCGTCTATCAACGGTCAACTGTTTCCTGATCCGGTTAATCGCTGTGTTGTGCTCTCCTATGACTACACGGTATTTGCCGGAACTCAGGGTGCGCACAACCACAGGAAGACTGATCGAATGATCAGTCTTGCCAAGGAAGGCCGCATGCCGATGGTGATATTCGCCGAAGGGGGAGGCGGGCGACCTGGCGATACCGAAGGGGGTGGCGAAACAGGTACGTTTTGCAACTTTCCGCAACTGAGTGGCCTCGTGCCAATGGTGGGTATCACGAGCGGGCGTTGTTTCGCGGGGAATGCGTCTTTGCTCGGTTGTTGCGATGTGATCATTGCGACTGAGAACTCGAATATTGGCATGGGTGGTCCAGCAATGGTCGAAGGCGGTGGGCTGGGTAATTTTGCTCCTGAGGATATTGGCCCGATGTCAGTTCAGGTACCAAACGGTACGGTTGATATTTTGGTGGAGGATGAGCAAGCCGCGGTTGAAGTAGCGCAGCAATACCTATCCTACTTCCAGGGTGCGGTGAAAAACTGGCAGGCCCCCGATCAGAGAATAATGCGTCGCATCGTGCCGGAGAATCGATTGCGCGTCTATGATATTCGCAGCGTCATTGACACCATTGCCGATGAGGGTTCTGTGCTGGAGCTAAGACGTGGGTTTGGGGTTGGTAGTATCACCTCATTGATTCGTATTGAAGGCAGGCCGCTTGGGGTGTTCGCCAACAACCCGGCGCATCTGGGTGGTGCAATAGACTCCGATGCTGCCGATAAAGCATCGAGATTTCTGCAACTATGTGATGCCTTTGATCTTCCGATACTCTACCTGTGCGATACGCCCGGTATGATGGTCGGCCCCGAGGTCGAAAAAACAGCGCTGGTGCGACATTCAAGTCGGCTTTTTCTCACTGCTACAAACTTGTCAGTACCAACATTCACCATTGTGATTCGCAAGGCTTATGGCCTGGGTGCGATTGCCATGGCCGGTGGTTCTTTCAAGAATCCACTGTTCACAATATCCTGGCCCACCGGCGAATATGGCGGTATGGGTCTTGAAGGCAGTGTCAAGCTTGGGTATCGCGCGGAGCTTGCCGCAATAGAAGATCCGCAAGAACGCAAACGGGTATATGAAGAGAAAGTGGCACAAGCCTATGAAAAAGGTAAGGCACTTAACTCCGCTTCACTGTTCGGGATTGATGACACCATTGATCCGGCCGACTCCCGGTTCTGGGTTTCAAATCTGTTGAAGTCAGTACGCAGGGATACTCGTGGATCAGGTAAAAAAATCGCATTCATTGATGCCTGGTAGTTTTGGTGACATCAGCGATTACGCGCGCAGCGAAGTCTATGAAGGTAATTTGGGTGTTCCGGTTCGGGCACCCTTAGATCGGATGAAGCCGTGCCGGTACGTTCTTTATCCCCCGGACAAAGATGTTAGGAAGCCGCTTTACATCGTCTACAACTTCAATTGTGTGGAAACGTTTCATGATTTCCTCCCAGAGAATACGAAGCTGCATCTCGGCCAGGCGATTGCCCATGCATCGATGCACACCAAATCCAAATGCCACATGTGCACGGGCATTGGGGCGATCAATGATGAGTTTTTCTGGCGTTTGCCAGCGGATTATTTCGGATACCATATTCGGGATCAGCGATGGGTTTTCGCGTAACTTCTGGTACTGGTCTGGATATTTGTTTAGCGCCATCACGCCGCCGCTAATACTGTTGCGCTGGGTGTCGTTACCACCCACTATCAGCAGGATGATGTGTCCGTCGACTATTTCAGGCTAACAAAGGAGTAACTTCAAAGATGTCAGACGTACCCGCAGTTGATGATCTAATGGGGAAACTGGATTTTTCCCCAACAGCACTTAAGTCCAAATACCTTGAGGAGCGAGATAAACGAATCAGGGTTGATGGCAATGACCAATACATTGAGGTATCGGCGGAATTCTCACATTACGTTGACGACCCTTACGCGGAAGTAACCGAGCGAGAGCCGCGGTTCGATGAAGTCGAAGTAGCCATCATTGGTGGTGGTTTTGGCGGGCTGCTAGTGGGTGCGCGGTTGCGCGAATCCGGGTTCGAAGATATTCGCGTCATCGAAAAAGCATCGGATTTTGGTGGCACCTGGTATTGGAATCGCTATCCTGGTGCGCAATGTGATGTAGAGGCGTACTGCTACTTTCCATTGCTTTAAGAACTGGACTATATGCCCAAGCACAAGTACTCCTTCGCACCAGAAATTATTGAGCACAGCAAAAGAATCGCTAAGCACTATGACTTGCACAAGAACGCCTGCATGCAGACTTGCGTGGAAGAACTCAAGTGGGATGAGTCGATGGAGCGTTGGATCATCAAGACTGATCGTGGTGATGCGATGAAGGCCAAATACGTTGCGATGGCCAATGGCCCATTGAACAGGCCCAAACTACCCGGCATACCGGGAATCAATGAATTTAAAGGATTTACCTTTCACACCAGTCGTTGGAACTATGATTACACCGGCGGCGATGCCTTTGGCAACCTGACGGGGCTGAAGAAATTGTTAACGACCCCGAAACAGCCGAAGCATTAAAACCCTGGTATCGCCAATTCTGTAAACGACCCTGTTTCAACGATTCATACCTGCAGACCTACAATCGTGACAATGTCACATTGGTGGACACTCATGGGAAGGGCGTTGAGCGACTGACTGAGAAAGGCGTGGTTGTCGACGGCAAAGAATATGAAGTTGATTGCCTTATTTTTGCCACCGGTTTTGAGTCAGCTACTTCCTACACCAGACGTTCGGGCTACGACATCATAGGCAAGCAGGACAGAACTCTAAGCAGCTATTGGGAAAATGGGATGCGTACGTTGCATGGGCTGTATAGCCACGGATTTCCCAACTGTTTCTTCATTGGGATCACACAAGGTGCCAACACGGTCAACCTGCCCTATGCACTCGACGAACAGGCGAATCACCTTGCCTATATTCTTGATGAGGCGCGATCTCGCGGTGCATCAACCATTGAAGTGAGTGCAGAAGCAGAACAGCAATATCTCGATGAAATTGGCCGCATGGCCAAAGTTGGCCAGCGATTTTATAGTGAATGTACGCCTGGCTATTACAACGGTGAAGGTACGTCCGGGAACAGTGGTGGTTTTTTCTCCAATATGTACGGTGGTGGCTCAATCCGCTTCTTCAGATTGCTTGAGAACTGGCGATCAGATGGTGGTCTAGATGGACTTGAGCTTAGATAGTCGTCGGATGTCTCCGGCCATACCCCTAGTCAACTTTCTTGCCGGATCCCTCGAACGAGGGGCCCGCGAATCGGGACCTGCGTTTTCTACCGGCTTTCGGCGCCGCTGTCCTGGGTCCGGCGGTTGCACCGCCATCGACAACCAGCGTGTGGCCGGTGATAAACGCTGCGGCATCACTCGCCAGAAACAGCGCTGCATTGGCGATATCTTTTGGCTGCCCGATGTGCGGATAAGGTTGTAATCTCTCAAGCCCTGATTCGACTTCCGCTGTATTGCTACCGGCGATACCAAAGAGAATAGGTGTCGAAATGCCGCCGGGAGCGATGCAATTCACCCGGATACTATCGCGGGCGAACTCAAGCGCTGCACAACGCGTGAGGTGTGCGACTGCGGCTTTTGCTGCGCTGTAGGAAAACAAACCGGTAGCGCCTTCGAGGCCGCCAATCGATGAAGTAGAGATCATCGACCCACCTCCAGCCGCGCGCATCGGCGCGGCCGCGTGTTTCATGCCCAGGAAAACGCCACGCAGACAGACTGCCTGAGTCCGATCCCAGGCTTCGACCGAGACGTCTTCGAGCGGACCGATAGCGCCGCCTATTCCGGCGTTGTTGAACATAATATCCAGGCGACCGAATGTGTCGGTCGCTCGTGCGATGAGCGCTTCAATTTCGGCCTCAATGGACACGTCGGTGTGCTGAAACACGGCTTTGTTGCCGCTCTCAGAGGCAAGCTTCGCAACCTCCTCACCATCCGTGTCGTTGAGATCTGCTACCACGACGTTCGCTCCTGACTGGGCGAAGAGCAGGGACGCTGCACGCCCCATGCCGCTTGCACCACCAGTGATGATCGCCACCTTGCCATTCAGGTCATACATTGTCTTTTCCCGCTAATTTAGATTGTGGTCTTCTCGGTATTTCGACCAACGCACAAACGACTCGTTCATCGCCTTGGTGCGCACATCGACGACGGACTTCAGGGCAGGGTGGCTGAAAATGTAGGTGTCGTCCGCAAGAATTGCTGCGACCACCATGCCGCCGATGACAGACGCATCGAGCATGTCCGACATGACAGCCTCTTGTAAGCCTCCCATAGTCCGCAACTTCGAGTTGTCCTTCTCGCGTTGCATTTCTTCCGGGCGATTGCGACCGGAGTGAATGACGTTGGTGTTTACACCGCCTGGACACAGCACTGACACACCGATGTTGTATTTGGCCAGATCTCTGCGCATGACTTCCGACATACCGACAACCGCATATTTGCCGGTGGTGTAGATACTGCCGCTCGAAATCGGCATCACCCCTGCCATTGAAGCCGTGTTCACGAAGTGGCCGCCTTCGCCGTGTTCCATCATGCGGTTGACGAACGTTTGTACGCCATTGATAACGCCGTCCAGGTTCACGCCCATCACCCAGTCCCAGTCCTTGTAATCCATCCTGTGGACCTTGCCTGTGACGGCGACACCTGCGTTATTGCAGACCACGTGTACTTTGCCGAAGGCGGCCTCGGTCTCCCTGGCGGCCTGTTCCATTGCGTCTCGATCGGTTACATCGACTTTCAGGTAGATCACTTCTGCATTGGATTCGGCGAGTTCGTCCTTTACCTGATCGAGTGCGGCTTGCTCAATGTCGCTGATCGCTACCTTCATTCCCGCGGCTAGAAACGACTGCACCATACCGAGACCTATGCCGCTGGCGCCACCAGTGACGAACGCGACCTTACCGTTTAAATCTTTCATGTGTTTATCCTCCAGGGTGAGTCGCTCGTTGGCTGGCAGGCTTCTGGGCGATTCATCGTCAGGGGGCAGGCGTCATTGAGGTTAATCAGATCGTCTGACATGTCATATTTCTCCATTGAATATTCAGTTGTTTGGTGGTGCGTCAGTCTCTCCCGATTCTCGGAAAATGTGGTTTGCGTCCTTCCATAAAGGATTTCACGCCTTCAATGAAATCTTCGGTCTTCAGCGCCGCTTTTGTTATCCTGTGTGCTTCCTTGAACGATTCTGTGGGGTCTCTGAACAAGTCCCGATAGACCTGACCCTTCATGGTTGCTATTGAAACAGGTGAGCAGTTCTCCGCCAGATGGTTAATGTAGACAACGGATTCTTCCAAAAGATCTTCATCGGGATACACACGGGTCGCCAGTTTTAATTCTTTGGCTTCATTTCCGAAAATCTTCCGGCTAGACCAGAGAATATCGAGAGCATTGTCTGGCCCGACTATCTTTGGGAGTACCCAGGATATACCAAGTTCAGCGACCATCCCGCGTTGGGGAAAGGAAGAAGTAACGAAGCCCGAAGTGCCAAAAAAACGCATGTCGGCGGACAAGATAATTGACATTGCGGCACCCGCAACAGGGCCGTTAACCGCTGCGATTATGGGCTTGCTAATGCTTGCGAAAAAAGAGTATGTGCCTTTAGAGAAGCCTTCCGGTACATCCAGATTACCTGGGTTGGCGTGAAGTTCACTTTCGTTGTGTTGCTTGTTCTTGTTAAATTCATCGAGCCCTCCAGCCTGGCCAATTTGTTGTAAGGCTTTCATGTCGGCACCGGCACTGAATGCTTTGCCAGCACCAGTAATAATGATGCCCACAACATTTTTGTCGTCTTCCGCTCTTGCCAGGGCATGCCGGACCTCAATGCCCATGTGGGCCGTTATTGCGTTCATTTGCTTCGGTCGGCTGAGTGTAATGACAGCCGCGCTGTCGATTGTTTCATACGCAATGTCGGTGTAGTTTGCTTCTGTCATACTTTGATTCCTTGCTTATCTTGTACATAAAAACACGCTTTGGCTGGGGACCGTTTTTGGTGGTTGCAGCCATCTGGTATCTGTTATCGGTTACACTGGTAGTGTCCTTTTTGCGACGCCGTCCTTATCTGTGATTGTTCCTCTGGATCACATCATAAATGAGTCATGATTCAATAGTGAAATATAGCTCACCTAAATATGAGCATCAAGTCCGACTCCGGTTCAGCGGATGACGCCTTTAGCGAACAACGCGTCGATTTCTTCATCTGAGTAGCTGAACTGGCTCAATATACTCCGGCTGTGCTCGCCAAGCCTGGGTGCGAAACCCTGGATCCTGGCGGGAGTTCCGGAAAACCTGGCTGCTGGCCGAGATTGACGGATCTTGCCTAGGCTGGGGTGGTCGAGCACCACTATCAATTCGTTGGCAATAATTTGTTCATTGTGAATGAGATCGGCGCAGGTCAGGACAGGGCCGCAAGGTACGCCGTTCTCGTCAAATAGATCGAGCCAGTGTTGTGATGTTTTGGTTATCAGGATAGGGGATATCAGGTTCGATAGTGCATCAGTGTTGTTCGTTCTACCCGCCGTGGTAATCAATCGTTCGTGTTCCTGCCATTCCTCACGGCCCAGCGCGCGGCATAAACCGTGCCACTCTGACTCTGAAACCGCTGCCGCTGTAATGTAGCCGTCTGCAGTTTCGAAAAGCAGATCATCCCCCCTGTCTGCTGCCCTAGCCTCGAGCTGGTCGACCAGCATATTTCCTACCATGGCACTGGTCCACGTCAGGGAGATTACAGCGTCTACCATTGCAACAGTGACATGCTGGCCTTTGCCTGTTCGTTCTCGCGAAAGTAAAGCCGCGGTGATTGATTGTGCTGCTGTGAGTGCTGTTACTACATCGGGTATCAGTGTTCGGATCATTTTTGGCGGACCGTTGGGTCCACCCTGGATGGAATTGAGGCCGGACAGACCCTGAATAATCGGGTCGTAAATCCGCTTGTGAGTATAGGGACCTTTGTTGCCAAATCCAGAAATGGAGCAGTAAACGAGGCCCGGGTTGATATCTTTCAGTGTCTCGTAGCCCAGGCCCATGCGCTCGATCGCACCAGGGCGAAAATTCTGAATGACGACATCGACGTCAAGGGCCATCCTCTTGACGATGTCGATGCCAGCGCGCGACTTTAGGTCAAGGGCGATGCCCTTTTTCCCCCGGTTGCTGGACACAAAAGCAGGGGTCAAGCCATCAGTGCCATTGTGAGCGTGACGTATGACGTCGCCGACAAAGGATTCGACTTTAATCACTTCGGCGCCCTGGTCACATAGCCATGTAGTGGCGAGAGGACCGGACAACACCGCAGAGAGGTCCAGAATCTTAAAACCGGATAGTGGTCCTGTCATGAGATCACCTTTGGAATTGCCAAGCTTGTCAGCCTCAAAATAAACGAGGTTAAATGAATAATAACTCAGTAATGAGCGTATTTTCAATAGCAGTAAGTCAAGTGCTAAAGGAGATTCGGTGGAAGCGATCAGGGTTGCCACCTGAGCAGGAACTGAGGGCACCTCGCATCAGTTTGTTGGCTTTACTTGAATTATAAACAGGCGCTTCTGAGGTGGCCCTTACAAATCATTTCAAAAAATGCTTGTCGAATTTATTTATGTGAATTATTCTTCAATACTGAGTCATATGCTATAAAGTGAATAATGACACAAAATTGGAATTGAAGCAGGAGTCACATCCCATAGGGGTACCTTTCTTACAAACAAGACCATCTGCTGTTTAAAGATGATCGATGATGCGGCCGTGGTGCACCGCATTGAGGGAACAAAGCTGACATAAGGCAAGAGAGCAGACTCGGGCAGTAATGCAGTACCCACATTCACAATAAATCAGGTAGGTATCTATCTATGTTTGCATTGTTTAAAAATTACATATTCTCACGTCGTTCGCTCCCCAAGGGAACGGCTCTCTTGGTTGTATTGGCAGGTAGTTGCACGCTGCCAGTATCAGCTGTTGCGGAGGAAGGCGTACACCGCGGTGGCGCTGCACTGATGGAAGAAGTAGTTGTTACTGCCCGCAAGCGGGAAGAGAACTCACAGGAGGTGCCTATTTCATTAACCGCGTTTAGTGAAAATCAGATCACGGCGTTGAAGATCCGCGACCTGACCGACTTTACCGTTAGCATGCCCAATGTTGCGATGGATGAAATTGGCACCACAAGGGGTACCGCCAACTTCTCCATTCGAGGCCTTGGCGTTACGAGCTCAATTGCTTCTATCGACCCCACCGTCGGAGTTCTTATCGACGGCGTCTACCTGGGCATCAACCAGGGCATTATTTACGATGCATTTGATCTGGAGAGCGTCGAGGTGTTGCGTGGGCCGCAGGGCGTCCTGTTTGGTCGCAACGTGGTTGGCGGAGCGGTTTTAATGAAGACCAAGAAGCCGTCTGAGGAGTTTGAAGCCTCGATCAGAACAACGTTCGAGACGAGTGAGAATGGCGGTGACAATCAATACGTAATGGCAAGCATGGGCGGGCCCCTCAGCGATACGCTTTCGGCCAAGTTAACGGTCCTCTACAACGATGATGATGGAGGCCTGGAAAACCTGTTCGACGGGAAAAATCACGGTGGCATTGAGCAGACGATGGTACGCCCGACGGTAGTGTGGACACCTTCCGATGACCTCGAAGTGATCATGCGTTATGAGTATATGGATACCGATGCTGATGGCACATCGGGACAGTCGCATACTAGTTTAGCCGGTGTCGACGGTAATCCGGGAAATCATGATCCCGACAGTTTCGATTTTTCCATCAACGAGCCCGGCTTCCAAAAAGCAGAAGCCGACAGGTTTAGCCTTGAGGTGAATTGGAGTGTGGGCGAAAACGGTACCATTACGAACATCTTTGGCTGGCGTGATTTTGAAGCTCACGATGTCTTTGACGTTGATGCCCAACCTGTCTCCAGGTTCCACGCCGAGACCTGGACGGAGGCAGAGCAATATAGTAATGAGTTGCGCTACAACAATATTTTTGCCGACCGCGCCAATGTCACAATCGGCATGTATTATTTCACAAACGATATAGCGATCCATGAAAACCGCGACTTATTTGGTGGCATTGTCATTCAGGATGGTGGCGGTGTATACGATGTTGAAACCAGGGCTGTTTTTGGTTCAGTGGACTACGATGTGAACGAAAAGCTGATCTTGACTGCGGGATTAAGGTATACCCAGGAAGAGAAGGACGTCAAAGTTGCGACCCTGAACCGTAACGATCCCTGCAGTGTTGTCTATGGCGCTACCTGTACCTTTGACTTCATCGACGATGAAGACTGGGATAACTGGTCGCCCAAGATCGGCGCGACGTACAATATCAGTGATGACCTACGTGTTTACGGTTACTGGACCCGCGGTTTTCGGTCCGGCGGCTATAACTTGCGGAACTCAGCTGCTGATGTCATTAATAATGGTCCTGGTCCCTTCGATGAGGAGACAGTGGAGAATGTTGAAATCGGCTTCAAGACCGAGTTCAGTCGCGGTCGTCTCAACGGCGCCGTGTTTTACATTGAGGGCGAAGACATGCAGCGGTCGGTCATACTGCTTGACCCCGGCGCTGCAAGTGGCCAGGCAAACGTCATCAAAAATGCGGGGGACGCGGAGCACATAGGTATTGAGTTGGACGGCGTCTTTAGTCTCACCGAAACTCTGATATTAACCGCCAATGTCGGTTATTTGGATGCTGAATACACCGACGTGATCTTTGACTTCACAGGTGACCGGGTTATTGACGATTCTGACCAAAACCTGGAGATTCCCCGGGCAGCGGAATGGACGTACAGCGTTGGGCTCAACCATGATCTGGAAATCGGCGACTGGTTAATGTCCTCCCGAATCAGCTATTCCCACCGGGACGAGACGTTCTCAAGCGACAACAACCGGGGTCATATCCCTGAGCAGGATATTGTCAATGCCGGTATCGATTTTTACTCCAATGACGGTCACTGGACAGTTGCCCTCTACGGAAAGAACCTGACGGATGAAGTGAAGTGGGGTGGTGAAACTCCTCTACCGGCAAGCCTGGGTGGTGGCACCCTGGCACCCCTGGCGAAAGGCAGGCGCTATGGTGTGGAATTGACCTACAAGTTCTTCTAGGGAGTTGCTCAGGCCATGGTGATCTGGCCTCCCCCCTAAATCCTGTGGTGCTGAGTGTACTTCTGGGGTCTGGCCAGTTCGGCCCGACCCCTTTTTTTTCAGATGCTGAGAGTGAGCTAAGAGGTTAGATAGAAAAATCGTAGCCGGTGACTGTGTTTGTGTGAGTAAACCAATTTGTACTGGCAAAAAACCTCAAATTTCAGGAATATTAGGATGATTGGCGCAATTGCAGAACTAGAAATCAAAGACGGGAAACAAGAAGAATTCGAAGCTGTTTTCGCAGCATTGGCAACCGAAGTTAGTGACAAGGAAGGTGGTAACAAATTGTACCAACTGACCAGATCTCGCGCAGACGCCACCGTGTATAAAGTAATGGAGCTATATGTTGACCAGGCAGCATTAGATGCCCACGGTCAAAGCGATCATTTCAAAGAAGCGAGCCAAAAAATGGGCGTTTGCATGGGTGGCGCACCAAAAATCGAAATTGTTGACGCTGTATAAATATCAATGAAATGACAACAAAAGGGAGCCGATTGCCTCTCCTTTTCTAGTACGCATTCCGTTGTCAACATTTTTTCGTATTGCCGACAATGTCATGATTTCTATGCGTTTTAGTCTGACTGTATTGCGTGATCAGAAGTATGATCGAATCTGTTTCTGTCATTCAGCGGACAATTTTTTTTGCAAACAAATCGTCGACTTCCCCATCTGAGTAACCAAACTGTGCCAATATACTGCGGCTGTTCTCACCGAGCTTGGGTGCAGGTCCTTGAATCTTGGCAGGTGTCCCGGAGAATCTGGCAGCAGGTCGTGATTGGCGTATTTGGCCAAGCCCGGGATGATCGAGCACCTCTATGAGTTCGTTGGCGATGATCTGTTCATTGTCGGGGATTTCGGCGCATGTCAGGACAGGACCGCAAGGTACGCCGTTCTCGTCAAACAGATCGAGCCAGTGCTGTGATGGTTTTGTTGCCAGGATTGGGCCCAGTATTTCTGCCATTTCATCCGTCCTACCGGCCCGTCGTGCTGGCGTGTTCAAACGTTCATTGTCCAGCCATTCCTCATGGCCCAAAGCCCGACACATGCCCTGCCATTCGTTCTGCGAAACTGCGCCAGCGGTAATATAGCCGTCAGCGGTCTTGTACAGCAGATCATCACCTCTGTCTGGTACGCCCGGCTCGCTGCCATCAACCAGCATATTACCGATCATGGCATCTGGCCAGGTTAGTGCAATCATCGCGTCGATCATTGCGACCGTGATGTGCTGTCCTTCGCCTGTTCGCTCGCGAGACCACAGGGCCGCGGTGATCGATTGCGCTGCGGTAAGTGCAGTCACCACGTCGGGCATCAGAGTTCGAATCATTTTTGGAGGGCCGTCAGGACCGCCCTGAATGGCATTCAATCCTGACATGGCTTGAATGATTGGATCATAAATCCTTTTATTGGTGTAAGGGCCTTTATTGCCAAACCCGGAAATAGAGCAGTAGACAATGGCTGGGTTTATGTCCTTGAGGGTTTCATAACCCAGGCCCATTCGCTCGATGACGCCGGGTCGAAAATTCTGGATGACAACATCGATTTCAGGGACCATTCTCTTGACAACGTCGATACCGGCCTGCGTCTTTAGATCGAGGGCGATGCCATTCTTGCCTCTGTTGCCAGACACAAAGATGGCGTTCAGACCGTTCGAGCCTTTTATAGAGTGACGCATGATGTCGCCGACGAACGATTCGACTTTAATCACCTCTGCGCCCTGGTCGCATAGCCAGGTGGCGGCGAGGGGGCCTGATAATACGGCGGCTAGATCCAGGATTTTAATACCGGTGAGGGGGCCTGTCATCGTAATATGTACCTCTGGTTTTTGTTGTGTTTCATTGATTAACTGGTTGAGATGTTGACTGCTCACATATTCCTGACTGAGTCGTCCACGGCGGTGTTCTGCCAGATGTTCGAGACGCTGTTACGGGGTCCTCAATCCTGAATGATCTTCGAGCCAGCGGTCCAATAGCGATCCTTGAGCAGCCGCTTGTACAGCTTGCCGGTTGGCAGCCTGGGCAATTCGTTCGTAAAATCGATTGAGCGCGGGCATTTGTAGGCAGCCAGATGTTCTCGTGCAAATTCGTTGAGTTCTTCGACCAATGCTGTATCCGCTACCACACCAGCCGCAGGCTGGATGACGGCTTTAACTTCTTCACCAAATTCTTCGTTAGGTACCCCGAAGACTGCAACATCCTCGACACTCGGGTGCATGATGAGTTCATCCTCAATCTCTTGTGGATAGATGTTTACACCACCGGAGATGATCATGAACGAAGCACGGTCGGTTAAATAAAGAAAACCGTCTTCATCCAAATGACCGATGTCTCCAGGTGCCATCCAGGTGGGGTGATCAGGGTGGCGTGTTTTCTGTGATTTCTCAGGGTCGTTACGGTAGCTGATGGCTAACTTTTTCGCTGATTCAAAATAGACGATACCGGGTTCACCCGGAGGCAGTTCATTCCCGTCTTCGTCACAGATATGTATTCCTACGCCACTTGGTCGGCCTACACTGCCGGGATGATCCAGCCAGTCCTGTGGTCCGATATAGGTCATGCCATCGGTATCCGTGCCGCCATAATATTCGTGCAGCATGGGGCCCCACCAGTTCATCATCTGTTGTTTGACTTTGATAGGACAGGGCGCAGCGGAGTGAAGAGCGATCTTATGTGTTGCGAGATCAAATTGGTCACGGTCTGCTTCAGGCAGCTTGAGCATTCTGGAAAACATAGTGGGTACCCACTGGCTGTGCGTGACGCCATAGTGTTCAATTGCTCGAAGTGCCTCTACCGGGTCAAATTTCTCCATCATTACCACGGTGCCACCTAACGATTGTGTGGCGGTGGTAAAAGCGATGGGTGCGGCGTGATACATCGGTGCGGTAGAGAGATAGGTCGAGTGTTCATCAATCCCAAACACAGCGTTGACAGTCTCCGCAAGCCTGACGCCTTCTGATGCTGGTCGATCCTGCAACGGTTTTACAATACCCTTTGGCTTTCCCGTGGTTCCGGAGCTGTAGAGCATGAACTCCCCCAATGGTTCCTCTGCCAATGCAGTGGTGGGATACGGAGCAACAGCACTGTCATAGTCCTCGAACACAGAAGCACTATCACTGGGCCCACCGACCATCAGAGAATTTTTGCAATTTGGTGCCAGAGTGGGGATTTGCTGCGCCACATCCTCCAGTGCTCGGGATGACACCAGTACATTGGCACCGCTATCATCGACGATGTAAGCGGCTTCTGCAGCGGTCAGGTAACGGTTTACGGTGGTCATAAACAGCCCAGATCGCAGGGCTGCCCAGGCCACATCGAAATAGCTCAGATGATTTTCCAGGAAAATCGCGACATGATCGCCGGGACGTATTCCTCTACTCCAGAACAGTTGCGCCAATTGATTGGAACGGTCATTGAGCTGTGCGTAGGTGACGGTTTCACCAGAGCTTGCGCTGATTGCAGCGGGCTTGTCGGGAGTGATATCTGCATAATGTCCCGGAAACATAGATTTCTCCTAAATACTTCTGTGATCTGTAGTGCTTGGGGGTGAGGCTCGTATTCTCTTTCTGACTTACTCGCTCGCTTCCGGCCTATCAACGGATACCATGCTGTAGCCAAAGGGTTCATCGCGCTGCTGAAAAGCAGCTTTAAGACCATGTACCTTTACGTTATTGGTAAAGACTGTGCCTGCTTTTGCCTTATGCCCTCTGGCATCCATCTCGCCAGCGAACCTCTGCAAGGTTTTGGCGCCCATCAATTCCAGGCCCATATTAAGAACTCGTTTGTTACAGGAAAGGACGTGATGGTCAATGAGAGCCATTCTTCTGACCACATGCCGACATTCTGCAGCCAATAATTCTTTTGGTACGGACTTCAGCACTAAACCAATTTTCGCGGCATCTTCACCAGCGATGGTATCGCCCGTCAGAAACAGTCGTTTTGCCCATTGGGGGGACGTATGATAAAGCCACATGTTGAGTGGCAGGGTGCCCATTCCTCTTGCTGCAGGGAATCCAAAAACTGCATCATCAGAACAGATGACCATATCGCACATCAGCGCTAAATCGGTGCCACCGGCCAGGCAGTTTCCATGAACCTGAGCGACGACAGGTTTATGCATATCAAAAATCGTGATCAAACGCTTATTGCTTTGCTCGATATGCCAGCTGTCGTCATCAATCTCCCTGCCTCTTCTGTACTGAGCTGACTCGTTCAGGCCAATATTCTTACCGCCTCCGCCTATGTCATAACCTGCGCAGAATGACGGTCCTGCTCCTTTGATGAGAACACAATGAACCGCATTATCATTGTCGGCTTCTAACATCGCCGCCTGAATTTCTTCAAGCATCTGAGGCGACATGGCATTGTGCTTTTTAGGAGCGTTCAGCGTAATACTGGCCCAGCCTTCTGCTACTTCGTAAATGATGGTTTCAAATTCGTACATATCAGTTTCTCCAATTGAGATTGCGGTGAAACAGTGAGCAATCAACCAACTTCCTGTGCAGCAGCTCGGTTCCCTCGCATATTCAGCGTGGGCATAACAAAAAATGGTTTTGTAGGGCTTTGATTCGATAATAATGAATCAATAATCAATATTGAATGATAATTCACATGGTTCGTCAAGCCTTTCTTGGCTTAACTTAAGCAGGGCACTGGTAGTACCGGATAGACCGCGAGCAGTGAGTAAGCGCCGCTTGCTGGGTAGGTAGGTGGCCCGGTCCGTCTCTGATTAACAGGGCACCCTAAATGATGATAAGAATATCGGCGAGGAGCTAACGGCCCCAGCAAATGTGAGCCTTTGAAAGGTCGTGCTTGAAGCTGAGGCGATGACCAGGGTTATGCGTGTTGGAAAAGCGAATGGAGTTTCAGCTACCGGTACGTTGTGTAAACAACTGCACCTTGAGCTAGCCAGTGTTCATCATGTGCTTGATTATGCCCACTAAGGAATCCTCAAGTTCTTTAAGTCGTTCGGGATCAAGCGGGTCATAGGGCAGCTTTTTACCCATGATGTTTGGAAAACCGGTGAAGTAAAAACTGATGACTCCCATCAGCATGCTGAATATCAGCACAGGATCGATTTTGCGGGAGGTTTTTCTGGACGGAGTTTGTGCTTCAACGGCATCAAAGAGATTTTGTAGTGTTTTGCCTACCATTGGGCCAATGACTGTGTTTGTACCAGGCGTGACGGTCGCGGCTTCTCTCATGAACAGCATCACTCCGTAAGGCCGCTCAGCACAATGCCGGATCAGATCGATGGCGATTTTTGTAATCATCTCTTCAAGTGAGGCAGATTGATCGATGTCTTCACTTACCGCCATTGATAAGGCTTTGTTTGTAAAACGCAAAGTTGCCTGATACAGAAATTCTTTGCTTTTGAAGTGGTATAGGACGGCTGTTCCCAGAACATTCACAGGTTCACCGATAGCGTCGAGCGTGGTTCGCTCGTACCCCTGTTCGGCGAACACCACCTCGGCTGATTGCAATATCGCGAGCTTGGTACGTTCTGCCTTTGTCAGCCTCCCATCCTTACGGCGTTTGGGCTCGATTTCTTTCTCTTTGAATCTAGCCTTTGTTTTCTTCGCTTTTGTGCTCTTTGCTTTAGTACGCTTCGCTTTAACCTTGGTTTTCAATTTCGCAGCCTAATTGACAAAGGGATGTCTGGATATTACGACCCACGGATTGTAGCAGTGTTTTCGCAGTAACTTCAAAGGGTTGCATGTTCGACTTGATCTGTTTTATATTAATGAACAATAACTCATTAATGAGCTGCAGGTCAATCTAGATAGAAGGTCGCACTAGATAGAAGGTCGCAGGCTGAAGTTGTCACGGCGATGTTGTATGAGTTGAAGCAACTTTAAGTATTTTCCTGTGCCATCAAGATGGAGAGCAACAATGCTCATAGTTCGGACCCCCTGGTACTACGGCTGGACGATTGTCGCAGTAGCAATAACTTATCAGGCGATTGTTTATGGCATAGCACTTTATAGTTTCACTTTCTGGGTTCCTCTTTGGGAAGACGAATTCGGCACAGGCCGTGGGGATGTCATGCTCGTCTTTATTGCCATGCAGGCAGGGTTGGCAGTGTTGGCACCCTTTGCCGGTAAGGCAGCGGATAGTTTACCTCTCCGTTGGCTGGTTTTAGCGGGTGGGGTCTGCTTCGCGATGAGCCTGATTTTGTCCAGCTACGCGCAAGAGCTCTGGCAAATTGGAGTGATATTCGCCGTACTGACAGTTGCTGGCCTGGTGCTTGCGGGTCCTGTTACTGCCCTGACGCTTGTAGCTCGATGGTTTAATCGTAATAGCGGTATGGCCCTGGGAGTCGTCTCCACGGGAACGTCAATCGGAGGATTGTTGTTACCTCTGCTTGTAGTTTATCTGCAAGCAGAGTTCGGCTGGCGCGAGGCTAATCTGTGGCTTGCGGGCCTTGTAGTGTCGGTGATCGTTCCAGCTTCCTTATTGATCTACGGTTCTCCGGCCGATGCAGGGATTGCAGGCAATGATGCGACTGATAGTGGTGAGGATCCTGCCAGAACCGTAAAGGAGGTCCCCTCAGATTTTCAAGAGTGGACTTTCCGAAGCATTTTGTTGAGACCTACCTTCTGGGCGATGATGTTCTGCTTCATAGTAGTCACAGCCATTTTTGTGGCGATTCAACAAAACCTGGCTCCTTTGGCAAAAGATAATGGGGTGAGTGCCGCTGTTGTTTCCTCGGTGGTGGCTGTAATGGCTTTCGTCATGATTGGAGCAAAACTGCTGTTCGGCTTTTTTGCTGACAGGGTTAAGCTGCGAACCCTTTACTTGATCTCGGTTAGCGCACTGGTGGCCGTTTTACTACTTCTAACCCTCAGGGAAGTGACATACCCAGTATTAATGATCACCGGTATTTTAGTCGGGGTCGCTGGTGGTAGTTTGTTGCCGCTCATGGCTGCGATGATTCGTCGTGATTTTGGTCCTTTGTCATTTGGGCGGGTGAAAGGGTTGTCGAGTGGGTTGGTAAGTTTCTCCGCGATTGGACCCTGGGTGGCGGGTAGTATCTACGATGCGACCGGTAGTTATGACTTGGCGTGGATAATGCTTGGCTTGTTGCTGATACCGGCGTTCTTCGTCTCCTCAGGGCTTTCCGGAAAACGTTCAGCCCAACTGGATTCATGTCGATAAGTGCTTTCAACTCGGAACGATTAGCTGACAGCGGGGTCCAGGGCATTGATGACATTCAGTTTCTAGCCGCTGGGCTAAAGATTGGAGAACACATTGGTCAAACCATCGTCACTATTCGCGGTATTGGCATGCAGCAACTTGCCGAAGGTGCTGAAACCGGAGCGGCCATACATACTGATGGGATATACCAGTCAAGTCGATATGATCAGGCGCGCGGTTACTTTGATTTGGAGCGTATTGAAGTATTACGCGGGCCGCAGGGTACGCTTTACGGACGAAATGCAACCGGCGGTGCTATTAACATTATTACCAAGGCTCCAACAGAAACCTTTGAAGTAGGTTTCAAGGCAGATGTCGGTAACTATAGTCTTGGTGGGTTCGAAGGCTTCGCGAGTGGGCTTGAGCATTCCACATCGAAGGTAGCTGCGAAATTCATTGTGGACGAAAGCAGGTAATGAAATGTCAGCATTGGAAAGATGGGACTGGAATATAGGAAGGTTTTGTTCAATGATTTTGTATAAATCAGTTTCTTCAGGTT
>PVBE012542528.1_pt1 | contig 26348 bp, 30 predicted proteins | sample 1631181 | NCBI WGS metagenome assembly PVBE01 (sample SAMN08397723, study PRJNA350692) | Marine metagenome, whole genome shotgun sequencing project. | isolation source: water | place: Pacific Ocean | collected 2012-04 | reverse complement strand
GAAGCTCAAGTTCTCCTCGCAGGTCCGGTTCCGCGACAGGGTCTCCATCATGTGCCGCTTCAGCTCGGCCTCGCTCAAAAGCTGCGGCGGCAGATCGAGGGGGCGTTTGAGCCGGTGATCGGCGGGAATCTGCTCGAACAGTTCCTCGACATCCTCGATCCCCAACTCCTTCATCATCTCCTCTTTCACGGCGGCGGGAGAGTTCGCCATGTAAGGATGCGCACTCGGGGGATAGTTCTTCATGTCGGGTCCTCGGGCGGATGGCGCCCGGCCTTCGCCGGAGCGGAGCTCCTGACTTCGCGCAGGCGCGGTCTCAATGCGAACGTCCCAGGCGAACGTCCCAGGCGAACTTCCTAGCACGAACCGGCCGCGCGTGCGAGTTTGCGGCGCTTTGTCGTACAGAAAACGGAGGGAACCATGAGCCGGCTTGCCATCATCGTCGAATTCGAAGTCAAGGACGGACAGCGCGCGGCCTTCGCCGAGGTGATCCGCGATCACGCCACCGGCAGTCTCGCCGAAGACCGGTGCGAGCGGTTCGACGTGCTGCTGCCGCGCGACGACGAAAGCCGGGCGTTCTGCTTCGAAATCTGGCGCGACGACGCCGCGCTGCAAAAACACTTAGACGCCCCGCGCATGGAGATTTTTCGCACGCGGCGCGTGCCTCTCATCGATGGATCTCGCGCCGCCTTCTGCGACTTCGGGTGACGGGAAACCTGGGGATCGGCCGGGCGGGCAGAAACGCGGGCGCGTTCACGCCGAAACGCTGAGCACGTACAGCCGGCCGGCCGCGAATTCGTGGGCCTGCTGGCGGATTTCGATTTCGTCCGAGGTGTCCACCGAAAGGCCGTGGCGGGACGCAAGCGCGCGGACGTAATCCGCGCCGTGGGCGTAGCGGCCGGTCCGGAGCAACTTGAATGCGCCGTCGTCGGTGCCTTCCACCGAAAAGGCGAACAGGCCGCCCGGCGCCAACACCTCGGCGACGCGCGCGAAGATCGGCTCCAAATTGCCGATGTAGATGAAGAGCTCCGCCGCGAGCACCAAGTTGAAGGTCATGGCTTCGGCGGCGTAACGCCGCAGGCAATCGTGGACGTCTTCCAGATGAACGGCGTCGTAGACGCCCTTGCGCCGCGCGCGGTCCAGCATCTTCGCCGACAGATCAACCTCGTGGAGTTCCTTAACCTTCTCGCGAAAGGCTTCGCCCACCAGCCCCGTACCGCAGCCGAGGTCGAGGGCTCGGCCGAACACGCCCTTATCCTCGTGCAGACGGTCCACGGCCCGGCGCATCAGTTCGGGCACCGCGTAGCCGAGCTCGCCGACCAGATGGGCATCGAAGCGGGGCGCGTAGCCGTCGAACAGTTTGCGAATGTAGTCGGCGGGCGCCGCCTCGGTGGTCTCGCCCGTAATCGCGGCCACCATGTGCCTGGCGTAACCGGATCCGGCCGGGTCGACTGCGAAGGCGCGGCGAAAGGATGCCACGGCTTCGTCCGGGCGTCCCTGAAGCATGAACAGGTTGCCGAGATTGTTTCGCGCGTCGACATCGTCGGGCCGGAACACGAGCGCCTTTTCGTAACAGGCCGCAGCCTCGTCCAGCCGACCCTGATCCTTGAACAAGTTACCCAGTGCGTTGCGGGCGTCGGCGAAATCGGGGCGCGCCTTCAACGCCTCGCCGTAGCCGGCGGCGGCGGCGTCCAAGCGGTTCAACTCGACCAAAACGTTGGCCCGGTTGAAGTGTGCGTCCGCGAAGTCGGGGCGGATCGCAAGCGCCTTTTGAAAACATGCGAGAGCGTCGTCGAGCCGCCCGGCGCCGGCGAGCAGGTTGCCGAGGTTGTTGTGGGCTTCCGCAAATTCGGGGTTCAACGCGAGCGCGCGTTCGAAATGGTGAACCGCGTCCCGCGCGCGCGCGCGATCCTTGAGCAGGTTGCCGAGATTGTTGTGGGCCTCGGCGAGGTCGGGGTCGATCGCGATCGCATGCTCGAAGCAATCGAACGCCTCGTGCGTGCGCCCCAGATCGTTGAGGACGTTACCGAGGTTGTTGTGAAAGCTGGCGTTCTCGGGCGCGTGACCGATGGATTTTCGGATGTGGGCCACCGCGTCCTCATGCCGGCCCGTCCCGTACAAGACGACCCCGAGCAGGTGATGGGCATTGGCGTCGTCGGGAATCGTTTCGAGCACAGTCCGGAAGCTTCGCTCGGCCTCGGCAAAACGGCCCGCTTGGTAGCTGGCGATTCCCCGTTGCATGGTTTCGACGAGCCGAGCGCCGGGGTCTCGACCCGGCGCGGCCGGCCGAGTCTTTTGTTGCCTGGCGAGCCTGCGTCGTTCCGCCCGGTTCATGCGGGTGATCCCGCCTTGCAGCGAATTTCCAAAAAAGCCTTACCGCGACCGTCGGAGAGATGCTACCCGATCCGACCGGTTTGACAATCGTGCAGGCGGCGCCGGCGCGCTCGGGTTGATAATGAGGCGCATTTGCGACCGTCCGTGATAATGTTCCCGAGCGCCCGATGCGCGGATGCGGCGTTCCGTCGCGCCACGCGCGGGCGGCGTTGCATGAAACCAGTGGAGTGAACCATGTCGCTACGGATCAACGACGAAGCCCCGAACTTCACCGCTGAGACGACCGAGGGGACGATCACGCTTCACGAGTGGATCGGCGGCGGATGGGCCGTGTTGTTCTCGCACCCCAAGGACTTCACGCCCGTGTGCACCACCGAGCTCGGCTACATGGCCGGGCTGCAGCCCGAATTCGAGAAGCGCGGTTGCAAGATCGTCGGCCTTAGCGTCGATCCGGTCGGCGACCACGTCGCGTGGTCGAAGGACATCGAAGAGACCCAGGGCCACGCCGTCAACTACCCCTTGATCGGCGATCCCGAGCTTCGCATCGCCAAGCTCTACGACATGCTTCCGGCGGCAGCGGGCGACACGTCGCGGGGCCGCACGCCGGCCGACAACGCGACCGTGCGCTCGGTGTTCGTCATCGGCCCCGATAAAAAAATCAAGGCGACACTGACGTATCCGATGAGCACCGGGCGAAACTTCGACGAGGTGCTGCGTGCCGTGGACTCGTGCCAGCTTACGGCCCGCCACCAGGTGGCGACGCCGGTCAACTGGAAGCAGGGCGAGGACGTCATCATCGTCCCCACCGTCTCGGACGAGGACGCCAGGAATAAGTACCCCGAGGGCTGGAAGGCGCCGAAGCCCTATTTGCGCATCGTCCCGCAGCCCGAATAGGAAAGGGACGTGGCGCGGCCGGTGGCCCCGCGATCGCGGGTGTTGGTCGGTGATGCTGGTTTTCGCCGACGGCGTGGCCTGCATCATCGCCCTCGGCGAAGATCGACGTGCGAGTGAATACCGTGCCCGGAACCGCTCTTGTGTCGTTTAAATCTTGACGACGTATGAGGCCGGAAAACGCGAGTCGAAGAAAAACTTGAGGGACATCCACCCCATCAGGCCAGCAACGCAACCACGTCAATGATTCCGGCACACTTCGTAGTCACGAAGACCTGGATTTTTCACCTCGGAGGTAAGGCACGAATTCCATAGTCTTCTTGGAGAATATGCCGGACTATCCATTCTTTGAGAAAATCAAGGAAAGCAAGGAAATCAAAATCTTTCGGTGCGGTTTTTTATTGCCGCTTGTTCCTGTCCACGTCCGCCAAGAGCCGTCTGTGCTCTTGCCTGTGACGTTCAAGATCAGGGTACCCGCTTCGCTCCAAATACGCCTCTTCCCGTTCAAAATGCTCCGCGGCATAATTCGTTAGCGAATCGATGGTTCTTTCAATTATTTATCAGGTTTTTTGTGTGCACACTTTCATGGAAAGAATTTACGATATTAAACAAATTCCTTTGGCCATAATCGAGCACTCTTATGCCGCATTTGTATTCGTCTGACCAATCAAGAAACGCCATGTTTTGCTATCCTTCGTAGGTCAAGAGCGCTTTTAATCTTTGCTTGGTTCGCTTAATATTCGAATATACTAAAGTAGTCGCGCCCTACACTTGTTGTAAATCGTTTAACCGAAATTTTCCAAATAGGCCGCCCATCCGTTCATGTTCGTAGGCAGCGTAGCCCGAGCGACGGAATCCGAAGAGACCAAACCGCGCCAGCGCGATTCGGCACGCGCTTCGCGACCGTCCTGGCAAAAACCCGTTGCGCGGGCGCGGCGCGGGCGCCGTCCAGCGAAAACGGGGACACCCCTGCCGAAGCCGGGGCTTTCGCTATTACTTTCCGTGAGGGACCAGATCACGGTCGGGCGGAATCACCAACAGTGATCCGCCGCGTGTGTGGATCCGGTCGAGGCTGTTGAAATCGAGCGGATTCACGCAGTTGCTTGAAACCGCCGGCGGTTCCGAGTAACTGCGATCCGCCCTTATATGTGGTGGCTGAGCGTGCTCCGTGGCGCGTCGCCCATTAGCTTGCGGAAGTCCTCGCCGCTCACGCGCACCAGTTCCGCGTGGTCTCCGCCTTCGAAGAAGACCTGGTTACTTGCGCGAGCGCTTCGTCCCATACGGCCTCGAGTCCGTAGGCGGCCGCCAAGGGCGGCACCGCGCCAAGCTCGCAGTCCTCGAACAAGGGTCCGAGTTCGTCCTCGCCCACCATCTCAAGCCGGCGGTCTGTCAGCTCGCGCACCATTCCCGGCTCCAGCTTGTGGGTGGACGGCATCACGGCCATGACGAACCCATCATCGTCCTTGAGGACGATTGCCTTGGCGAGAGCCTCGCCCGACACGTGGGCCGAGGCCGCCGTCTCCATGCTGCTGCCGGTGTGGGAGTGCGTCACGACCTCGTAGGCGACGCCCTGATCGTCGAGATAGCGCTTGATCGTTGCCGCGATCGTCATCGTCGGTTCTCCCCTCGCTCAAACGGGCCTCCGGCACCCGAGGGGCGTCCGCCGTCTTTCGTGCTGCGCGCCGCACCCGAGGGGCGCGCGCTTATCCGTCCGGGTACCGGTTCCGAAATCGAACGCCTTATGAGACGCGATTCTTCGCATCCTCGGCAATGATCGAAGTCAAGCGCGGCCCAGCTCGACACGTAGGCGTGCGTGGCGGGAACGTGGCGCCCGCGTCCCGTCCCGCGCGGTGTCGGGCGTCACCGCGGCGCGCGGCCCACGGCGTTACTCTCCGGCGCTCGCGCGGCGCGCGGCCGCCGGCAACAAGCCTGCGTCCACCAGCATTGCGCGGATGCGCGCGCGCTGATCTTCGGTCAACGGCGCGATCGGGTCGCGCGGGGGCCCGCCCGGTCGCCCGAGATGCTCCAGCGCTACCTTGACCGTCGCCGGAAACGTTCCGCAATCGAAGAACTTGAGGGTGACCATGACGCCCTCGAGGGATCGCGCCGTCTCCATGTCGCCCGAGACGGCGGCATCGAAGAACTGCCGCGACAGCTGTCCGATGACGGGCGTCGTCGAATCGACATAGCCGACGGCGCCTTCCGAGATCGCCGCGAGGCCGAGCACACTGGCGTAGCCGGCGAGCACCGAAATCCGGTCGCGGACGCGGCGGATCATGGCCGACAGCACCAGCCAATCCTTGGAGCTTTCCTTGAGCGCCACCACCCTCGGCTCGTCGGCCAGACGGTCGACCAGGTCTGCGCTCATGTTGATGCCTGTCCGGCGGGGAATGTTGTAGAGCATGATCGGAATGTCGCCCGCCGCGATGATCCGGCGGTAAAACGATTCGACCTCGGCCTCGCCGGGGATCACGTACCAGGGCGGCTGGATCATGGCCGCCGCGCAACCCGCGTTCTCGGCGGCGCGCGCATGCCCGATCGCACCTGCGGACGTGATCGCGCCGCAGCCCGCGACGATCGGCACGCGCCCGTTCGCCTGATCGACCGCGGCCGCGAACAGCCGGGCGCGCTCGTCATCCTCCAGCGCCCAGGATTCGCCCGTGCAGCCGGCGACGACGATACCGTGCACGCCGTCCCCGATCACCGCTTCGACGAGCGTACGAAATCCGTCGAGATCAAGGGTGCCGTCTTCCGCGAACGGTGTCGTGATCGCCGGGATCACGCCTGTCAGTTCCACGTTCATTTTCGCCTCCTCCAAGTGACCCTTGCATGAGTATCGGGTCCTCTCGCCGACCGGGTCAAGGTGATCACGAATGCCCAAAACCATAAAGGCGCGCCGGATTGTCGACCAGGATTCGCCGATAGTTCTCATCGTCGTCGACGTCGAGCCAGAGCTTGTTCAGAAGATCGCCGTCATTGGGCATCGCGCCCGCGTGCCGGACGTGCGGCCAGTCGGTACCCCAGATCACCTGGTCCGGGTTGGCCACGACCAGGGCGCGCACCCACGACGCGGTTGCGCGGTAGTGGGGCGGATCGTCGCCAATACGGTAGGCGCCCGAGAGCTTGATCCAGATCCTTCCGGCGCCAAGAAAGCGGGTCAGGGACTGTCCCGGCTCGCCGGCCTGCGTCGCCGCGTCCGCCATGAGTCCCAGGTGATCGATCACGACCGGGATCGGCAGCGCCGCGATCGCGGGTGCGGGCGCGGGAAGGGCACTGGCTCCGCGAAGATAGATCTGGAGATGCATGCCGATCTCGGTAAGCATCCCGGCCATGGCGGCGGCCCCGTCGAGCGTAAGCCGCCCCCGCGTCACCATGTTGATCCGCACACCCCGAAACCCCGAGCGGTGGAGTTCCTCCAGCGTCTCGCGTCGGACATCGGTCCCCACCAGGGCGATCCCCCTGTAGCGTTCGAGCCCCAAGGCGCCGAGCGTGTCGGTGGTCGAGGCGTTGTCGTTGCCATAGGCGTTCGACGTAACCAGCACGCCGCGTTCGATCCCGAGCGCCGCGTGCATCCGCCGGTAGCGCGTGACGTAATCCTCGAGGGTTCCCGGAGCGGGATCCTCGTTGCGCCCGGCGTCCAGCGGATAATGGTCAGGCGCGCCGAAGACGTGGGCGTGGCAATCGCAGGCCCCGGGCGGCGGCCTGCGGATGGGCGGTTTGGGGTCGGGATCCGGCGGACGGGCCTGGTCCATCACGTGGCTCCTCGCTTATCGCGTCACGACCGGGGCGCTGGGGGCGCGCGCCGTTTTTCGTGCTGCGCGCCGCACCCGAGGGGCGCGCGGCCAAGTTAGCACCGATCCGCACCCGCGTGGTCCTCCGGTCCTGGCGTATCGGACGCCGTGGCCGTAAGCTAGCCCGGCGATGATTGAACCAGGGAGAACCACGATGCCAGGTCGGATCGACGCGCGTCTCGCCGAACTCGGGATCAAGCTGCCGGACGTCGGCTCGCCGGTCGCCAACTACGCGCCTTTCACGATCGCTGACAACCTAGCGTTCATTTCCGGTCAGGCGACGCTGTGGGAGGGCGAGTACCGCTACATCGGACAGGTGGGCAAGGACGTCTCGCTCGAAGACGCCTATCAAGCCGCTCGCATCTGCGGACTTAACCTCATCGCCCATTTCCGCGCCGCTTGTGAAGGCGATCTCGACCGCGTCCAGCGCGTGCTTCGGCTCGGAATCTTCATCAGCGTAACGCCCGAATTCCGCGACCACTCCGCAGTCGCGAACGGGGCGACGGACCTGTTGGTGGAGGTATTCGGCGATGCGGCCCGCCCGGCCCGCTACATTTGCGGCGCGCCGTCGCTTCCGGGCGGCGCCGCCGTCGCCGGCGAAGCGCTCATCGAAATCGCTTGAGGCCGAAGCGGGCGCGTCGCGCGCGGAACGCGTCCTGGAGTGTGGCGCGGTTCCGCCGTATCGTGGGGGCGCCGGTCGATCACCGATTGCGGATCGGACGACGGCAACGCACGTGGGAGGGATCCATGAAAGGCATCGGCACGTTTGGGGTCGCGATCGCCGTGACCGTGATGCTGGGAGCGCATCCCAGCTTTGCGGACGATCCGAAGTTCGAATACGCGGACAGGTCCGCGCAACCCGGCGCCATGATCCGAGACGCGACGGGGATTGAGTTCAGCACGCTCTGGATTGTCGATTTTAAGAATCAGCTTTGGTTCTGCGCCGGAAGAGCGCCGCTCGCCTCGGCGGGAAGCGAATGGCGCGCCGGCGAAGCGAGCTGTCGCAGGGCCATAATCACTGAATAGACGCGCCCGCATCCCGTGCGTTCGGCGCGGGACCGTGGCAACGTGCGTGGTCGTTCTCAGGGCGATACATGGCCGGTTATGGTTTCGCGCGGTCCCCGCACGGATCACGGGTCACATCAATGCTTCGCGGGTAGGCCGCGGGGGTCGAAACGAAATTGGAGACGGAGCACGCGCCATGATCGGTTTCTCGTCACTTGCGGCCCGCAATAGCGGTGCTCGTCGTCTCGCCGCCGCGACCGCGGCCTTGATCGGCGCGTGGATGGGGTTCGGCGCGCCGGGCGCCGCGTTCGGCCCCTTGGCCGCCGTTGGCCGAGCGATGGCCCAGGGGGGCGCGGAGTCCCCGGCGTCCGCCGGCGCTGCTTCGCCGGTCGCGTGGATCCCGGACGCCTTGTGGACGATGCCGGACGGGATCGGCGTCTTCGCCGGTCTTGTCGTGCTTTCGATCGTGACCGTGGTCGGATTTTGGCGACTGGCCGGGGCCCATCAACGGCGGATGCACCGCCACTTCGCGATCGAACGTCGGGACGCGCGCGAACGAGCGCTTGGCGGGGCGTTCGCGGGCGAGGTCGAGGCCATCGCGCGTGCGTGCACGGCGCACATGGACTATACCCGCGAACGCGTCAATTTCTGGATCGAGGATTCGCGGCGCAGGAACGTAGACCCGGAGAAAGCCTTGCTTCGCCAACAGCCGAAGGGTCTGTATCCGGTCCTCGACATGCCTGTTTTCGACGCGATTTCGTCGGACATCGCGACGCTGGGCTCGCCGTTGACATCCGAGTTGTCGCGGTCCAAGGAGCTGTTCGTCATCTCGCGTAACTCGAGCTTCGCCTACTAGGGCCGTGCGGTGAACGCCCAGGACGTGGCCAAGGAGCTCGGCGTCCAGTACGTGGTGGAAGGAAGCGTGCGCAAGGTGGGCGAGCGCGTACGCATCAGCGCCCAGCTGATCGATCCCGAGTCGAACCGCCATCTCTGGGCCGAGCGCTACGACCGTCAGCTCGAGGATATCTTCGCCATTCAGGACGAAGTGACGCAGGCGATCGTCGCCACCCTTCCAGGAAGGCTCGAGGAAGCGTCCCGCGATCGCGTCACGCGCAAGACGCCCGAGAACATGGCCGCCTACGAATACGTCCTGGTCGGCAAGGTTCTCCATCACCGGTCCAACCGCGACGACAACACCGAGGCCTTGCGCATGCTCGAGCGCGCCATCGAACTCGATCCCAGCTACGGTCACGCCCACGCCTGGCGCGCGTGCGTCCTGGGCCAGGCGTGGGTGTACGGGTGGTGCGACGACCGCGACGCCCTTTGGGTCAAAATGCTCGAGGGATTGAAAAGCGCGCTCGCGCTCGACGACGACGACAGCGACGTGCATCGGATTCTCGGCGCCGTGAACTTGGCGAGCGGCGACCACGACAAGGCGGCCCACCACCAGGAACGGGCGCTCAGCCTCAACCCCAACTACGATCTCGTCGTCGTCCAGCAGGGCGAGTTGCTGACGTGGCTGGGACGGCCGCAAGAAGGAATCGAGTGGATTCGCAAAGCGATGCGCCTCAATCCCTATCATCCGGAGCGCTTTTGGAACCACCTGGGCCGCGCCCATTTCGTGGCGCGCCAGTATCCGGACGCGATCGACGCGTTCAAGCGCTTAAACGACCTCGATTACGCGCACCATGCGTTCCTCGCCGCCTGCGCCGCGCAAGAAGGAGACGAGGCCGCGGCGAAGAACCACGCCGACCGGGTCCTGAAGCAAGATCCCGAGTTTACCGTCAGCGGCTACCTCTCGACCCTGCATTACAAGCACGCGGATGACCGCGAGCACCATCGAGACGGCCTCGTGAAGGCCGGATTGCCCGCATGACGGCGGCGGCGGACCCGGTGCGGTGGGGCGTCATCGGCGCCGCGAAGATTGCGACCGAGCACGTCATCCCCGCGACCCAGGCCTCGCGGTCGGCGCGCGTTGTCGCCATCGCTTCGCGCGATTCCGCTAAGGCGCGCGGCGTCGCCGACGCCCACGGCATCGCGCAGGCGTACGGCGCCTACGAGGACGTCCTCGCCGATCCGAACGTCGAGGCGGTCTACGTTCCGCTTCCCAACTATCTGCACGCGGAATGGACGGAACGCGCCGCCGAGGCCGGCAAGCACGTGCTGTGCGAGAAGCCGCTGGCCATGGATGCGGCGGAAACCGAGCGTCTGATTGCGGTCCGCGACCGGACCGGTGTGCGCATCGAAGAGGCGTTCATGTTCCGTCTTCACCCCCAGTGGGCGCGGGTGCGCGAAATCATCGCCGCCGGCCGGATCGGCGACGTGCGCGCGGTCCAGGGGATCTTCAACTACATGAACGCCGACCCCGACGATATCCGCAACAGACCGGGTATCGGCGGCGGCGGGGTCTACGATGTCGGCTCCTATCCGATCACCGCCGCGCGCCTGATCTTCGGCGCGGCGCCGATCCGCGCTACGGCTTCGATTGAAATCGACCCCGTTTTCGAAACCGACCGGCTGGCAAGCGTCCTGCTCGAATTCGCGGGCGGCTTGGCGAGTATCGTCTGCGCCACCCAGACCGCGCGCTATCAGCATGTGCGCATCGTCGGGACGGGCGGACTGATCGACGTGGAGCACCCGTTCACGCCGCCGCCGACGAAGAGCTGCCGGATCGCCATCGGCGGGCGCACCCAAATTGCCGGTATCCCGGACGAAGTGGAGACCTTCGCGCCGGTCAACCAATACGGCCTTCAAGCCGAGGCCTTCTCTCAAGGCATCCGGAACGGAGAGGCGAGCGCGTTTCCGCTCGAAGACGCGCTCCTCAACATGCGCACGCTTGACGCCGTCTTCCGCTCGGCCCAATCGGGCCGCTGGGAGGACGTGTAGGGCGCGCGCGGCCCCGCCGGCGTGGGGCCGCCCTAGATCCGCTCGCCGCCTTGCAGGGGCGAGAAGCGGACGGTCATGATTCGGGTTTCCGTGAGGGTGCCGTCGTCACCCTTTTCGATCAGGGTCAGGAACTGCTCGCCCTCGGCCGGGCCCAAGGGGATCACCATGCGCCCCCCCGGTTTCAGCTGGCTCACCAGCGGCGCGGGCAGGTGGTGGAGCGCTTCCTTGACGATGATCACGTCGTAGGGCGCAGCCCGGCGCCAGCCGTAGTATCCGTCGGCGGCGTGCACCTCGACATTGTGGTAACCCAGGCGGTCGAGCAGCGCTGCGGCGGGCGCGACGAAGGTTTCGACGTATTCGACGCTGTAGACTCTTTTGGCCAGCAAAGCCAGGATCGCCGCGTGATAGCCGGCGCCGGTCCCGGTCTCGAACACCACGTCATCGGGGCGGATGCGCGCGAGATGCGTCATCAGCGCGATGATGAAGGGCTGGGAGATATTCTGCCCGTGCCCGAGCGGCAGCGGCACGTCCAAATAGGCGAAAGGGCGGAACTCGGCGGGCACGAACTCGTGGCGCGGCACGCGGGCCATGGCGTCGAGGACCCGCTGGTCGAAGGATGTGACGCCGGTCTCGGAGCCGACGGCGCGGGCCTCGTACTGGAGCCATTGGACAAGGCGCGAGCGCAACTCCGCGGGAGCGAAATCGTCCGCGGCGGCGGCGGCCGTCGCCGCAATTACCGCTGCGGCGACGATTCCTCCGACCGTTCTGGGCAATAGGGCGATCATCGCCCGGATGCTACCACGGGCCGGTGCCTCGTCCCACGCCTGTGCGGTCGGCGGCGCCTTGCTCAGGCGATCCTGGGCGCGCGTCCGGCTACAGGGTACAGGGGATCGGTGTAGCCGGGCGTAGACGGGTGGCCGGCCGGCACCATGGCGTCGATCAGCGCCTCGTCCGCGGCGGTGAAGCGGTGATCGAGGGCGCCGAGATAGCTCCGCCATTGGGCGGGGGTTCGCGGACCCGCCACCACGCTCGCGACATTGCTGCTGTTCAGGACCCAGAGCAGTGCGAACTGGCCGGCCGTCATGCCGCGCGCCTCGGCGTGGTCCTTGATTCCTTGCACAAGCGCCAGCGATTCGTCGCGGTATTCGGTCTCGATCATGCGCGGATCGTACCCGGTGACGGCGCGGCTGTCCGGCGGCGGTTTTGTGCCGGGCCGGTACTTCCCGGTGAGCACGCCGCGCGCGAGCGGCGAATACGGAACCGCGCTGACGCCGTAGTAGCCGCAGGCCGGCAGGTAGTCCGTTTCCGGCATGCGGTTCATGGCGTTGTAGTAGGGTTGGCTCACCACCGGTCGGGGAAGGCCGAGCGAGTCGCCGAGACGGATCAGCTCGCCGATCTGCCAGTCGCGGTAGTTGGAGAACCCCCAGTAGCGGACCTTGCCCTGGACGATCGCATCGCCGACGGTCGCCACCGATTCGGCAAGCGGCGTGTTCGGGTCGTGCTTGTGCAAATACCAGATGTCGACGTGGTCCGTTCCCAGGCGCGTCAGGCTTCCGTCGATCGAGCGCATCATCCACTTGCGGCTGAGCGGTCCTGTGCGCGGGGCGGGATCGCGGGTATAGCCCACCTTGGTGGCGATCACCCATCGGTCGCGATCTCTTCGCGTCAGGCGGCCGATGATCTCTTCGGATCGACCGTCCATGTAGCCGTCCGCCGTATCGACGAAATTGACGCCAGATTCGCGCAAGCTTGCGAACATGCGTGCGGCCGTCTTTTCGTCGGTACGCCCGCCGATCGTCATGGTGCCGAGGCAAAGCACCGAAACCTTCAGGCCCGAGCGTCCAAGCGGGCGGTATTCCATGAAATGGGCTCCGGTGCGGGGATCGAAAGGACCGCGACTGTAACCGAATCCGAAAGTTCGGTCGCGAGGTGGCGCGCGCGATTGTGGCGGCACGGGCAAACGTCGGCTAGAATAGGGCCATGACGAAAGCAATCGGCCTCGCGGGTTTTGTGGCGCTTGCAGCGGTCGCGCTTTGGGCGCCCGAGGTGTTTGCCGTCAGCAGCGCGCTCGCACGCTACGCTGTCGACACGTACCTCATGATCCATCTCGACATGGAAAGCGTGCGGCTCGCCTGCTTTTAGCGCCCAAATCGGTTTTGCGGGCCGGCGCGAAACCACGTGCGTGGACAACGATGGTGCCGCTCGCGCGCCTCGCGGGATGCGCGCTCACAGCCCCTTGGTCGAGCCTCCGTCGACGATGGTCTGGGTGCCCTGGACGTGACGGGCCAGCGGCGAGGCAAGGAACGCGGTCACGGTGGCGACGTCGGCCGGGAGCGCAAAGCGCCTGATCCCTTGCGAGGCCAGGCTTCGTCGAGCGGCTTCGTCACGCTCAAGCCCCAGTGCCTCGGCGCTCCGGGCGAGCAAGGTTTCGTAGCGGTCGGTCTCGGCGACGGTTCCCGGGTGCACCACATTGACGTTGACGTCGTCGGCGAGCCCGAGATTGGCGAGCGCCTTCGAGAAATTCGCGACCGCTGCGTTGACCGAACCGCCGATCGCGAAGTGCGGCCCCGGTGTCAGCGCACCGGTGCCGACGATGTTGATCACCGTTCCGTGGCTCTCTTTCAACATCGGCCAAAGCGTGCGGCACATGCGCACGTATCCGAAGAACTTGAGCGCGAAGCCGCTCTCCCAGGCCTCTTCGTCGAGAGTGAGGAAGTCGCCGCTCCGGGTGTCGCCGGCGTTGTTGACGAGGATGTCGATCCGGCCGTAGGTACGGCGAACCGCCTCGAACGCCGTCTGGATCCCGTGCGGGCCGCTCAAATCGGCCGAGCACAACTCAGCCCGCCGTCCGGTTGTTTCGCGGATATCGGCGCACGCCTTTTCGAGATTCGCGGCGTTCCGCGCCACCAGCATGACATCGGCACCCTCTTCGGCCAGCTTGCCGACGATGGCGCGCCCGATTCCCCGGCTCGCGCCGGTGACGAGGGCGATCTTTCCTTCGAGTCCCAGATCCATCCGATCCTCCGAAATTCGTTCCTGCCGACCCGGGTGGTCGGCTGCGTGACGCGCGAACGGAATCACGCATCGTTCCATGAGACCGGAGCCGAGGCGCATCCGCAAGCTCCGTCCGCGCCGGGCCTTTGGGGCGCACGCCTCGCGGATCGTCCGGATCGGCGAGATTCGTGACGAGGTGGGCCGTCGCGGGTTATGATGGGGCGCCAACGGCCGCGGTGGTGGGGTATCGTTCGATCACCTCGTACGGCGATTTCATCTCGGACGCGCGGGCGTTTTACTATGCGGTGGGGGATTGATGACCAGCGAATGGACTGACGAGCAAACGGACCTCGAGCCGCTGCTCCGCGAAATCGACCGCCGGCACCCGAGCAACCGTCGCCTGCGGTTCATGGTGGAAGCCGCCGCCGAGGCGTTGCGCTTGATCGAGAACGACGAGCGCGCAAGTTCGGCGCGCTCGCAAGCCGGCGATGTCCTTCGTGCCGCGTTCCAACGTGTTCACGAGGAAACGCGCCAGTCCGGGCAGTCCTGATCGATCCCCGCCGCTGCGGCGCGCGCGCGCGGCATGGGGCATCGAAGGCTGTGGACGCGGACCCGCCTAGTGTGACTCTAGCGTGAGGGCCGCGTTTCAAGCGTTACGCGATGGGCCGGGCGCCGTCCGGGGCATCGCCTTGATGGCGGCGGCCATGATCGCCTTCGCCGCCATGAATGGCTGCGTGCGATATCTGTCCAGTGAAATGCACCCGTTCCAAATCGCGGGAATTCGCTCGGCGTTCGGACTGCTGATCTTCGTTCCCGTCCTTGCGCGCCGGGGCTTGGCGCCGCTTCGCACGCAGCGAATCGGGCTGCTCGCCCTACGCGGATTCTGCCACGTCGCCACCATGCTGATGCACTTTATGGCGCTCAGCCTGATTCCATTGGCGACGTTCGCGTCGCTGAACTTCTCGATCCCGCTGTTCACGACCATCCTGGCGGTCATCTTGCTCGGCGAGGTGATCCGGCTTCCCCGTCTGGTGGCACTCGGTGTCGGCTTCGCGGGAGCCTTGGTGGTGGTTCGGCCGGGGATCGTCGGCGTCGACGTGGGCGCGGTGCTGGTGCTCGTCGGCGCGGCGACGTTCGCGGCCTCGGTGATCATCCTCAAACACCTGGTGCGGACCGAATCCACCGTGACCGTCACTATCTACATGAGCGTGGTTGTTGCGCCTGCGACCCTGATCGCGGCGATTCCCTTCTGGCAGACGCCGACGCTGGCGCAGCTCGGCCTGATGGCGGTGATGGCGGGGCTTGGCACCGGCGGGTTCCTGTTGTTCACCCAGGCGTTCAAGGAGGCGGAGGTGACCGTTCTTGCGCCCGTGAACTTCACCGGGCTGATTTGGTCCGCGATCTTCGGGTATTTCGCGTTCGCCGAGATTCCGGACGCCTGGACTTGGGTCGGCGGGGCGATGATCTTTTCTGCGACCTCCTACATCACCTATCGTGAGCGCCGTAGGCAGGGTCGTTCGCAACATCGAAATGGGGGATGAAATGGCGTCAGGCAGCACCCTTGATGGAAAAGTTGCCGTGGTCACGGGCGCGGCGGCGGGAATCGGTCGGGCGACGGCGCGCCTTTATTCCGCCGAAGGCGCCCGCGTGGTGGTCGCCGACATCGACGCCGAAGGCGCCCGCCTCGTCGCCGACGAGGTATCGGGGACTGCGGTGGTCCTCGACGTTGCCGACGAAGGCGAGGTCCGGTCTTTGTTCGAGGCGTGCGAGGGGGCCTACGGGCGCTTGGACGTGCTCGTCAACAATGCCGCCTACGTTCCCACCCGGGCGCGGGCGCGCGATGTCGAGGTGGATGACTGGGACCGGGTGTTCGCGATCAACGTGCGCGGCGTCATCCTGTGCATCAAGCACGCGCTGCCATTGCTGGAGCGCCAGGGCGGCTCGATCGTGAATGTGTCCTCGCGCGCAGGGCTCATCGGCTTCGCCGGCCATAGCGCCTATTCGGGCAGCAAGTTTGCGGTCCGCGGAATCACAGAGGCCGTCGCTCGCGAGGTGGGACGCCAGGGAATCCGCGTGAACTCGATCTGTCCCGGAAGCGTCAATACCGACTCCCACCGTGCTCGTATCCGCGCCCGGGCCGAGCGCGAAGGCCGGACCGCGGACGAGATCATCCACACCGAGCACATCGCCACGGCGGCGTTGGGGCGTTGGGTGGAACCCGAGGCGGTGGCCGCGACCGCCCTCTTTCTCGCGAGCGATGGGGCGAGCGCGATCACCGGCGAGCACCTCAAGGTGGACTGCGGCAAATAGCGCCGCTCAAGTACCTTCGGCCATGGTCATCAGCGACACCCAAGCGCCCGTGGGGTCCGTGATGACGCAAAAGCGCCCGACGCCAGGAATGTCGCGCGGCGGCACCCGGATCTGGCCACCCAGATTTTCGACCTTGGCCGCCGTCGCATCCACGTCCGCCACGCTGACGTACGCCATCCAATGGGAAGGCATCTTCTCGCCCATGTGGTTTTCGTCCAACTTGAACATGCCGCCCGCATCGGTGTTGCCCGCAACCCAGATCGTATAGGCGCCGGGACCGGCGCCTTCGGGCATGGGCATCTCCTTCGTGGTCCAGCCGAGAAGCGCACCATAAAATTCCCGGCACGCGTCCCGATCGGACGTCACCAGCTCGTTCCACACAAAGATTCCGTGTTCGAAGGTTCCGTTTTCGGCCCCGAGCGCGAGGCTTGGGAGGCCGTATTCAACGACGAGACCATGTGCGAGCTGAACCGCAGGCTGTTTGCGCTGCCGAAATCGGTGCGCTACGACAAGCGCTGTTGGATATTTAGCCAAGCCGTCCCCGACATGCCACTCGCGGGCGAGCCGATTTCGCTCGCCGACGTGCTCAGCGATCCGGACCGGGTGCGCGAACGTCTACGCGCGGCGATGGTGGCCGTCTTCGGCTCGGATGCCGACCGCGACCAGGCGGCGCAATAGGAGCGCAATAGGAGATCGTACGATGGCGGAATTTCGAGGCAGCTACATCATCGTTTATACGCCGTTCACCGAGGGCGGCGCGGCGATCGACCACGAGGGCCTGAGACGATTCATCGACTGGCAGATCAAAGAGGGCACGCACGGGCTGATCGCGCTCGGTTCCTTCGGCCAGTTCCTGTCGATCACCGACGAAGAACGCACCGCCATCGTCGAGTCGTTCGTGAGCCAGGCGGCGGGACGCGCGCCCGTGCTCGTCGGCACCATGGACGCGCACACCCCCAACGCGGTGCGCTACAGCAAGGAAGCCGAAGCGCTGGGCGCTGACGGCATCATGGTTGCGCCGCCCTATTACTACACGCCCACCGACGACGAGATATTCGAATACTACAAGAAGGTCTCGGAGGCCGTTTCGATCCCGATCATGCTCTATAACAATCCCTTCACCACCAACGTCGACATGTCGGCGGCGCTGGTGGCGCGGCTGACCAAGGCGTTCGAAAACGTCCGCTACATCAAGGAGTCGAGCGGTTTCGCGGACCGCACCTACGACATCGTGCGGCTGACGGACGGCGTCATGAACAGCTTCGCCGGCTCGCGCGTTTACGAATCCTTCCTCATGGGTGCGGCCGGCTACGTCTCGCCGCCGGGCAGCTACGCCCCGCGCCAGTCGGCCCAGATGTGGGAGAGCCTGGTGAACGGCGATCTCGCCGGGGGCAAGTTGTTGTCGGACAAGTTCGCCGAATTGGCGCGTACGATACGTGCCGGGCATCCGAGTTACGGGAACTTGTGCTACAACCGCGAGCTCGTGCGATTGGCAGGCTATCCGATCGGCGATCCACGCCCGCCGTTTTTCTCTTTGGCGACGCTCGGCAAGGAGGGCGCCGAGCGCATGGCCCAGATCACGCCGATGTTCGAAGAGATCCGCTCGATCAACCTGGCGAAGGCCGCCGCCGAGTAGTCGGCGCAAAGCGAGAAACGCCCCCGCTGGATCGGCCGCCGAGCGGAGCCGCTCAAGACGGTGTGGGCCGTGTGCCGGGGCGGGGACGCCGATCGCTTGCGGTTCCAAGCGCCCCGTCCGCGATCGGTGGCGAAGGGATGACCATGGACATCGAGACGGACGTGCTCGTCGTCGGCGGCGGCGTGGCCGGTTGTTCCACCGCGTACTATCTGGCGCGCGAAGGGGTCGAGGTGGTCTTGATCGACCGCGGCGACGTGAACGCCGAGGCTTCGGGCGCCAACGCCGGCAGCATCCACGCGCAGATGTACTACCACAATTTCAACACGCGGAGTGCGGAGTGGATCGCAGCCTTCGCGCCCGTGCTGCCGCTGCTCAAGCTTTCGAACGAGGTTTGGCGGGAGTTGGCGGCTGAGCTCGATAGCGATATCGAGCTGGTCATCGCGGGCGGGCTCATGGTGGCCGAAACCACCGAACAGCTACGGTTGCTCGAGCGCAAGGTCGCCTTCGAGAACGCACAGGGCACCGAATCGACGATCATTTCGGCTTCCGAGCTTGCAACACTTGCGCCCTACATCAGCGATCGAATGATCGGCGCGGAATTCTGTCCCTACGAAGGCAAGGTGAATCCCCTCCTGGCTACGGCGGCGATCGCCAGCGCGGCGGAAAAATCGGGCGCGCGAATTCAGCGGCTCACGGCGCTCGAAGCATGGGCGCCCACCAGCAAGGGGTTCGAGGCGCACACCAGCCGCGGCCGAATCCTGTGCCGAAGGGCCGTCATCGCCGCGGGCGGCTGGTGTGAATCGGTGGCGGCGTTGCTTGGTATCAGATTGCCTGCCTGGGGTCGTCCGGTGCAATTGAACGCGACCGAGCCCACGCAGTACCGGATCGATCACTTGGTCTACTCGGCGGGCGAGAAACTGTCCTTCAAGCAAGCCATGAGCGGCAACCTGATCGTCGGCGGCGGCTGGCCGGCGACGCTCGACCCCGCAACCGGCGTGCAGATCGCTGAACACGCGATGATCGAGGCGAACCTGTGGACCGCGTTGCAAGTGGTCCCCGATCTCGCGCATCTTCGCCTGATCCGCACCTGGACGGGCATGGTGAACCAGACCCCTGACGCCAGGCCGCTGATCGGGCCGGTACCGGGTTTCCCGGGCCTTTACGTCAACACGTTCCCCGGAATGGGATACACGACAGGCCCGTGCTGCGGGAAATTGGTGGCCGAAGCCATGTGCGGCAAGACACCGTCGTTCGATATGGCCATCGGGGCGATCGAGCGCTTCGCAGATGCGGAGGTTTCCTGACGCATCCCTTGCGCCGGGGCCCAACCGTGGTCGTCAGCGCCGTCCGCCGGATCCAAGGCTTCGTTGGCGTCAGGGAATCCTTCGTTGACGACGCTGCGCGCTTAAGCGGCGAGGCCGATCGAGGGCGGCCAAGATCGGCGCGAAGGTGGTGCGGCACGGGCGCCACATCACGTTCCAGCCGGCCGAAATCGCGCTACCCCGGGATTCGTTCGTCGAGCCTCAGCGCTCATGGAGTGGCTCGGACCGGCGCCCATACCAACATGACCAACGAATTGGCGCTCGTGCATGAAACGACGGGACAAGCGTGCCCGGAACACCCCCCAAGGGGCGTTGTTGGACGCCGCAACGTATTCCACGAAATCGGCGCGACGGTGGTGGTCAAGTGCAGGCAGGTTGCCCGTCGCGCGAGTTTGGGTCAATATTGACCCCATCGGAGGACCCCAAATGGGGAATCCCGGGTATAGAGGAAGATCACCGCTAGACTCGATCGATGAACGGGGCCCGTATTGGAAACATTCGCGCAGAAAATTGTTCGTCGATACTCAGGAAGAAAATGAGCCATGACAAAGATTGCAGCGCCGAAACGGACCGGAAAGAAGGTTGATGAAGCCGGGAAGCAATCCCAATCGGCCCCTATAATGGCGGATCAACCGTCGGATCGAGCAAAATTAGGCAACAAGGTTTATGAAAAGGAGCTCGCCAAGCTTCACATCGAACTGGTCAAACTTCAAGAGTGGATCAAGGTCAAGGGACTGAAAGTCGTCGTCATCTTCGAGGGACGCGACGCGGCCGGGAAAGGCGGTACCATAAAGCGGATCACCGAGAAACTGAACCCGCGTATCTGCAGGGTCGTCGCCCTCGGCACGCCCACGGAGCGCGATAAGACGCAATGGTATTTCCAACGTTACGCGGCGCATCTGCCGGCGGCCGGCGAGATGGTCTTGTTCGATCGCAGTTGGTACAACCGCGCCGGCGTCGAACGGGTCATGGGATTCTGCACCGACGACGAATACGAAGAATTCCTTCGTTCGTGTCCTGAGTTCGAACGCATGCTCGTCCGTTCGGGCACCATCCTGATCAAGTACTGGTTCTCCGTGAGCGACCAAGAACAAGAGCGGCGGTTTCAAAAGCGGGTCACGGATATTACCAAACATTGGAAACTCAGCCCGATGGACCTGGAGTCCCACCAACGCTGGGTTGAGTACTCGAAGGCCAAGGACGTTATGTTCGCCTATACGGACATCAAGCAGGCGCCTTGGTACGTCGTGGAATCCGACGTGAAGGAACGTGCGCGCCTGAACTGCATCGCGCACCTTCTCAGCATGATTCCGTACGAGGACTTGACCCCCAAACGGGTCAAACTGGAGAAGAAAACGGACGACAAAGAAGGCTACGTGCGTCCCCCCAAATCCGACCAGACCTTCGTGCCCCAAGTCTATTGAATCAAACACCTGATCGTCGGAAATCCTGCGTCTCGACCACGCAATCGGCGGGCTGAGCGTGGACCATCCGTGGGCGCGTGCCTTGGCAGGCCGAATGAAGGCCGGAGCCGTCCCTATGACCATCACGAACGATGGAGAATGGAAGCTTGAGGGCCCTTTTTCGACTGCCGTGACAGATTGTTGCCCGACGCGGCGGGCCGATTGTTCGGGGCGGCCCTGGGGTGGAACGCTGAAAAGCGATTCCGGGGCGGCCACGATCTGGTCTCGATAACGCGGCTCACACCTGCCCGATGACCAAGCGGCTATAGCCGCCGCCCACCGTGGCCCGTCGGGCGTCCGACGGGCGCTCGCGACACGCAAAGCCGGCTTGGAAAACCCAAGCGGAGCGAGGCGCGTCTTCGAATGTTGGCCCGCCGCAGGCCGATTGATGCCGACGCCCACCGTGGCCGGCGCGGCCAATACTCTACGAGAGCATTATCCGACGTAATAGGGATTCGTCGGCGTATCGGGATTGATCGCGAGCTCGATGAAGTAATCGATCTTGGGCTCGAATGCTTCCCAAAGGAACCGCAGCTTCGCAAGCACCAGCGGGCCGTAATCCACTCTCAAGTCGACGATGGGGAACACGTGCGTGTCCACCACAAGGAGCGCGCCGGCGGTGATCTGCCCGAACTGCCCGCCCGCGGCCAAACCGGGCTCGAGACCGCAAAGCAGGCGCTCCGCCAGACGCGCGTCGGGATAACGCTCGTAGCTTTCGATCATAGCTTTCGGCACGTCCGGATTGCGGATGCCGTTCCCGGTCGCGACGCAGCCGTCGTCCTGATGGCCTTCGCGCATCGTCGGCACCGAATCGCCGCTGTTGAACACGGTGCCTCCATTGCGGTCCACCGCGGCCAATTGGCGCCAGCCCACGGTTTCGTTGCCGGTGACCAGGGCCTCGATGACCTCGTTCGCGGTTTTTCCCTCGGACAATAGATCGAGCCCCCTCGGGCCGAGGCGCATGTCGGTGACCTGTTGCGTAAGCACGGCGCCGGCGCCGGCGCGCACGAACGAACATCGCGCGCCGACGGCGAGGTTCTTGGCGGTGACCCCGGCGTCCGCCACGCGCGGACCGTGCGTCCCGCCTTCGATTCCGAAGGCGGTTCAAGCAATGATCTTACCGGTGCTTGGTTTCAAGCCGCTCATTCTTCGCGCTCCGCACCGCGCGGCAAACGGACGCAAAAGGGTATGCCTCAACGTCGGATTGGGGAACGGTTGCGAGCCGGTTAGGCGTTATCCGCCCCTTCGCCGTCGATCACCGAAGACGAGCGGCCGCGATCCGCATTAGGCCAGGCTTTCGAGCATGCAGTTCACGGGGATCTCGGAAACGGTCGCGTTGTTGGGCATCGAAAGCGCGAGCGCCACCAGCCGCGCCACGTCGTCGGGCTGAACGAGATCGGCGCGCGGGATCGGCATCTCTTCGCGCACCATCTCGGTGTTCACGGTTCCCGGGCACACGGCGGTGGCCCGGATCCCATGCTCCCAGCCGGCGTAGCGCGTGCTGTGGTTAAGCGCCACCAGCGCAAACTTGCTCATGAAGTACCCGGCGAGCGGGCTTTTCACCCGCTTGCCCGAAAGCGAGGCGATGTTGACCACGCGCCCGTGGCGTGTGCGCTTGAGGTAGGGAAAGACCGCGCGCGTCAGCAAGAACGGCGCGCGGACGTTGACCTCCCACATCTCATCCAGCTCCTCGACGCTGCCTTCCTCGATGCTGACCCAGTGGTTGACGCTGGCGTTGTTGACCAGCGCGTCGATACGCCCGAACCGTCGGAAGGCCGCCTCCGCCCAGCGCTCGGTCGCGGCGACCTCGCGGGCCTCATAGGCGACGATTTGGACCCGTTGGTCTTCGAACGGCGGGTCGTCGGGGACGGATTCGGGGTTTCGGACGCCGAGGCTGAGCTGATATCCGTCGTCGTGAAGCCGCCTGGCGATGGCGTAGCCGATCCCCCGGTTGGCGCCCGAGACGAGAACGACGCGGTCCTGTGGTGGCAACATGCCGGGTCTCCTTCAAGAGCGGTTGATCGCTCAGCTCCCAAAAGAACGGCGTATTGCCGGCCAAGCCAAGACAAAACTGCGCCAAAAGGAGTTGGGCGTTGGCGCGACGCCCGAGCGCCGTGCTACAACGCTTGCCAGCAACCCAACCCCGCAACGTCTTGCGAAGGAACGGCCCGATGCGCATAGGAGCGATTTTTCCCCAGACCGAGATCGGCCCGGATCCCGGCGCCGCCCGCGCGTTCGCGCAAGCGGCCGAGGATCTCGGCTACGACTACCTGCTTGCCTTCGATCACGTGCTGGGCGCCAACCCCGCCGGCCGGCAGGGCTGGACCGGTCCCTACGATCACACCCACATGTTTCACGAGCCCTTCGTGCTGTACGGCTATCTCGCCGGGCTCACGAAAACGATCGAGTTCACGACCGGGATCATCATCCTGCCGCAGCGCCAGACGGTCCTGGTCGCCAAGCAGGCGTCGGCGGTGGACGTCCTTTCCGGCGGCCGGTTCCGGCTCGGCGTCGGGGTCGGCTGGAACGAGCCCGAATTCGAGGCCCTGGGTGAGAACTTCCACAACCGCGGCCGCCGCTCGGAGGAGCAGATCGAGGTCTTGAGGAAGCTCTTTGCCGAAGAGTTGGTCACGTTCGAGGGCAAGTGGCATCGGATCACCGACGCCGGCCTGAACCCGATGCCCGTGCAGCGGCCCATCCCAATCTGGATGGGGGGCGGCTCGGCCGAAAGCGTGCGGACCAGCACCGACGCCGATAAGGCGACGCGGCGCGGCGGCAACGAGCCCGTGATGCGCCGCATCGCGCGATTGGGCGACGGCTGGTTCCCGCAGTTCACCGCCACTGAAGAGGGGCGCGACCAGATTGAGCAGATGCGGGGCTATATCCGCGAGGCCGGCCGCGACCCGGAAGCCTTCGGGATCGATGGCCGGATCAGTCTGGCCGAGCGAACCGGAGAGGACGAATGGGCCGAAGACTTTAGGCGCTGGCGCGAATACGGTGCGACCCACGTCGGCCTCGGCACCATGAACGTCGGGCTCACCGGTCCCGACGCCCACATCGATGCCATCCGCCGCTTAAAGGCCGCCGTCGACGGCGCTTGAGAGAGTGGACCCGACGAAGCCGGGCCCGAATTCGGGCCGCCGTGGTGCGCGCCCGATTGCAGGCGAACGCGCTAACGTCTTGCGAAGGGAGAATGCGATGCGCATTGGAGTGACATTCCCCCAGACCGAGATCGGCGCGGATGCCGGCGCCATCCGCGCCTTCGGTGCGGCCGCCGAGGACCTCGGCTTCGACTATCTGGTCGCCCTCGATCACGTCCTCGGGGCGCATCCGCGCAACCGCCCGGGTTGGACCGGACCCTACGACCACACCCACATGGTCCACGAGCCGTTTGTGCTTTTCGGTTATCTCGCGGGCGTGACGCGGACCATCGAGCTCTTCACGAGCGTCATCATCCTGCCGCAACGGCAGACGGTGCTGGTGGCGAAGCAGGCCGCGGCGGTCGACGTACTCAGCGGCGGACGGTTCCGGCTCGGGGTCGGGATTGGCTGGAACGAGCCCGAGTACGAGGCTTTGGGCGAGAACTTCCGCAACCGCGGCCGCCGCTCGGAAGAGCAGATCGAGGTTTTGAGGAAGCTCTTTACCGAAGAGTTGGTCACGTTCGAAGGCAAGTGGCACCGGATCACCGACGCCGGCCTGAATCCGATGCCCGTGCAGCGGCCCATCCCCATCTGGATGGGGGGCGGCTCGGCGGTCACCGTGCGGACCAGCACCGACACCGAAACGGCGATACACCGCGGCGGCAACGAGCCCGTGATGCGCCGCATCGCGCGACTTGGCGACGGCTGGTTCCCGCAGTTCGCCGCCGCCGACGAGGGGAACCAGATCGAGCAGATGCGGGACTATGTCCGCGAGGCCGGCCGCGACCCGGAAGCCTTCGGGATCGAGGCTCGAATCGCGACGACCGAGCGTGCGGGTGAAGACGAATGGGCGCAGGCCTTCGGGTGCTGGAAAGAGTACGGCGCCACCCACGTCGCCGTGAACACCATGAAAGGCGGCCTTCGTGGCGCCGACGCCCATATCGACGCCATCCGGCGGTTCCGCTCCGTGGCCGCCTGACGGCCGGGCTCGAATAGACAGACGCTCGGACCCGTGCTCAGCGACGACCAGCGGCGGTTTCTCGAAGACCGGCGGGTGGCGCATTTGGCGACGGCCGACGCGGCCGGCGCGCCGCACGTGGTGCCGGTCTGCTTCGCGGTCCGCGAGAACGACGTCTACATCACGATTGACGACAAGCCAAAGCGAGGACCGGCGACGGCGCTGAAGCGCCTGCGAAACATCGCCTGCAACCCGGCCGTGGCGCTGGTCGCCGACCACTACGACGATAAGGACTGGACGCGCCTCGGCTGGGTCATGGTCCGGGGCAAGGCCAAGATCGTCAACGAAGGACCCGAACATCGGGGCGCCCAAGAACTTCTCAAGTCCCGGTATGCGCAGATGTGCGCGATGGAGCTTGCGCGCCACCCCGCCATCGCAATCCGCATCGAGCGCGTCTCAAGCTGGGGCGCCGTCTAAACCCGTATCCGCTTGATCGGCATCAGCCCTCACGCCGGCCCGGCCACCGAAGGCATCGCAAGATTGAGGCGGCCGCCAGCACTTCTCTTACGCGTCTGGCGGCTGTCGTCCGAGCATGAGCCCTGAGAGTCCGAATAGCGCCAGTCCCACAAGCTCAGCCGATCACGGCTCGAGGTGCATCTCAAACGGGATTAGCGTCACTTGATCACGATCACCGAGCACGGAGCCACCCGGACCAGTCGCTCGGCGGTGCCGCCGATCAGCATATTGTAAAGCTGCGAATGGCCGAAATAACCGAGGATCAAGACATCGAAACCGTGCACCTCGACGAATTCGGTGATCGCCTTGACCGGATGCCCGATCAGCAGGTGGGCCTTGAGCTTGACCCGTTTTCTCTGGGCCAATGCCTCCGCCTTCTTGATGACGTTCTCGAATTTCCGCTTCGCCAATTCCTCCTCGCCGATGACCTCCTCGCGGGTTCCCGGCACCCGCTGGATCTCCTCCACCGAAACCATGTGAAGTTTGGCCCGATGGCGCTTCGCCAAGTCGAGCGCCACGGCAAGCGCCCGGAAGGCACCCGCGGATCCATCGTTGGCGTGCAGGAACTTCCTAAACATGGGTGGTGTCCTCGGCCGGCTTGGTCTCCGCCTCGACCTCCTTGAAGGGGGGCTGGAACCACTTTTGGGCAATTACTGTCGGCACCACGGCGCTGCCGATGACGGCGGTCACCAGGACAGTGTACTGATCCTGGTCGATGATACCGTTGTTCAGCCCGAACAGGGCCGAAATCGTCCCGAAGGTGAGGCCTGTGGACATCATGAGGGTGGTGTACATGCCATCGCGCTTCTCGAAGCCGAAGGCCCGCGTGAGTGGCCAGATACCGGCGAACTTGGTTACCAACTTGACCCCCAATAGGGTGCCGATCAGGCCCGCCGCCGCGACGACCGTATCGAACTTGACCAGGGATCCCGCCTTGAGGAAGTAGAACGGCGTCAGGATCGCGAAGGCTATCATGCGCAAGCGCCCGGCGATCTCCTTTCGCTCGATAAACGTCGGTGCCAGGACCATGCCCACCAAGTAGGCGGGCAGCACCGCCTCGCTCTTGGCGAGGGCGCCGATGCCGCCGAGCAGGAAGAGGACGAAG
>PVBE012027882.1_pt1 | contig 26349 bp, 22 predicted proteins | sample 1631181 | NCBI WGS metagenome assembly PVBE01 (sample SAMN08397723, study PRJNA350692) | Marine metagenome, whole genome shotgun sequencing project. | isolation source: water | place: Pacific Ocean | collected 2012-04 | reverse complement strand
TTCTCTTCTGCCGAATACTGACGGCGTGTCTTGCGCCGGATGTCCCGAACGACCCTCTCGGCTGGAGCCTTCTTGCTCATCAATTTCTGCCTCATCTTCGTTCCCTTCGGTCACTACGATGAGCCAGAAATCCTCCCTTACGCAAACCCCTCAATGTGTCCCAAGGGCGCTGACGTCAGACAGGGACGAGCTAACGAGCTATGCATTCACTCAAGGAAGGAAATGACATGACGGACCGCATTGCCCATAGTGGCAAGACACTCTATGGCGCGCGGCTTGGCATCCTGACGCTGGATACCGTGATACCCAGCATGCCCGGGTGTGGAAGAAATGCCCTAACATGGCCGTTCCCGGTTCTCTTCGGCATCGTCCCCGGCGCGACGGTCAAGCGGGCCGTCCAAGGGCGGGGGAAGGGGCTCCTCGATGCATTCCTGGTGACTGCCGATATGCTGATCGCGCAAGGCGCCGACGGGATAGCAACGAGCGGTGGATTTTGCTCTCTATTCCAGGCCGACCTTAGCGCTCACTGCAAGGTGCCGGTGGCAACTTCACCGCTGATGCAGATACCCTGGGTTCAGAGCCTGCTCCCTCCGGGCAAGCGGGTCGGCGTCATCACGGTACATGGCGCGACACTGGATGGTGAACACCTTGAGGCCGCTAGCGCTCCTGCCGACACGCCTGTGATTGGGACGGAAGGTCGACGCGAGATCTCTCGCGTTCTGCTCAACGGCGAGTCGAAAATGGATGTCGCGGCGGCTGAGCTGGACATGTTGGACGCCGGTCAGGAATTGGTCTCACGGTATCCGGAAGTCGGCGCCGTGGTGCTTGAGTGCTTCAACTTTGCGCCCTATGCGGCGGCGCTGAGGGATAGCCTCGGGATGCCCGTTTATAGCGTTTACAGCTTCCTCACTTGGTTCCACGCCGGATTGGCACCCAGGGATTTCGGCCACCCGGGGAGCGCCCCGCGCGACTACCGCGAGCGTTTCTAACCGCTGCGTGGTCAGCAACGCGCTCAGGCTGCGCCGCCACCGGTGACGGCTTCGACGGCGATCCGCACCTTGTCGTCGGGCGTATCGATCGACATGACGCATTGCGGCCCCACCATCAGGCGGCCCGCACCTTGGCCTATGGCGTCTTGGATCTCGGCACGAATGGCGTCTGCCGATCCGTTCAACAAGGTCTGGCGATCATCGATGCCGCCGACCAGCAGCCCGGGAAAGCGCTCTCGGGCCTCGGCCAGGCTGGGCCAGGTCCGGCGATCGTGCCAGTTCATCATCTGCACCGGATAGGCGGCCAGGATATCGAACATGGCGTCGTCGCCGTGGGCATGGGCCATGTTGAAGCGCGCCTTGGACTGGACGGCGTTGAGGACGGCGCGGTCGAAGGGTTCTCCGAACGCGCGGTATTCGGCCTCGTTGAGCAGTTGATAGGAACTGCACTGGCTGGCGAAAAAGAGGCCGTGGGCGCCGGCGTCGAGCGCCGCCAGCGCAAAACGGACAGTCGTCTCGGCAATGATCCCAAGCCCTTCCTTGAGGGCGTCGGGATGGCACCGCATGTGGGTGAAGACCCGATCGCCGGCCAGCTTGCGTGCCGTCGTCAGGGGACTGAAGACGGTTTGCAAGATGGGGACGCTGTCGGCCAGCGCCTCCGCCGTCAGGCGCAGCGCTTCGTTCTGTTGTCCCATGAACCCCTTGGTAACGTCGAGGGCTTCCAGGCGCGACCATTCCTCGACCGTCGTGAGGCCGGGCGCCGTGATGGTCCGGGTACCGCTTGGATTGTGGGCATAGGTGACTTCCGCCCCCCAGTCCTCCACGCCATATGTGCCGGTCGGCATGAACTTGACGAGATCGAAGTCATGCGCCTTCTGCCAGCGGACGGTGGCGGCGGCCAGGCCCTCGGCCGTATCGTCCTCGCCCGGCCAATGGCGCCACAGGCTTATGGGTGGCCGATCGACCGCCTCGCCCTTGAGCGCCGCCTCGATCCGTTCCCAATGCGTCATCGATCCACTCATCTCCGAGTCCCCCCCCGCAACCGTTTTTGAGCCATCTTAGGAACCATAAATAACCGACATTCCCCAGAGGCCCTCCTAATCCATGGAAAGCGTACATTCACTCTGCCACTAAGGAAACACCATTTCTTCGCCTCTTTCGCCGACCCATAACACATTTTCGACGACTTCCTTTGCCAAGGTCAGACAAGATAACCGAGGTGGCAGGAACATTGTCGCGTCAATGGTATCCAAGCGAGATTGGGCCGCGCCGCCGGCGTCGCCATGCCGCTTCACGAGGTGGGCATCAACCTCTTCTCCGCCCTCTATGGGCGGGATTTCCCAGCCGAGAACGACATCCTGCCGGAGCTTGGGCTGGAGCGCATGAACGGCGAGGAGCTCCATCGCCTTGTGGGTGAAGGCTGGAAAGCGGAGTAATGGCCCGATCAGGCTGACCAACCCCCACGAACAATACCTTGCTTAGGGAAGGGTCGGCATAGATGTAGCGGCTCGGTCGCGGCCGCCGGAACGGGCGAATACCGCCGCGTTTCTAGCTGTTGATTTGACATCGGAGATCGCTTCTCACACATTTAGCGGCGAGAGAATTGCCGATCGCTTCTGTCCGCCAGCTCGCGCGCCAACCTTACCTGTGGAGACGCGGGGCGGTCGGTCGATGGGATGACGACAAAGGCGGGGCGTTTGGACAAGGGGCGACGGGGGTAGTATGGGGGTTAACGATCTGCTTCGATCGCCACTCAGTGTGGTCAATGTTGGTTTGAGGGGCTTTGCCGAAGACCTTGCGCGCCAGGGTATTCCTGTCGTCCATGTGGACTGGGCGCCGCCGGCCGATGGTGATCCGAGGCTCGCCGACCTTCTCTCCAAACTGGCCTCGGTAAAGCGTGTTGAAGAGGCCAATTCCGAGGCACTGCGGCGGATCTTCGAGGCCGAACCGGTCCTCGTCGACGTGTGTCCCGCTGACAAGGTCATCGAAGGACTGGAAGAGCGTGTCGTCCTGCACGCCGGGCCCCCTATCGAGTGGGAACGGATGTGCGGTCCGATGCAGGGTGCCGTGGCCGGCGCGGCGGTCCTCGAGGGCTGGGCAGAGGACCTTGGCGCGGCGGAAACCCTTGCCGCTTCGGGGAACCTTACCTTCCACCCCAACCATCACTTCGACGCGGTCGGACCGATGACTGGGCTGATCACCCCGGGCATGCCGGTCATGGTGGTCGAGAACCGGTCCCTCGGCAACCGCGCCTACTGCACCCTCAACGAGGGTCTGGGCAAAGTCATGCGCTTCGGCGGCAACGACGACGAGGTCCTGGAGCGTCTCAGGTGGTTGGCCAGCACCCTCGCTCCCGCCCTTTCGGCGGCGCTTCGCGAATGCGGCGGCGTGCCGCTCAAGGGCATTGTCGCCCGCGGCCTCTCCATGGGCGACGAGATGCATCAGCGCAACGTCGGCTGCACCGGCCTCTTTTTGCGCCAGATGGCGCCCGCCCTCGCCCGTGCCGTGGACGACCGGGAGACGCTGGCCACCATCCTCGACTTCATTGGCGGTAATGATCAGTTCTTCCTCAACATCGCCATGGTCATGGGGAAGGCAATCATGGACCCGGTACGCGCCATTGAGGGCTCTTCCATTGTGACCGCCATGACGCGCAATGGAACCGACTTCGGGATCCGTGTCAGCGGCACCGGCGATACATGGTTCACGGCGCCCGTCGAGATGCCCAAGGGCCTCTATTTCCCCGGGTTCACCGAAGACGACGCCAACCCGGACATGGGGGATTCCACCATCGTCGAGACCGTCGGATTGGGTGGCTTTGCCATGGCGGCTTCGCCGGCGGTGGCCGGCTTCGTCGGCGCCGGAACTGCGGCTGAGGCTCTCGATTACACGCGAGCGATGTTCGAAATCACCGCCGGCCGCAACCCGGAATGGACGCTGCCTTCCCTCGATTTTTCCGGTGTCCCGACCGGCATCGATATCCGCAAGGTCGTAGAAGCCGGCATTGTACCGACCATCAACACCGGCATTGCCCATCGTAAACCAGGAGTCGGACAGGTCGGTGCCGGCGTCGTGCGGGCACCGCTGGCATGCTTCCACCAGGCGCTGGCGGCCCTGGCCGCCGAGTTGGGGGTCGCATGAACGGCGCCAAGCCGGTCAACCGGGTGCGCCGGGCCTTCTATCTCGATTCCGTCGCCCTCATGCGGCTGTCGCAAAGGCTCTCCGACTTGCCGGAAGTGGAAACGGCGGCCCTTATGATCGGCACCCCGTCCAACAAGCAAATCCTGGCCAAGGCGGGTCTTCTGGCCGCTGACGGGGAAGACGCGACGCCGGGTGATCTCATCATTGCCCTTAGGGCGGCGAGCGGCGGGGCCGGTGAGGCGGCGCTGAGCGAAGCGGAGGCACTCCTCGACGATCCCTCGACTAAGGGCGGTGGAGCAGTCGACTGGCAGCCGAGAACATTGATTGCCGCCGCCGACTGTCTCACCGGAACGGGCCTCGCCTTGATTTCAGTCCCCGGCGAGTTCGCCACGGCAGAGGCGCGCCAGGCACTGGCCAAGAACCTCCACGTGATGGTTTTTAGCGACAACGTCTCCATCGAGGACGAGCAGGCCCTTAAGAGAGAAGCGTGCGAGCGAGGCCTCCTGCTCATGGGGCCTGATTGCGGCACGGCGTTGATTGCCGGGACACCCCTGGCCTTCGCCAACCAGATTCCCGAAGGCGACATTGGCATCGTCTCCGCCTCGGGGACCGGACTACAGGAAGTTTCCTCGCTCATTGCCCGCGGCGGCAGGGGGGTTTCGCACGGGATCGGCGTCGGCAGCCGCGATCTTGGCGACGCAATCGAAGGCGTCATGACGCTCGCCGCCATCGACGCCCTGGACCAGGACCCAAGGACCCGGCACATCGTCCTCCTCTCTAAACCGCCCGGTGCCGCCGTGGCGCAACGCGTCCTTGATCGCGTTGCCAAGAGTGCCAAGCCCTTCACGGTCTGCTTTTTAGGCGTTGCCGGTGTCGACGGTCCGGCCAATGCGCGCTTGGTCGAGACTCTGACGGCGGCGGCCGAGGATGCCCTTGGCGGTGCGGCGATCGGCATCGCCGAAGCGGTGCGCCGGGACACCGAGAGGTGTGCCGGAACATTGGGCAAGGAGCGGTGCTGGGTGCATGGGCTTTATTCGGGCGGCACCCTCTGTGCCGAGGCCCAGATCGTGCTTCAAGCGGCCGGCGAGGAGGTCTGCTCCAACGTACCTGTGCCGGGCGCGGCCATCCTTGACGACGGCGTTGCGGTGCATAGGTTGGTCGACCTGGGGGCCGACGAATACACTGTCGGCCGGCCCCATCCCATGATCGAACCCAAGGTCCGCCAAGAGCCGTTAACCAAAAGCCTGGCAGATCCCGAAGTGGCGGTCGTCCTTCTCGACGTGGTGATCGGTCACGGGGCTCACCCGGACCCCACCGGAGCGGTGGTCGAGGTCCTGGCCGGTACCGGGGGTGACAAGCCGGCGGTGGTTGCCTCGGTGTGCGGCACCGAAGGGGATCCGCAGGTCCTTTCGGCGCAGGCGCGAATTTTGGAAGAGGCGGGAGTGATCGTTGCTCCCTCGAATGCGCGGGCGGCGGAGATCGCCCTCAACCTAAGCCGGCGGCGCGGCTAGGGTGGCACAGGCCGCCGTCACTCCCGCCATGGCGTCCCAGCCCGAGCAATGGCCCAGGGCCGCAACGGCGCCGAGGCATTCCTCGAGTCCCACCAGATCGGGTTCCGCGACCGCGGCCAGGGCGTTGTGCAGGGCGCCGGCGCCGGCGCCTTGGGCGGCGCAGGCCAAGTGGGCCTGACTGATAATGCCCGTTCCCGTTGTTGAAAGAGAAAGAGTCCAATCAGCCAACCGCTCCGCCGCCGGATGCCGCGTCAGAGCGCGCAGCGCTATCAAGGCGCCGGCCAGGAAGTCGTCTCCCGAGGGGGTCAGGCCGGGCCCTAGGCCGATCAGGATTTCGGTTTCCCGAGGCGGTGGTGGAACAACGCCGTCCACCAAAGGGGCCCAACGGTAAAGCCATTCCACCAGGGCCGCAACACCGCCCATAGCCGGCCGCAATAGAGGATCAAACATTTCGGCGGAAAGCGCCGCCACGCCCCCACTGGCCGCCAAGGCTGGGATCAACGGGCCCAAGCCGTAGTCCGGGAGGCCGGCTCTCGTTGCCGCCGCCAGTGCATCCAATCCCAGGCGCAGGTCCGCCGCCCGCCATGCGGGTAGCACCGGTGGCCGCCAATCCTCCGCCTCGGCGAAGGAAAATACCGCACCGCCATCGAGGCGAAGGGCGTTGGCGGTGAAGATAACCGGAGTGCCCGGTGTCACTCCCAATACCGCCATGCCGCCGTTGGCGGGCAACGGGCGGAGTACGTTGAGCGGTCCTGGGCCGATTTCGACAGAGCCAAGACAAGCCAGCTGCTCTCCTAAGCCTTTGATGTAGAAGCTGCGTTCGAAAACGGCAAGAACGACGCCCTTGCCGGGTGTGCCGAGGGCCTTCCTCGCCGCCAAACCGATGACGGCAACGGGAATGGGTGACGGGGCGTTCGCATCCCACACGGGATTCGCAGTAACGGAAGGGATCCCGTCAGGAGGCATCGGGGACGACGTGGGTTCCGGTTTCGCCGCGCAATGCCGGCAATGCCTCGTCTAGATGGCCGATGACGACCCGCTTGCCGCCAGCCTCAAGAAAGTTGATGGCGGCCTCGATCTTTGGCCCCATGCTGCCCTGTGGAAAATGGCCTTGTTCGTGATAGGCGCGCACCTCGGATAGCGTTACCCGGTCCAGCTCTCTCTGCTCGGGCGTTTGGAAGTGAATTGCGACGCGCGACACTGCGGTCAGGATCATCATCTCCTCGATGCCCAGGATGTGCGCCATATGGGCCGACGTCAGGTCCTTGTCGATCACTGCCTCGACGCCGTGGCGGACGCCATTGGGTTGGCGGCGCACGGGGATTCCACCGCCGCCGCCGGCGATGACCACCGCGCCGTGTTCGGCCAACGCCCGGATCAGCGAGATGTCGACAATATGCTTTGGTTTTGGCGAGGGAACCACGTGCCGCCAGCCGCGCCCCGCATCCTCTTTCATCTCCCAGCTTAGCTCGCGCGTCAGGGCCTCGGCTTCCGGTTCGTCGTAGAAATAGCCGATGGGCTTGGTTGAATCACCAAACGCCGGGTCGTCGGGGTCCACCTCGACTTGGGTTAAAAGACAGACCACATGACGCGGGTTGCCCTTCTCGCGCAGCGCATTCTCCAGCGCCTGCATGAGAAGATAAGCGATGCCACCCTGGCTGTGGGCGACGCAGATGTCGAGCGGCATTGGGGTGACCCGACTCCGTGCGATGGCCTGGCGCAGCAAAATTTTACCGACCACAGGTCCGTTGCCGTGAGTGACGATAAGCTGGCCGTCGAGCTCCATCAGCGGTACCAACGCCCCCGCCGTTGCCGCGGCCATCGCCGCCTGCTCCTCGCCCGTGCCCACCGTTCCTTCTGGATGGATGGCGTTGCCGCCGATGGCCACCAAAAGACGCCTGGGAAGGTCTTCGTTTCCACGCATGGGCCTAATTTCTCCTAGCGGTCGCGATCACCGAATAGCATCCCGGCCAGCGGCCTCCGTACGGTCGCAACGTCTATCGCCTTCCTCTGTATCCCATTCTAATCCCGTTAGGGGTGAACGTCGCCGGTCAGGTTCAGGGGTCCGGCGAATTTCGCCTGGCCATCATCCGAAGCGGGCCAGCGTGAAGGGTGCCATTTCGGGGCCCGTGCGGCCGGTACGCATGATCTCAGCGGTCAGGCGGCCGATGATCGGTCCCAGGGTCACACCGTTGACCGTCACGGCGTTGAAGAACCCCGGTACGCCCGGCGCCTCGCCCATGATCGGCGCGCCATCGATGGCGACGTTCAGGGCCGCCCAAGAGCGGATGACGTGAACCGAGCGCAAGGCCGGAACCACACGGTTGGCAACCCAAAGGTTGCCCTCGAAGCTGTCGCGCAGGACGCGTGGGCGGTGAGTGTCGGGATCCAGGCCGGCGCGCCACCCGCCACCGATGATGAAATTGCCGTTGGCGGCCTGTTTGAGAGTCAGGTGTCGGTCGGCATAGGCCAACATCTGATCGATCAGGCGCGGCGCCGGTTCGGTGACGATGAGTTGGATGGGATTGGCCCGGATTGGCAGGCGAAGCCCGACCATGGCCGCCACTTGAGACGACCAGCCGCCGCAGGCATTGAGCACCTTTGGGGACCGGAAGTTGCCGCGCGTCGTCTTGACCACGAAGCCGTCCGACCGGCGTTCGATATCGCGAACCTCTGTTTCCTTATAGAGCCGGGCGCCGGCCTTCCGTGCCCCGTCGAGGACGGCCGGAGTCGCCAGCATCGGGTTTATCTTGCCCTCCTCGGGACACCACGCCGCGCCGACCATGCGCTCCGAGACAGCAGGCGCCAGATCGCGCAGTTCGGCGGCCGAAAGGGTCTCGGCGGGAATGCCGTAGCTGCGTTCCAGCTCGGTCTTGCGTTTCAGCAGCTCGAATCGCTCGCTGTCCTCGGCGACCATCAGGCCACCGGTAATCTTGATCTCCAGATCGCGGCCCAGGTCGCTGGCCAAACCGGGCCAGAGCTTCGCCGAATCCCGATGCAGGGGAAGGGCTTCGGCGGCGGGCCTGCCGCCGGCCTGTGCCCGTTCGCCGAAGTCGTAAGAGAGAAGCTGAACGTGCAGGCTACCGGCATTCGAGCCCGAAGCCTCGCCGTTGGGCTGACGCCGTTCAAGCACGACGACGTCGAGGCCTTCCCGCGCCAAGTAGTAGGCGGTGCAGGTGCCAAGGATCCCCGCGCCGATGACGATCACGTCGGCCTGCCTTTCTCTCTCCGCATGGTGCTCGCGAGGGGCCGGCGCAGGCGGCGCCATACCTTGGTCCTGCTCGCTCCATTCGGGCTTTTCGCTGGCCACCGCGATGACCGGGATGGGCTTGACGGGAAAGCGCGGCGCGAAGAGGGCGAACTCGTCCGGCGCGCGGCCCGTCGCCTGGGCACACAAGCGTGCGATCTGGGGGCCGCAATAGCGACCCTGGCAGCGTCCCATGCCGGCCCGGGTCAGCCTCTTGAGGGCGCCGACCTCATCCACGCCCTCGGCGATGAAACGCCCGAGCGTTCCTGCCGTCACCTCCTCGCAGCGGCAAACGAACACTTCGTCGTCAACGGGTCCATCGGCCCGCGGCGGGGCCTGGAAGAGGTGCCACAGGGCATCCTGGAAGGCGAGATCACGGGCGAGAGCCTTACGGACCTTGGCAATTCGTGATCGTCCCTCTTCGCTCACGTTCCGACCCAGGTTGCGTACCGTCGCCCATCCCGCCAGGGACCCCTGCGAAAGGGCAACCCGGGCGCCGCCGATGCCACCGCAGTCGCCGACGACGAATACTCCGGGACACGACGTCGCACCGTCCTCGTCGCGTTCAACCACCAGGGCCCCGGCACCGCAATCGTCGAAGCGGTGCCGACAGCCCAACAGGCGCGTGATCTCGGCCGACGGCAGGAAGCCGTAGCCGGTGCAGACGGCGTCGACCTGGTAGGGGCGTTCGTTGATTGTGCGTCCCGCCTTATCGAGATGCACCAGGGTCGCCTGTTCCACCCGTTCGGTTCCCTCGGCGCGGGCCAGAACGTGCCGGTAGAGCACCGGGATGCCGAGTCGCCTCAGGGTCACCATGTAGCGAAGACCCTGGGCTATGAGATCGGGCGAGCGCCGAAAGGCCTCGATGAGGGCGCCTACCCGCGCCGGCCCCGGCGCCGGCGCCGCCTCGGCGACGGCAACCACCTCGACGCCGCCGCGTGCCAGCTCGCAGGCCACTTGCAGGTTGAGCGGCCCGTTGCCGGCAATCAGCACCTTTGACCCCGGAGCCACCCGATAGGCGCGCCCCAGGGTCTGCGCGGCGCCGGTGGTCATGAAACCGGGTAGGGTCCATCCCGGCACCGGAAAGGCCTGCTCGAAGGCTCCGATGGCGACGATCAGCTGCGCCGCGCGATAACGCACCGCCTGGTCCTCGCGGATCACGTCCACCTCGACGCCGCCTTCGTCGATGCACGAGGCACTCCAAACCGTCGCCCCGCCAACTATCTCGACCCCAAGATCGCGCACACATTTGATTAAGGTGCGGCCATGGGCGAACTGGCGATCGATCGCCGAGGGCCGGGAGAAGCGCTGGCTGGGCGCCAACTGCTTGAAGTATTGACCGCCCGCTTCGGGACGTTCGTCTAGCACCGTCACCCGGGCGCCGCCCCGGGCCGCCGCCTCGGCCGCCGCCAGCCCGCCGGGCCCGGCACCGACGACTAGAACCTCGCATCGGCAAACCGGGATCGGCCCCTCGGGTGCCGCGGCCAGGGGCGGTGCGGTGCCCGTGGTCTCCGCCGGAAGTTGGGACTGGACTCGCAGCCCGGCTTTCACCTTGGTCAGACAGGCCCTTTGCCCACCGCGGTCATTGACCGTCACCAGGCAGTCGAAGCAGACCCCCATGCCGCAGAAAACACCCCGCGGGGCGCCCTTGTTCGTCCGCCTGAGTCCCAGGATGCCGGCGGCGGTCAGGGCGGCGGCCAGGCTCTCGCCCTCGAACCCCTCGACCGGCTTGGCGTCGAAGGTAAAGCGCACGGGCTCTCCCGCCGGCTCGATGTCGGGGCTGGTGAGTCGGTTCGAAACGGGGGCTTCGTCTTCCATGGTACAGAACGTGATGCGCGTGCGGACAGTCGATTGGCGCATACTCTATGGCATTATTTGACGCGAAGGAACCGGCCCGCTTGACCGCGTCCGCGCCGCGGGCCACCATGCCCGGTGACTTCGCAAGATGTTACGCCCATGTCCCGTATCGCCTATGTCAACGGCCGCTATGTCCCGATCAGCCAACCTTCGGTCGAGGTTGAGGATCGCGGCCTTCAGTTCGCCGATTCGGTCTACGAAGTCATCCTGGTCTCAGGCGGCAAACCCGTCGACGAGGAACCACACCTGGACCGCCTGGAGCGCTCAATGGGCGAGATCCACCTTGCTCCCGCCATGTCACGCCGCGCCTTGAAGCTGATCTTGCGCCGGGTCCTGCGGCGCAACCGCATCAACGACGGTATGCTTTATCTGCAAGTCACCCGCGGCGCCGCACCGCGCAACCCGGCTTTCCCCTCCGATACGCGCCCGTCCCTCATCGTCACGGCGCGCCGATTGGCGCCGATGAACCCGAAGGACCTGGCCGAGGGGGTCGCCGTCACCGCCCTCCCCGACCTCCGCTGGAAGCGCTGCGACATCAAGTCGGTCGCCCTGCTACCCAATATCCTGGCGAAACAACAGGCCCTGGATGCCGGCTTCTTCGACGCCTGGCTGGTCGGCGAGGACGGTCTCGTCACCGAGGGCAGCGCGTCCAATGCCTGGATCGTGACGGCGGATGGCGATCTGGTGACGCGTCCCGCCAGCCCCGCCATCCTGCGCGGCGTCACCCGCATGACGGCGATTCGATTGGCCGGAGAATTGAAGATACCTTTCGTCGAACGTCCCTTCAGTCTCGCCGAGGCCAAGGCGGCCCGCGAGGCTTTTCTCACCAGTGCCTCGGCCACTGTGCTGCCGGTCGTCTGCATCGACGAGGCGGTTATTGGCGACGGCCGGGCGGGGCCGCTGACCATGGCACTTATCAAGCGTTACCGGGCCTACTTGTCGAAAGACGCGGCGGCGGGCAAGGCAGGAGCGGCCTGAGAGGCCGGCATTTATCGCGGTAAGAAACAGCAGGAGAACGTTTCCATGCACCCCAGAGAGCGATTCGAATACTCGGCCATCGTCGACCGCCCGCCGCTCAAGCTGCCGGATGGTGCCCGTGTGGTCGTCTCGACAGTTGTCAACGTCGAGAACTGGGACTTCAACGAGGCTATCCCGCGCCAGGTGATGACGACGCCGGCCGGCGTCAAAGCCCTGCCCGACGTGCCCAACTGGGCCTGGCACGAATACGGAATGCGAGTCGGCTTCTGGCGCCTCAAGGCGGCGCTTGATGGCTTCGGCGTCAAGGCGACGACGTCGATCAACGCCTCGGTCTGCCTGGACTACCCGCGCATCGCCCAAGCCGTGCTCGACGCCGGGTGGGAATTCATGGGCCACGGCTTCACGCAGAAGGCCATGCACGCCGTCGAAGACGAGCGCCAAGCCATCCGCAAGGCCATCGCCACCATCCGCGATTTTACCGGTAAGGCGCCGCGTGGCTGGCTTGGGCCGGGCCTGGCGGAGACCGCCGAAACCCTGGACATCCTGGCCGAGGAAGGGATCGAATATATCTGCGACTGGGTGATGGACGAGCAACCCTGCAAGATGAAGACGACGACGAAGCCCGTGGTCATGGTGCCCTACAGTGTCGAGCTCAACGACATCTCTATCATGGTGCTCCAGCAACACGAAGCCCGCGTCCTGTTCGAGCGCACCATGGCGCAGTTCGAACGGCTCTATCGCGAAGGCGAGGAGTCGGCCCGGGTACTGGCGCTTTGCGTCCACCCCTACGTCAGCGGCGTTCCGCACCGCATCGCCCAGTTCGAGCGCATATTCGAGGAACTGACCAGCCGGCCGGGCGTCCTCTTCTGGACCAACGAGCAGATCCTCGATTGGTACAAGTGCTCCCGACCCAACGGTTAAGCCCGAGGATCCTTTCCACTACGTCGAGATGGATGGGCGCGGCGTCGACCCGTTGCTGGACGGGAACCGATTCGTTCGTCGCGTGGCCCTCGGGTCCGCCCCCGGGTCCAACATTGACGATCTTGATACCGTCATCGGCGAAATAGCGCCCGTTCGTCGAGTGAAGATGGGGGCATGGTCATTACCGTCACGGGGCCGGAGTTGCCGAGGAAAGGATTTACGCGGCCATCGGGTCCGAGGCAAGATATAGGAATCAACGGTAAGGACGGAAGGAGCGGGACCGATGGCAAAGGACAACGAAAAGAAGTCGTGGATCGACCTCTATTACGAGGACGTGGTGGTCGGCGAGGAGGTGGAGACGTCGGCGCATACCATGACCTATGCCGATATCCTGACCTTCGCCGACGTGACCCGCGATCACCATCCCCTGCACACCGATCCGGAATTCTGCAAGTCGACCCCCTTCGGCCGCCCCATCGCCCACGGCCTTTATGGGCTCGCCTTGATGGAGGGCCTGAAGTCCGAGATGCGGCTCTACGAGCACACGTCGGTCGCGTCGCTCGGCTGGGACAAGGTGCGATTCTTGAAACCCATCTTTGCCGACGACAGCATCCACGTGTTGGTCCGCTTCACCGACAAGCGAGAAAGCCGCAAGCCCGACCGCGGCGTGGTCACCGAAATGGTCGAACTGATCAACCAACGCGGCGAGGTGGTCACCGAAGCGCAGCACGTGACTCTCCTGCTGCGCCGCAGAGAGGACGCGCCGCCGGCCTGAATTGGCCCCCGCAAGGTTCCACCCGTGCCTATCCGGCCCATTATTAGACATGCTAATATGGCATGGTATGCCGGTTGATTGAGATTGCGAAGAGTCGTCAGTTTTTTTGAACGGAGACTGGTCGGATGTCTTTGCCGTTATGCTTATCCACAATCCAAAGAAATCTATCTTTAGTGATCGCGGTTTCTTTCCTGATGGCGGGTCAAACGACGGCGGCACGAATGAGCGACCCCGCCGTCGAGGCCCAGTTTATTGAAGCCGGTATTTTTGGAACCGGGTTGACCCCGCGAATGCCGGAAGATTCAGTCTGTCCCGGCATCACGGTCGGTTTCGGGAGTCTATACACGTACCGTGGGAAAATAAGGGAAAAACGCAACGGATATATTCACACCGGGACCGATTGGGCAATGCCGAAAGGCACACCAGTGGTTGCCATCGCCGATGGCCGGGTCTCCAGGCGTATCGAAGACCTTGAACATGCGCTCGGCAATCATATCGTAATCAAACATACGAACGTATCTTCCGAATACGGCAACTTATCGGGCCTCGCGGTCGATCAAGGTCAGAAGGTCAAGCGGGGACAGGTCATCGGGTACGTCGGAGAATTGGGAAAACGGGCAGTTTTCGTCCATCTGCATTTGAATGTTACCGGAGATAGGAGAATACGAGTAGAAGCGGTCAAAAAGAATTTCAAGTATCGCTATGATTTTCTGCAATTCCTTTCAGGGGATATGACGCCGATTGATCCGGTCAAGAAACACCATCGGAAGGTGAAGGTCTCTTACATGGACCCGTCTGGAAAATTACATCCGCCGGGGGCCAAAGTCATCTGGCCGTTTATTTGCCAAAAAAAATACAAATGACAAAAAGCCAACTGGTATCTTGTGGTCCCGGCTGACCGGATATCGGCCTCTTGGCACCCTTTATTTCCGATGCCTTCACATTCAATGGTCGCCTTCGGGTCAAGAGCGGCCGATTGGGCGGTGCGCCATCGGCCTGAACCTTTGACATTCGGTCTCTATCGCGTTGTTAGGGGCGTATGTTGGGGGAACGGGTTGCTCCCTACTGCCCCTTGCCCAGCGGGCGCAGTTGTTCCATCAGTCCCTCGGCACTGCGGGTCCCGGTCGCTTCGATTCCCAGGCCCGCCGCCACCAGGGCCCGCGCGCTCCACGTGTTGCAGGTGTTGAACAAGTGGAATTCGCCGAGCGCCGGATAAAACAGGCTGTCGGGGTAAAGCCCCGGTCCGCGGGATGCCGCCCGCGCCTGTCCGCCGCGGTCAAACGTGGCGTCGATGAAGGTGGCGAGACGACCGAGGCTGGCCTCATCGAGCACCAGGGCCAGAACCTCGGACTTGGGATAGCGGCGCGCCGGGGCACGCGCATAGCCGGCCATATGGACCACCGACGGGGTCGGCGCCAGGGCGGCGGCGAGCGCCATGCCGATCCCCGGGTCCTTGGCCGGATAGTACTCGGCGTCGCCCCACCCGAACTCCAGGAAGCTGGCGTCCGGAAAGTCGGCGGCCTCGAGAATCAGGCCGCCCGGCAGGTCGCTACGGGCGATGACGATGGAACTGTGCCAGCCGTTGGAGGTGACGAAAATGGTGTGGACGCCGGTTAAGGGCGATGGATCCGCAGGCGGCGCTGTAGGTTCGGCGCCGCAGGCGACCGGAAGGAGGAGAACCCACGCAGCGATGAGGCAGCGGGCCGCCAAAGTGGACATGAAGGGGAGTATAGCAGGGCCCACGAGCGGGTCCATTTTAACGAAACACCGTCCACGGGATTGAGCTGAAAAATCAATGCCGTTGAAATGTCTCCTCGGTTCAAGAGCGGCCGATAGGACGGTGCCGGCATGGCGCGTCGTTTGCTCTCTATGTCGGGGGTGCCTGTCTTAATCGGATAGGCACGGTTTCACCCTCACCGGATAAGGGAATCGAGATCCGGAATGTGGGACATTCGCACCCCGGCGCCGCCACAGAACGGGGCGATGTCGCAATCGCGTCCGTCGTCGGCGCGGCCCATCATGACGAAATTGGTCTCGGCCCCGAGCGCCAGCACCGGGTGATGCCAGACGCCGGGGCGGTAGTTGACGCCTTGGCGGCCGTCGGTGACGAAGGCCCGCGTCGTGGCGGCGTCGGGTCTGTCGCCGCCGGCCGGCGCCACCACGACCAGAAACGGAGCCGCGCCTACAGGCACGAAAGCCTGACTGGAGAGCGGATGGCGCTCCAGGATGCGGCATTCGAGGGGCAGGCGCGCCGGTTTTACACGGAAGAGATCGAGGGTGGGGCGGCCGTCTTCGGCGGTCAGCGCCAACGCCGCGATGTCGTCGTAGCGGATGGCGGTGCCGTCGTTGGCCGTCCGCCCTCCGCCGCCGGGCACCTCGATGACGTCGCCGAAGGCCGCGAAGGCGTCCCGCGTCAGGGGTTCGGCCACGAGGTCGCGGATCTGTTCCGCCGAGGGGGTCACGTGGACCTCGGACATCTCCTCACTCCCATCCCGTTCACGACCCTAAGGATATTCCAGCGGCGGCGCCTACCGCCACCTATCGGTCCAGGATCTCTTGGCGCAGGCCCATGGGCCCGTCGCGGAAGATGCGCGAATCCATAGGCTTTAGGTCGGGCGACACCTTGACCTCGAAGGAGAGCTGGTCGAGCACGTCTTCTTGCAACCGCACGCCGGGCGCGATCTCCGTCACCACCAGCCCCTCGTCCGCCATGCGCAGCACGGCCCGCTCGCTGATGAACATGGTCTCCTGCCCGCGTTCCTGGCCCAGGTGCCCGTTGTAGCTGACCTGGTTGACGCGGGGGACGAACTTTTTGATCGAACCTTCCTGGTCGATGCGCACCTCGCCATCGGCGACGGCAACCTTGAGGCCGCCGCCGGTCAGCGTGCCACTGAAAATGATCTTCTTGGAGTTCTGCGTTATTTCGATGAAGCCGCCGGCGCCGTCGTTACGATTGCCGAACCGAGTCACGTTGACGTTGCCCTCGCTGTCGACCTCGGCGAAGGAAACGAAAGCGACGTCCAATCCGCCACCGCAGTAGAAATCGAACATGTAGGCCTGGTCCATGATGGCCCGGGGATTGTACGACGAGCCGAAGTAGAGAGCCTCGCCCGGAATGCCGCCGATAACGCCGGCCTCGACGGTGAGCGTGATCAAGTCCTCTATACCCTCCTCGGCGACCACGTTGGGAATGGCCGCCGACACGCCAACGCCCAGATTGAACGCCGCGCCGGTCGACAGCTCGAAGGCGGCGCGCCGTGCAATCACCCGGCGGGGACCCAACGGGTCCGGCTTGAGGGTCGCCAAGGGCCGCGTGACCTCGCCGCACAGGCTGGGATCGAACGGCTCGGCATAGTTCTGCCACTGGTCCGGGTCGACCACGAAAGCATCGATCAGGAAACCAGGAATGCGCACCATCTGCGGATGCAAGGTGCCGCGCTGGGCCAGCCTCTTGACCTGGCAGATGACCGTGCCGCCGGCGTTGTGCACGGCCTGGGCGATGGACAGGGCCTCCAAGGTCGTTGCCTCATGCTCCATGCTGACGTTGCCGTCCTCATCCGCCGTGGTGCCGCGCACGAGGGCTACGTTGGCGACCGGCGCCTTGTAGAAAAGCCACTCCTTGCCGGCCAGTTCCACCACCTCGATCATGTCCTTGGTGGTTTTTTCGTTCATGCGGCCGCCTTCCTGGCGCGGGTCCATGTAGGTGTGTAGCCCGACATGGGTGACGACGCCGGGCTGCTTGGCGGCCATGGCGCGGTAGAGCTGGCACAGAACGCCTTGGGGAATGTTGTAGGCTTCGATCTCGTTGGTGACGATGAGCTCTTTCATGAACGGCAGTTGCAGGCCGAAGTTGCCGCCGATGACGCGCTTGACCAGGCCCTTGTGGACCAACCGGTTGAGCCCGCGATCGGTGACCGCGCCGACCCCGGTGGTGTGGATGATGGTCAGATTGCGTGGCTGCTGGACGTCGAGGAATTGCTTCTCCATCGCCACCAGCACCGCTTCGGCGACCCCCATGCCGGCCGACCCGCCGACGATAACCGTATTGCCGTCCTTGATAAGATTGACGGCGTCTTCGGCCGTTACTACGCGATTCAACATGGTTTCATGGCCCTCGAAGATGCTTTTACCGAAACGGTGGGATCAGTATTCCTTGCCGATCTGGCGGGCGATGATAAGCCTTTGGATCTGGTTTGTGCCCTCATAAATCTGCGTCAGCTTGATGTCGCGGAACAGGCGTTCGACGCGGTATTCCCGGGAGTAGCCGTTGGCGCCGTGAATCTGCACGGCGTCGGTCACGTGCTTCATGGCCATGTCGGTGGTGAACAGCTTGGCATGGGCCGCTTCCTTGACGATGGAATGGCCGCTGTCCATGAGACGCGCCGCGTGATGGATCAGGAGGCGCGCCGCGGCCAGGTCGGCCGACATGTCGGCGAGCATGAACTGCACCGCCTGAAACTCGAAGATGGGTTTTGCGAACTGGACGCGGCCCTTGGCGTATTCCAGGGCGTCCTCGTAGGCCGCCCGGGCAATGCCCAGCGCCATGGCGGACATCAGGACGCGGCCGAAGTCGAAGTTGACCATGGCCATCTTGAAGGCGTCGTTTTCGGGCCCGATTCGCATCGCCGCCGGCACCCGACAATCAGTGAAGATGAGCTGCCCGGTGGCCAGCCCGTGCATGCCCAGCAGGTCCTCTTTGCGGCCCCGTGTCAGGCCCGGGTTGTCGCCGTGGACGAGGAAGCAACTGATGCCCCGGTGGCCCTTCTCGGGATCGGTCTTGGCAAAGACGAAAAAAAGGTTGGCGACCAGGCCCAGGCTGACCCAGGCCTTGGTGCCGTTGATCACGTAATCGCCGCCGTCCAGCACCGCCGTCGTCCGCATGGAGGCCACGTCGGAGCCGAAATCGGACTCGGAGACGCAGGTCGCAGGGATCAACTCGCCGCCGAGGACTTCGGGGATCAATTCCTTGTGCCGGTCGTCGCCGTGGTCGAGGAGGAACCGCGCCGCCTCCAACGGAATGGCGAAGATATTGCCGACGCTGCCCGAGCAGCGAGCCAGTTCCTCCATGGCAATGGCCAGGGTGACCGTGTCGAAGCCGCTGCCGCCCGCCTCTTCGGGCAGGCCGGCGCCGAACAGTCCCATCTCAGCCAAACGGGCGTAAATCTCCGTCGGAAAGGCGTCGTCGCGGTCGATAGCGGCGGCGGCGGGAAGCACGGCGTTTTCGGCGAACTTGCGTACGCTCTCGCCGACCATCAATTGGGTCTCGCTGTAGAAACGGTGCGCCACGCCCCCCTCCCCCTTGACGCCGACGGTGGTAGCATATCGGGCTTATGGGGGCAACGAAGGCCCCGGGCACCGGATTGCGTTGGCCCGGCGGTTCCGGCCACGTTATGATCCCGAGCACTCTTGCGGAGGTTATCCATGAAGAAACTACGCGGCACCTACACGGTCATCGTGACCCCTTTCACCGAGGACAACGCGCGCATCAACGAGACGATGTTGCGCTGGCTGGTCGATTTCCAGATCTCGGAAGGGATTCACGGCATCATCGCACTGGCCAGCAACGGCGAGTTCCTGTCGCTGTCGGACGAGGAACGCCATGACGTGGCGCGCATCGTCGTCGACCAGGCGGCGGGCCGCGTGCCGGTGGTCATTGGCACGGCGGCGGAGAACACCAACGACGTGATCCGCTATACCAAGGACGCCGAAGCGCTGGGTGCCGACGCCGCCATGGTGCTGACGCCCTATTACTGCTGGATCGACGAAGAAGAGCTTTTTACCCACTACAAACGCATCGCCGAGGCGGTGTCGTTGCCCATCATGCTGTACAACCATCCGGCCTCCACCGTTCTCGACATGAAGCCGCCGCTGGTGGCGCGCCTGGCCGAGATCGACAATATCTCCTACATCAAGGAATCGACCACCGACACCCGCCGGGTCTATCAGATCAACGATCTGTGCCAGGGCAAGATCACCGTGTTCGCCGGCTACCTGGGCTACGAATCGTTCATGGTCGGCGCCGAGGGATGGGTCTCGGTCTGCGCCAACCTGGTGCCGCGCCTGTCGGCGGAGTTGTTCGAACTGGCCGTCGACAAGAACGACAAGGACGCCGCCTGGAAGGTCTTCAAGCGGCTGGTACCGATGATCGACTATCTCGGCGATCACCTCTACGTGCATGGCATGAAGGCGGCCTTCAAGCTGCTTGACCGCGACATGGGCGACCCGCGTCCGCCACGCCTGCCCCTGCCCGAGGCGCTTATTCCGCCCCTGCGCCAGGTCATGACCGATCTCGGCCTTTTCGACAGGGACCTGCCGCCGGTCTCCGGCGCCTCATAATGGCCCCGGCCCCGTTCACCGTGATCCGTGGCGGGCGATTGCTCGACGGCGATGCGGCGGACATCCTGATCGAAGGCGATGCGATCAAGGAGATCGGGTTGCCCGGCCTGGCGGCCCCCGAAGGCGCAGATGTAATCGACGCCGCCGACATGATGCTGATCCCGGGACTGGTCAACGCCCATACCCACGGCGACGCGAGCCTGGCCAAGGGCCTGGGCGACCGCCTGACGCTTGAGCTGCTGCTCAACGCCACACCGCTGACCAGCGAGCGCTTCCGCCTCGAGGACAAGTACCTGGCGGCCAAGCTGGCGGCGGTGGAGATGGTACTGTCGGGCTGCACTGCCTGTTACGATCTGTTTTCCGAGTTTCCGGCGCCTTCGCCCGAAGGCCTGGCGGCCGTGGGGCGGGGCTACGCCGACGTCGGCATGCGCGCCGTCGTGGCGCCCCTGATGGCCGACCGCAGCTTCTGGCAAGCCATCCCCGGGCTTATCGGCAGCCTGCCGGACGCCCTTAAGAAGGAGGTCGAGCGGGTGACGGCGGAACCGGCCGAGGCCAGCATCGCCGCCTGCCGACAGGCGCTGAAGGATTGGTCCTTCGACCGCGACCGGGTGCGCCTGGCCCTGGCGCCGACCATTCCCCATCATTGCGAGGACACGTTCTTCCGCGCCTGCCGGGAACTCGCCGACGAGTTCGGGGTCGGCATTCATAGCCACGTCGCCGAGTCCAAGGTGCAGGCGGTGGTTGGCATGCGAAAGTTCGGCAAGACGTTGACCGCCCATCTCGACGACCTGGGCATCGTCGGTCCAGACTTCACCGCCGCCCATGCCGTGTGGGTGGATGACGACGATATCCGCCGCCTCGCCGACCGCGGCGCCACGGTAGCCCACAATCCGACCAGCAACCTGCGCCTCGGTGTCGGCATCGCCAAGGTGCGGAGCATGATCGACGGGGGGCTGAACGTGGGTATCGGCACCGACGCCAGCACGTGTTCGGACGGGCTTAATATGTTCGAGGCCATGCGGCTCGCCAACACCGTGAGCCGCATCCACTCGCCCGACCCAAGCGACTGGCTGACTGCCGAGAACGTCATCGATATGGCCACCCGGGGCAGCGCCCGCGGCCTCGGCTTCGACGGCTCGATCGGTGCCTTGGAACCCGGATTCAAGGCCGACATCGTGTTCCTGGACCTGGGCCGCATTCAGTACCTTCCCCTGAACCACGCGGCGCGCCAGATGGTGTTTCAAGAGAACGGCTCGGGCGTCAAGCACGTCATGATCGACGGCCGCCTCATCGTCCGAAATAGGCGCGTCCTCACGGTCGACTATGCAAAATTGAGAGACGAGGTCATGCGCGCCAACGACCGGCTACGCCTGGAGAACGAGGACGCGGCGCGCCTGGTGCGCCAACTCGAGCCCCTGGTCGGCCAGTTCTGCGTCGGCCTGGCGAAGGAGCCCTATCACGTCAATCGCTACGTTGGTGCGTGAGGGTCGCCCGTCGCCATTACGCGGTGGCGCACCACTCAGCGATGATGACGGCGGTTGTTTTGACCAGATTGACGTAATCTTCGACATCGACCCATTCGTCGAGCAATCCGTTCTGGGCCAGATTGCCGCCCAATGAGCCAATGCCGACGGTCGGTATTCCTTTCTGCACCATGGGGACGCGAATGTCGCTGGTGGTGTGCATCGGATTTACCGCCGGCTCTGTCCCCGTGACTTCGGTGATCGCATTGCTGACAGTCTGATAGAGCGGGTGATCGGTCGTGACCTCGGTGCCCGTAACGCCGGAAAGCCAAGTCACTTCGGGCGGGTTATCCTTCATCCAGGGGTCGGCCTGGATGGCCGCCTGGATCGTGGCATCGACCTCGGCCTGAACGTCCAACAGCTTTTCGGGCGGTGGATAGGATAGGGCGCCGGCAAGCTCGCATACCGGCGACATCTGGCTCAGGGATCGATCGAAACCGCACTGGATCGCCGAAAGCATGACGTTGGTTGACCGGCTGACGGCGGCCTCGAGAAGCGGGTGGTGGACCCGTTTGGCGCGCGCCTCGCCAAGCGCCGTCAGCGCCTGATGGAGGACGATGGCCTTGTCGATCGGGTTGACGGCGAGATGCGCGAAGGCGGTGTGGCCAGGCTCGGTGGTGTCGGGACGCCGGCCCGTTACCTTGATGCTGAAGATGACCTGGCCCGACGCCAACGCCTTGATTTCCCGCAACCCGACGCCCGACTCGGCGGGATGCAGATAGAGTGCGCCATCCGCGCCATAGCCGTTGTTGAGGACGGCGGTGACGCCGCGTGCATGGCGCTTGCTGGGCGTGCTCGCCATGATGACCTCGCCCTTTAGGCGCGTCTTGCTGGCGCCAATGACGTCGAGCGCCGAGACCCCGGCGGCGATGCCCATCAGATCGTCGGCGACACCCCAGCCATACATCCGCCCGGCGTCGATCTCGGCGGCAAACGGGTCATGGGTCCATTCCTCGGTCCTCGCGACCGGCTCTCCGTCGGGGTGGGCGAACATGATCAGGCTGCGCCCGCCGTCGGCCCCCGGAAGGCGGCCGATAACGCTCACCCGCTCGCCGGCATTGATAGCGAGGTCCGAGGCGAACTCGTCCTTCAGCATCATGCCGACGGGATCATAGGTGAGGTCCTCGATCGTGCAGCCGATCTCGGCCAACCGCGCCGAAACCAGCGCCTGGACCGTGGCTTCCCCTTCGCCCTGCGCGCGTACCAGATCACCCAGAAAGTCAATCGCCCGGTCGCGGCTGTCCTCGGCCTGTTTGAGTAGCCTGGATCTGATATCGCTCATTGTGTGCTCCTTTTCCGATCAATGCCGGGGCCCGCCCGGCGGCGGCGCCGATCCTTGGTATTATTGCTCGTTTTCCTCGGCTGTTCCTGGCATTGCTAGAATATTCAGAGGATTAATACGGACAATCTGGTCGATCTCGGCTGCGTCGAATTCCAGGGCTTTCATCAGCGGCACGACGTTTCGGAAGATATGGCCATAGCCATGCCCACCCCATGTCCGTAACCGGGTGCGGGTGCAGATATCGTGGCTGACGAGCACGCGCCCGCCGAGGCCGCCTTCGAAGAGTTCGCGGATCAGCCGCAGTCTGGTGCGGTCGGTCGGCAATTCGACGTCGCCCATCCAGTAGTGCGATTGCTCGATGCCGAAAAAATCCCATTCGACGGCAACGCCCGTTCGGGCCAGTTCCGCGACCCGCTCGCCCTTGGGGTAGGTCCGATCCATGTGACACAGGGCCACGCGCGACAGATCGGCCCCTTCATCGCCCAGAATATCCACCGCCTCGAAGGGCGCGTCGGTATGGCGGCCGGGATGGACGCTAATTCCGGCGCCGGTCCGCCGGCTGGCCCGGGCCGCCGCCTTGAGGGCGCGCCGCTCAACTTCGGCAAGCGGTGCCGAGCAGCCGATCTCACCGATAAGACCGGCTTTCACCGTGGTTCCGTCGAGGCCGGTTTCGACCTCGTCCACAAACCGTTCCGTCAAGCCGTCGACGTCCATGGCGTGGATGCCTTGATCCAGACAGGCCGCCGTATAGGTTCCGGCGCAGGCGACGACGCCGATACCGGCGTCCTCGGAGGCGCGCCGCAGGCCGGCCGGATCGCGGGCCAGGCCGTAGGTAGACTGATCGACGATGAGATCGCCGCCGTCGTCCGCAAGATGGCCGATTTCCTTGGTCGCCACCGCGACATCGCGCTGCAACGCGTTTTCCGGATTGTCGTTCGAACGATAGTCGGTCTGCCAGCGGTTCTCCATCGCGACCGGTTCCTTGCCGAGAAGATGGCGCCGATCCGCCGGCACGATGTCCCACAGCACATGTTCGTGCATCAGGACACGGCGAAAACGCTCAGCCGGCAGGTCGCCGCCGACGGTTCGGACAATGGCGCTCACCGGACGATTTCCCGCCCTAAGCACGGCGATCCGGCGACGTCGCCCGCGTGGTTCCGTTTTGCTGTTTGTTGCGATGCCCGCATGACGGATTACCTTGTTGCGGCTCAGTGCAGGATCTTGGCCAGGAACCGCTTTGTCGCCTCGCTCTTCGGTGCGTCGAAGAATTCGGTCGGCGGTGCGTCTTCCTCGATCCCGCCGTCATGCATCAAGATGACCCGGTCGGCCGCCGCGCGCGCGAAACCCATCTCGTGGCTGACCACGATCATGGTCATGCCCTGTTTCGAAAGGTCGATCATCACGTTCAGCACCTCGGAGATCATCTCCGGATCAAGCGCCGAAGTCGGTTCGTCGAACAGCATCACCTTCGGCTTCATGGCAAGTGCCCGGGCAATGGCGACGCGCTGCTGCTGGCCGCCGGAAAGCTGCCTTGGATAGGCGTTCTCCTTCTCCGGCAGGCCAACGCGCTCAATCAGTTCGCGCGCCTCCACCTGGGCCTTTTCGACATCGACACCGAGAACCTTGACCGGGGCCGCCGTGATGTTGTCGATGACGGTGAGATGGGGAAACAGATTGAACTGCTGGAATACCACGCCGATATCGCGGCGCTGGAAAGCGATCTGTTTGTCGGTCAATTCGACCAGGATACCGTTTTCCTCGCGATAGCCGACAAGATGTCTGTTCACGAAAATCCGGCCGGAATCGATTGTTTCCAGATGGTCGATGCAGCGCAGCAAGGTGCTCTTTCCGCTGCCCGACCGGCCGGCGATGAGAATGACCTCGCCGGCGCGGACTTCCAGCGAGACCCCTTTCAGCACCTGGTTGTCGCCGAACGCCTTGTGGATATCACGGGCCTCGACCATCAACTCGCCCGCCGGGGAGTCCCCGGCGTTGCCGCTGTTTGGCTGTCTGGCCGGCGCCTGGGCGGCTGTGTTCATATCCATGCTATATCCGGTCCTGTCTTTTTCGGTTCATCGCGCGTCGCTATACGGGCCGGCGAAAGAAGGCCGCTACGCCGGTATCGAGGTTGCCGCCATGTCGCCGGCACTTCCGCCGAACGGCTTGTCGTAGTGGGCCTCGATGCGTTGCTGGATGAGGCCCCAGGTCGTGGTCATGATCAGATAGCCGATCGCCGCGACGATATAAACCTCCAGCACCCGGAACTCGATCTGCGCGAGTTCTTGGGCATGACGCAGAAGCTCCTCCATCGAGATCACCGAGGCCAGCGACGAGGTCTTGAGCATGCCGTTGAACTGGTTGCCAAGCGGCGGGATGATAACCCGCGTCGCCTGCGGCATGACGACGATACGCATCATCCAGCGATAGTCCATCCCGAGTGCCCTGGCGGCGTCGCTTTGGCCTTTGTCGACCGCCATGATTCCGGCCCGGACAATTTCGGCGAAGTATGCGCCCTCATGGAGGGAAAGGCCAATGATGGCGGACTCTATGACTCCGAGGCGGATGCCGATCTGTGGCAGCCCGGCATAGATGATCACCAATTGGACCAGCAGCGGCGTTCCCCGCCACAGCCATATATAGAAGTCGGCGATACCCCGAAGCACCGGGCTTCTCGACATTTTCATGAGGGCGGCCACGATACCCAGCGAACAGCCGATTATCATCGATACCACCTATAGCCAGATAGTCGTCCACGCCCCCATCAGCATGTAGGGACTGGTCAGATATTCGAAAAACGATGCCCAGCTCCAGGTCATGGCAGGCCTCTCTATTCTTGATCCTTAAACAAAACCGCCGGTCACGGGTGACCGTGACCGGCGTGCAAGGTTTCCCCCGATACGTCGCCCTTACAGGGGCGGTGGGGTTGTCTTAGGGATTGAAGTGATATTGGAACTTGCCTTTCCACTGCTTCCACGCGTCGAGCTTCGTGGTGCCGTAGGCATCCATCATTTTGGCGTAGGTGCCGTCCTCGTACATGGCCTGCATCGCCGCCGTGACGGCTTTTGCCAGCGTGATGTTGACGGTCGCCATGGTCCCCGGAGTGCCCGGCAGCAAGCCGGTTGCCGCCTTGGTGAACTTGCCCTGCTGTTGGTAGTAGGTGCCGATGGCGTCGCCGGCGAAGACGGCGTCGACCTGGCCGGCGCCGAGTGCGAGGAACGTCTCGCCATAGGTGTTGAAGACCCGGATATCCATGGTCTTCAGGCCTGCCTTGACCTGTTCGTCGTTCATCTTGCGGAGCTTCTTCTCCTCAAAACCGGCGATTTCCACGCCGACCTTGTGACCCGCCAGATCTTTCGGTCCCTTGATGCCGAGGGGATTTCCCTGCGCCGCGATCAGCGCCAGGGCGTTTACGCTAAAGGGCATGAGCTGCATGATCTTCGAGCGTTTCTCGGTGAAATACAGGCCGGTATTGATCATGTCCCAGCGTTTGTTCTGGAGGCCGGGAATCTGCACCTCGAACTGAACGCGTGCATATTTGTGCTTGAGGCAGAGGCGGCGCGCGATCTCGTTTCCAAGATCGACATGCAGTCCCTGGAGGTTGCCTTTCTTGTCGATAAACTGTTTCGGCGGAATCGTCGGGTTGATCGACATGGTGAGGTAGCCCGCCTCGATGACCGGAAGCGGACTTGCCGGGCACTTGATAGCGGCCTGGGCCTGTGTCGCGAACGCCACGAACGCGAGCATACCGAGGGCAACGGTAAACCTTGTATATGCCCTATTCTCAAAACA
>PVBE012653714.1_pt1 | contig 26368 bp, 25 predicted proteins | sample 1631181 | NCBI WGS metagenome assembly PVBE01 (sample SAMN08397723, study PRJNA350692) | Marine metagenome, whole genome shotgun sequencing project. | isolation source: water | place: Pacific Ocean | collected 2012-04 | reverse complement strand
GGACTTCTAATCCGTAGGTCGCAGGTTCGAATCCTGCCAGGCGTACCACTTTCAATATCTTACAACGACATTTTTGTCATCTGTCTAATATGATCTTTTCCTCGTACCAGCAATTAGAGAATTTGGTAAAACTCTATCGGTATTTCTGGTTCTGATATACCTGTCCGTCATTGCTGAACTACTATGCGCTAATAACTGTTGAGCATCATCTCCTTCTCTTTTTTTATCAGTTCCCTTCTTATCAATTTTAGTGTTTTCTTCCGTTCTATCACTCAATAGTACAAAATCGCTTTTTCTTGTACCACACAGTGGACATACCCAATCTTCAGGAAGGTCTTCAAATTTAGTTCCAGTAGGAATACCGCTATCTTTGTCATCCAACTCAGGATTATAAGCATGATCACATACTATGCATATCCATTTTCCCATCGTACTTACTAAAGATTATTCCAAAAACTTCCCTTATCGACTCCAACAGCCAAACCTGTTCGATTTTCATTAATCCCTGTTTACGTAAAAAATAATGTTAGTATGCACTATCTGTTTACCAAACAGATTTTTGAAGAAGAATTAGAATGGTTTCCAAAGGTATGATCTTTAAAAAAATTGAACAATTAACGTATTTCTATTATAATTAAGCAGAAAAAATGTAGCTTTACAAAGGAGGTTAAAGTTATGATTCTCTGTCCCGTAGCATTGGCAGTTGGTTGCAAAAAATGCCTGATGTTTAAAGCTTGTCCACTAAAAACCGTCCTGGGAGACCAGGAACAAGAGAAAGAACCGGATAAAAAGGAAAGATAGACTCCCAATCGTGAGCCTCTTATACTATCAAAATTACCGCTTCCCGGTCAGTTGATCAGGATTACGCCCAGTCGAAATCCCGCGCTACATTGTTGTAGTCATGCCAAATCTGGGCCTCTTTTTTTTGCAACATAAAGTCGTCGTCCTCTCCCGTGACGAGAGCGTGGCCTTTGTTAAGGTACGATTCCACAGAGGGATACCGAAGCATGAACATGACGATGCCGGTGTGTGCCATGTCCATAATATTTTTATCTTCTGTTACCTCTTTAAAAATGTCCCCGGCGTTTTCTGGGGTGACGGACTCGAACAGTTGAGAAGTTTTTTCTTCCAGTTCCGGGTGTTCATCACAAATTTTCGCGGTGGAGAGTTGCATGTCTAGGATTTTTTGAAAATCTGCCTCGTCGTACTCCCTCTCCATTCGCTTCACGTTCCAGACGGACCCGTCGGTTTTCCGTTCGTTCGGCTTGTCTTTACGCTCAGCCGTTTCACTGAATGCCACATTTGCTTCGTCCAACAGGATTTTGGCCTTGATTTCTGGTTTGGTTTCGGTAGTTGCCATGTTTTAAATAATCCTTTCTCTAAAAACAGTCGATTTTTTCTACAAGCGGTTTCCCCATTACTACAATAATGTCGTCACATGAGGAGTTCTCGGGGTCTGTCACCCTTTCATTGTCGGCAGTTTATCCTGCTCCTTATTCGAAAGTTCGGAGGTTTTGCTAAAGGCTTCTTTTAGTAAGTTGGTAACAATTTTATTTTATGATAAAATCGTTCAATAAGACAATGAAAAAAAAATTTAAAAAAATACAGAAAAGACCTGTCTTGCTCTGGGCCTGAAGGGACCGCTTTAAAAATCAAATTTAGTAATTATATCCCGCTCACCTTAGATTATTGTAAATTTTTTTTATTCCTTTAGTAAAGGAGGACTGTTATGAAGAAACTATCCATATTTCTTGTTATGTTTGCTTTAGCATTGATTATAGTGAGCTGTGGCGAGAAATCCAAGGACAAGAAAGGTTCTGATAAAAGCAAAGCTAAAAGTTCAGCTTCGCAAATGGGTCTTAAAGCACCCAAAGATGCTCCGAATAAAGAGGCTGCAAGCAAAAATGATGAAGGAGTTTCTCATTTAGTTCAAAGACAATGGGAAACAGCAGCAGGTTTTTTTAAGGAGGCAGTTGAAGCTAACGCTGACTTTGCAGAGGCTCATTTTAATTTAGCATTGTGCTTGCATAAGATGGGTAAACATGGCGAAGCTTCGAAACACTTCAAAATAGCCAAAGAGCTTGCTTCTGGCAGTTCTATGATTGTAGACAATAAGATATTAAAAGACCATGTAAACTAACATTATATTGAGTTAAGCAGGTGATAAAGCGTGGATTGTCCATTGGTTAATTGTTTTATGGACAGTTGATATCCAACGTCTAAATCAGCGGCGGTAGGCGGCTGTTTCTGGTAATATTAAAGACTTAATATATTTTCTACAGCATCTCGATAAGCACAAAATTCGCAATTTCCATTTACCTCAGGAACCTGTTCACTTAAAAGGCAGGAGTGAAGTTCACTTACTGTTTTGTCTATCCATGAGTCATTTCCTTTATAGGAAATTAGTGTAATATCAAATTCAAGTTTCCCATTAAAAGCATCTCTGTTTTTTTGTCCATTGCAGTAAACAAAATACCCGGCATTTGAAACAGAATAGCCACTATTTCTTAGAAGCCACTGATAAATTTCAATTTGTCTCTTGTAAGTAATTTGCCAACCCTGGTTTATATTTGTAATCTTTTCGTTTTTTGAAGTTGCTTTATAGTCCACAACAATGTACTCACCTCTAGAGTTAATCCATAAATCATCGATTGCACCAAAAACAAGAAGATTAGTTGCTTCATGCAGGTACTGAATACCGGTAAAATGCTGCAGTATTCAGCTCATCCTGGCTACCGGCAAAGAATCAATTTTCGGGTATTTCTAAGAGTTCACCATTCTCTATATGGCATAATTGGGTTTAGAGGGTATTATATAGCCCAAAAGATTCCCTCCCTCGCTGGAGAGAGGAGGATCAACTTCCAGCTCCAGAGGCAGCGTAGGTACGCTGAGGGAAGGAGAATACCTTGATTATATCTTAGCATACTCCTGACATGTTTCAATGTAAGGATTAGTAAAAAATTAGGTTTTTATAAATTTTTTTACATAAAAACAATCCTATGTTAGTAGTTATATTATAAGAATTTAAAAGGCAGATGTCTGGCTTCAAATTCCCCCGGGGTAAGCAAAAGCTGATCTTAATAAAACAAGGTTGCGACGGGCAATGTTTCTCCCAATGGAAATACCATTTCAGCGACGTCCGAAACGTTTCGCAACCCCAAGCCCGCAACTGAAAAGGTTAATAAAGGGATCAAATCTTTCCTTGACTACATTCTAATTCAGGGTTAGCGTGTAACGAGAAACTTGACAATAATGGAAGAAGGGATCAAATCTCGATTATTCAGGGCTCGGTTGTCGGGGATCAGGGGTCAAAGGAGTAGAACAATGAGTTCATAGTGCATTTAAAAAGTAAAATCTTAATCAATTATTTTAATTAGCATTAATTAGATTTATAAAATTCATCAGGAACACTTTTCTCTTCTGAAGATCGCATCTCTTTTTCCTTTTTTATTTGTTTTTCTGTATTCCAACCATGTATTTTTCGATTGGGGCGGAGCCTGCTATTATTAATAGTTATGAAAATCAGGCCACTTAATAAGATAAAAAAAATAAGGGCAAATATAAAAAGTCTCTTATATCCATCTTTCATAGTTTTATTTTGTTCGCAAAAAAGAAAGGATGATAATAACATCCAGCAGACACACAAATCAACAAACCGGAAACTATTAAAAATGTTATTAAAAACAGGGGTCAATTATCGGAGGTCATGAGTAGAACAATTAACAATTGTCAGCTAACAATGATTAGCAATCAGCTATAGGCGGTCAGTAAAGATGGAGAAGGAAAGGCAACACACCCCGCTTCTCTATAGAGGCACCCCTCTTTTAGAGGGGAATTTAATCCCCCTTATTGCCCCTAGTAGTACTTTTGCTCTGTGATCCCAAGCTTTCTACAGACCTGGGCTACTTACCTGACCCTTCGCCACTTCTACTTCGGGTTCCCGGAGCATCCCGATTATTTGCTCTTCTCGAAAACGCTTCTTTCCCATAAACTTACCCCTTTCTGGTTAATGCTTTACCACAATACTAATTTTAAGGGTGGATCAGTTTTTTTGGGGTTAGGCTGTACGGTATGGTTATTGAGGTAAGTTAATATTATCCAGTGTAATAGAAAAATCTTTTATAACATTTGAAGAAGTTTCTGGCATGACAATGTCTTTTTCATTCAATTTAAGATGGGTTCCAGCCACATTTCCTAAAATCACCACAAATTTTTCTTTTGCCTTCCATCTGGAGGTTTCTCCCTTTCGCAGAAGAGCCTCTTTTTTTTCAGCACCATCAATTTCCAAACCAATCCAGGCATCTTCCGTTGCTTCCATAGTGAGTGTAAGGATGTCTGTAACCTCACTTGTTTCAAGAGTTCTCTCACTTGTTTCAAGAGTTCCCTCAATTATTTCAGAAGTTCCCTCAATTTCAGTTAAAGGCGATGGGGAGGGAATTTTTTCTAAAATGCCTTCTCGCTGTGGTTGGATCTCCATATCCTCTGACTCAATAACGCTCTCTTCCTCTGTTGTATTGGAGCCTAATGTAATCCCAATGTTGTTTTTGCTTTCTTCAACGTCAATTTCATCTACACCTTGAGAAAATTTTTCATCTGAAACGAATGGTTGTTTTTCTTCTCTGTCTTTTGAAAAATTAATCAAAACCAGTAAAAAAGAAGATAACACAATAAAGATTGCTATAGCCCAAAAATAGGATATTTTAATGTCAAACTTTGTCGATTTTTCTGTGGAAATATCTGAAAATACTTGTGAATCCCTTTTATTTTCAATAAAACTATTGTATGCCAGAATAGCTTCGTTACCATCCATGCCGGTATTTTGGGCGTAGCATCTTATAAATCCTCTGACGAAGACATCGGCAGGAAGGTTTTCGAAGTCATCACTTTCCAGGTACTTTAAATATGTTTTGCTGATATTACTGTACTTCGAAATTTCGTCCAGAGTAATTCCCCTCAATTCTCTCTCTTTTTTTAAATATTCACCGAATGAATCCATAATAATTACTTGTCTATAATATTCAGATAGTTTTTTGCCTCCTCAGCCAGCAAACTATCAGGCGCTAATTCCATCATTTTTTGAAACTCTTTTCGGGCCTCCTCTTTCATATTTTTCTTCAGATAGATCAGGGCTAACTGGTTATGTGCCTATACTAATTCGGGCTGGGATTTAACCGCATTTTTAAACTCAACAAATGCGTGATCAAAAGTCTCAAGTCCCAAAAGGGATAACCCTAAATTATAATGTGCAACGGCATAATTATTTTTAAGTTCTACCGCTCCTTTTAATTCTTCAATTGATTTTTTAAATTAGTTTTTTTCATAATAAGCTATCCAATGGCATTATAAACATAATGAGGGGCCGCTATGTTGGGGTAGTTGAGAATCATCCTGAAGCTCTGAATAGCATTATTCCACTCTTTTAAAGCCATATAAGTATAAGCCAGGTTAGAAAATGTCACCACATAATTTTTATCCAGTTGGAGCGCTTTTTCAAATGATTCAATTGTTTCCTTATATTTATTTTGTCTAAAATATGCCTCCCCAATAGCAACAAGTATTTTAGGATCTTTGTCATTGAGTTTCTTTGCGGAATTTAATTTATTCATGGCAAGCGAAGGATCTGAATCCATTAATAACATGGCCCGATTATAAATTGCATCTGCAGGTACATTATTTTTGTCATATAGTGATCATTATAATTGAAATATTAAGACAATTTTATATCAAGTGCTATTTCAAAAACAATAGAAAAAATCTCATGTAGCAAAAAAATATATATTTAATATCGATAATCAATTGGTTTGCACCGGTTTTGTGTGGTAATTTATCTCAGCATTTACGAAAGTTTTTCTTAAACAGGTAATGAATCAAACTCAAAAAAAAGTATTGAGAATAATTGAAGATCTGAAAGAACACCTAAGCTATCTAAAACTGTTCGGATTTCAAGAAATACCAGTTGAAATTCCATCGCTTGAAAATTTTAAAAATGATGTTTCGAAAAAGCCGTTAACGAATATGTCTTTGACTCTTTCCGAAATAAAAGAAGAGCTGGGTGATTGCCGTAGATGTAAATTATTTTCTACCAGAACCCATATTGTTTTTGGAGTTGGAAATAAAAACGCAGACATTGTTTTCGTTGGAGAGGGTCCCGGACAAGAAGAGGACAAGCAGGGAGTTCCTTTCGTAGGAATGGCTGGTCAAAAGTTAACGGACATTATTGAGAAAGGAATGGGGCTGAAACGCAGTGATGTTTATATTTGTAATATAGTAAAATGCAGACCTCCCAACAATAGAGACCCGGAAAAAGACGAAATAGATGCTTGCAGTTCGTTTTTAGAAAAACAAATCAAGGCCATCAACCCAAAAGTAATTGTGGCATTAGGAAAACCGGCTTCTTCGACTCTGCTTGGGAGAAATGTCGCTATCACAAGAGAGCGCGGTACATGGCATTCGTTTCAGGGATATCAAGTGATGCTTACCTTTCACCCCGCGTACCTTTTACGCTTTTACACCGAAGAAAACCGCAGGCTTGTTTGGGAAGATATGAAGAAAGCGTTATCAGCAATATGAGTAATTTTAAATTAATCCAAGAAAAAATAAAAGGGATATCCAGATCAAGGGGCATTAAGAAAATTCTTTTTATCTGCCTGGGAAATTTGTGCCGCAGTCCGATGGCAGAATGCCTGTTGCGCACTCGATTGGAAAGTAAGGGGAAGAGAGATATTCAAATTTCTTCAGCTGGTTTTTTAGATCAGACGGGATTTTGCTCCCCCGAGGAAATCCGTGTGGTGATGGATGAAGCGGGGATTGATGTTTCGCTACATCGTTCAAGTCCTGCAACAGAAGAAAAAATCAGAGAGGCTGATTTAATTATAGTGATGGAAAAAAAACAGAGGGAATATCTTTGTCACCAATTTCCTGACGAGACATACCGAATTTTTATATTAAGTCAGTTTGATTACCAAAATCCGGAAGAAAGGGATGTGACTGATCCTATGGGAAAGGCATTACCTCTTTATAAAGATTGTTTCAATAAAATAAAAACTCTGGTAGAGGGGTTGACAGAGCATATTCTTAGTATTAATTGATAGAGTCTTCTGGCGGGTTATTTAATCATCTTTTTTGCCGACTGGATTAGTTTCCGGTTTGGTTGCCGGTTCTGGTTTGGTGTTGGATTCGGATTTTGCTTCGATAGAATTTTCTTGTTCTGCTATAACAGCTGCCTTGGCCTTTGCTTCTTTTTTGGCTAGTTCATCAGCTTTGATTTTACCAAAGACAATGACATCAACTTCATGGCTGCCAAGGGATTCTCTTTCCAACAAAGCTTCAGCTAATTTATCAAGGGTTTTTTTATTTTCCCGGACGAGTTTTTTTGCCCGTTCATAGCTTTTGGCTACCAACTCTTTGACTTCTTTGTCTATTGCAATTGCCGTGGCTTCACTATAGTCCTTGTGCTGGGATATTTCACGTCCGAGAAATATCTGTTCCTCTTTTTTTCCATAGGCTAACGGTCCCATAGTTTCGCTCATACCCCATTCACAGATCATTTTCCTGGCAAGGTCCGTACCCTGTTCAATATCATTTCCCGCGCCGGTAGTGATTTGATTTAAAGCTATTTCCTCCGCTGCCCTACCTCCAAACAAAACAGCAAGCCGATCCATAAGATACTTTACAGGGTAAGTGTGTCTTTCGTCTACAGGGAGCTGCATAGTTAAGCCTAATGCTCTCCCCCTTGGAATAATTGTTACTTTATGTACGGGATCTGTGCCAGGGATTAGTTTTGCTACCAAGACATGGCCTGCCTCATGAAACGCTGTATTTCTTTTTTCCTCGTCACTAATGATCATGCTCCTTCTTTCCACACCCATCATTACTTTATCTTTAGCATTTTCAAAATCCTCCATTGCGACAAGATCCTTTTCCTGCCTCGCTGCCATAAGGGCCGCTTCATTAACCATGTTTTCCAAATCCGCTCCTGAAAAACCAGGGGTTCCCCTCGAGAGAACAGCTAATTTAACATCCTCCTCAATAGGTATATTCATTGTATGAACTTTTAAAATACCCTCCCTTCCTCTTATATCCGGGCGGGGAACTACAACCTGTCGATCAAACCTCCCAGGTCTCATGAGAGCGGGATCGAGCACATCCGGTCTGTTGGTAGCGGCGATAAGGATAACTCCTTCATTGGATGCAAATCCGTCCATTTCTACTAAAAGCTGATTAAGGGTTTGTTCCCTTTCGTCATGTCCCCCTCCCAATCCAGCGCCGCGATGTCGTCCGACAGCATCGATTTCATCAATAAAAATAATACAGGGAGCGTTTTTCTTGCCCTGCTCAAAGAGGTCCCGCACTCTTGACGCGCCAACCCCGACGAACATTTCAACAAATTCCGATCCGCTTATATTGAAAAACGGAACATTTGCCTCCCCAGCAATGGCCCGTGCCAGCAGAGTTTTTCCTGTTCCCGGAGGTCCCATTACAAGTACACCTTTAGGAATCTTTCCACCCAACTTTTGAAATTTCTGTGGCTCTTTCAAAAATTCTATAATTTCCTGCAATTCTTCTTTTGCTTCATCGACTCCTGCTACGTCTTTAAAGGTTGCCTTCTTTTTTTGTTGAGACAATAATTTTGCCCTGCTTTTTCCAAAAGAAAGGGCCTTGCCGCCGCCGCTCTGCATCTGACGCATAAAAAATATCCAGACACCCAGCAAGAGAAGCATAGGAAACCACGATATCAGGAGATTCGCATACCAGGTCGTTTCCTCGGGAGGCATTATCTTAATACGTACATTTTTTTCTCTTAAAAATTTGATTAACTCAGGATCACTAACAATATTTGTTCTGAACATTTCGCCATCCTGGAGCTTCCCTTTTATGTAGTCTCCCTGAACAACCACTTCTTCAACATTGCCGCTGGATACCTGGTTCATAAAATCGCTGAAAATAACTTCCTTGATTGGTGTGAGCGGCTGATTAAAAAGATTGAAGAGGGCAATCATGATAAGTCCAATTACCAGCCATAATGCTATATTTTTATAAAATTGATTCATAGGAAACCCCTAGTTAGGATAATTCAAAAGAAATGAAAAAAATTTTCTTTAATTATAATTACATCATAATCTGTCAGATTTCAACATAAAAGAAATGAAAGTTCAGTAGACTTCCAGCTTAAGAACATCATTAGTATTTTCTCTAATCCTGGCAAACTCAGAAATCTGGTATCCAGCAATCCAAAAAATTAATTCTTTGTTCATTATCAGTGGAATAAAATCTCTTTTTTCCCAAGGCACTTTTTTATCAATAAAGTAATCTTTTATTTTTTTATGCCCTTTAATTCCTAATGGACAAAACTTATCTCCTCTTTGGCGGGAGCGGACAAAAAGTTCTTTTCCCGTTACGCTGTAATCAATAAAGGCAGTAAAAGAGGCTGTTTTTTTTAAATCTTTTGGAACATCCTTTTTGGTTATTATAGTTGAAATCACTTCCTTTCCAATCTCCTCAATTTTTGTTTTCCCTGGAATTAACAACTTTTTCTGCTTTATCAGGGTTCCACTGAGGTTTTTCTTTTGGAGCTCAAAAATAATCTGATTGTACTGGTATTTAAATATCAAATTATTGAAAACAGATAAAAATTTTCCTGATACGTTAGACCTTATAACATGCAAGATGGTTTCAATTATATTTTGCGAAACCTGCCTTCCAGAACCGGAAAATTGATAAATAGCGTCTAAAATAATTCTTCTTTTTAAAGCTTCATGTAATGTTTGAAAATGGGTCGCGTCTAAAATTAGTATCTTGTCATGGTTTTTTAACAGCAACGTATTAAGCTCGTTTTGCGCTACTTCTGAAATAAAATTATCATCCGCTCGGAATATTTGTGAAGATCTGCATAATGCATCAATAATAGAAGGATTAAATTCTTTCTTTAAAAATGGGATTAGTTTATTTCTTACTCGGTTTCTGTGGTAATGATTTTTCAGGTTAGTTGAATCCATTAAATATTTGATTTTATTTTGCTTTAAAAATTGTTCAATCTCTTCACGGGTAACTTCCAGCATAGGCCTTATATATTTATTGTCTCTTATTGGCGGAATACCTGAAACCCCCTTTAACCCAGAGCCCTTGAGAATTCTCATTAACACCGTTTCAGCCTGGTCGTCAGCCGTATGGCCTGTAGCGATCTTTGAGATGGAATAACGGTCAGCGAGTTGATTCATGTGAAAATACCGCATCTCCCTCGCGGCAACTTGAACGGAACATTTATGCTTTTTTTGATACCCGGCAACATCCGTTTTTGCAAAGTAAAAGGGAAGATCAAGACTTTCTGTTAGGTTTTTTACAAACAACTCGTCTCTGTCGGATTCTTTACTTCTCAGCATGTGGTTAATATGAAACACGGACAGCTCGAATCCGATATCTTTTTTTAAATCATTCAGGCAGAAAAGCATAGCTACAGAATCGGGTCCACCGGATACTGCAGCTGCTAATTTTTCACCAGGTTTAACCAAGTTTTGCTTAATCAAAAACTCTTTAACTTTAAAAATCATATTGATCGTAGAATAAATTAACTGCAAAAAAAATAGTTCGCAGATTACATAGCCCAGCAGAGCCGCAACCACAATAGGCACTAAATAAAATGTTAATTTTCTAAATCCTTTCTCAAAAATCCGAAATTCGAATATCGAAATTTTGGTAAAAATCGACCAAAGTTCGCCCACGCAAGAAATCAAGTAAAGGCTTGAATTCGAAACAAATTCGAATAACAAAATTTCTAATGCTCAAGACTCAAAAGCTTTCCATCCAAACAAGGCATGGTCAGGTTGTTTTGAATTTTAGAAATTTGAATTTCGATATTACTTCGAATTTCTGGTTTCGATATTCCATTTTATATTCTAATAGTTTGCCAAAAACGTTGCTAAAAAAAGAACGTTTCCCAGGTTAGTAATACGAAGAACACGAAAAGTAAGAAATTTTATATAATAATTCTTCGCACCTCTGTGTCTTAGTGGCTAAAAAAGTAATCCACAAAACTTTGCTTTAAAATTCTGCGTTATTTGGAACCCTGGGAAACGGGATCACATCCCTAATGTTGCTCATACCAGTAACGAATTGGAGCACTCTCTCAAAACCAACGCCAAACCCGGCGTGGGGAACCGTCCCGAATCTGCGGATGTCTAAATACCACCAATAATCGTCTTCATTAAATCCCATTTCTTTTATTCTATCTTGTAAAAAATCCAGCCTTTCTTCACGCTGACTGCCTCCTATGATCTCACCTATTCCCGGGAGCAATATGTCCATAGCCCGCATAGTCTTTTCGTCATCATTCAGTCTCATATAAAATGCCTTTATCTCTTTTGGGAAATCGGTAACAACCACAGGTCCGTGAAATTTTTCCTCGGCTAAATATTTTTCATGTTCCGTTTGCAAATCCTTGCCCCAGTCGGCCGGATATTCAAAAGATTTGCCTGAATTTTTCAACAACTCTACAGCCTCAGTATAAGTAATTTTATTAAACTGGGAATCCACAACCTTTTTTAACTGTTTTAAAACATCAACCTCATTTCTTTTCCCAAGAAAAAGCAGATCTTCTTCACAATTTTCCAACACATAATTCAAAATATATTTTAAAAAATCCTCTGCCAGGATTATATTTTCCTCAAAATCGCAGAAAGCCATTTCCGGTTCAACCATCCAGAATTCCGCAAGATGTCTCGGTGTTTGTGAATTCTCCGCTCTGAAGGTCGGACCAAAAGTATAAATATCCATCAATGCAGTGGCAAAAAGTTCACCTTCCAGTTGACCGCTTACAGTTAACTTCGCCGATTTTCCAAAAAAATCCTGTGAAAAATCAACAATGCCGTCTTTAACAGGTGGATTGTCATAATCAAGCGTTGAGACCTGAAACATTTCTGCACCTCCTTCACAGTCGCTGGAAGTAATAATTGGTGTGTGGACATAAACAAAACCTCTGTCCTGGAAAAACTTATGGACCGCACAAGCCAGGATATTTCTCACCCGGAAAACGGCTCCAAATGTCTTAGTGCGGGGTCTCAGGTGGGCAATCTGTCTTAAAAATTCACGGCTGGTGGCTTTTTTCTGCAATGGATATTTTTCAGGGTCTGCCCATCCGTAAACAGATATCTTGTCAGCCTGGACTTCGACATTCTGTCCTTTGGCGGGAGATTTCACCAGTTTTCCCTCCACCCGGATACTGCATCCCGCTGTAAGTTTTTCTATGTCGGAGTAATTAGGTAAATTGCAGTCCGCAATTACCTGTATATTGTGCAGAGTGGAGCCATCATTAACTTCAACAAAAGAAAATTTTTTAGAGCCTCTCCGGGTCTTGACCCATCCTCTAAGGATAACGGGAATATCATATTCCGTTGAATCCAAGAGGTCTTTAATCCTTATTTTCCATTTGGCAAGTGTTTCCATAGAAATCTCCTCCTTTAATCAGCAGATTGTTCAACAACAGATTATCCAAAATTGAGATTGGGACGACCATACTGAATTATAAGAATATTAGCTTCTTCTTTTCAAACTTTTTGTATCTAAGATTAAAAATATTGTCGAAATATTCCCTGATGAGGTAGATATGGGGTACATTTTTCAAAGTATGATAAAGCAGCAAGATATTGGATGAGGATGCTTAATTGGAATGTCATGATTAGTAAACCAAAATGAAGGATTCGGACAAACTATCAAAAAATATCTTCTAAGTTTCTGGCTTGTCGTTATATTTTTGGAGTCTAGCTAACGCTTCGTGAAGAAGCAACTTATCTTAGGCGAGGTAAAAGCAGACAAAAAGCCCACATCCTTTGCCTGAAATTTGCTCTTTGCATATTTTCGTATCAGCTTTTTACTTTATTGTGCGTAATGCAGGGTAATAAATCAGGCCTATCCTATACATCCTCTTGAAAAATGATAATTAATGATTTTTTCATAGTGTTAATATGGAAATATTTTAGAAGGTTGAAAATACTTTTCAATGGCTTTACAACAGGTCGCAGAATTCTTAATATTATTAACCCTTAAAAAAATAAGGATTAATGTCTATTATAAAATTTATAAGTTGGGGAGGTTTTTATGAGATTTGACGGCCAGGTGTCAGCAGCGCTTTTGAAAGAACTCTGGATTATTAACGAAACGTTTTTAGCGCATCCTAAGGATTTGCAGGACGGCAAGGTTCCTATTACGGAAAACGATGTTCTTGTGAATGTTCCGTATGTTGAAGAATGCTCACTTCGGTTTGGCCACCACTCCAGGGAGGATGAACGGCTTAATCTTGTAGGAAAGTATAAAGGTTGCAGCAGGCCTGCTCCAAGTGCCGAAATGGTAGTTTATGAGTATTATGGCAGCGATGAAAAACTTGGTAAATTTAAGGAAATGATGGATGCGGTTGATAAAGCGAATTCGGCTCAATTCAGCAAAGACGACATCCTCAATCCCCAGGGATGGGAGCTCCTCTCTTTCATTTGCGATCCCCGCACAGTCCTGGGATACCATCGCAGTTATAAAATCAGCAATAAACAGCTTATGAGAGGAGCTTGTGGATCATTAAAGAACCAAGAGTATAGATGAAATTATGGCAGAGCCTGACGTTAAAGAAAGGGTGGACAGGTACAAAGAAAAAAATGAGTTCCACCGGAAGATGCTGGAATAACACTCCAAGCTTTACGGACCTATTGTGATAACCGATTTTCGGGGTGTTCCCGAGATTCCGTTTGGTAATCGTCACCTTGTTTACGCGTTATACCCTGATACTAATATTTCCATCCGGTTCATCGACGGTTTCAAGAAACAGTTCGTGGCCATTTCTATAGGTTACAGCATTTTCAACCGCAAAGCGAAAGTGGATGTAGACTCACTTATGCTGAAGTACGGTGGTGGCGGACACAAGGCGGTGGAAACCTGCCAGGTCTCTTATGATGACGCCGATAAAATTGTTGGTTAAATGTTAGAGGTGATTAAAGCCGAATCTTGATCTGCAATTCAGCGGATGTCCTTAGTAGGCTGAGCGGTTTTTCTCATTCTAAAAGAAATTCCTTCTATTATCGAGCCTCGACAGGTGTCTCTTTATGTTCGGTTGGGAAATTTTCACCTGTTCCAGGCGCTTCTGATTGTGGACCTGCTTCAGTAACAATAGAGGAAGTCGTTTTTTTTGAAGATATAGTTGCCAGACTTAATGAAGTTACCATAAACAGGATAGCAACCCCTGTGGTTAATTTTCCAAGAAAACCACCGGCACCACCGCTTCCAAAAACCGTTTGACTGGACCCGCCAAAAGCAGCTCCCATAGTCGCTCCTTTTCCTGTTTGTAGCAGCACTATCAGTATTAAAGACAACCCTGAAGTGATATGTAAAATAGTTAAAAATGTAGTCATTAAAATAACCCCCAAAAACAATTAACAGTTATCAATTTTATATTAATAGTCCATTTTTAAATTTATGAATAGGAATTTCCTCTTTATTATTTTTTTTGACGGGATGAACAGGATAGACTGGATTTATTTCGGAGTGCAATGACTATGTCATTGCGTTTATCTTGTTAATCCCGTTAATCTTGTCTAAAAAAGTCCCGCCGAAGGTGGTTAATGAATAACATTATTGAAGCTCCCCTTAGTAAGATACGGGGAATGCGCTCGCTAAACACTTTCATTGCTAACCGCTAATTGTTGATTGTATTTTCTCCTGCCTGAATAATTTTGTTAAATGATTCTGCTTTTAAACTGGCTCCACCGACAAGGGCACCGTCTATGTCTTCTTTTGAAAGAAGCCCTTCCACGTTACCCGGATTAACACTGCCGCCATAGAGGATTTTCATCTTTTCAGAGGAGAATTTGTTGAAAATCTCCTCTATTTTTTTCCTGATGAATTGATGTATCTCCTCAGCCTGTTCAGGAGTGGCAGTCTTTCCGGTTCCGATTGCCCAGACAGGTTCGTAGGCAATGATACACTTATCCAACTCTTCGGATGATATATTAGCAAATCCTTCTTTAATTTGCGACTCAATAATTGAAAATGTATTGCCATTTTCTCTTTGCTCTAAAGTTTCCCCTATACAGACGATGCATTGCAAATTTGCTTTTAAAGAAGCTTTAATTTTTTTATTAACCGTTTTGTTTGTTTCATGAAAAAACTGTCGTCTTTCAGAATGGCCTATAATAACATAATAACAACCAGTATTTGCCAACATTTCCGGAGAAACTTCTCCGGTGTAAGCTCCTTTTTCTTCCCAAAAAACATCCTGGGCTGCCAAAAAAAAATTATTTATTTGTCCTGAATCATCCTTTGACAGATAGGCGTTTACAGCATGAAGGGCAGTGAATGGGGGAGCAAGCACTATTTCGATTTTTTCATTATTAGCTGGTTGGATTTCTTTTATCAATTGAACAGACTCTCCTATGAGTCCGTTCATTTTCCAGTTTCCGGCAATCAATAAACCTCTCATTTAGGATATCCTTATATCTTTTCCACAAGTTTGCACTATATATTTTAAATATTATTATCTTATAAATTCAAAATGAAATATTTGATATTTGTTGCTTGGAATTTGTGATTTTGCATTTTTTTGTTGTCATTTAGCAGCATTATGATGAAAGCCCTCTTATAAACCTCCCTTCTCAGCAATAAACATGGCAAGGTCTCTCACGCGGCAGGAATACGCCCATTCGTTATCATACCATGACAGTACTTTTACCATGTTTTTTTCGATAACACTGGTGGAAAGACCATCCACAATGGAAGAATGCGAGTTATCATTCAAATCAATAGAAACCAGTGGTTCTTCAGAATACTGCAATATATTTTTTAGTTCCCCTTCTGCGGCAGATTTTAAAGTTTTATTAACCTCTTCAGTGGTGGTGTCTTTTTCGACTTCCACAACTAGGTCTACTAAGGATACATTTGGCGTTGGCACCCGTATAGCCATTCCGTCCATTTTCCCTTTGAGTTCCGGTAAAACAAGGGAGACTGCTTTTGCGGCTCCTGTTGTGGTTGGGATCATTGATACTGCCGCTGATCTCGCCCTTCTTAAATCTTTATGTGGAAGGTCCAGAATCCTTTGGTCATTGGTATAAGAATGGATAGTTGTCATCAGGCCTTTTTTAATTCCAAAATTTTCAAGTAAAACCTTGGCAATCGGTGCCAGGCAATTTGTAGTGCAAGAGGCGTTGGAAATAATATGGTGTTTTGTAGGGTCGTATTTTTCCTCATTAACTCCTAAAACAATTGTGATATCAGGTTCTTTTGCCGGAGCGGAAATGATTACTCTTTTCGCTCCTGCACTGAGGTGTTTTGACACATTAGCCTTGTCGACAAAGAGCCCTGTGGATTCAACCACTAATTCCACTCCCAGTTCCTTCCAGGGAAGATTGGCAGGATCTCTTTCCGAAAGAATCTTGATATCCTTTTCATTAACTATTAACGAATTTTTTTTTGCGCTGACAGATGCATTCAGCCGACCATGTACAGAATCATATTTTAGTAAATGGGATAAAGTTTTAGCGTCTGCAAGATCATTTATAGCGACAATTTCCAACTTCTTTTCATCGAGAGCTGATCGTAGTATGTTTCTTCCAATACGTCCGAACCCATTAATAGCGACCTTCAACTCCATAATATTCTCCTAAAAGGAAAGATTATCTGTTAGCAATAAATGTTAAATCAAAATGATGTTCTCAGATATTGCACTATCATGCGGACTCCAACGCCAACGGCTCCTTTTGGGACATATGGTTTTGGTTTTTCTGTCCAGGCGGTTCCTGCAATGTCAAGATGAGCCCAGGGATATTCCGAGGCGAATTTTTTTAAGAGCCCTGCCGCAGTGATTGTTCCTGCCCCGCGGCCACCAATATTTTTTAGATCCGCAATATCGCTTTTTATCAACTCGTCATATTCTTCCCAGAGAGGAAGTTGCCAGACTTTTTCACCAGCTACTTCTCCGGCTTTTTTAATGTCATCGATTAATTTTTCATCGTTTCCCAAAATTCCGGTAGCATGGTTTCCAAGGGCGATAACACATGCGCCTGTCAAGGTAGCCATATCAAGCACGGATTTTGGTTTATACTTTTCCGCGTAAGTTAGGGCGTCTGCCAAAATAAGCCGTCCCTCAGCGTCGGTATTCAACACTTCAATAGTTTTCCCGGACATTGTTTTTAAAACATCTCCCGGTTTATTAGCGCTTCCTCCCGGCATATTTTCAGACGCGGGCACTAAGGTTACAACATTAACAGGCAGTTTCAGAGAAGCCGCTGCCATAATGGCGCCTATCATTCCAGCGCCGCCGGACATGTCTGTTTTCATTTCCTCCATACCCTGTCCCGGTTTGAGAGAAATGCCGCCAGAATCAAAGGTCAACCCTTTTCCAACCAGGACAATCGGCGCTTTATTTTTTTTTGTTCCCCAATATTCCAGAATAATGAACTTTGGCGGCTGATGGCTTCCTTTGGAGACGCCTAAGAGTCCGCCCATCCCTAATTTTTCCATATCCGGTTTATTCAGGATTTTGCATTTAATATTACATTGTTTTGCAATCTTTTTGGCCTGTTCTGCCAGATAAGTCGGTGTAGCGGTATTCCCCGGGTGGTTAATTAAATCCCTCGTAAAATAAACAGCTTTTGAGATTTTCAGTGCTATGCTCACGCCGGATTTCAGGGTCTTTACGTTTTTTTCATTTTCGGTTAAAAGTGTTAGTTCAGAGAGTTTTTTCTCATTATTGTTTTTTTCCGACTTATACTTATTAAACTTATAAAGCGAGAGGATTGTTCCTTCTGCAATTGTCTGACCGATATCCATAGCAGGCATACCCTTGATCTTCATATCAGGAAGATTTGTCATGAGTTTTTTTATGCCTTTTCCTTCAGCAATTTTGGCGATTGTTGCCGAGGTTTGTCTTAGTTTATCAAGAGTCATTTCCTTTTTTTTTCCAAGCCCAATCAATATGACTTTATCCACATTCAGTTTGCCAAGGGAATAGATAAAAGTTGTTTGATTCAGCTTACCCTCAAAGATTTTTTCTTTTACAAGCTGTCGGATGATTCCAGTCAACTGTTTGTCTACTTGCTTGATGACAGGGTTCAGTACATCTTTTTCAAAACACCATAAGGCGAGACAAACACCTTTTATTTTAATGGGGGATCCTTTAATAACTTTTATATTCACTTTTGCTCCTACTTTATTAATCTCAGATGTTGTAAATCCTGAATAAGGTTTACTCCGTTAGAAATTCCAGATTGTGATCATTTTTGATTAAAGTAAGTAATCAACAAACAATTTTTAACGGGGCTTACATGAAATACCAACTTTACGTTATTGAAATTTCCAAGTCAATACCTGTAGGTTTTTGATATCCTCCGGTTTCTGTGCCTATGTGAAAGTTTTAGAAACCTTGAAAGCTTTCGACAGGTATGAAAAGGTAGAAATACTTACAATAAAAAAAATCAGCGAAATCCGTGGTCTTTTTTAATTATGCAAAATGTCTTTCAACACTTTATTATTTCTAATTGGACCTAACAGGGCAAGAGTAAAAGATTTACTATAAAACAGCCTGTTCGCAAGGCTTTTTATCCCATTTGCGGTAACGGCATCAATATTTTTTATCATTTCATCTAATGTAAAATGTTTTTTAAAGTACATCTCTTCTTTTGCCAATTGCACCATTCTGCTCCCGGAACTTTCCAGCGACAGCATAAGCCCCCCTTTCAGTTGATTTTTCGCCTTTTCCAATTCTCTTGCATCGACTTTATTGCTTGTGATTTCTTTAAGCTCTTGTACAATTAATTCTATGACAGTCGCATAGTTTTTTGTCCCCGTTGCCGCATAGACCATAAATATACCTGTATCTCTGTAATGACTGCTTATTGAATTAACAGAGTAAGCCAATCCCTTTTCTTCCCTGATTTTTTGGAACAACCTGGAACTCATTGATCCGCCGAGAATTATATTTAGAAGGTAACACTCATATCTTTGCTTGTCATTTGTTTTAATCCCGGCTGCAGCGAGGCAAATATGCACCTGTTCCAGTTTTTTGTATTTGAAAACTCTGCCGACTTTCATTTCCTGAACAGAATCGAGGTCGTTTTTTTCAGCGCTTTTAAATTTGCAAAAATGTTTTTCCAGGAGATCCATTAAATCCGGAAAATCGATATTTCCCGCGATGGAAATGATGACATTGTTTGAACTATAAAACCTTTCCATATGAGAAAGGATATCCTGCCTTGATATTTTCTTTACTGTTTCAGGAAATCCCTGGGTTGGCAAGCCGAGCGAATGGTTTGACCAGACATTCTGGTAAAGCATATCGAAGATGAGATCATCGGGAGTGTCTTCTACCATATTTATTTCTTCAAGAATAACTCTGCGTTCACGTTCAATTTCTTTAGGGTCAAAAACAGAATTAAGAAGAATATCAGAGAGGACATCTATTGCAATGGGAAGATGCTCGTCAAGAACTTTTGCAGTATAGCAGGTATATTCCCGGCTTGTGAAGGCATTCATATGTCCGCCGATAGAATCCATCTCTATGGCAATTTGATGAGCAGATCTTCGTTTGGTTCCTTTAAAGGCAAGATGTTCAAGGAAATGAAAAATACCATTTAATTCCGGAATTTCGTTGCGTGATCCTGCCTTAATCCAAATTCCAATGGATATTGATCTCAGGTAAGGAATATTTGCGGTGACAACCGGGATACCGTTTGATAATTTGCTTTTGTAAAAATCCTTTTCCTTTTGTTGTTTCATTTGCATTAATCATTGGTCAATAGTTAAGAAGGAGGAGGAGAAAAAATATAATTTCTAAAACAAATAACTACTGTCTAATGACCGCTATTTTTTATTCACTTCCGCTGACAAGGCTTCTTTGCGGCTCAGGCGAATTTTACCGTCGCGGTCAATTTCCAAAACTTTTACTTTTACTTCGTCCCCTTCTTTTAACACGTCGGTCACTTTATCTATTCTGTGAGGTGCAATTTGTGAAATATGTACCAAACCGTCAATACCGGGTAATATTTCAACAAAAGCGCCGAAATCCATAATTTTTTTAACTATACCGGTATATATACAACCTTTTTCCGGGCTTTGCGTCAACCCTTCTATTATTTGAATCGCTTCATTCAGCCTTGATTCATCGGGGGAGCCTAAAGACACCAGACCCTTGTCGTCAATATCTACTGTTACACCGGTTTTATCAATAATACCCCTGATGGTTTTTCCTCCCGGTCCAATAACATCTTTTATTCTCTCTGTCTTAATTTGCATGGTAATAATTCTCGGGGCATAAGGGGAGAGTTCTTTTCTTGAGCTGTCGATTATTTCGTTCATTTTACCCAAAATAAAAAGCCTACCTTCTTTTGCCTGCTGTAACGCGGTTTCTAAAAGATCTTTTGTTACACCGTCAATTTTAATATCCATTTGAAGACCGGTTATTCCTTCTGCAGTTCCTGCTACTTTAAAATCCATGTCACCTAAATGGTCTTCCTGTCCTAAAATATCCGAAAGGATAGCAATTTTATCTCCTTCTTTAATCAAGCCCATGGCAATCCCAGCCACCGGGGTTTTGATTGGAACGCCTGCATCCATTAAGGATAACGAAGAGCCACAAACAGTCGCCATTGATGAAGAGCCGTTGGACTCTAAAATATCCGAGACAATTCTAATGGTATACGGAAACTCTTCATTAGAAGGCAGTACTTTAGATATAGACCTCTCTGCGAGAGCGCCATGGCCGATTTCTCTTCTTCCCGGGCTTCCTATGAACTTAGTTTCACCCACAGAAAATGGGGGAAAATTGTAATGGAGCATAAAAGATTTTTTTGTTCTACCTTCCAATCTATCCATTATTTGTTCATCGCTACTTGTTCCCAGTGTTAAAACAACCAATGCCTGGGTTTCTCCCCTTGTGAATAACGAAGACCCATGTGTCCTCGGCAGAGCTTTGACCCTGCCACTAATCGTCCTAATGTCTTTAAGTCCTCTACCATCAGATCTTGTTTCTTTTTCAATGATGTGATGTCTCACAATCTCCTTTTCAAGGCCAGCAAGAATTGCTTTGATTTCCTTATTTAAACCTTCATCTTCTTCGCTCCCAATCTCGGATATTGTCTCTTTGCCAATAGCAGAGACCGCATCATACATTGCTATTTTTTCTTTAATAAACAAAGCATCTGTCAATTTTTCTTTAGCAGACCGGGTTACTTTTTCTATCAGATCTTCGTTCTTTTGAGGTTTTTCAGCAACTCTTTTTGGTTTTCCCGCGATTTCTCTGAGTTTATTTTGAAGATCAACCAGCTTCTTAATTTCTTCATGTCCAAACATTAGCGCTTCAACCATTTCATGTTCAGATAATTCATTGGCTTCTCCCTCAACCATAACAATAGCATCTTTGGTTCCGGCAACTACCAGGTTTAAGTCACTTTCGTTAAGCTGGTCATAAGTTGGGTTGCAGATAAATTTTCCTTCAACCCTTCCAACACGTACAGCACCAATGGGGTTCAGAAAGGGGATATCTGATATGATTAGCGCGGCTGAAGCTCCTAAGATTCCTAATATATCCGGATCATTTTCCTTATCATGGGAAAGGGGGTAGCAGATTACTTGAGTATCGTTTGCAAAACCATCTTCAAATAAAGGCCTTATCGGCCTGTCCATTAAACGGGAAGTTAAAATTTCTTTTTCACTTGGCCTACCTTCTCGTTTAAAAAAGCCTCCCGGAATTTTGCCTGCCGCGTAAGTTTTTTCCCTATACTCACACATCAAAGGAAAAAAATCCTTGCCCTTTACAGGCTCTTTGCTCGCTACAGCCGTAACCAGCGCAACTGTTTCATTGTAGCTGATTAAAACTGCTCCATTAGCTTGTTTGGCAAGTTCCCCTGTTTCTATGATCAGTTTTTTACCGCCAAGTTCCATTTCAACCGATTGATGCATTAAATCTCCTTTCAAGTAATATGTTATAGCGTATTGATTTTTCTAGTTATCCGCGAATTCCTAATTTCTTAATAATAGCTTTGTATCTTTTTTCATCATTTCTTTTAAGGTATTTCAAGAGACTCCTCCTCTGGCTGACCATCTTTATCAGCCCTCTCCTGGAATGGTGGTCCTTCTTATGAGTTTTAAAGTGTACTGTCAGGTAAGAAATTCTTTCGCTTAGAAGCGCGACCTGAACTTCAGAAGAACCGGTGTCTTTTTCATGCAATTTATTACTGCCAATAATTTCATTTTTCTTTTCACTTGCAATAGGCATTTTAATACTCCTTATTTAGTTATACGTTATATAAACAACTTTTTAAATTTAAAACAAACCTCCTGTTTATGACAGGAAGAGAGAGATGCTGTATTCCACAAAGAATTCGCGATGCCCAATAATTTGCCTGAAAAATTGTGTATTCGGAAATATTCTCCGGTATCGGATTCTCCATTAATATCTTCAATGCTTTCCCGAGTGATTTCCCTCTCAATTAAAACAGATTTTTCTCTTTCCTTTTTAATTTTAACAGAAGGGAAAAACGAAAGAGCTTTATCAATTGAATATATCTTCTCTTTCAGACCATTTTCAATGGTTGACCGGTTAATATCTTCCATCGATACCGAATCCTCAATTTTTAATCCTCCAACTCTGGTTCTAGTCAATTCCGCGAGATAAGCTCCGCAACCGAGTTCATTCCCTATGTCGTCACACAATGTCCGAATATAGGTTCCCGCAGATGTTTTTGCTTCAAAAGTTACCAGGTCCTTTTCGTAATCCAGCAATTTCAAATAATGGATATAAACCTTTTTGGGATTTCTGGCAATAGAGATTCCTTTTCTAGCCAGCGTATAAAGTCTTCTTCCATGGACTCTGACAGCAGAGAACATGGGTGGTATTTGCTCAATTGACCCTGTATAATTTTGGAAAATATTTTCTAAAAGTTCCAGATCGATATTATCACTGGATGATTCTGAAATGATTTTTCCATCCGCATCCTGAGTATCAGTTCTGATTCCAAGCCGCATTTTGCCACGATAAGTTTTGGGAAGATGGATAGCAAACTGAACTATTTGAGTGGCTTTGCCCAGGCAGATAGGGAGGACTCCGTTTGCATTTGGATCAAGAGTTCCCGTATGACCCGCTTTTTTAGAATGGAAGGCTTTTTTTACATGATTTATTGCTCTGCAGGAAGTTATACCGACAGGCTTGTTAAAATTAATTATTCCGTTCACGGCACTCCGCTTCTTTTAGATCTAAAAGGATATTTAATATTTTAGCGCTTTTTTCCGTTGAATCGTCTAACTTAAAAACCAGCTCTGGAACATATCGCAGTTGCACTCTATGGCCTAATTCTTTCCTGATAAATCCTGTGGCGCTATGAAGACCTTCAATAGAATTCTTTTTTTCTTTTTCATTACCCATAATGCTCACAAAGACTTTCGCGTGTCGCAGATTATCTGACATGGTTACTTTTGTAATTGTAGCAAAGCCAATACGGGGGTCTTTAATCTTATTTTGAAGAATTTTTGAAATCTCTTCTAGGACTAATCCCTCAACTCTCTGAGCTCTTTTAAATTCCATAGTTAAAATATCTCAATTTTGTAATCCAACAATTCAGCAAGGTGCATGAAGTCGATAGAATTAATTACGTCATCCAGTACTTTATTAATAAATTTTTGATCATTACTTACAATGGCTATTCCTAAAACGATATTTTTCCAATCATCATGGCTGTCTATTTCAGCGATGGAAACATTGAATTTTCTTCTGATCCTATCTTTAATGCTTTTAACTACTCTGCGTTTCCCTTTCAAGGAATTATTTTCATTAAGGAATAACTTCACCCAGCAGGTTCCAACAATCATATTTAAATAAACTTTGATTGTATTGACTAAATTTTGACTACACAGATTTTTTTATCCGCGTAATCGAGATTTTCATAATCTGTGAAAGCATATAGGTGGAAATTTATAGTTTTCGAGCAATTTCTTCAAAATAATAAGGCTCGATAATATCGCCCTGCTTTATATCTTGAAAATTTTCCAGTACAATTCCGCACTCAAACCCGGATTGTACCTCTTTCACATCCTCCTTAAATCGTCTTAATGAAGCGATCTTGCCTTCGTAGATAACAACATTATCCCGGACAAGTCTTGCATCTGAATTTCTCTTAATATTGCCGTCCAGAACATAAGTTCCGCAAACAACCCCTGCTCTCGGCACTGAAATAACTTGACGGACCTCTGCTCTTCCCAGGCGTTTTTCCAGCAACGTTGGTTTCAGTAATCCTTCCAAAGCGGCTTTGAATTCATTGATAACATCATATATAACAGAATAAAGTTTTATTTCTACTTTTTCATTTTGAGCAAGCGTTGCCGCCTGTTCGGTTGGTCTGACATTAAATCCAATAATAATAGCATTTGACGCTTCTGCGAGTAGAACATCCGACTCGGTAACTCCTCCCACGGAGCTATGAATTATTTTAATTCCAACTTCATCAGAGCCAATTTTCAGAAGCGAATCTGAAATGGCCTGGACGGAGCCGTCTACATCAGCCTTTATTACAACATTTAATTCCTCAATCTTTCCCTCATCAATTTGATTTTTGAGGTCCTCAAGCGTAATTCTAGTTGCGGAATTCTTTAAAGACATTTCTTTAAGCTTTTGCTGCCTCGCGACAGCAATTTGTCGAGCTTCTTTTTCATTATTAACTACAATGAAAGAATCTCCCGCCGTTGGGACTGATGATAATCCGATGATCTCGATAGGAGTTGAGATATCTGCATTATTAACTTTTTTCCCTTTATCGTTTAATAGCGCCCTTATTTTTCCATAAGTGGATCCGGCAACAAACGAGTCGCCGTTTTTCAAAACACCTTTTTGGACAATAAGCGTAGCAACGGCGCCCCTTCTTTTATCCAACTTGGACTCTATAATTGTTCCTCTTCCTTTTACTTTTGGGTTTCCTTTCAATTCCATGATCTCAGTTTGTAGCAAGATCATTTCCATTAAATGGTCCAATCCGATTTTATTTTTTGCGGAAACTTCAACAAATATTGTTTGTCCACCCCACTCTTCAGGAGCCAAATCGTGCTCTGTTAAATCTTTTTTAATTTTTTCGATATTAATGTTAGGTTTATCAATTTTATTAATAGCCACAACGATGGGCACATTTCCTGCTCGAGCGTGGTGAATGGCTTCAATGGTTTGAGGCATAAGACCGTCATCAGCCGCTACAACGAGTACTACAATATCCGTTACTTGTGCGCCTCTTGCTCTCATTGCCGTAAAGGCCTCATGTCCCGGTGTATCTAAAAAGACAACAAGGCCTTTTTCGTGTGAAATTTCATAAGCCCCAATGTGCTGGGTGATTCCTCCCGCTTCTTTTTCAGTTACTTTGGTTTCTCTTATAGCGTCCAGTAAAGTAGTTTTTCCATGATCCACATGTCCCATAATCGTTACCACAGGAGGTCTGGGTACGTAATCATCAGCATTTTCTTCTTCCTCAAGAATATCTTCTAAAATTTCATCTGCTTCAAGTGGAATAAACTTAAAGGATTTCTTAAAAATTTTTTCTGATACTTTGGCTGCAGCTTCATCAATGGGGGAATTGATAGTGGCCATCACTCCCTCTTTAATTAATGCTTTCATTAGTTCATTTGGAGCGCACTTTATTTTATCAGCCAACTCTTTCAGGGTAATATTTTCACGGATCTCAACTACTTCAAGAGCTTTTTCAGTTTCATCAGTAGTTTCTTCTATTACTGTTTCAGTTTCATCAGTCTTTTCGGGTTGAAGTTTTGGTTCAGCAGCAACTGTTTCCGTTATTTGAGCAACCGGCTGAGGTTTGATTTCTTTTTTTTCAGCTTCCTTAATTTTAGCTAAGATGGCTTCCCGTATTTTAAAAACCTCATCCATATCCACGGTACTCATGCGGTTTTTAACGGGATAACCTAAACTTACCAACTCGGAGATCAATTCTTTATCCGATATCCCTAATTCCGTTGCCAATTTATATACTCGAGTTTTTCCCATATGCACACATTCAATAATTATTGAAGATTTCCAGTGGTTTTGCAGAGCTAAGCATTTTCATGTTTTTCCATAAATTCCTGGGCGTTTTTTAATATTGATTCAGCTTTTTTGGCGCCAATTCCTTCAAATGAAATTAGTTCGTCAATTTCCGCTGCCGATAATTCCGCTACGGTTTGATACCCATTAGCATTAAGAATATCCAGAGTTTTTTTGCCGATTCCTTTAAGTTCATCTATCGGATAATCGTCGATATCGGATGTTTCAAGTTTTTCAATGTCTGTTTCCAGAAGCACCGTTGCTTTGGATTTAAAGTCCTGGCAAATCTCTACAATTTTTTCAGCCGTTTTCAATCCAATGCCAGAAATTTTG
>PVBE011485614.1_pt1 | contig 26368 bp, 19 predicted proteins | sample 1631181 | NCBI WGS metagenome assembly PVBE01 (sample SAMN08397723, study PRJNA350692) | Marine metagenome, whole genome shotgun sequencing project. | isolation source: water | place: Pacific Ocean | collected 2012-04 | reverse complement strand
GTTGCTCTCCCCCATCGCGCTGCTGGCCCCCCGCAGCCCCGACGAGCGGATCTTCACGCGCGTCGGCGCCGTCCCAGGCCTTCTCCGTTTGCGTGGTGGTCACGCGGGTCGGGCGCTCGTGCTCGGCAGTGTGCTGGCTCTGCGGACACCTTTCACCGATGCGCTCCGCGACGTAGCCGGCGACGAGGTCGCGGTGACCTTCGAGCCCCCACGGTGGCTCATCCGCGTGCGCGACGAAGCGGCGGCGCGCAAACAGCTCGCCGCGCTGAGCACCAGACGTCCGCCCGAATGGCCGAAAGGGCCCGTCTCGCTGCGCGACGGCTACCTCGTCTTTGGTGTCGATGGTCCGGGAGAGGGCGACTTCCGCGAGACGCTCCCCGCGGCTCTTCGCCCGCACGCGGCCGACGCCCTGCTCGTGCTGGACGCGTCGCCGAGGCACCCGCTCATCTGGCCCCACCTGCGCGAGCGGATCCCGGCATTGGGCGTGGTCGAGCGTGTGCAGCTGGTCGCGTGGTATGCGGAGGGCCTGCGCTACGCGCTGCGCGTCACGGGCCTGTCAGCGGATCGATAGGGCGACGTCCGGCAGGCGGTCCTTCTCGCCGCGGCGCACCACGGACAGCAGGCTCGCCAGCCGCGCGACCTTCATCTCGCCGATGGGGTAGACGACGGCCTTGCCGACGCCGGACATCGTGTCGAGCAGCTTGCCGAGCGCCTTGAGGTCGAGGGCGCCGCTGTCGGTGCGGGCGACGCGCGCAGCCGGCTGCCCCGGCGCCTGGACCCGGAACCCGAGGACCCCGACGCGGACGTTGACCCGGTCGGTGCTGTCGCCTGTGTGCAGCTGGAACGGGATGCCGCCGAGCTCGCCGGGGCCCTCCTCGCGACCCACCACAAGCAGGAAGGTGCCGTACCCGGCCTTCGACGCCGCGTAGGCCATGCGCTGGAGGTTTCGCACCGGGACCTGACCATCGAGCGCGAAGCCCAACGGCTTGTCCCCCGCGGCGCCTGCACGCTTGAGCGCGGTGAGCAGGGCGCCCACCCATTGGCCCTTGTCGTCGGTCTGCACCGCCGTGTCGGGGATGTTCGTAGAGGCGAGCCCGAGGATGGTGCCGTTGCTGCTGCTCAAACCTTCGGGCCCGCCCGCGATGTAGGGACCTTCGGCGAAGCCCTCGGACCCGCCGACCACGGGCAGCATCGCCTGGCCCGCCTCGAGCTGAGCCTTCACGGCCGTGGGCCAGGCCGGCTTCGGGGTACCTGCATCGGCGGCGGCTTTCGGCGAGTCTCCGTTGCCACCGCCGCGCATCAGGAGCCACCCGCCCGCGCCGAGCAGGACCAGAACCACGCCGGCGATGACCAGCTTCAGCCGTCCCCCGCCCCCCGTGGACGGGACCGTCGACACCGCGACCGGCGCGGGGGCCGGCGGCGGCTCGAATGGCTTCGGCGCCACCGGTGGGGGCGCGGGTGCGGCGACCGGAGCGGCGACCGGAGCGGCGACCGGAGCGGCGACCGGCGCGCGCTTGGCGCCGCCGACCGGCGCGGGCTTGGACACCACCCGAGCGGGCTGCCCGATCGGCGTCGGGTTGGGGGCCGGCGAAGCCGCCGCGGGACGGGTGGAGTCGAGCATCAGCTCGGCGGCCTCGTTGATCGACGCGACCTTGGTCTTCCGGCGCTTGGGCTGGCCGTACTTCTGGCGCGGCTCGGCTGGCTCGGGATCCGGCGTCGTCGGCTCCGCGGCCACGGGCGCGGCGGCCTCTTCCTCGGCGATGCGCGCCTGCACCTGGGCGGCGAGGCCCTCGACCGCCATCGTCGCCACGATATTCGGGTCCGCGGCGAGCGAGGCTGTACGGGCCGGCTCGTTGAAGTCGGCTTCCGCCAGCTCTTCTTCGCTCGGGTTGTACGCTTCGAGCGGACCACTACAGCTCGGACAGTCGCTCGAGATCGACTCTCCGCTGTCCACCTCGAAGAGGAGCTCGCAGCTGAAGCAGGCCTTGAAAGCCAAGCGTGCCACCGGTTCGGCCTCGACCCGCCGGAGCCTAACAGAGATTCTGGAGGTTGGCGCGTTTGCCCACGGTGTTGCGGTCGCGCCATCCGCGAATAAGGTATGCGGCAATGCGTAGGTTGCCGACCGGGTTTGGTGCGGGTGGTTTCGGGGGCGGAGCGATCGAGCTGCGTCCGACCCGTGGCGCCTCGATCCTGATGGGGACGGTGGTCTTCCTGACGCTGGCCGTCGTCGCGCTGCCGACGCTGCGCCCTTGGTTGATGCTGATGCCGGGCAAGCTCCCGATGCCCACTGCGCTGGTGGCCAACACCTTCGTCGCCGCGCCGTCGAGCTTGTTCAACGTGGTCCTCTTCATGGCCATCGCCGGCTTCCTCTTCCAGGAGCGAATCCGGGTCTGGTGGGCGACGAAGCGGGTCGAGCTCGTGCTCGCGGCCGGCGGCATCCTGGTGGCGCTCTACCTGCTCGGCCAGGCGCTGGGCGTCCCCGGGCTCGGCTACGGCATCGGCGTGGCGCTGCTCGTCCTCGCGTGGTTCGGCACCGCGGTCGAGCGACATTGGGGGATGAAGCGCACGCTCCTGTTCAGTCTGTGGGTGGTGCTCGCGGCCAACGTCGTCGGCGGGCTGCTCTATTGGGCCTGGCCGAGCCTCGTCTCTGCCGCGGCGTCGAAGGGCGCCGCCCCGACCAACGGCACGCAGCCGATCAGCGACGGGCTGCTCACCGCGTGGTGCCTGATGTTCGGGCACATGCGCCTCGCCTTCCTCAACATCGAGGCGCGCAAGCTCGTGTGGGTGCTGGTCGCCATCAACGTGCTGAACTTCCTCTTCGTGGGGCGGCTGTCGGGGCTGATGGGGCTCACGGCCATCGCGACGGCGTGGTTCCTCATCAGCGGAACCTACCGGCCGCGCAACGTCGTCGACCGGTTGCGCCTGTGGCTCATCGACCGCCGGCTCGCGAAGCGGCGCTCTCGCTTCCAGGTCATCGATGGCGGCAAGACGCTCCACCGCGCGGCCTCGTGAAGCGGCTGTGTCCGCAGTGCAGCAAGCCCATCCGGTGGTCGGCGAAGCCGTCCGGCGACCGGCCGAAGTGCGCCCCGTTCTGCAGCGACCGCTGCAAGCTGGTGGACCTCTCGAAGTGGATCGACGGCAACTACGTGGTCAGCCAGCCCCTCGGATTCTCCGGCTTCCCGCTCGACCCGGACGACTAGTCGTCGATCTCCGCGAGCAGTTGCGTGAGCAGGCCGAGCAGGTCGTGGGCGGACAACATGCCCACGAGGGCCTCGTCCTTGTTGAGCACCGGCAAGGCGCCGAAGCGGTGCTCCGCGAGGAGCTGCGCCGCGTGAAGCACCGGCTCGTAGGTGTGCGTGACGACCACCTTCTGCGTCATCACGTCTTCCACGAGCAGGTCGTCGTCGAGCCGGTAGATGTGGGTGATGTCCGGGGCCTCGTCGACCCAGTCGGGCCGCCGCAAGTCGCGGTCGCTCAAGATGCCGACGAGCTTGCCCTTCCCATCGACCACCGGCAGGTGGCGGATGCCGTGCTCGCGCATCTCGAAGAACGTGACCCGCAGGCCCTGGTCGGGGCGGGCCTTGATCACCTTGTCGGTCATGAACGTGCTGACGCGCATCTGGTCTCTCCCTCGGGGACGTCCCGGCGTTCCTTGCACGCATGGTTCCAAGGCCCGCGGCGCCGGCGCGCTGGCGAGCGCCGGCGAATGCGTTTCGATCTCGTGACACTCGGCTCGACGATCTCCACGCCTGGCTGCTCGCGCGTGCTTTTGTTCCGCGCGATCCGCGTGTGGTACGCTGCGCGCGGATGTGTACGCCCGACGGCGTTGGAAGGTCGATGAGGCGAGCCGCCATCGCTCTTGCGCATTTGCTCATTGCCGCCGCGGCGTGTGCCCAGCCGCAGCCCGCGGACGCGCCACCCGATCCGCCCGCCGACTCGAAGCCCGCTGCCACCGAGGAAGACCAGCAGGCCAAGGACGCCTACAGCGCGGGCGTCGAGCACTTCAAAGCGAAGCGCTACGCCGACGCCATCCGTGAGTTCAACAAGGCCTACCGCGTCGATCCGAACCCGGTGCTCGTCTTCAACATGGCGCGCGCCTTCGAGGAGTTGGAGGAGTACGACTCCGCCATCGAGTACTACCGGCGGTACCTGGAGATGGCGCCGGAGTCCGAGGATTCAGCCTCGGTGGCCGACACGCTGCGGGCGCTCGAGCTGCTCAAGAAGCGCTCCGCCGAGGCCGCGACGGTCACCCTTTCGGTGACGAGCACGCCGGATGGGGCACAGATCTACGTGAACGGACGCGAGGTCGGCGCCAGCCCCATGAAGCTCGAGCTCAAGCCGGGCCGTCACTTCGTGGCTGTCGAGGCCAAGGGCTTCACGCGCGACTCGACCGAGGTCGAGCTGGTGGCGGGCAAGCCGGACAAGCATCACGCCACGCTCGTGCCCATCGCGCCGGCGCCGAGCGCGCACGCCGGATCGGAGCACACCACGCTGGGCTGGGTCCTCATCGGAGTCGGTGGCGCGCTCCTCGCGGGCGCGGCCGTCACGGGCACGCTCGCGCTCGGAAAGAGCGGTGAGCTCGACGACATCGACAGCGACGGTGGAGATACGACGCCGAACGAGTACGATGCGATTCAGGACGATGGACGCGTCCTCGCCTACACGACGGACGGCCTGCTTCTGGGGGGGGCCGCCAGCGTATTGACTGGAGGGTTCCTGCTGTTGACCAGCGGCGACGAAGAGACTGCGTTTACCCCCCTGAATGCACCTTCCACGCCTGGTCGGACGTATTCCTTCGAACAATGAGTGAAGATCTGCCCAACAACGACTCCCTCATCGGCCTCACGGTCGACCAGGGTCGTTACGAGATCGTGAAGCTCATCGGCGAGGGCGGCATGGGCCGCGTCTTCCAGGCGCGCCAGGTGTCGATGAACCGAATGGTCGCGCTCAAGATCCTGCGCGCCCAACTCGCCAGTGACGAGCAGCTGCTCGCCCGCTTCCAGCAGGAGGCGATGAGCGTCTCCCGGCTGCGGCACCCCAACACCATCACCGTCTACGACTACGGCAAGACCGAAGACGGTTACCTCTTCATGGCGATGGAGCTCCTCGGCGGGCGCTCCCTGTTCTCGCTGCTCCGCGAAGAGAAGCGCATCGCCCTGCCCCGCGCCCTCCACATCATGGAGCAGGTCTGCGGCGCGGTCAGCGAAGCCCACAAGATGGGGATCGTCCACCGCGACCTCAAGCCCGAGAACATCCAGATCGACGAGGTCGCAAACGACCCCGACTACGCCAAGGTGCTCGACTTCGGCATCGCCAAGATCATCCACGGCGACGGCGAGACCATGGGCGGCAAGACGCTGACGATGGCCGGCGCCATCTTCGGCACGCCGCACTACATGAGCCCCGAGCAGGTCCACGGCCTGCGCGTCGACCACCGGACGGACGTCTACTCACTCGGCATCATCCTGTACGAGATCCTCACCGGCGTGCCGCCCTTCGACGGGGCCACACCGATGGCCGTGATGATGGCGCAGGCGTCCAAGCCGCCGCCCGACATCCGCGACTTCGAGGGCGCCGACGTCACCGACACCATGGCCGAGCTGATCAACCACTGCCTGAAGAAGGAGCGCGAGGAGCGCTGCGACACCGTGCCCGACCTGCTCGAGCGCATCCGCGCCGCGCAGTACGAGATCGGCGAAATCTCCTCAAAGAGCGCGCGCGCCTACGCCAGCAGCGGGCTGCACCGCATCGACGAGAACGGCGAGCGCCGTCCCTCGAGGCCACCCTCCGGACACCAGCAGCAGCAGCCCCGCGCCACCCCGGCACCCTCGATCGACACCCAGGCCGACGCCAACCGCACGCCCGAGCTCACCGGAGCCCTCGTCACCGTGCCCCCGGGCTCCGACGACGACCTCGTCATCGGCGGCGGCGGTGCCGCGAAGTGGGTGACCCTCGCGCTGCTCTGCGTCGCGCTCGGTGGGGGTCTCTACCTGTGGCAGACCGGCGCGGGCGACGAAGCCGACAAGGCCGCCGCCGGCGAGTCGGGTGACGAGCCCGTCCGCGTCAAGGTCGCCAGCCGCGCCATCGGCTTCACCGTCGCGACCACCCCGGCCGGCGCCGAGATCTTCAAGGGTGACCAGAAGCTGGGCGTCACGCCCTTCGAGCACAAGGTCCCGGAAGGCCAGACCCACACGCTCACCCTCAAGCTCGACGACCACCAGGAGCACGTCCTCGAGCTCGAGGGCACCGGCGAACAGGCCCAGAAGATCCACATCCCGCTCGCCCGCTCCGCCATCGCAAAGGCGTGGCTCGCCATCGGCTCCGACCCCGACGGCGCGGACGTCTTCCTCGGCGAGGAGAAGATCGGCACGACCCCGTTCAAGTGGGAGCCCGGCGTCGCAGACGAGCCCGTGGAGCTGAAGTTCACCAAGGACGGCTTCAAGGACGTGATCGCGAAGGTGCCGCTCGACGCGCGTGGCGAGGCCGCTGTCTCGCTGACCACCGCGATGCCGGCCCGCCCGAAGATCTCAGGACGCCCCAAGCGGCCCCGCTGGCGACGCAAGCCGAAGCCGGTGGCCAACCCGGAGGACGCGCCGGGGCCGGCGGTCAAGCCGAAGCCCAAGCCCAAGCCTCACGTGAAGCCCAAGCCCAAGCCCAAGCCCAAGACCAAGCCCTCGTACGAGAAGCTGTAGGCGCGCGCGCCTCGACGACCTCGAACACGAGGGACGATCAGGCACCCGGCAACGACCCCTCCGACCACGATCGTGTTCGTCCTCGTGTTCGACACACGTACTCGTGCTCGTCACGAGAACGGGTGGCGAACACGACCGCGAACGACGCGGTCAGTAGGCCAACGTGATCCAGCGCGCCCAATAGTAGGGGTGGTGGGTGGCGGGGCCGCCGGTTTGGGCGTCTACCGCGACTGTCATCGCGGCCCGCCGAAGCTCCGCCACCGCGGCGTCGATCGGCTTGCCCGCCGCGAGCTCCACGGCGAGCCGGCCGGCCATGTCGGCGTCGATCGAGGTCTGGTCGGAGAGCAGCACGAGGTGCTGGACGCCCCCGTAGCGCAGGGCGGAGGCGAGGCGGAGGAGGCCGCCGTTGCCGGTGACGTGGGTGAGCACGACGCCCTTCGAGACATTGGTCATGAACGCGAGCTGGACGCCGCCGACGCGGGCGTAGCTCGTCCCGCCGGGATCCGGGGAGACCACGAACGCGCCTTCGGACCCGTCGACCGGGGCGACGACGTAGACCACGCCGTGGGTCGCGAGGGCGGCTCCGAGGCCCTGGCGGCTCGAGGCGGGGCCTCCGAGGGCGGTGAACTTCGCCGGCTCGGCGGCGAAGGCCTTGGAGATCTCGGCGACGACGGGGGCCTCTTCGCCAGAGCCGCAGCGCGCCCCGTCGGGGCAGCCTGATTCGGCGGCGGCGAGCCCACCGAAGACGCCGAGCACCTTGGGGGCGGGCTGACTCTCCGCTCCGAACTGCGCCGGCAGCCCGTAGACGATGCGATGCACGCCGCCGACGAAGGTGGGCGGCGCTCCCTTCGGCTTCCGAGGCGGCGCCTTGAGTACGAGCGCGTCCAGCGGGAAGCCGAGCAGCGGGCCGTCGGCGTAGACGCGCCAGGTCAGCTCGCCGATGGCCTTCATCAGCCGCCGGTCGCGCATGAACGGGAGCACGGCGCGCACCGGCTTGGCGAGGGTCCGCCACGCCTTGGCGTTGGGATCCTTGGGCCGCCACCGACGCCGCTTGCGCTCGTCCTCCGGCGGGGCCGCCCAGTCGGTCGGCGCGGTCGCGAAGATCTTCCGGGCCGGGGCCAGCGCACGGTTCAGCTTCTTGGCGCCGGCCAACTTGTAGTGGCGCAGCGGCTGGCCCGGGGTGGCCAACCACAGTTGGCTCTGCTTCTCGCCCACCCGGTAGTAGAGGCGGACCTCCCCTTCGGCCGCCGCGAACGCGTCGGGCGCGCGCGGCGCGGGCGCGAAGTACTCGCCCCACGCAGCCTCCTTCTTGCGCAGCTCGCGTCCTGCGCCCTGTAACGAGGCGACGGCGCCGCTGAGCGCGCGGTTGGCGAAGGCGCGGTCGGCCGCGAGGATGCCCGGGTCGCGCACGATGTCTCGCAGCGCGTCCACGCGCGCGACGGCCGCGTGCACGGCGCGGTCGGCGTCGGGGCGATTCGGTTGCTCGAGCCGACCCGGACCTGCCGGAGACGCGTCGAGCCGGCGGGCCCACAACGCGTATCCGAGGGCGGCGTTTTGAGTAGCGTCGCGGTTGCGTCGGTCGCGCTTCGCGCTGCGCACGAGGGTCTCGGGCAGGCGGTCGACGACCGCGCTCGGATCGAGCGGCATCGCGACGGTGCGGGTGTCGAGCGTCGCGCCGCGGGAAGCGCGCTCGGCGAGGGCGTCGACGTAGCGGTCGGCGGCCTGGCGCCACGCGCCCGACGCGCCCAGGGCGTCGCCCCGACGGTCGGCGATGAGGCCGTCGAGCGCCTGGACCCGCCACGCGAGCATCGGGTCACCGAACTCGAGGACCAGGGTGCGCGCCGGCCCGATCGCCCGGGCCGCGGCGCGCGCGTTGCCGAGCGCCAGGTGGGCCGCGGCCAGACACGTCCGCCCCACCAGCTGGTAGGAGCGCACGTGCGGCAGCGTCATCGTGGGCACCGTCTTGAGCACGGTGAGGGCTTCGGCGTTCTGTCCGCCCCGGGCCAGGATGCAGCCCTTCATCACGGCGACGCGGCGCGAGTCGGCGAGGCCCTCGAAGGCCTTCACAGCGCCCTCGTGGTCGCCAGCTTCGCTGCGCGCCAACGCGGTGACCCGCGCGACTTCGGCGTCGTCGGGGTCGAGCTCCTTTGCGTAGCGCAACCGGGAGACGGCCTCTGCCTGGTAGCCCGCCGCGTCCAGGGCGACGGCGGCCAGCAGGTGCAGCCGCGCCCGCAGCGCCTTCATCGCGGCGGCGAGACCCATCGTGCGCAGCAGCTCGAGCGCGTAGTTGGCGTTGGCGAAGGCCTGAGCGTGGTCACCCCGACGCACGCGGGCCCAGCCCTGCACCTCGAAGTTCTCAACGCGGCCGATGAAGTCCTTGGTCCCGGAGAGCGTCTCGCGCGCCGCGTTGGTGCGCTCCACCGCCTTGTCGGGCCGCCCGTCCCTGAGCCAGGCGCGGCCCATGTCGGTGTCGGCCCGGCCCGCACCGGCCGGCTCAGCGACGTCGCCCTCGTAGAGTTCGCGGACCTTGCCGTAGGCCGCCCTCGCCTCGTCGAATCGTCCGCGGCGCTCCGCGATGCGGCCGACGAGGCGCCGGAGCTCCGCCTGGTGACGCAGCCGGACGCGGCGCACCTCGGCCTGCTCCGCCGCAGGGTGGTCGACGGCGACCACGTCCTTCTTGCTCAGCACGCCCAGCAAGGCTTCGGCCTCGAGCAGCACCCGCATCGCGTCGGCGAAGGCCCCCGCATGGTAGCGCTTCTGCGCCTCCTGCTGCAGCGCCGCGCGCGCCTGGTCGAGGGTGCCCACGTGACGCGCGATGGTGGTGACGGCGGCGCCGAGCTCCCGCATCTCGCGGGTGTAGGAGGTCATGTCGTCGAGCGCGCCGTCGGCCAGGTGGGCGCGCACCATCTGGTCGGCGACGAGCGCGACCAGCGCGGGCTTCTCGAGCGGGCGCACGGACTGGAGGACGCGGGTGCGTACAGCGCGCTCGTTGACCCGGTCGTTCAGCCAGGCGTTGGTGTGCGCGACACCGTTCATCACGAGCGCCGTGTAGAGGCTCGAGGCGCGGTTGCCGCGGGAGGCGATCATCGCCTGGGCCATGTGCTTCTGGGCGGCCTTCAGGTCGCCGCCGAGGTAGGCGTTGAGCGAGGAGCCGACGAAGCTCTCGACCACCGCCTCACCCGACAACGGGACGCCCTGCTTGTCACCGATGTACGCCGCGAGCGTGCGCCACGGGCCGACGTCGCCCAGCGCGAGCGCGTATCCCTCGGCGATGCGCCGCGCCACCCTCAGCAGCAACAGGCGCTCGCGTTTTCCGCCCAGCCGCTTCTTGGCGACCTCGGCGCGGAAGAAGAGGTTGTAGAAGACCGGGCGCGCCAGCGGGAGCTTCTCGGCCGGGGCGATCTGGGCCGGCAGCGAGTTGTTGTTCCGCACGGCCCGGATCAGCTGCTCCTCGAGTTCGCGCGCGGCGTTCGCCGTCTCCTCGAGCCCCCCATGCGCCACCCGGTCCATGTAGAGCAGCGGCTCGGTGTCAGGCGGCTCGCCCTCGGCGAGCACCTTCGCGACCCGCGTCAGGACGGGCTTGAGGTCATCCTTGATCTCGTCGGACACGCCTTGCGTGACGAGGTCGAAGACCTGGCCGTAGAAGAAGACCCGCGCGAAGTCGGGCTTGGCCCGCGCCAGCTCCCCGATCTTGTCGAGGCTGCGCGACTCGAGGGCGCGGCGCATGTCGAACGACCAGTCCGCGAACGGTGCAGCCGCACCGAACGCAGACGGGCTCGCGCAGAGCAGCACAGTCGCCAACAGCAGAATGCTTCGCATCGATCCCCCAGGCAGGCCGCCTTGCTGAAGCACTTTGACAGCGCTCGGGTGCCGATGCCACCTTCCGCACATGGCCGTACGACTGGACTTGCGCAACGTCGTCGTCGAGCGCGGGCGACGAATCGCGACCGAAGCCCGAGCCCGAGCCCGAGCACAAGCGCCGCGTCGCGAAGGCGAGCGCGCCCGGGCGGGATGGCTGGGCCGCGCCTTCGACATGCTCCCCGAGCCGCTGCGCGACGTCCTGCGCGAAGCGCTCGGCCCCGACGAGCGGCTCGAGCAGGCGCGCGAGGCGCTGCGACGGCTGCGCCGCGAGCGCGACGATCTGCGCAATCGCGAAGGGGCGCTCGACCAGGCTCGCGACGATCTCGACCGGTCGCGGCGCACCCTCGAAGACACACGAATCGAGATGGGCGCGCGCGAACGAGACGTGGAGCGCATGCTCGCGCAGGCACAACGCGCGGCGGCCGAAGCGTCAGTCGAGCGGCGCGTCCCGCTGAGGTCGGTCCGCTGGGACGCAGCGGACAGCCCGCGGCCCATCCGCGCGGTGGCCCGACTCGCGGCCAATATCAAACGCTTCGGACAGTTGACGCCGGTGGTCGTGCGTCCGGAGGGCGACGTCTACACTCTCGTCTGCGGCTACCGGCGCATGGCGGCGCTCGCCGAGGCCGGCTTCACCCACGCGAATGTGCGGGTGGTTGCGGACCTCGACGACGAGACGGCTGCGGCGCTCTACATCGCCGAGAACTGCCTGGCCGACGGCATCTCGTCCAACGCGGTGCGCGACCTGGCCGAATCCGACGGCGACCGCCCGGGTTTCGCCACGGTGCTGCCGCTGGTGCTCGCCGACGACGACGAAGTGGTGGAGGAGCTGTATCTCGACGAGATGGCGGACGAGGCCCGCCACCACCTGGCGGAAGGCGCCGCCTGGGTCTCCGCGCTGCGACCGTATTGGGCCGACCTCGACGACGGGGACCGCACGCCGCTCGAGCAGCTCGTCGTGTACTTCGCCAAGGTGGCCTCGCGGCTACGTTGATGCTGGCGCGCCGGGCTGCGCTGCTCCGGGCGCTGCGCGCGTTCCTCGACGAGCGCGGCTACCTCGAGGTCGAGCCGCCGACCCTCGTCACCTCTCCCGGAATGGAGCCGCATCTCGACGCCTTCGAGCTCGCTGATGGCGGCGCCCGGCGCTATCTGCACACGAGCCCCGAATACGCGCTGAAGCGCCTCTTGGGTGACGGCCACGAGCGGCTGTACGCCCTCGGACCGTGCTATCGCGACGAGCCCCCGTCCCGGACCCACAGCCCCGAATTCACGATGCTCGAATGGTATGCGGTGGGCCTCGACCTGCCCGGGATGATGGCCGAGACCGAGCAGCTCTTCGCGGCGGCTGCGGATGCGCTCGGCGCCGAGGTCGACACGCCCTTCGAGCGCATCTCCGTGCGCGAGGCCTTCACGCGCGACGCAGGCGTCGATCCGTTCGCCCATCCGACGGCAGACGGGTTGCGCGAAGCGGCGCGCGCGGCGGGTGTGCGGGTGTCGACTGACAGCACCGAGTGGGACGACGTCTTCTTTCAGATCTTCCTCAACGCCGTCGAGCCGTGCCTCGGACAGGCGCGGCCGACCTTCCTGTGGGGATACCCCGCGAGCCAGGCTGCGCTCGCGCGCCTCGACCCGGGCGACCCCACCATCGCGCTGCGCTTCGAACTGTTCGCCGGCGGCCACGAGCTCGCGAACGCATTCGACGAGCTGACCGACCCGGAGGAGCAACGCGCCCGCTTCGCTCAGGACCAGGACGCCCGCCGCGCGATGGGACGCGCGGTCTACCCGGTGGACGAGGCGCTGCTCGAGGCGCTCGGCCGGATGCGGCCGACCTGCGGCATCGCCCTGGGCGTCGACCGCTTGCTGATGTGCCTCACGGGCGCCGCCGACATCGCAGAGGTGCGGGTGCAGCCGTGGTGACCGGGCCCGAGCGGCGATTGAGCGGGGTCGTCTGGCTGAAGGAGTGCGAGAGCACCAACGACGAGGCGCTGGCGCGGCTGTCGGATCCGGCGGTGCTCGGCGTGGGCGCGGAGACACAGACGGCGGGTCGCGGGCGGCGGGGCCGGAGCTGGTTGTCCCCCGCTGGCGGGCTCTACTTCTCCTGGATAGCGCGGCCGCGCTTCGCACAAACCCGGGGCGGCGCGCTGCCGCTGCTCGCGGGCGTGGGCATCGCCGAGGCGTGCGCGGCGCTCGGTGTGAAGGTCGAGCTCAAATGGCCCAACGACGTGCTCGTCGCCGGCGAGAAGCTCAGCGGCGTGCTGTGCGAGGCGCGCGCTCGGCCGGACGGAGGCTGGGCCGCCGTGGTCGGCATCGGACTCAACCTGCGCACGCCCGAGGGCGGCTGGCCGGCGGAGATCCCGGCGACCGCTCTGGACGCGCATCTCGGCGAAGTGCCAACCCCCGGCGCCCTGTCCGAGACGCTGACGGAGCGATTGCAGGCCTGGTTGGAGCGCGTCGAACGCGAGGGGCTGGCGCCCGTCCTGCACGCGTGGGAGCGTTCCGGGCCGCCGCGCGGCGCGCCCTTGCGGCGCGGTGAAACGGTGGGCGGTTTCGACGGCCTGGCGCCAGATGGCGGGCTGCGATTGGTGACCGAGACCGGCGTCGTGGTGGTCCACGCCGGCGACGTGGAGCGTGTCCGATGATCGACCATGTGGGGATGCTGCTGGCCATCGACGTGGGCAATACCCATACGGTGCTCGGCCTCTACGACGACAACACGCTCGTGGCGAGCTGGCGCATCGCGACGCGCCCCGAGCGCACCGTGGACGAGCTCGGCGTGCTCACCGACGGGCTGTTCCGCACCACCGACGCAGAGGTCGAGATCACCCAGGCCATCCTGTCGAGCGTGGTGCCGCCGCTCACCGCCTCCTTCGTCCACATGGTCCGGCGCTACCACCGCGCGCCGTGCACGGTGGTGGGCCCGGGGCTCAAGACCGGGATGCCCGTGCTCTACGAGAACCCTCGCGAGGTCGGCGCAGACCGCATCGTCAACGCCGTCGCGGCCTTCGAGCGATATCGCTCCGGCCTGGTGATCGTCGACTTCGGCACCGCCACGACCTTCGATGTCGTCACCCCCCGCGGCGAGTACCTCGGCGGCGCCATCTGCCCCGGCGTGGGCATCTCGGCCGACGCGCTCTTCCGGCACGCCGCCCGGCTGCCCCGCGTCGAGTTCGCGCGCCCGAAACAGGTGGTCGGTCGCAACACCGTGTCGAGCATGCAGTCGGGCATCGTCTACGGCTACGTGGGCCTCGTCGACGGGCTGGTCTGCCGGATGCGCGCCGAGGTCGACTTCGAATGCACCGTGGTGGCGACCGGCGGCCTGGCCCCGCTCATCGCGCGCGAGAGCGAAACCATCGAGCACATCGACGAACTACTGACCCTCGAAGGGCTGCGCATCCTGCACGCACGCAACGCCGCCTGATAGAATCGGGTTCGACGAGACACGGGGAGAAAATCATGGCTTTGCCTGCCGAGAAGCAGATCGACCCCCGCAAGTTCCCGAAGAAGGTGCGGCGCTTCGTCTCGCCGGACTCACCGCCGCCCATGCGCATGATGCTCGCCCGCGGCCTCGTCCCGATGAAGCCGCTGGTTCAGATGTGCGCCCTTTACCAGCTCGCCCACGGCTCCGACACCGACGTCGCGTCGACCGCGCGCGAGTCCGCGAAGAAGATGCCGATGGCCACCGTCGGCCAGATCGCGAGCCAGCCACTCATCCCGCTCGTGCTCGACTGGATGACCGACGTCTACCGGGCGCAGAGCGACATCGTGCGCGCGGTGCTGCTCAACCGGCTCACCGACATCGACACGCTGGTTCGTGTCGCCGAGAAGGCCGACGAGGAGACCTGCGAGGTCATCGCCCGCAACCAGCAGCGGTTGCTCGAGTCCCCGAACCTGGTGCGCGCGCTCTACATGAACCGCAACTGCCGCGCGTCCACCGCCGACCGCGTGGTCGACTTCGCCGCACGTAACGGCCTCGACCTCTCGTCCATCCCCGGACACAAAGAGATCCTCGCCGCGATCCACGGCGAAGAGGCCGCGAACCGGACCGCCGAAGAGATCGCCGCGGCGGACGACGTCTTCCGTGCGGTCACGCTGCTCGACGACCTGCCCGAAGACGCCGACGCGGACATCTCTGCGCCGGAGAGCGCCGCGGCGAGGCGCGCGGAGGAGCAGGGCGAGGACGACAAGCCCAAGAAGAGGGGGTCGGCCGCGGGGCGCATCCGCGCGATGAACATCGCCCAGAAGGTGCGCCTGGCCATGATGGGCAACTCGTCCGAGCGGGCGATCCTGATCAAGGACTCGAACAAGATGGTGTCTCGCGCGGTCATTCGCAGCCCTGCGATCACCGACAACGAGGTCATGAAATTCGCCAAGAACAAGTCGCTGGACGAAGAGATCATCGGCTACATCGCCCGGCGGAAGAAGTGGACGCGGCAATACCGACTCAAGAAGGCGCTGATCCTCAACCCGAAGACGCCGTTGAACGTCGCGCTCAACTTCCTCGCGTACATGCGCCTCAACGACTTGCGTGAGGTCGCCCGCAGCCGAGGCACCTCGCCCGGGGTGGCGAAAGCCGCCAAGCAGGCGGTGAAGAAGAAGATGAACTGAGGAGGCCGACCGAAATTGGGTTGCCACCTCGCGCCCGATCCATCCCGCCCTGCTGCGTTGGGCCGCCTTCGCATACGCCGAGTATGCGCGCGACGACCCGCCTTGCCGGCCGCCTCGAACGCGATCTGGCGACCCAATTTCGGCCGGCCTCCTGAGGGGCTAGCCCTCGGCCACTTCCTCGTCCTTCGGCGCCCTCCGAATCTGACGCAGCGCGTGAACCAGGTGGATCCGCATGTCGCGGATCATCCGCTGGCGCGTCGCGCGCAGCCACTCGGGGGGCGCGCGCTCGCGGCTGTCGCCGTAGAGCATGCCGACCGCCTTCCCGCGCACCATCACCGGGTACACGCCGAGAGAGCGCGCCTCCGTGAGTTTCAGGAACCAGCCGGGCAGGCGGTTGCGGACCGACGGCAGGCGCGCGTCTTCGACGACGACGTCGCTGCCGTGGGTCAGCGCCATCTGCAGCAGGTCCTCCTCACCGTCGGCGTTGAAGTTGAACGCCTTGACGAAGTTCTGGTCGCAGCCGAGTCCGAGGCGCCCGGTCATCTCGCCGGTCTTGAAGTTCTTCAGCGCGAAGACGACGCGCTCGAAGCCGGCGCCGCGGTGCATGGCTTCGACGACCAGGCCGACCAGCGAGTTGAGCGCGGCCCCTTCGTGGGCAGCGCGGCGGACGCGGTCGACGTAGGCGAAGAGCGCGGCGTCCGGGTTGTCCCAGTCCTCGCCGGTGGCAGCCTCCTTGCGTTCGATGAGCGCTTTGTGGAGGCGCGTCTTGCTGACGTCGATGTCGTTCGTGGCGGTGTATGCCTCGAACTTCTCCGCCGCGCTGAGGAGCATCCGGTCCATCTGCTTCGCGTCGACGTTCAGCACGCCGCCGTACTTCGCCATCGCGGCTTGAAGTCGCTGGGACTGCATCGCGGGTGGCGCCTCGAGGGCGTCGGAGACGGCGTTGGTGAGCGCGGCGATGGTGGAGAGCTTCGAGTCGCGGTCGTCGACCGGTTTGCTCAAGTCGACCGGCTTCATCGACGAGACGACCACGTCGGGGAACGAGAGCTGGTCGGCGAGGATCAGCCCGATCTCCTCGAAGGAGGCGCCGAGGATGTTGCGCGACGCCTCTTCCTCGGTCATCCGCCCGGCCGCGGTGAACTGCTGAATCTGGGTGGCGGGCTCCGGCATGTGGAGCGCCACGAGCTGCCGACCGAAGTTGCGGAACATCGAGCAGACGAAGGCCTCCTCGACGTCGACGTCGCCCATGTCTCCGGCGAGCTCGCGCGCGAAAAGCGCACTCGCGAGGGAGCGCATGGCCGAGTTGAGCAGTGCCCCGTGCCCGCGCCCGCCCTGGTTGAGGTGCTGCCAGAAGAGGAGGCTGGTCGAGATGCGACGCACCTGCTCGAAGCCGAGCAGCATCACGGCGCGCGAGACCTTCACCGTGGGCGCATTGTGGCGGCGGTAGAAGGGCGAGTTGGCGAGGCGCAGCAGCTTCTCGGTGAGCCCGAAGTCATTCAACACGCTGTCGGCGACGTCGCGCCCCGTCGCGTCGGGGTCGATGCACATGTCGTTGATCGTGTGGACGTTGCCCGCGAAGGCCGGGAAGTCGGGTGCGCGGTTGATGCGGTTGATGAGCACCTGGACCGAGTGAGGCACGGTGGCCCCCGGCGGCGCGCTCGGCGGCGGGGTCGTCGCCTGGATGCGCACCGGGCCGGTGCCGACGATCCCGAGCGCGTCGCCATCCCCGAACCGACCGAGCGCCTCGCGCACGTTCTGCATGGTGGCCGGGCGCTCGTCCGGCTTCTTGGCGAGCAGATGGCGGACGAGGCGCTCGAAGTCCGGTGGGACGCGCCCCTTCGGGACCAGCTCACTGATGCGCGTCGGCTGCGTGAAGAGCTGAGCGCGGATGACATCGCGGATGTTCTTTGCGGCGAAGGGCAACTTCGCCGTCAGCAGCTGATAGAGCAGGACCCCGAGGGAGTAGATGTCGCTGGCGGCGCTGGCCGGATCACCCATCAAGGTCTCTGGCGCCATCGCGTGCGGCGTCCCCATGACCACCTGCGCGCCAGATTCGGTGACCGACTTCTGCCGGTGCTCCTGGCCGATGCGCGCGATGCCGAAGTCGAGCACCTTCGCCCGGTCGTGCTCGTCGCCGCGCCGGAAGGTCATCACGTTCTCGGCCTTGAGGTCGCGGTGGACCACGCCGTGGTCGTGGGCGTTCTGGAGCGACGCGCAGACCTGCTCACCGATGGTCGCCACGCGGCTCCACTCCATCGGCTTCTCGGTGTCGGCGAGGGTGCGCCCGCGGATGTACTCCATCGCGATGTAGAGGAAGTCGTCGTGGCGCCCGAAGTCGTGAATCGTGACCGTATTCGGGTGGTTGAGGCGGCTGGCGGCCAGGGCCTCGCGGCGGAAGCTCTCCTCGTAGCGTGCCTCGCGGCTGAAGTCCGGCTTGAGCAGCTTCAAGGCGACCGGGCGGTGCACGGCGGTCTGCTCGGCGAGGTAGACGTCGGCCATCCCGCCCGCGCCGATCCACTCCATGACGCGGAAGCGTCCGTCGATGACCTGCCCGATCGGCCGGTCGGGATCAGTGGTGAGCGCGACGGACGTGCGGGTAGGCAACACACCGCCGCATTGGCTGCAGAAGATGTCGTCGGGACCCGCGGCGAGCCCGCACTTCGGGCAGTTCACCGGACGATTGGAGCACAGCGGCGAGGCAGGGTCGAGTTGCGCCGCGGCGTGCCCCGCTGGTTGGATGCGTGCGTGCGTGCACTTTTCATCGCTCTGCTGCTGGCCGGATGCGGGACGGAGATCACCTTCTCCGAATCGCTGCGAGCCCCGTATGAGCAGTTCAGCGCGGACGCGGGGACCCCCGGGCCGGAGGGCCGCCCGAGCTACGTCAGCTGGTCGGCGACGTTGGCGGCGGTCCGCGTCGGTCCGTGCCTCGAGCCGAGCGCCGTGTTCACCGCCGAGGGCGGCCCGCTGGTCCGGCGGACGATGGCGATGTTCGGGACCTTCGACCCATTCGAGTTGCCGACCGTCGAGGACGGCCTGGCGTTCTGGATCAACGCCTACAACGCGCTCGTCCTGCGCAACCTCGCCTCGCTCGCGGCGGCGCGCCCCGAAGCGAGCGTGGCGGACGACGACTTCGCGCCGCTGCGCACCCCGTCGCTCGTCGCGAAGCAGCCGCTGGCAGCGGAGTGGATCCGCCACGGCGTGCTGCGTGGGGCTTTCGACCACGAGTCGCTTCGAGAGGTGGCGCCGGACACGCTGAGCTGGATTCGCGACGCGCACCGACGCTTGTCGGGCGTGGGTGGAGCCACCGAGCCACGGGTGCTCTTCGCGTTGGCGTGCGGCGCGCGCAGCTGTCCCGACCTGCCCGAGGCGCCGCTGGAGGGGCCGACGCTCGACGCGGCGCTCGACACGCTGACGCGCGCGTTTCTGGCCGACGAGGTGAAGGGGGCGGGACCGGGCGGGGTGAGCGCGCTGCTGCATTGGTACGCGGAGGACTTCCGCACCGTCGGGGGGGTGCCTGCCTTCCTCGCGCGACATGGCGCCTTGCGCGGCACCGATCCGGCCCGCGTGCTGCCATGGGATTGGCGCCGGCCGCAGCCGCCCGACGCCGCGCTTTGTGCGGACGTGCCCGCAGTGCCCCCCTCGGCCGACGTCGACTCTGGGGTGGGGCCCGAGGCCGAGTGCAACGGCGGAAACACGCGCCCATGTGGTCCGCTCGCCACCGTCGGAACGTGCCGCCCCGGTGAGGAGCGCTGCGAAGGCGGCATCTGGGAGGCGTGCACTGGCGCGGTCGAGCCTACGCCGGAGAGCTGCGATGGTCAGGACGAGGATTGCGACGGGCAGACGGACGAAGAGGCGATGGCAGGACCCGACGACCGCCCGTGCCCGAACTCGGGTGTCTGCGAACAGGCCGTGGTGCGCTGCGCGGCCGGCGCCTGGACGTGTGACCTGCCGCTGGCGTTCGAGGTCGAGGAAGCCAGCTGCGACGGGCTCGACAACGATTGCGACGGCCAGACCGACGAGGCGCTGGCCCCGCCGGGCGACCTGGTCTGCGCGGGCGTGGGGCTCTGCGCGGACGCGACGGCTGCCTGCGTGGAGGGCGCGTGGGCGTGCGTGTTCCCGGAGGGCTACGCGCCGGATGGCGAGTCGGTCTGCGACGGTCTCGACGAGGACTGCGACGCGGTCATCGACGAGAACATCGCGGGGTGCACCTGCGCGGGCGGCGCGCGTCGACCGTGTGGCCGAGCCGTAGGTGCGTGCAGTGAGGGCGAGCAGGTCTGCGACGGCGGCACCTGGGGTTCATGCAGCGGCGTGACCCCGCGCGAGGAGGCCTGCGACGGCGTCGACAACGACTGCGACGGAGCGGTCGACGACGGCGTGGCGAATGCCTGCGGAGGCTGCGGGGCGGCGCCACTCGAGGTCTGCGACGGCGCCGACCAGGACTGCGACGGGCGGGTGGACGAGGGCGTGGTCAACGCCTGCGGGCAATGCGGGGAGGCTCCGGTCGAGGTGTGCAACGGGGCGGACGACGACTGCGACGGGCGCCCCGACGAGGGCGTCGCCAACGCGTGCGGCGGCTGCGGCGAGGCCACCCCCGAGACGTGCAACGGGCTTGACGACGACTGCGACGGACAGCTCGACGAAGGCCTGAACGCACCGCCGGGCATCGACTGCCCGCAGGCGGGCGTCTGCGACGGTGTCGAACCGGGCTGCGCCGGCGCCGAGGGCTTCGGCTGCCTCTTCCCCGCCACCTACGAGGCCATCGAGACCAGCTGCGACTTCCGCGACAACGACTGCGACGGCGCCATCGACGAGGAGTTGCTCAACCGCTGCGACTTCTGCGGCCCACCGCCGCAGGAGATCTGCAACTACCACCGCGACGACGACTGCGACGGCATCATCGACGAGGGCTGCCCGATCGACCCGAACAGCCAACCCATGCGCGAATAACCACCGCCACGGGTCCGAAAACGTAGCCGTCTACGTCTGCGCCCCCCGTCCCCGTGGACGTCGACGTCCCCGCCCCCGTAAACGTCGACGTCCCCGCTCATACGTATCCATGGCCGTGAACGTGAACTCCACCGTCGTCGTGGTCGCCACCGTCGACGTCGTCGTGGTCGGTACGGCGTCGCCGAACATCACCCACCCACCACCCACGAAACACGCGCCCCCGCTGCCGCCCGTTGGGTCGGCGGGCGGGCGAATCGCGAGCAACGCGAGCAACGCGAGCGAGAGCGAAGCCCGCCGGCCCCCTACCCCTGATGCACCGCCTCCAGCTTGTGCCCATCCGGATCCCTCACGAACGCCGCGTAGTACGTCGCGCCGTAATGCAGCCGAAGCCCCGGTGTCCGACGGCTTGACGAGGGCGGCTCGCGCTTCGGAGGCGGTCGCGGGGATCCGTACGCGGGCCGACCGTGGTCAATGCGAGACGGTTTTGTTTTTCTCTTTTTTGGGGAGCTACCCCAAACCCCCTTTTCGTGGCGGCCCTTCGGGCGCCACCCTCGGTCGGCTGCGCGGCCTGCGGCCGCTACGCTCCCTCGGGGACGTACGGGCAAGCCCGCACGCGCCACGGGGATCCACCTTTGTTGACGGCGGTGGGTGATTTGGGCTGGTGGGCGCCCTACGCTCCCGCGCTCCGCGCGGGTCGCCCGGTTCGACAGCGCCCACGAGGCGTGGATGCCCGTGTTCCAGAAGCTGCGCGTCGACTCGATGGCCGGCGCGGCCAGCATCGCGATCGCGTCTCGTCGGGTCGGGCGCGCCATGTCTCAGCTTACGAGATGCGCGAGCGCCTCGTCAGTCGCGTGGAAGTTGGCGGTAGACTGTGTCCCAGGCGCGTCACACGACCGGGGGGCGGTGCGATGACTCGACGCTTTCACGCGTTGTTTCTGGGCGCTGTGCTGTTCATCTCGTCCGGCTGCGTCGACGACTACGGCCCTGCCCAGGCTGAGCGCGAGTCGGGCGTCGACAGCGCGCGTGACAACGACGGCGCTGCCGATGGCGGTCTCGCTGATGGCAGACCGCGCGAGCCCGACGCGATCGTATTCGAGGATGGCTGCGCACACGACGACGACTGTCCGGCGGATCTGTATTGCGACCTCGAGGCGCGCACGTGCACGCCCCGGCAGCCCGGTTGTGGCGACGATTGCGAGCCGGTGGTGGTCTGCTGCACGGGCGAGAGCTGCGACATGCGCCTCGAGGCGGACTGCGCGCTCGTCCTGCACGACCACGCAAGCTGCTTCAATCCGAACCCTTGCGCCGGTCGCTGTCCTGGCGGGGACCCGGACTGTGACGACGCCGAGTTCTGCAACGAAGAGCAGCTGTGCCAGGCCGGCTGTCGCCCGGACGACCCCGCCACGTGTCCGGGCCAGACCTGCGACCCCGACACGCACACCTGCGAACCCACGGCGTGTACCACCGACCAGGACTGCGCATCCGACTACTTCTGCGCCCTCGTCGAACCGGCCGCCGGTGAGTGCATTCTCGGCTGCCGCGTCGAGCCGGACAACTGCCCGGACGGCGCGTTCTGCAACGCGGCCCGCCAATGCGCGGAGGTCGACTGCGTGAACGACGCCCAATGCGTCGCGCGTCACGGCGACGGCTGGCGCTGCCGGTTTGGCGTCTGCATTCCGCCATGCGACGACGACGACTGTGATTGCGACCCGATGGGCTGCGAATGCAGAGCCGACCCCTTCGAGCCGAACGACGACGCACAAGCGGCCACCGTGATCCTGTTCCCGGAAGCCAATCCCAACCACTTCGAGTCGGGCGATGTGGGCTTCCACATCTGCCCCGACGACGTTGATTTCTTTCGTTTCAACAGCCCAGTAGCGGGCGTTGCGGTGCGGGTGACCAGCCGCTTCACGCACGCCGACGGCGACGTCGATATGAGGGTCTACGTCCCCGGCATGGCCCAGCCGCTCCGCGCCCAGAGCGCCGACGACGACGAGCAGATCACGGTACAGAATGCACCCCGCGGAGCGTACCTCGTCGAGGTCTTCGGCCGCGGTTTCGTCCAGAACGACTTCCAACTCGAGATCGATCTGCTTGTCGCGGAGGGGTGCGAACCAGACGAGGCAGAGGATGGCGACGACGTAGCAGTGGGCGCGACGCGGTTCGCAGTCCCGGGCCGGCGCGACGCGGAGACCACCGAGGACCGTTCGCTCTGCGAGGGCGACGCCGACTGGTTCGTCTTCCCGATGCTGGCGGGCGACGGCGTCACCGTCACGCTGGCCATGCTCGACCGCGCCGCCCTCGACTTCGCCATCTTCGAGCCACCGGGCGTGCCCGCCCTGGGCGCGGTGCCCGATTTCGTTCCCAACGGCGCGGGCGTCGACATGAACGGTTTCGGCTTCGTGCGCTTCGCGGCGCCTCGACCGAATGTGCAGATCGCAGACGGCGACTACTACATCCGGGTGGCCGGCTTGAACGCGCAGCAGTGGGGCGATTACACGCTCGAGGTCGCCGTCGACCGCGCCCGCGCCATCTGCCTGCCCGACGTGGCCGAGCCCAACGAGGTGCGAGCGGACGCCTACCAGGTCCAGCCCTTCATCAACTTCGACGCGGAGTTCTCGCTCTGCGCGGCCGACGAGGATTGGTACGCGCTCGAGCTCGAACGCGGCGACACGCTTACAGCCAGCGTTGTCCGACACGACGTCGAGGACATCGGCGGAGGAGGCCAAGGCGACAGCGTCATCGAGATTTACGACGAGCAAGGGATCGTCGGCAATGTCGGCCGCAACGACGCTCGCACCAACTCCGCCATTCTCCGGGACGCGCAACCGGGTGTTCACTGGGTGCGCGTGGTCGCCCCAGACCCGCGGCTCACCTTCGACTACACGCTGCGTCTTTTCCGTGAGGCGGGTCCGAGAGGCTGTCCGCGGGACCGTTTCGACGCAGAGGGTGACAACGGTGAGCGAGGCACCGCGACCGAGGTGCAACCCCAGCTGTACGTAGACCTCACGCTCTGCGGCTCCGACGACGACGTCGACTGGTACTGTTTCGACCTCGAAGGGGTGGCGGCGGTGTCGGTCGAGATCGAGTCGCCTCCGGGGGGCAACATCCTGATGCTCGACCTCTTCGATCCGGACGGCACGCGCAAGACGAACGACTCGACTATGTCGTGCGCGTCCGCAACGCCGACGAATGCGAGGAGATCGACCCGCCGACCCCCGGGACGGTGTGGCCCGTCATCGAAGCGGACGATTGAGCCCTGACCGCGCGTCTCAGAGGCGGAGGCCGCCGTCGATGTCGATGCAGCGGCCCGTGAAGTAGTCGCACTCGATGATGAAGCGGACGCCGGCGAAGATCTCGTCGGGGGTGCCGACGCGACGCAGCGGGACGCCGCGGGTCATCTTCTCGAGCATCTCGGGCTTCATGCCCTGGAGGATGGGCGTGTCGACGAAGCCGGGGGCGATGGCGCCGACGCGGATGCCGTAGCGCGACAGCTCCTTGGCCCAGACCACCGTGTCGGCGATGAGGCCCGCCTTCGCGGCGGAGTAGTTGCCCTGGCCCATGTTCCCGACACGGGAGATGGACGAGATGTTGATGACCACCGCGGGGCCGGACTCGTTCTCGACGACGCGGGCGGCGAGCTCGCGGGTGCAGAGGAACGGGCCGGTGAGGTCGACGTCGAGCACGACCTGCCAGTTCTTCAGCGAGAACTTCTTCACGTCGCCCGTGTTGCGGTCCTTCTTGATGATCATCCCGTCGCGGAAGATGCCCGCGTTGTTGACCACGCCGGTGAGGCTGCCGAAGTCGGACCACGCCTGGTCGAAGAACCCCTCGACGGAGGCCTCGTCAGCGACGTTGGCGGCGTAGGTGCGCAGCGTGCCCGGAAGGCCGGTCGCCTCGGACGCCAGGCTGGCCAGGCCCTCTTCGTTCACGTCACACGCCGCGACACCTGCGCCCGCCTTCGCGAGGTTGAGGGCGAAGTGACGCCCCATGCCGCTGGCGGCGCCAGTCACGACGATCCTGGAGTCTTCGAGCTTCATGGCTCCCCCTATTCGGTCTGCTCACCGTGCGGCGGAGCAGATACCACGATGGGCTCGGTGGTGACCATGACCGAGAACACGGCGGCGGCCGGGGCGACGGCGAAGAGCACCACAAGGGCAAAGCGAATCATCGCGAACCTCCGGATTCATCAACGTCCACATCCTCCCGCGCCCAGGCCTGGCCGCGCATCGTACAAGCGGTGTACGCGCCCGAAAAAACCCGCAATTTCAAGGGGATCGGACACCTGTATGATGCGGTTTCAGACCCCTCTCACTACCTTCGAGTTCGTGATGCGAAACGCCCTGCTCCCAATCTTCCTCACCGCCGCACTCAGCGGCTGCGCGATGGGCTCCGGTGAGCTCGCCGACGTCGACCCCGGCGCTGCACCCGACACCCCCACGTGGACCGAGCACGTGGAGCCGGTGGTCAACTTCTACTGCCGCGGGTGCCACTCGAAGGACGCGCAGCCGGGCGCTCAGGAGGACGTCGCCTACGACTCCTGTGCCGAGACGAAGCGCGAGTGGGGCGAGTTCCGCGAGACGGTCTTCGACGAGAACTCGATGCCGCCCGGCGGCGCCGACCGTCTACGCCCCTGGGAGCTGATGATGCTCGCCCGCTGGTGGGAGCAGGGGGGCACCTGTGATTAGGGCACTGCTCACGCTCAGCCTGGTCGCCGGCTCCGCCCACGCGCTCCCGATGTACGGCGCACGCTCGGGCCGGACCTGCGACAACTGCCACTCGCTGCCCAACACCTGGTACGACCCGCCCGAGATCTCCCGGCGCAAGTGCACGCTCAGCTGCGTGAGCTGCCACGTGGATCCGAGCGGCGGCGGGCTGCGGAATGTGTCCGGGCGCTACTTCGGTGCGAACACCCTGCCGATGTTCGGCGCCACCGCGCGCCCCCTTGACGACTCGACCTCCCGCGACCTGCTGAGCTGGTTCGACGCCACCCGAAAGGTGGACGCGCCGAGCTCGCAGCCCGCCTCGGGACCGCTCACGCCGGCCACGAAGCAAGAGGATCCGCGCGGCGAGGGCGCCCCGGCGGCGAACCGCGGCCCGCTCGCGTTCGGTCGCCCGCTCGGGCACGGCTCGAGCGAGATGGCCTGGCTCGACGGGCGCTACGGCGACCTCAACGCCGACCCGCTCTTCCTGCTCGGCGCCGATGCACGCTTCGCCTACTGGAGCGGCGGTCCCCTCTTCTTCCCGATGCAGGCCGACGCCTACGCGGCGATCCACCCGGCCGAGCACTTCACGGTCGCCACCGCCGTGGGCGCTCGTGGTCGGTCCCGCAGCCTCACGCTGGAGTCCGGCGGCACCGACGACCAGGGCCAATTCGCGGTCCGCGACCTGTGGGCGATGACCCACGAGTGGCCGATGATGAGCTACCTGCGGGTCGGCCGCTTCCTGCCGCAATTCGGCACCCGCGTCGCCGACCACACCGCGTACATCCGACGCCCATTCGGTCTCAGCCAGGAGGATCCGGCCAACCGCGTGCTCGGCGTCGAAGCGGGCCTGAACCCGAACTACCCGTACCTCACGGCCTCGGCATTCCGGCTCAGCACGAAGGACGCGAAGAACCCCGTCGAGCCCGGCGAAGGCTGGGGCACGGCGGTGAGCGCAGGCTGGCGTGATCTCGGGTGGAGCCTCGGCGCGAGCGTGATGCTGCGTCGCCGCAACCTCGACACCGGCGGTGACACGACCGACGGCTCGCTTCAGTGGTCGCTCAACCCCTGGCACTACATGCGCAACCTGCCGCTGACCTACCTCGGCGAGGTGACGGTCGGGACCTATCAGCGCCCCTACAGCGGCAACGAGACGAAGCAGCTCGCGTGGTACCACCAGCTCGCCTGGACCACGATCAACGGCGTCGTCTTCCGCGCCCGTTACGACTTTCACGACAGCGATCTCGAGATCGCTGGCGACTCGATTCACCGACCGGGCCTCGGGCTCGACCTCACCGTCTACCCCGGGTTGACCATCGGCGCCGACGTGCGCGCCGGGCTCCCGGAGAACGGCAGCGGGGACGAGGCTGTCGACGTCCTGGTCCAAGTCCACGGATGGTTGTGATGCGCTCCCTCACCGTCTTCGCTGCCCTGCTCTGCCTCGCCCCCGAAGCCAACGCTCAGGCGTGGGCGCAGCCGGAGGGGCACACGTACTTGAAGCTGAGCTACGGCACCGGGACGGCGAGGGACCAATACGCCTTCGATGGCAGACGAAAACTCTAC
>PVBE011273007.1_pt1 | contig 26373 bp, 14 predicted proteins | sample 1631181 | NCBI WGS metagenome assembly PVBE01 (sample SAMN08397723, study PRJNA350692) | Marine metagenome, whole genome shotgun sequencing project. | isolation source: water | place: Pacific Ocean | collected 2012-04 | reverse complement strand
CTGTCTCTCCGAGCCCGTGGAAACTCAGTGAGAAGCCCTGAGCGCGCCAATACTCGCCGGCCCGGACCACACCGCCCACAAGGACAGGACCGCGCGGGACCTCAGGAGGGATCGCCTCAATGATGAGCGAGGCCTCGGCTGAAGCGACGACCTCTACCTCGCCCGAGCCGAGCGAGAGCGGCTCATCCCAGTAGAACCCGAGGTCTGCAGAGATCCTGTAGGTGCCCGGGGTCAACGCGTCCCATCTGTGGACGAACGAGGGCGTCAACTGGGCGTAGGCGATCAACCCGTCGTCCTCGGACCGGTGCAGGTGCAACCAAGTGTCAACGCCACCCATCCTCGAGCGATCAAGGCCCTCTATGCTCACGGTGAGCGCCCCTGCGGTGTGCAGCCGGAGTCTGTGATCGCCAGAGCGTGTGTGGTCCACGCTGACCTTCCCCCACGCGTAGCCCTCGGTCCGCACCCAATAGGTTCGGATCGTCCCCCAATCGAGGTCAACCTCCGGGAGGAAGACCGGGGAGGACCCTGCGCGCTCGACGAGCTCGCAGCTCTCTGTGACCGGGACGGCTATCGCGCTGCTGTCCAGGTCTTCATCACTCCACACTTCAAGATCAGAGAGGTGCGCGCCTGTCATGCCGTCGACGACCTCCAAACGCACCTCACACTGCTCGCGGGCCGTGAGGACCAAGCGTTGGTCTTCATGTGGGCCGGACACCTCCCTCTCGAGGTCTAGGTTGCTCTCCCTGTTTGCGAGCTTGAGCTCGTGGACAAAGAAGTCCGATGGGTCCGGGACGGTGAAGGCGAACTCCCCACGCTTCATCTCCACAGATTGAACCCGGCGCTCTCCGTTGAGCCTGGTGATTAGCTCGAACTCGCCGTAGAGCGTGGTGAACTCGCGACCGAAGCAGTCCGTCAGGATGAAGTGGCCGCTCACGGGGTACTCGGACGGTGCCGGCGTCACGTCCTCGATAGAGCCGAGCGTCTCCGGGGTCACGTCAGTGATGGACTCCCGTGCCGTGTCTCTCTCCAGCGAACGCTCAAGCGCAGGGGCCTCTTCCGCTGGTCGCGCCGCCGACAGCTCCGGCCCAGGCGGCTCATCGTCCGCCCCCCCTGAGGCGATCACTAGCAGAAGAGCTAGGGGCCCCAAGAGCAGGGCTCCGATAACGATGCGCTTCGAGGTGGTGCGGCTCCTGGGCTTGGGTTCCATCTGGACCGTTTAGTCCATGGCAGGGAGAAAGCAACGCGCGCGCTCTCTCTTCGCTCCATCTCGGGAGATTCACCCGTTCTAGCGGACTATACTGGGACGCAAATGACCGGGCTCGGGGCGCGCGCCCGCGGGCCCGAACCGTTCACCGCGCTCCACACCATGTCCCAGAACTCCCCCCTCTCACCGTCTGACACCTTCGTTCGCCGACACCTCGGGCCGACCCCTGAAGACATCACCTCGATGCTCGAGGTCGTTGGAGCGGGTTCACTTGATGAGCTGGTGGACGAGACCCTCCCGCCGGACATCCGCTTAGGGCGCGGGCTCGACCTCGGACGCGAGCGCGGCGAGCACGGTCTGCTAGAAGAGCTGCGCGCCATCGCTAAGAAGAACCAGGTGATGACCTCCTACATCGGGATGGGTTACTCGCCCTGCATCACACCTCCGGTGATCTTGCGCAACGTCTTGGAGAACCCCGCGTGGTACACGCAGTACACGCCGTACCAAGCAGAGATCAGCCAAGGGCGCCTCGAGGCGCTCTTGATGTTCCAGACGATGGTCTCTGATCTCACCGGGATGGAGCTCGCCAACGCCTCTCTCCTCGATGAGGCCACGGCGGCCGCAGAGGCCATGGGGATGTGCCACTCCATCGCGAGGGGCAAGCGCGCGCGCTTCATCGCTTCAGAGCGCTGCCATCCGCAAACACTCGCAGTGCTTGAGACCCGCGCCGCGACCCTCGGGATAGAGCTCGAGATCTGTGACATCGACTCCGCAGATTTCACGGACGCCTCCGGTGTCCTGGTTCAATACCCCGACACCTTCGGTCGCGCTTGCGGTGATCACCAAGCGACCGCTGACAAAATTCATGATGCGGGGGGCCTCTTCGTCGTCGCCACAGACCTCCTCGCGCTCTGCTTGCTGCGCGCCCCTAGTGAGCTCGGCGCAGACATCGCGGTCGGCTCTGCCCAACGCTTCGGTGTCCCGATGGGATACGGCGGTCCTCACGCCGCGTTCCTGAGCACGAGCGAAAAGTACAAGCGCCAGATCCCTGGTCGAATCGTTGGCCTGAGCCGCGACTCGAACGGCTCGCCCGCCCTTCGAATGGCCCTGCAGACCCGCGAACAACACATCCGTCGAGACAAGGCGACGAGCAACATCTGCACCGCGCAGGTGCTCCTCGCGATCATGGCTGCGTTCTATGCCGTGTACCACGGGCCCGAGGGCCTCCGCGCGATCGCCACTCACGTCCACGGCCTCACCGAGGCCCTCCGCGTCGGCCTGCGCGCCCTCGGGCACGAGGTCGACGACGGTGTCGTCTTCGACACGCTCTGCGTCCGCCCGAGCGGCGGCACCGAGAGCTTCCACAAGCTCGCGCGGAGCCGCGGGATGAACCTCCGTGAGGTCGATGCGGAGAGTCTCTGCATCTCTCTCGATGAGACGACACGCGCGGAGGACCTCTGCTCGATCCTCGCGGTGTTCGGCGGAGGCGAGGTCGACGTCGAAGCCCTCTGCGCTGAGGCCCCGACGGAGCATCCGGCTCCTTATGCGCGCCAGTCCTCCTACCTCACGCACCCCAACTTCACGAGCTACCACTCCGAGCACGAGATGCTCCGGCTCTTGACCCGGCTGGTGTCGCGCGACCTCTCCCTCACGACCTCCATGATCTCGCTCGGCTCTTGCACGATGAAGCTCAACGCGACGACGGAGATGATCCCGGTCACTTGGCCTGAGTTCGGAGGGGTCCATCCCTTCGCGCCCACAGAGCAGGCCGCCGGGTACAAGGAGCTCACAGAGGGCCTCGAAGCGATGCTGTGTGAGATCACTGGCTTCGAGGCGATCAGCCTGCAACCCAACGCCGGATCGCAGGGCGAATACGCCGGGATGCTCGCGATCCACGCCTGGCATCAGTCACGCGGAGACGCTGACCGAGACGTCTGCCTCATCCCTACCTCTGCGCACGGGACAAACCCCGCGAGCGCCGTCATGGCGGGCATGCGGGTCGTCGCCGTGAAGTGTGATGAGGGCGGAAATGTTGACCTTGAGGACCTCGAAGCGCGCGCCTCTGAGCACGCTGACCGCCTCTCGGCGATCATGATCACCTACCCCTCCACCCACGGTGTCTTCGAGGTCGAGGTGAAGCGCATCTGTGAGATCGTCCACGCGCACGGAGGTCAGGTGTACATGGACGGAGCCAATATGAACGCGCAGGTCGGCCTCTGCAGGCCTAGAGACATCGGCGCGGACGTCTGCCACCTCAACCTGCACAAGACCTTCAGCATCCCCCACGGCGGCGGCGGCCCTGGCATGGGCCCGATCGGCGTCGCAGAGCACCTCGCGGACTTCCTCCCCGCGCACCCGCTCTGTGGAGGCGAAGGGCACCAGCCCGGCGCTGTCTCAGCAGCACCCTTCGGGAGCGCGAGCGTCCTCCCCATCTCTTGGGCCTACATCATGCTCATGGGCGCAGAGGGGCTGCGGCACGCTACGGAGGTCGCCATCTTGAACGCCAACTACATGGCCACTCGCTTAGAGGACCACTATCCCGTCCTCTATCGCGGCGCGAACGGCCGCTGTGCGCACGAGTTCATCTTGGACATCCGCCCCTTCGAGAGGTCCGCACACATCGGCGCCGAGGACGTCGCCAAGCGACTCATCGACTATGGCTTCCACGCGCCGACGATGTCCTTCCCTGTCCCCGGCACCCTCATGATCGAGCCGACAGAGTCGGAGTCGAAGGCGGAGCTCGACCGCTTCTGCGACGCCATGATCGGGATCCGAGGAGAGATCCGAGCCGTCGAAGAGGGGCGCCTGCCCGCCGAGGACAACCCCCTCGTGAACGCCCCGCACACCGCTGGTGTCGTGACAGCCGACGCTTGGGATCGCCCCTACTCCCGCGAAGAGGCCGCCTGGCCTGCGACCTGGACCCGAGTCCACAAGTTCTGGCCCTACGTCGGGCGTGTGGACAACGGGTACGGCGACAAGCACCTCATCTGCTCTTGTCCCTCCGTCGAAGAGCTCGCAGAGGAACCGAATCCCGAGCCCGCGCTGGTCTGATCCTCCCGCGGATCTGACCAGCGCTCTGAGGCGGGAGAGAGAAGGCGGCCTGCCTCAGCCGCCGTTGATCATGCGCCCGAGCTGTTGGACGCGAGCGTCGGCGGCGCCTCTGAGCCTCAGCGCTTTTTGATAGGCGTCAGTGGCCTTCCGGAAGTCACCGAGCGCCGCAGCAGAGAAGCCCAGCTCAATCCAAACGTACTGCGCTGTCTCATCGAGCCGCAGCGCGGTCTCGTAAGACGACAGCGCCTCAACGTGCATACCGAGCTCTTGGCAGACCTCTCCGAGGAAGATGTGATGGATCGCGTCCTCTCCCTGGATCTGAACGGTCTTCTTGAGATCAGCGTAGGCCTCATTCCAACGTCTATAGCGCATGTAAGAGCGAGCCCGAACAAAGCGTGTCTTCGCGACCTCGGGCGCATAACGCACGGCCGCTTCGCTGTGCTGCATGGCCTGCGCGTTCATGCCGAGCTCAAGCTCAGCGGCGGTCAGGTTGATGTAGGCCGGGAATGAGGTGGGCTCGAGCTCGATCACCTTCAACAGCACCTCTCGCGCCTTGTTGTGTTGTCTGAGGTGCGTGTATGCCACGGCGAGATTGTTGAGCAGCGCCTCATCATCCGGATGCGTGAGGAGGATCGGCTCGAGCAGCCGGACCGCCATCGCCGGGTTCCCTGCGTTCACAAAGCTGATCGCCTCTGAGACCCTCGAGTGGTAGCCCTTCTTGAACTCTTGCAGTCGACCAGAGAGCGGGTCGCCTAAGTTCCTCGCCTTGCCCCCCAAGCCGAGGGTCAGCTCGCGCTCTGCCTCTTCGAGTCTCCCCTGCCCACGCAGCGCGAGGCCGAGCGCATAGTGCGCGCGCTTCAGGGTCGGCTCGATCGCGAGCCCTCTGCGCGCGTCTTGTTCGGCGTCCGCGGCCTCTTCACGCCCCAAATGAACGAGGGCCATACCGACGTATGGGTCCGAGCTCTGCGGGTTGAACTTGGCCGCGGCCTGGAAGTGCGCCTCTGCTAAGTCCAGCTCGCCTATCTCTAGGTGAGTCTCAGCGAGCTCGTGGTGCGCGGCGGCCAGGGTCGGAGCGCTCTCGACCGCTTGCTTCAGCAGCGTCGCCGCCAGCGCGATCTCCCCAGCTTGACGAGCACAGAGCGCGTGATGATAAAGCTGCACTCCTCGCGTCGCCCCGTCTTGGCCTACGCCTGCCTCTGCCTGCAGCTGGAGCGCTTGCTCCCACGCCAAGCTCGCCTCGTACCAGAGCTGGTTCGCCTCATAGATGAGGGCGAGGTCCACACGCAGAGAGGTGTCCTCCATGCTCTCCCTCACCTTCGAGAGCGTCTCGTCGACGAGCATCTTCACCTCTTTGTCCACATCCTCTGACAAAGCCATCTCGATCGGCAGCGGCGGCGGATCGCCACAGCCGACCAGTCCGACCCCTGACAACGTAAGGGGGATGGCGAGGCGGAGGAGCAGGCGGGGGCACATCATGAGAGTTGATCTTACGGAGGAGGCGGGAGCCGCGTTGGTTCCGGGGCTCCGAGGGCTCGCTTGTGTCCCTCTGTAGAGGTCATCGGTTCTAACGGGCGCCCAACACAGGGTGGAACTCTGCACAGATTCGCGCCCGAACAGCGCTTGGGAACGCGCTATTGGCCCTCACGTCCCTCCTGAGGGACCAGGAGGCCCTGACCCCTAACTGGGAGCGTGTCTGGCTCAAGCCCACGGGTGGACCGCTCCGAAACGTACATATGGCCCCTCCCGAGGCCTACCCCGCTTTGAACACCCCCTCCCCGACCTCCTTCAGCTCCAAGGCGCAAGGCACCCTCCCTTGGACAGGCTTCAGCCTGACCTTCGCGGTGTCCTGGATGTTGCTCTTGGCCTTCAGCAAACCCTCTACGGAGGCCAGCCCGGAGCAGGTGACAGCGAAGACCGACCTGGCCACGGAGATCGAGCTCCTCAACGGCCTCTACGCCTCAACGCTCGGGCTCCCTCTAGCGCGCTGGCCCTGGCAAGCAGCGCTCTTAGGGAGAGCCGCCACGACGACTAAATGAGATGAACGAGGCGACGAAGACACAGAGGCCCCGCGCCTTCGCCTTGCTGCACTTCGCGTCCTTCCTCGCGATCAGCACATTGATCGCCGCCATCGCCATCCCGGCGTGGTTTGGCCAAGGAGACGTCACCCTCGAGCGCGCTGCGACCTTGTTGGCTAGAGATCTGCGCGCCGTCCAGAACCACGCGGTCATCTCCGGCGAGAACATCCACGTTGACTTCTTGCCTGAGGGAGACGGCTACCAAGCCCTGAACAGCTCGGGAGCTCCCGTCGTCCTCTTCAGCGATGGTGCTCCTCTCGCACGTAGATACAACGGAGACGGCGTCTTCCAAGGTGTGCGCGTGCAGTCCAAGTCCTTCACCGCAGAGGAGACCCTCACCTACGACCCCAACGGCTTCGCCATCAACGGTGGACAGGTCGTCTTGTCTCTAGGAGAGGAGCAGGTCGTTCTGTACATCTCTCAAGAGAGCGGCTGGGTCGCCATCGATGGCCTCTCCAAGCCGTGGCGAGATTCTGAGCGCTGAGGCCAAGTCCTCAAGCGGCCTCTTGGGTCAAAAAAAAGCGGGGCCGGCTCAATGAGCCAGCCCCGCAGGTCGTTACTGATGGTCAGACATCAGACGACGGGTCGGGAAAGGAGGCAGGGGTTCTTTCCCGACGGCCCTGGAATCTTGGCAGGGGATGATTCCAGGAGTTGCTCGGGCTCGCGCCCGAGTTGGAGACGTCGGGCGACGTCTCCTGTGCGCAAGTCGCCAAAGGCAGGGGAGGCAACTCGCGCAAAAAGATTCTATGAGCCCGCCTTCGCGGGTGTCCACCCCTCGGATCAGCTCGCGCCGGCGTCCTCGGACGCCAACCACGCACTCACTCCGCCGCGCACAGCGTGCACTTCCGTAAATCCATGGCCTATGAAGTAACTTGCAACGTCGAGACTGCGGTCTCCGTCTGCACAAATGAACACGAATCGATGGTCCTTCTCGCGCTCCATGTACTTTGCAGAATTGTTGTAATCCAGTAGTTCTGCAGGCTCTACGCGCACTAACTCTTCTTCGCTCGGCGGTTGAACGTCTATAAACGTTAGCTCTTCTCCTGAGGCCAGCCACGCGCGAACTTGGTCGGCGTCAATTTGCGTCGTCTTATCAACCTGCTCTGAGAGGACGATCGTGTTCACCACCCCGGCTACATCTAGGAGGTTGTGATCCTTGCAAACCTGCGCGAGCGTGTCTGTCGGCTGGAAGCCGCACGAGGAGCAGCCGCCGACGTGATATCGCTGAAAGAGGGCGCGCTGAGCAGACGGGGCGACCTCCATGATCGCCTCCATCGTCATCTCGGGTCGGATATCAAGTTGGGTCTCAGTCACGGTGTCCTCGGGGTTCGGCCTGTTCAGGTGGTGGAGACAATCTAGCGCGAGCGTACGATCGGGCACAGCCCAAGAGGCTGATGCGGTCGGATTCTGTCCTAGAGGCACCGCGAGGAGCCCTTCCTCGCTAACCTTTGCGGGTCAGAGACGGCAATAGAACCCCCAGGAGACCTATAAAGATGGCTGAGTCGAAGATCACACCCCGCGCCGAGGACTACGCCCAGTGGTACCAGGACGTCATCGCCCAAGCCGAGCTCGCCGAGGCGGCGGGCGTCGTGAAGGGCTGCATGGTGATCAAGCCCCACGGCTACGCCGTGTGGGAGAAGATCCAAGCCGACCTCGACCGCAGGTTCAAAGAGACCGGGCACCAGAACGCCTGCTTCCCCTTGCTCATCCCCATGTCCTTCCTCGAGAAGGAGGCTGAGCACGTCGAGGGCTTCGCGCCTGAGCTCGCCGTCGTCACTCGAGCCGGAGGCAAGGAGCTCGAGGAGCCCTACGCGATCCGGCCGACCTCGGAGACGATCATCGGCCACTTCTTCTCGAAGTGGATCGACTCGCACCGTGACCTGCCGCTCTTGATCAACCAGTGGGCGAACGTCATGCGCTGGGAGCTGCGCACGCGCATCTTCCTGCGCACCGGCGAGTTCCTCTGGCAAGAAGGTCACACGGCGCACTCCACGCACGATGAGGCGAAGGAGGAGGTGCGGCGCATGCTCGACATCTACCGTGACACCTGCCACGAGGTCCTAGCTGTCCCGGTGATCCGCGGAGAGAAGACCGCGCATGAGCGCTTCGCTGGCGCCGTGGAGACGCTCTGCGTTGAGGCGATGATGCAAGACGGCAAGGCGCTTCAGGCTGGCACGAGCCACGACCTCGGCCAGAACTTCGGCAAGGCCTTCGACGTCATGTTCCAGAACGAGAACGGCGAGCGAGAGTATGTCTGGCAAACATCATGGGGCGTCTCAACGCGCCTCGTCGGCGCCGTGATCATGTCTCACTCGGATGACGACGGGCTCGTCCTCCCCCCGCGCCTCGCGCCCATCCACGTCGTGATCGTTCCGATCTTCCGTAAAGATGAGGAGAAGGCCGCGGTGATGGAGGCAGCGAACAAGATCGCCGCAGAGCTGCGTGATGACGGGCTCAGCGTGAAGGTCGACGACCGTGAGGGGCTCAAGCCTGGCGCGAAGTACTACGAGTGGGAGCGCAAAGGCGTCCCCCTCCGCCTGGAGATCGGGCCGCGTGACCTCGAGTCCAACTCCGTCATGGCCAAGATGCGCCTCGCGGAGGCCGACGAGCGCGGGCGCCCGCAGAAGCTCACCCTCCCCATGGACGGCCTCGGAGTCTCGGTCGGCAAGCTCCTCGACGAGCTCCAGCAGAAGCTCTTCGATGACGCTGTCACGCGGCGTGAGGAGAACACCATCTCGGTCGACAGCTGGGATGACTTCGTCGACGCCTTCTCCGACGGCCAGTCGAGGTTCGTCTGGGCTCACTGGGACGGGACTGGAGAGACCGAGAAGGCCATCAAGGATGCCACCAAGGCGACCATCCGCTGCCTGCCCCTCGAAGGTGAGGGCCCCGACGCGGCGCCTGGAGAGTGCATCAAGACTGGCGCAGCGAGCGCCCAGCGCGTGCTCTTCGCGAAGAACTACTAGACGGCCTCTCGCCCGTCACCACCTGAGCTCAAGGTCAGGATTCGTAGTCGAACGCCACGGCGCCTTCGAGGCCGCCGTCGAGCACCTCAAGCACCATGGCCTTCACGACCTCGTGTTCGGGGTGGGGTAAGTAAGCGTCACGGGCAGCCGCGTCGGGAAAGGTCATGCAGAAGCCGTGAGTGAACCCGCGATGCAGGCCCTCGTCCGAAGAATAGGGTCCGCCGCTGAAGGACAGGATGCCCTCGATGCGCTCTTTGAGCCCCGCGAGGGCGGAGAACACGGCGTCGATCTGATCTGCAGGCACGTCTTTGCGGATCTTCAGTAGGACCATATGGGTGATCATTGATTGCTCCTTTCGTAGTTGGGCCGCGCGCCCAACGAGCGGGCGCTTACGGATGGTTCATCACTCCCCGAGCGTCAGCAGCTCAGGGTCTGGGTCGAGCTCGAGGCGCAGGTTGCGGAAGCGGACCTCGGTAGGCCCGCCCGAGTGGACCTGGAAGGCCACGACTCCGCGCAAGGATCCTTCAGGGTCTTCGAGCTCAACGCAACGGTGTCCGTTGATCGCTGTTTGCACGCTGTGCCCGACAGCCAAGATCTCGTAAGAGTTCCAACCATCTGGAACGATGAATCCGTCTCCCTCCGTCGCCACGAGCAGCCCCCGCGCGTGCTCTTCATACAGCTTTCCCCACCAGTCGACTCCGATGTCCGCCTGGTAGCCGCGCACGCCGCCGTCTTCGAGGGGCTCGCTGCGAAACTGGATCCCGCTGTTGCCCTCATCGTTCGCCAAGCGCACCTCAACGATCAGGCGGAAGTCCCCTAGCAGCATGTCGCTCGTGAGGAACTCGTTGCGCTCCAAGCCTTCGCTGCGCCCGACGATCTCGCCTTCGGAGACGCTCCACACGGCGGGATCTCCCCTCCAACCGGCGAGGGATGCCCCGTCAAAAAAGCGCGACTGGCTCCACTCCGTCGCGAGCAAAGGCACCTGGGTGTCGCTCGCGAGGTAGGCGATCAGGTCGCGCGTCTCGGTCTCGTCGAGGGTCTCAAGCTGGCCCTCAGGCATCATCGAGACCTCTGCCGCCACCTGCAGCGCCACCTCGTCCTTGGCGACGACGATCGTCTCGGTCTGAGTCTCCAAGGTCAAGGCCGTCTCCGTCTCGCGGGTCAGGATACCGCTCATAACGCGCTCGTCGTAAAGCTGCACGGTCGTGATCTGGTACTCCGCAGGGATCAGCGCGTTGGGATCGATGATGTTGGTGAGGATGTACTCCTTGTCAGAGCGGTTGGACCCGGTCAGCTCGGGACCCACCGCGCGACCCTCGCCGAAGAGGACGTGGCACTGTTCGCAGGTGCGCGTGAAGACCTCGCGGCCGCGCGATAGATCGGCTTTCGCTAACGCCTCGTCGGAGAGCCGCTCCACCCACTCCGTGATCAGCGCCAGTCGGTCCGCCGGAGTCTCACGCGACACGCCCCAGACGCGCACGAGGAGCTCCTCGACCTGCTCATCGTCGAGGGCATGCAGCTGCCGCAAGAGCACAGCGTCCAGCTCGGCGCGCGTGATCGTCCCTTCGTCCACGGCCTGCAGCAGGGAGCGCGCGTAGGGCGGGCGCGCGGCGAGAGTGTTCAGCGCGTCACGCTTCTCCGCCTCGTTCAACGACGGGTAGTGAGCGAGGACGACCTCGGGCGTGTGCGGATGATCGAAGCCCGCCAAACCACGCAAGATGGGCCCCCGCAAGACGCCCTCGGCGAACACGGCGTGCATCACGCCAACCGCTTCGGCGTCACGCCCGCGGATCAAGGCGTCGGCCGCACGCTCGCGGCGCTCCACAGCCTCCTCGTCGCTAGCCAAAATGTCGCGCAGCTCTGGGAACACCGACGAGTCTCCGAAGGCCACGGCCACAGCGAAGGCCCTGTCCCGAACCTCACCGTCTGCTGAGCTAGCGGCGCGCTCGTGGACCTCCTTCCAACCCGGCGGCATGGTCACTCCGCGCTCTCCCTCCAAGGCCTGGGCGAGCTGCTCAAGCAGGAGGTCGAACCAGGCCTCGTCCTGCGTGGAGGCCATCGCCCCGACCAGCGTCTCGTGGCAGCCCGGCTCGGAAGCCACCCGGCGCGCGATGAACTCCGCCAGCCGGTCGAGGGACGCGTCGCTCGCCAGGGCCAGGGCTCGCGCGGGGTCTCCGGCAACGATCGGTTCGACGCCGTACCACAGCATCAGGGGCAGGTTCTGGTCGAGAGCGTCTTCTCCATGGGATGCGAGCGCGCCCGCCACGCCCCAGCGCTCTTCGAGGGGCATGCGCTGCAAGCCCGAGGCCAGGTAGAGCCGCACGACCGGCGACGGGTCGTGGCGCGCCGATCGCTCGAGCTGCTCCAGCGAGCCGGGGTCGAGGCGGCGGTCCTCGAGCATCAGCTGCACCGCCCAGGCGCGCACGAACTCCTCCTGTGTCTCGTCCGCGAGCAGCTCGACGGCTGTCTGCTCGCTCAAGGAGCCGGTGACGTGCAGGGCCCACAGGGCGCGCAGGCGATCTTGGGCGGGGCCGCTGGAGAGCAGCCCCTCGAGCTCGCGGCGAGTGGCCCACGCCAGGGGCTCGCCGCGCTCCTGCCAGACGCGTCGGGCCTGGCGGCTGAACCACTCGTTCTCGTCGACGAGGGCCTCTAAAAGATCGTCATCATCGAGCTCAGCGACGGCCGCTGAGCGCGGGGCGAGCTCGCCGTAGCGCACGCGGTAGAGCCGGCCGTTGGTGCGATCCCAACGCTCGTTCTCGGTCCGGTGACAGGCCGTCTCGTCGTACCAGTCAATGAAGTAGACCGCGCCGTCCGGCCCGGTCTTCAGGTTGATGCCGCGAAACCACTCGTCGTTGGCGAACAGGAAGTCCTCGCCGTGGCGGCCGACGAAACCCGATCCCTTGCGCTCGGGTATGTCGTTGTTGAAGCGGTTCCCGTGGATGTTGGAGAAAAATAGCGTGCCGTCATAGCGCTCCGGAAAGGAGCCGCCGAGGTAGATCATCGCGCCGCAGTGCGCGTGACCTCCCCCAGCCTCCTTGGTCCCTTTGCCGTGTTCGGGTTCATCGCGTCCCCACCAGGCGTGGTCGCCGATCTCGCCTGCGTAGTGTCGGTGGTCCGCGATAGTCTGGATGTCCTCGTAGATGTGCGGGTTGAAGTGCTCGCCCGCCTGGCGCTCGTAGCGACCTCCCTGCGCCGCGTGAAAGAGGTGTGGGATCACGCACGCGGTCAAGAACGCCTGGCCGTGATGATCGAAGTCGATGCCCCAGGGGTTGCTCGTCCCCCAGGCAAACACCTCAAACTCGTGGCGAGTCGGGTGATAGCGCCAAGCGCCGGCGTTGATCGGGGTGCGCTCCTCGTCCGAGGTGCCCGGCGCACCGACCCGTGAGTGGGTGAAGACCCCGTGACACCCGTACAGCCAGCCATCGGGGCCCCATGTGAAGGCGTTCAGGGTCTCGTGGGTGTCTTGGAAGCCCCAGCCGTCGAGCAACACCTCGGGCTCCCCATCAGGCACGAGGTCTCCATCGGCGTCGGGGATGAACAAGAATTGTGGCGCGGCCCCGACCCACACGCCACCAAACCCGACCTGTAGGCCGCTGATGAGGTTGAGGCCATCGGCGAACACAGTGCGCCGCTCGAAGGCCCCGTCGCCGTCGGCGTCCTCGAAGACGAGGATCGAGTCACGCCCCTCACCCTCGGGGCGGCGCTTGGGGTAGGAGTATGCCTCCGCCACCCACAAGCGCCCGCGCTCGTCGAAGGCGAGCGCGATCGGCTGGTGCAGGTCCGGTTCTGCGGCGATCAAGTCGACCGTAAAGCCCGCCGGGACGGTCATGGCGAGCGCCGCCGCCTCGGCCGGCAAGCCGCTGTGTTCGGTGGGCACGCGCTCGTTCAAGGGGGCGAGGTCTGCGTCTTTGGAGAAGCGCGGCGGCTCGGGGTGAAAGAGGAAGTCATCAAAGTTCACGTGCCCCCAGCCGTCGGTGTTCTCATCGGTGATGCGCACGCGCAACAGCTCGCCCTCGCGCCCACGCAGGTCAACTACACAGCGTTGCAACGGCTCACGGTTCGCGCCGCTGACCTCTAGCAACACGGTGCCATCTGCGTCCGCGATCACCTCGACGCACGTCTCCTCGTGGTAGCCGCCGCCAACCAGGAAGCTCGCGAAGGGGTGCGTCACCTCGAAGGGATCCGAGGTCAATGATCCAGTGCGGCCGTCTCCGTGCAGCTCGTAACCACCGATCCAATACTCGCCCTCGTGACGGCTCCCCTCCGCGAGCCCGCGCGGGGCGAGGGTGTCGCCCTTGATCGGCTGGCCTTCGAAGGCGTCGCCGGTAGCCGTCCAGTGCTCAAGGGTCCCCGACTCAAAGCCGAGGTCCATCACCTCTCCGCTCGCCGTGCGCGGCGCCACGCCGCCGGGGTGCCGAGGAGCAGGGCGGGCAGCGAGCCACTCCTCCTCGCTCACGCGACGCACCTCCTGAAACATGACGTTGGTCCCTTTCTTGTTGCCGACGACGACGTCCACCAGGCCGTCGCCATCCACATCTCCGGTCACCACCTGCACGCCGACCCCTGCGTCATCGTCGACAAGATGCGGAACGAAATCGACTCCGTCGGCGCCTCGAACGAGCTCGAACCAGTAGACGACCGCGGGGTCTGTCGAGCCCGGGTCCCCTGTCGGCCCGTGAGCCCAGTAGCGCTTGCCCGTGATGATGTCTTCGAGGCCGTCGCCGTTCACGTCTGCGAGGGCGAGGGCGTGCAACTGCGAGAAGGCGACCCCGTAGCGGTTGTGGTCGGGGCGCGAGTCCATGAACCGGTGCTCGATGAAGTCGATGGACCCGAGCTGCTCCACCTGCTCAAACCACGACAACCCCCAGCCGTGACCGTTGAGGCTGGTGATTACGTCGCTGTCCCCGTCGCCATCCACGTCATACACCAGCATCTGGGCGCCGCCCATACGACCAGCGCTGAAAGGGATCGGGTGGTGCTGCCAGGTCGGACCCTCCTCACCCTCCGCGGGCTGCTGCCACCAGCCGCTCCTCTCAAGGAGGTCCGGGCGATCATCGCCATTCAGATCACCAATCCCGAGGCCGTGGAGGAATCTGGACACCCCACGATTCTCGGAGAGGGGGTGGAAGGTCCATGGCTCCTTAGCGCGGCCCTCTTCAGGTCCCGCCCATCCGAAGCGCCCGCCCGTGTGGAAGTAGAGCTCGGGCTGTCCGTCCCCGGTCAGGTCTCCAAACCCTGGTGCTTCGTTGTCGACGCCTTCAAAGACAACGTGTTTGTCCCAGCGCCGCTCTTCTTCACCGGGGTTTTGGTACCAGCGCGCCTGCCGTCCCGGGAAACCGATCTCGAGCACGTCCGGCCAGCTGTCCTGATCAAAGTCGTGGATGAAGGCGAAGAAGCTGTCGGAGTAGTTGAGAGGATCTGAGGCGACGGGCTCGTAGAGCTCGTGGCGCTCGGTGAATGCCGGCCCCTCATACCAATAGGGCCCGGAGACGATGTCGTTGTGCCCATCGCGATTGAAATCGCCGAAGTTCGCGCCCTCCGAGTAGAAGGTCTCGGAGAGACACTGCTTTCGGAATGTCCTCAGCAAGAACTCGTCTCCCTGGTGACCGGGTGAAGCGCAGGTGTAAGTAACGAAGGGCACCAGCCAGAGAAGAGAAGATCGCTTGAACATGTTTGTTCCTAAAGTCTGAGGTTCGGCAAAGAGGTGCCTCTTTCGCCTGCAGGCAGCGGAGGAGCCGAGGGGGTGTGGTGCGAGAAAACGTAAAGCGGATGCGGGCGCCCTTTGCCGGGGGCTACGCCCTCTAACGCCCAGATTATTGGCGTGGACCCCAAGCGGCAAAGTGCACTTCGATACAATCCGCCGTAGACGGTCTCCTTGAGCCAGTAGATGGGCACAACGGCACCGTCGGCGATGGCGCGGGAGCGCCGTATCGCCTCTCCTGAGATCACTCCAAGAGCTCCCTTGGTCCGCCAAACCGCCAACACCGATGATCCAGCGCACTCTTCCCTTCCTGTTTCTCGCCGCTCTCTTCGTCTCTACTTCTGCCGCAGCCAAGGAGCGTGCGGAGGATCCGTTGCGCGTCTTTATCCGCGCGGGGGTGAAGACCCACGGGCCCGGTGAACACGACCACCCGCGCTTCCTCGAAGATTGGAGTGTGATCCTCGCCGAACGCGGAGCAGAGGTCGCCGGAGCACAGCGCTTCCCCACGGCCGAAGAGCTGGACGCCACCGATGTGATGATCCTCTATGCGGCCGAGGGCGGCTCTATCCACGGAGAAGAGCGCGCGCGCCTCGACGCGTTCCTCGCTCGAGGTGGCGGTCTGGTCGTTCTCCACGACGCCGTCTGTGGCGACGCCCCTCACTGGTTCAAAGGCGTCGTCGGCGGAGCGTGGGAGCACGGTCACGCTAAGTGGTACACGGGCGAGATGGGCCTCTACTTCCCCGACCGAGAGCACCCGATCACCAAGGGCGTCAGCAACTTCGACCTCACAGACGAGATCTACTACGAGCTGCACATGGACCCGGACGCCCATGTGATCGCCAACTCCTTCCGCACCACTCACGAGATCAGGCCCCAGATGTGGGTGTATGAGAAGGACAACTACCGCGCCTTCGTCAGCATTCCAGGGCACTACCACGACACCTTCAGCCTCCCTCCGTACCGAACCCTGCTCTTGAGAGGCATCGCCTGGGCGGGCAAGCGCGACGCCGGGTTGTTGGTCAGCGATGCGGAGACAGCGAACTTGCGCTACCCCGAGGGTGGTCCGCGTACCCCCGAGGCCGCGGTCGAGGCCCTCGCCTTGCATGAGGATTTCGAGGTCGAGGCCGTCGCTACCGAGCCACTCTTAGTCAATCCGATCTCCATCGACTGGGATTCCACGGGACGGATGTGGGTCGCTGTCACGCCTGGTTATCCCTACAAGGAAGAGTTCAAGGGCGTCCCCGCCCACGATCAGATCTTGATCCTTGAGGATGGCGACGGTGACGGGCGCATGGACTCGCGCACCGTCTTCTTCGAAGGGCTCGACCTCGTCACCAGCTTGGTGCTGCACCGCGACGGAGTCATCGTGACTCAGGCTCCAGAGATCTTGTTCCTTCGCGACACGGACGGAGACGACGTGGCGGATGTTCGCGAGGTGCTCTACTCGGGGTTTGGATACGGCGACACGCACGCGACGATGAGCAATCTGCGCTGGGGGATGGACGGATGGATCTACGGCACCCAGGGCTACAGCGGCGGCGCCTCCAACCACGTCGTGGGCTCAGATGGCGTGGACCACGGGAAGATCGGGAACGGCATGTTCCGCTTCCGTCCCGATGGCACTGACATCGAGATGGTCGTGTCTTACGGATCGAACACGTGGGGCTGTGACTTCACGTGGGACGGGGAGCTCTTCTTCACGATGGCCAACGGCTCACACCTGCGACACGTGATCCTGCCTGACCGCGTGATGCAGCGCGGACGAGTCGGGAACACTCCCAGTTGGAAAGACGTCACTGACCACACGAAGGCCTTCCCCACGGTGAACCACGATCGGAACCCCTACGTGCAGATCGACTTTGTGGGTGGTTTCACGGGCGCGGCCGGCAGCTTGATCTACGACGGCGGCGCCTGGCCCCAAGAGTACTGGGGCGATCACTTCGTCACCGAACCGACGATCAACCTCGTCCATCGCGACCACCTCGAACCCCGCGGAGCCACCTTCGTCGCCAGCCGCTACCGTGAGAAGGAGTTCCTCGGCAGCTATGACCTGTGGTTTAGACCTGTCCATCTGCGCACAGGTCCCGACGGGGCGATGTACGTGCTCGACTTCTACAACCAGGCCGCCGTCCACAACGACACCCGCGGCCCCCAGCACGGCCCGACCAACGCGGCCTTGCGCCCCGACCGCGACCGCCATCACGGGCGGATCCTGCGCGTCCAACACTCGGCCGCGCGCGACCTCTCGGTGACGGTCGGCTCCGACCCAGCGACCCTCGTCGCCGACCTCGCTCGCCCCAACCGCTGGGCGCGCATGACAGCCCAGCGCCTAATGTGTGAGGCGAAGAGCCTGCCCGCAGGGGTGCTGGCACAGCTTGAACCCTCGGCGTCCGCGTCGGCCAGGCAAAGAGTGCATGGCCTCTGGATCCTCCACCAGCGCGACGCCCTGAGCGACGCGGCGCTGGTCGCGGGGCTCTCGGACACGAGCGCCGGCGTGCGCAAGAACGCAGCGCGGATCGCGGGGTCGCGCCAGGAGTGCAGCGCCGAGGTGATGGTCGAGCTCGCCAGATTGAGTGGCGATGTAGATCCGCGCGTAGTGATCGAAGCGGCGGTTGCGCTGGGAGAGCAAAGCGCTCAAGGCGCTCTCGCCCTCTCCGATCTCAGCCTCGCCGTGATCGGCGCGCTCATCGAGCGCTACGCCGACCTCCCCGATGACTGGGCGCGCTCCGCATTCGTCGGTGCTCTTGCTGCGGATCCGCACCTCACCATGAGCGCGGTCCTGGAGCGGAGCGAGGCTGATTCATTCGAAGGCCTCGTTCGAGAGATGGCGACGAGGGTCGGTCGATCGCGGGACAAAGACCAAGTCGCCCGGTTTGTGATCGTGCTCGGGGCACACATCGAAGACCGACCTCATCTGGTCGAGGCGGCTCTGCTGCAGCTCGTCGACTCCCTCCCCGGAGGCTTCATGCCGACGCCAAGCACAGAGCTGCAAGGCGCCCTGGCTTCCCTGCTCTCCACGGATGAGGTCGAGGTCGCCATCGCAGTTCTGCCCTTCGCATCGCGCTGGGACACAGGAGGCGGTCTGGGCGAGCTGGCAGACAAGCTCTCGGTGCGGCTCACAGCCGTACTGGATGACGAAGAGGAGTCCCCGCAGCGCCGAGCCCAGTGCCTCACGACTCTCCTCGAGGTCGACTCCCAGCGCGCAGGTGCCATCGAGACTTCCGTCGCGCTGCTTCAACCGCACGTCCCGCTCGACGTTCAGGAGCGAGTGATCGAGCTCCTGGGCCAGGTCAGCGATACCAACGCGGCCGAGGTGTTGATCGCGGCCTTCCCAGCCTTCTCCGGAAAGCTGCGCGAGGCTTCGTTCAACCAGCTCACCAAGCGCGTCGAGTGGGCAGGCGCCGTCCTGGATAGAGTCGAGGCTGATGAGCTGTCCGCCAAGGATCTGGGGCCTGGGCGAGTCTTCCGCCTCTGCAACCACCCCGACGCGACCGTCGCGAGCCGCGCCACCACCCTGCTCGAGACGCAGGAAGAGGAGGGCGCGATGGAGTTGGAGGAGCTGATCGCGTCCCTCGTCCCCGTCGTCAGCCAGCGGGGCGATATGGCGCGTGGAGAGGAGCTGTTCAACGCCAACTGCGGGACCTGCCACACCTACAAGAGCGCCGCAGGCAAGGTCGGACCGGAGCTCACAGGCATGGGCGTTCATTCGCCTCAAGACCTGCTGCCCTATGTCCTCGATCCCAACCGCACCGTGGAGGACAACTACATCGAGTACGTGGTGCGCACCTGGGACGGGCTGTCGTACGGCGGGGTGCTTGTACGCGAGAGCGACCACTCTGTCGTGTTACGCAACACGGGCGGCGACGTGGAGATCGCACGAGAGGACATCGAGAGCCTCGGCAACACAGGCCGCTCACCGATGCCGACCGGTCTCCAAGAGATCGGCGCGGAAGGTCTGCGAGACATCTTCACGTGGCTGCGCTCGGAGTTCGAGGGCTACCGCGTGCTCGATCTCTCGAGGGCGGCCACCGCGAACACCCTGACAGGACTCTACGACCCTCGGGAACCAAGGACTCTTGAGTTCGAGCGCTTCGGCGTGCATTCAACTGAGGGCGTCCCCTTCTCGGTGCTCGACCCCACACGCAGCGTGAGCGGGAACAATGTGATCGTTCTCAAAGGGGGTCTCGCGGGGGACTGGCACTGCAAAACCCACCTGCCGAACAGCGTTGAGGTCCCCGTCGGTGTGGCCGTAAAAGAGCTGCATGTGTTGGGGGGCATCGCAGCCTGGGGGTTCCCTTTCACCAAGAAGGGGCTCCCCGCTGTGCGTGTCACCTGGCACTACGCGGACGGCGCGACGGAGGAAAAGATGCTCACCGATGGGCACGAGTTCGCCGACTGGATCAGGCCCATCGAGGTCCCGGGGTCGACCCAGGTTCACGGGATCTTGCGCGACAACAGCCGCGGTCAGCTGCGTCGTTTTACCATCAAGCCTTCTCGCGGGGAGGTCGTCTCAAAGATCGTCCTAGCGGGATTCGACGGCGACACGGCTCCGACCTTCGTCTCGTTGACAGCAGAGCTGGGAGATCCCGACTCGACCTCGGATGTCTCTGCGCAGCCTGAAGATTCAGGAGCAGAGCCCTCTGTCCACACCCTGATCGTTGGCGGTGGGTCGAGCCACGACTTCAGGCGCTGGTTCGCCGACGAAGACGTGAAGACGCTCAGCGCGCTCGGCAGCTCGGTGACCTACACCGAGGATGACGGCACCCTCGTGGGTGTGCTGGAGGACTTGAGTCTGCTCATGCTCTCCAACAACCGACCCATGCCAGCGGACGCCCACCGGGGCATCAGCGACTTCGTGGAGGCGGGCGGCGGCCTGCTGCTGGTTCACCCGGCCTGCTGGTACAACTGGAACGATTGGCCGGAGTACAACCGGGACCTGGTCGGTGGCGGCGCCCGCGGACATGAGTCCTACGGTGAGTTTGAGGTGCGAGTGGTCGACGATGAGCACCCGGTGATGCGGGGCGTACCGGCGTCCTTCCGGATCACCGATGAGCTCTATCGCTTCGAGCGGGATCCGTCAGGCTCTGACATCAAGGTGCTCGCCATCGGTCGTTCGCTCGAGACCGGCGAGGAGTATCCGGTCGTCTGGACGGTGGCGCGCGACGAGGGCAGGACCACCTGCATCACCCTCGGCCACGACGGGAAAGCTCACGAGCTCCCAGCGTTCAAACAGCTCCTCAAGAACTCAGCTGCTTGGGCTGCTCGGGAGGGAGGCGAATGACGGTCTTCCTCGTCGCCACCCTCGACACCAAGGGCGCAGAGGCGGAGTTCGTCCGCCAAGAGCTCCAAGCTCACGGGGCGCAGGTGTGCCTCGTGGACGTGGGCTGCATCGGCACGCCCGAGGTCGAGGCGGACGTGACCCGCGAAGAGGTCTTCGCTGCTGCTGGGACGAGCCTCGAGGCGATGGTCGCGGGCGGCGATCGGGGCGAAGCGGTCACCCACGCAGCCCAAGGCGCGAAGCGCGTGGTCCTCGACGCCTTTGACCGAGGGGAGTGCTCCGGCGTGCTCTCTTTGGGGGGCTCGGCAGGGACGACCATCGGCACCACGTGCATGCGCGCGCTCCCTTTGGGCGTCCCCAAGCTCATGGTCTCGACCCTGGCTTCGGGTCAGGTGCGTCCATATGTCGGCGACAAGGACATCCTGATGATGAACTCCGTCGTGGACATCCTCGGCGTGAACCGCGTCAGCCGCCTAGTGCTCTCGCAGGCGGCGCGGGCCATGGCAGGCCTCGTGACCCTGCGCGCCCCGGAAGCGAGCGGCGAGGACCGACCCCTCGTGGCCGCGACGATGTTCGGAGTGACGACTCTGTGTGTGGAGCGCGCCCGCGAGGTGCTGGAGGAGGCTGGATACGAGGTGATCGTCTTCCACGCCACAGGGACCGGAGGACAGGCGATGGAGTCGCTCATCCGGGAGGGGGTCGTCAGCGGCGTGCTCGACATCACCACCACCGAGCTAGCGGACGAGCTCGTGGGCGGCATGTTGTCCGCGGGGCCTGAGCGCTTGACTGCGGCGGGAGAGCTGGGCGTTCCGCAGGTGGTCTCCGTAGGAGCCCTGGACATGGTGAACTTCCACGCGCGAGACACGGTGCCCGCGGAGTTCGACAGTCGCCTCTTCTACCGCCACAATGAGAACGTGACCTTGATGCGCACGACCCCTGAGGAGAACCGCTCCCTCGGCGACGAGATCGGCCGCAAGGTCGCCGCCGCGAGCGGCCCAGCCGCGATCTTCCTGCCCCTGCGAGGCGTCTCTGCCATCGACCGCGCTGGCGAGCCCTTCGATGACGAGGCCGCGCGCAGCGCCCTCTTCGAGGGCGTTCGCGGACACGAGGCGGCGGATCGCACCGAGCTCGACCTACACCTGAACGACCCGGCCTTCGCGGAAGCTGCCGCCGAAAAATTGATCGATCTGATGAAAACCCAGGGAGACGAACAGTGAACGACGCAAAGAACGACAACTCACGTGAAGGGATCCTGAAGCGCTTTCGCGAGCAGATCGCTCGCGGCGAACCGATCATCGGCGGCGGCGCTGGCACCGGCATCTCGGCCAAGAGCGAAGAGGCCGGCGGCATCGACCTGATCATCATCTACAACTCGGGTCGCTACCGCATGGCGGGCCGGGGCTCTACGGCGGGCCTGATGCCCTACGGCAACGCGAACGAGATCGTGAAGGAGATGGCCTACGAGGTGCTCCCGGTGGTCGAACACACTCCGGTCCTCGCGGGGGTGTGCGGGACCGACCCGTTCATCATGCCGCACCTGTTCCTGCGCGATCTGAAGGAGCTCGGCTTCTCGGGCATCCAGAACTTTCCGACCGTCGGCCTGATCGAGGGACGCATCCGCGACACCCTTGAAGAGACCGGCATGTCCTACCAGCTTGAGGTGGACATCACGGCGATGGCGCGCGAGATGGACATGTTGACGACCCCATACGTCTTCAACACCGACGATGCGCGACGCATGACCGAGGCAGGCGCCGACATCGTCGTGGCCCACATGGGCTGCACCAGCGGTGGCACCATCGGCGCCGAGTCGGTCAGCCCTCTCGACGAGTGCGTGGGGCGCATCCAGGAGATCGTGGAGACCTGCAAGTCCATCCGAGATGACGTGATCTGTCTCTGTCACGGCGGTCCGATCGCCATGCCCCCTGACGCCGAGTACATCATTCAGCGCGTGGAGGGGATCGACGGCTTCTACGGCGCGAGCTCCACCGAGCGCTTCCCGACCGAGGTGGCTATCAAGCAACAGATCGAGACCTTCAAGGCCATCCGCCTCCCAAGCGAGAGTTGATCGTGTGCGGCTCTGAGTGTCTGCGCTTCATCTCGACACCTGACGTCGTGGTGGAGCAGTTGCCCTGGGGGCCGCACGAGTGGCTCGTGCGACCGGAGATGGCCGCCAGCGAGCACCTGATGCTAGTCCGAGTCAGCATGCCGCCAGGCCAAGCGCACCAGTTCCACCGCCACCCTCACTTCGAGGAGGCGCTCTATTTTCTCGAAGGCCGCGCGGAGCAGTGGGTGGATGGAGAGAAGAAGGTCCTCGGCCCCGGCGAGGTGGCCCATGTGCCCAAGGACGTCGTGCACGGCACCTACAACGTCTTCGAGGAGCCCTGCGTGTTCCTCGCGTTCCTCGCTTCGGCGTCCTTCCAGGAGCCGATGGTGGTGGATGTGTTCCGTGAAGAGCCGTGGGTGTCGCTCAAGACGCCGATCGAGTACTGACATCGCGCGCGTCTCCGAAGAGGGGGCGGTGAACTTGAACACCTTCTTCCCGGCGCTGAGCTTGTACACAGAGAGAGTGGCGTTGCCTCGCCATGCCACGAGTCCTTAAAGTCCATCCATGAGACTCATCCACAGCCTGCTCGCGCTCACCTGCGTCATCTCCAGTTGTCAGACCGCTGCGCCTGAGAGGATCATCGTAGAGTTCCCCATCCACCCTGAGACCCGCGACGAATTCATCGTGGCCCTCAACGAGATCCTCGTCGACACCCGCGCATACGACGGGTGCGGGGCTGTGACGGTGTGGACCAACGAAGAGGACGACGACACCGTCTGGCTCTATGAGGAGTGGGAGACCCGCGAGCATCAAGCGGCCTACGTCCAGTGGCGAACCGACACAGGCAACACCGCTCACCTCGGGCCGTTCATCAGCGGAGGCCTGCGCTTCCTGTGGCTAGAGGAGCACTAGCCGAGCTCGAGCGCCCTAGAGGCGATAGGCGTCTTCGGTCGGCTTGAGCGGTCGGTTCATCCAGAGCGGTCGTCGCAGTCCCCCCACAGGGGCCGGCTTGGTCTTCGTCATCCACTCTTGGAAGACCTCTCGAGACCTCTTCGTGTCGACGAAAACATCGCCGTACTGGTCTCCTGACTGTGCGGGAGAGACCGTGACCTTCTGATGCCAGCAGTGCATCCCGCTCGCCGGGTCGGGCTGAACTGGGAAGGTGAGGTTCTGATTGACCCCCGTCTCCTTCCAGTGGACGCGACTTGTATCCGGGTCGCTGCTAGAGAAGGGGGAGACCGGCTCTTTCTGACGAAAGAGGAAGGTGCCGTCCTCTCGCTCGATGTCGACGAGGCTCGTCGCGAGCTGCGCGCCGCCTATGTCTCTGTGCAAGCGCCAGCGGCCGACGTGGTGCGAGCACGCGACGACGCCTGGGTGAATCCCCTCTGTGACCCAGACCCTGACCACGAAGTAGCCGATCTCGGTCGTGACCCGCGCGAGGCCGCCGTTCTCAAGACCGAGCGCCTCCGCGTCTTCTGGGTGCACCCAGAGCGGGTTGGTGTGTGAGATCTCCTGCAGCCACTTGGAGTTCGCGCTCCGCGTGTGGATGAGGGTCGGCAGGCGGAAGGTCGGGAGGAGCGCGCGCTCGCCCTTCTCAAGATCGAGGCCGCGCCAGTTCACCTGGCTCTTGAGGTAGTTCGGGATCGCGTGCTCGTCGAAGCCCCACTCAGAGATCGTCGGCGAGTAGAACTCGAGCAGACCGCTCGGCGTGCTGAAGCCTGCCTTGCGCTCACCGCCCGCGAGCTCCACCTCGCCCTCCTTCTCGTAGCGCTCTTGTCCTGCGTACGGCACGGCGAAGGCGCCGTAGCGGCGCATGTATTCGAGCGGCGTGACGCCCTCCTTCTCCGCCGCCTCAGGCAGCCCTGGCACGGAGTTCTCGAAGACGTCTCCGAAGTACTCGTCCATCGTCTGGGGCTCGCCAGGTCGCTCCTTGGACTCGAAGTACTTTGAGATGCCGAGCGACCCGTCGGGGTCGATACGCCAGGTGAGCGCGATCCAGAACTCCGCCTCTTCCCAGACCTCGCCAGGGTTCGTGCCGAGCGTGTCCAGCGCCTCGCCGGTCTCTTGGCGGTGGAACTCACGCCCGACCGGCTGACGGAAGCCGATCCAGGTCCCCGCGTGGGTCTCCTGGCTCATGATGTCGTGACGCTCAGGCCCCAGCCCCATGGGGAGCACGTAGTCAGCCCACTGCGCGGTCTCATTCCACGTCGGAGTCAGGGCGACGTGGAGGCCGATGCGGTCAGGATCCTCCAGCATCTCGATCCAAGTGCAGCCGTCAGGGTTCGTCCATACGGGGTTGTAGACCCGAGTAAAGTAGACGTCGAGCTTTGAGTCCTGGTGCTCCAAGAGGTGCGGCAGGAGGAAGCTCATCTCATAGTGCGCGAGCGGGTACTCCTTGGGGAAGAGCTTCTCGTTCCAGCGCGAGTGCGCCGGCGGTGAGAGCGGCGGCTTCGGCGCGAACTTGTCCCAAGAGTTGGGGTTGAGCCCGCCGGGCGTGCCGACGGAGCCGGAGAGCACGTGCAAGAACAAGAGAGCGCGCGCGACCTGCCAGCCGCCGTTGTGACCGGAGGCGGCGTTGCGCCAGAGGTGGCTCGTGAACTGGCTCCCTGCGGCGGCGATCTCGTCGGCGAGATACTCGATCGTGCCGGGCTCGATCTTGCACTCCTCCACTGCGTACTCAGGCGTGAAGCGCTCGTACTCAGCGCGCAAAAGCTCGAGGAAGCGCGCGAAGGTGCCCGGCCCGCCCGCGTCGCGCGCCTCGAGGAAGGCGCGCCAGTTGGTCCAGCGCTCGACGAAGGCGTGATCGATCGTGTCGCGCTTGAGGAGCTCGCGCGCCACGGCGAGGAGCAAGGCCGCCTCACTGCCCGGCCAAGACGAGATCCACCTGTCCGCGTGCGCTGTCGTGTTAGAGAGGCGCGTGTCGACGACGGCGATCTTCGTGCCGCCTTCCTTGGCTTCGATGATGCGCTGGGCGTGCGGGTTGAAGTAGTGGCCGGTCTCAAGGGGCGCAGAGAGCAAGAGCGCAAACTTCGCCTCGGAGTAGTCCGGAGAGGGTCGGTCGGCACCGAACCAAGTCGTGAAGCCGAAGCGCGCCCCGGCGCTGCAGACGTTCGTGTGACTGTTGTGGCCGTCGATGCCCCAGGCCTGGAGCATGCGCATCACGAAGTGATCTTCGCCGGGGCGGCCGACGTGATACATGACGTCCTCGTGTCGATCTTCTTGGATCGCGGCGCGGATGCGGCCGCCGATGTCGTCGAGGGCCTCGGTCCAAGAGACCTCCTCCCACTCTCCGCTGCCGCGCGCGCCCTTGCGCTTCAAGGGCTTGAGGATGCGCTCAGGATCACGCACCTGGTTGATGGTCGCGGGGCCCTTGGCGCAGGTCCTGCCGCGCGAGCCAGGGTGGACTGGGTTGCCCTCGAACTTCTCGACGTCTCCGGTCTCCTTGTCGACGAACGCCAAGAGCCCGCAGCCTGACTCACAGTTGAAGCAGATCGTCGGGACGCAGCGGAAGTGGCGCTCTTTGCGCTCGGGCCAGGCCTGCGGATCGAGCTCGACCCAGTCGTCCCAGTGCTCAGGCGAGGGGCCGACGGCGAGCTCCCAAGGCGACTCGCGGCCAGGCTCTCTTCGGGGGGGTTGTTCTTGTCCAGTCATCAGCTGATAGGCAGCGCCTGCCCTGCGCGTACGAAGGTGTTCTTCTCGATCCACAATCCCGTGAGGGCGAACACACCTGTCATTGTTGAGGTGTAGTAGAGCCCGAACATCTGGCTCAGCGCGATCAACGCGACAGGGATCACGATCCCGACGACGACGCTCGCGAGATGTCGTTTGGAGAAGGGTCCGTGCGTGATGAGCCGGACGGCGCGGCTGTACTCTTCTTCACGGCGCGCTGGGGCCATCCGGCCTTCGCTTCGAACGAAGAGGTAGTGCGCGATGAGCGACACGATCAGCACGTCACCGAGGTTCCTCATCTCTTCTGAACCGTCAGCGACGAGCCCGAACATCACCATGATCATCGCCGATCCAGCGACGAAGGCCTGGACGATGAGGTGTG